>ERZ808286.34-NODE-34-length-109976-cov-4.485521_pt1 | contig 109976 bp, 75 predicted proteins | sample MGYA00521276_ERZ808286 | MGnify/ENA primary metagenome ERZ808286 (study PRJEB31516, sample SAMN03275607) | gut metagenome | biome: mammalia-associated habitat; material: feces | host: Papio cynocephalus | place: Kenya | collected 2012-08-01 ... | reverse complement strand
ATCGACACTCACCCAATCCAAAGAATCGGGAGGACAGACATCCAGCGACTTCACCTCAAGCGGCGTACCGTCCCGCCGCGCGTAGGGCTTGCTCCCCGCCGCCGGAGTTTCGGGCACCGTGCCGGGCGCCGGATACGGGACTTCGATGGCCTTGAAGGTAAAGTACAGCGGTTCCTCGCCCTCGGCCGCGCGCGACGAGGCGTAGGCGTATGTGAGGTTGATCGCCAACATGCCTTGCAGAAGGCGATAGCTGTTATCCGGCAACGCGATGTCAAGCTTGTCGAGCGTCTTGTAGGCTGTCACGGTCTCGGAATAGTCGCTGAAGTAGCCGTCGCGCGTCGGATTCGTGAGATCCTGTGGGTTGTCAGGCTCGATATAACTGTAGCAGCGGATGCGGTACTGGTAGGTCTTGCCGGACTCGACGTCGTCCTCGATTTCCCAGCGGCTGACGAAAACCCCGTTGTCGTCCAGCCGTCCGCGCGCCGTCCGCATCCACCAGTCGCTCCATGTGTCCGTGCCGGTGTCCTTCACGCGGCATTCGATGCTGTAGGTGAAGTCGGTCGGGACCGTCTTGCCCTCAATCTCCGTTGCCCAACCGTCGGCGGGCCACGCGACGCCGTCCCACGCCAGCTTGACCTTCGAGCCGTCCAGCGACGCCGTCACGTTCTGCGGCGTTGGATAGGCGGTATGCTCGATGGTCGTCCAGGTTCCCCCCGGCGCTGCCCAAAGCGAACACGTCCAAACAACCGCCGCCACTGCGGACATCCATTGTATCAGCCTATGCATAACTCCCTCTCCGAAAAACGCTTCGACTCTTTACCGTGTACATAATAACAAATACAAGCACCCTCCCGCAATACCCCCCCCCGAATATACATACGTTCAATCATTCCCCGAACAGGATTCTTCCGGAAACATCGGCCTGTATTCTCACGCCCTTCTGCTGACTTGACGTACATGCGGTGAGGGATGAAAAAGATTGGAATCGTGGAATTCTGAAGGAATTTTTGGCGGGATGGCATGATTGAGAATGAAAAAGGGAGTTATCAATGAAGGTGAGAATCGATTGAGGTTTTGAGGGTCTATTCTCAAAAGATTTGATAACAGATGCAGGCGGCTTGCAAAGGGATTCTGCCGGGAGCTTCCCGATACCAAGCCCCAAACCCAAGACAACTCGGGGCGGATTCACGTCAAACCCGGGGCGGATTGGAGGTAAAGCCGGGGCGGATTCAAAACGGATCCGCCCCGAGACGTTTTCTCCTGCCAAGGACAAGGTATGCCCAAACACATGGCGGAAGCTCAGCCTGACGGCTCCCGCTGATTAAACTGCGGTTTATCCGGAATTATGCTACACTGGCGGTTATGGATGAACAGGCAGCACAACTTCGGGCGGCGATGATCGCCGTTGTGGGGCGGACCAATTCAGGGAAGTCAACACTCGTGAACCGGCTAGTCGGTGAAAAGGTGTCGATTGTTTCCGGCATGGAGCAAACCACGCGCAACCGCATCCGCGGAATTTTGACCGAACCGCAGGGGCAGCTGGTGTTTCTGGACACGCCCGGTGCCCATAAAGCGGAGAATGAACTCGGAACACTGATGAACCGAATGGCGCGCACCGCCGGTGAGGGCGCGGACGTGCTGATGGTGGTGTTTGATGGAGCGGCGCCCGTTCGAATGGAAGACGAAGGATGGATGGCGCGGGCGGGCTTCACCGAAACACCGACCCTCTTCATCTTAAATAAAGCCGATGCGGCAGGATTTGACGCGGTGCCCTTTCATCAGGCCTGGGAACGCCTCCGCGCTGAGAAAAACATCTCGCGGAACGTGCCGTGGCTGGAGCTTTCCGCGGAAACCGGCAAGGGCTGCGCGGCCTTGCTGGAACGGTTGTGGATCATGGCGCCGGCAGCAGACACGCTGCTCTTTCCGGAAGATATCGTCTCCGATTTTCCCCGGCGGCTTGCCATCGCAGATATGCTGCGAGAAAAGCTAATCCGCCGGCTCTACCAAGAAGTGCCGCACGAGTTGGGTGTGCGCGTGGAGCGAATTGACGAAACGCCCGAGGGCGGATGGGAAGTCTATGCCACCATTCTTGTGAACCGCCCTTCGCAAAAGGGAATGGTCATTGGAACAAAAGGGCGAACCCTGCGGGCGATGCGCCGCAGCGCCGAGCCGGAAATTGCCGAAGCCTACGGGCTTTCAGCTTGCAGGATTATCCCATTCGTGCGCGTGGAGCCCAAATGGTTCAAGAACTATTTTATTCTAAAAGAGCTTGGATATAAGGAGTCGTGATATGGCGTTTTCCTCTTCATCGATGGATCCGGACGCAGTTGCACCCGCGGTGCAGCCCGTACGCCCGCGCCGAGGCGGCGGGTGCCTGCTGGGGTTCGGGCTGGGATGCCTGAGCGCGTGGTTGATCTGTGTTCTAGCTCCCCTTATTCTATTCGGCTGCGCCTGTTATTTTCTTCGGAACACAACGCAAGAGCTTGTTTCCCGCGCCGGGTGCTCCACCTATGGGGCTCCCAATTACACCATTCTGCGCGGTTGTGAGGATGGGAAACAGGTGCTTCGGCTCGAATTGCGCGGCATCATTTCAGGCGATTCAACCAGCCGTTGGTATCTCCCGCCCGATAGCGATGCAGCCGTCCGGCAAGCCATTGAAACGGCCATTCTGGATGAGGAGATCCGCGGTCTGCTTTTGATTGTCGATTCCCCAGGCGGGAGCGTTACAGCAAGCGATGAGCTTTATCACGCTCTGGAGCGTTTCAAAGCCGCCTATCCGGATCGGCGGATCGTGGTGCTGGGGCAGGATATTCTGGCTTCCGGTGCCTATTACCTAGCCATGCAGGCCGATTGGATCCGCCTGCAGCCTACCGGGCTGGTCGGTTCCATCGGCGTCATTGTCCCAGGGGTCAATCTGTCAGGACTAGCGGCGCGTCTGGGTATTGCAGACAATTCGCTGGCCTCCGGCGCCTCCAAGGATCTGGGTAACCCGCTCAAACCCATCAACCCCGAACACAACGCCATTCTTCAAACGGTGGTAGACGGTATGTACCGCCGTTTCACCGCACTGGTAGCCAAGGGGCGGCACCTGCCAGAAGCAGAAGTCCGCCATTTGGCTGACGGACGGGTCTTTCTGCCGGAAGATGCACGGAACCTGCGCCTGATTGATGACATCGGCTACGAAGACACCCTCGACTCCAAACTTGCCGAGCTGCTCGAATGCGGTGTGGAGTCGCTGACGATTCTGGAACCCGCCGCCGTCCACAATCCCTTTAAGGTCTTTCTTTCCGAATTCCCCATGGCGCTTGGCCGCGGGCTCTCCGCGCCCTTTGCCGCGCTTCCGGAACAAAAACCGCAATACCGCTGGTAATCGATGAAACAACGACTCGATCAGGCACTGGTTCAGCGCGGCCTCGTAGAGTCGCGCGAATGGGCACAGCGCCTGATTCTCGCAGGCGAAGTTCTCGTCAACGGACAAAAAGCGCAGAAAGCCAGCCAGACCGTCCCCGAAGACGCTACGCTGGCGCTCGCAGCAAAGCCGCGTTTCGTTTCCAGAGGCGGCGAAAAGCTGCAGGGGGCATTTGATTGTTTCCCGTTGAATGTTGAGGGACTATGCTGTCTTGATGTCGGCGCCTCCACCGGCGGCTTCACCGACTGCCTGCTTCAGCATCACGCCCGGCGGGTGCTCGCCCTTGATGTCGGCACCAACCAACTGCATTACCGCCTGCGGAGCGATCCGCGTGTGTGGAGCAAAGAACAGTTTAACTGCCGGTATCTCACCCCCGAAGATCTGCCCGAACAGCCGCACTTTGGCGTAACCGACGTTTCCTTTATCTCCCTCAAGCTCATTCTCCCGCCCATGGCCGCCTGCCTGGCGCCCGGCAGCCAGATTATCTCCCTCATCAAACCGCAATTTGAAGCCGGGCGGAAAGACGTCCCCCACGGCGTGGTGCGCGATGAAACCGTCCGACAACGCGTTGTGGAAGAAATTCGCCAATTCGGCATCAAGACCCTTCATCTGGAATGGCTTGGGTGCGAACGTTCTCCGCTTCTGGGGCCGGAGGGCAACGTCGAATTCCTGGCCTGGTGGCGCGTACCATCGGCTGTGACGCCCGCCCCTCCGCAGACACAAACATGACGACGCCCCGCGCGTTGCCGCCTGTTTCGAGACTGTCCACCCAAACAATTCCCACGCTCCATGTTTCCTTTTTACGCACCCATCTCATCCCTTACTCATCCATCAATAGAGGCGGTTCATGCGTCCAGGATTGTGGTAAATTTCCATCGTTCTGCTCCTTGTGGTTATCACGATTGCCCTCCCTCTCGGCCTGATCGTTTTCATTGTCAGGCAACTCACCAAGACATGACGTCGAATCTGGAACAGTTCCAGCGGCCAATCAAGTTGTGCGCCTATACCGCACGTTGAACAGACCGACTGACAAGTTATCTCCGCCGGATAATCTGCCCCACGTTCTTCGTGCACAGAGTAACAGACATCCCTACCGCGCCCCAACCACCGTACGTCTTATCTTACATGCCACGATTGCATGCCACGTGCGCGTGCGAAATGATAACCGATGATTCTTGACGAAACCTTCCCGCTATGCACGGCTCATGCTCCTGCTCCGCGTGCGCACGAAACGCTAACGCTTCAGCTCGGCCATGCCTGGAACAACCGCTCTGTGCATTTTCTTTCCCTTTTTCGTCAGGCTCTCAACAGCCCGCCCATATCCCCTTTGAACAGCACTCCTGAGAAACCCGCCCTCCGCACCCGAGACAACGCCGAATGCATTTAAGGCAGCCTAAATTTACCCCGTTCCTCTCGTTTTCGGATGATTCATCTCTTCATCACCCCATCCCCCTCACCGATCCTTCGGCATGTTCATACGTCTGATGCCAAACACACGGCTCCTACCGAGAAGATGGTTCCGAATAGGCGATGCCGTATTCACCTGTTCGCCGCCTCTGTCTCCGCCTCCCGCCACGTCTGACACACTTGCGATTCCTTGAATTAAGAAAGGCTTCCACAGACCCCCGTGTACCCACCCTTCCTCCCGACTTCCGGGAAACCACCGAAGAATCCGTTTCTGTCTCATCGTGTTTTCTGCCCCTTTGCGTCAACCAGCTTCTCCGGCATTTCATCCAGACTGGCTTGACTGCATCACAAAGCTTTGATATTCTTTTTTCTCATTTGTGATTTTAGGTCTCAAGACAAGAGGAAACAGACTATGAAGATGACTTGGCAACCCTCCAAGATCAAGCGCGTCCGCAAGATCGGCTTCCGTGCCCGTATGGCCACGAAGAATGGGCGCAAGCTCCTGAGCCGTCGGCGCGCGAAAGGCCGCAAGGCGTTGGTGCACGCGTAAGAGGCTGAAACCGCGGCGCGTGGCATGGCCGGACGCCGCGCGGGGGACGAACACCATGACGCATTCCCCTGCTGGCGGTTACGCTTCAAAAGGAGACGTCTCTTCGGCGCCTCCTTTGCTTTTTTCACCTTACCGCCTGCCGGCGCCCGATTATGCCTCGGTTTTCGAGCAGGGGCGTTCTTTTGCGTGTGGGTCATTGGTGCTTCGATGGAAACCAAATGGGCTAACCAAGACGCGGCTGGGAGTTATTTCAGCCAAGCGGACGTTTCCTCTGGCGGTTGAGCGCAGCCGGGCGCGGCGGCTCATGCGTGAAGCTTTCCGTCTGGAGCGGCCCATGCTGGCTGTTGGATTTGATCTGGTGCTGCTTGGGCGGCGAAAACTGGTTACACTTTCCTGCGATGCTGTGCGGCGCGATCTGCGCTGGCTCTGCCGAAAAACCGGGCTTACAGCCGAACATGGCGCCGAGATGCGGCAGGCTCAATCATGACCTCCAAATCCATCTTCCCCTCACGCCATACGCTTACCCAGCGGATAACCGTCTGCCTGATTGGAGCCGTCCGCCTCTATCAGCAGACACTTCACGGTTTCTTCGGGTATGGCGCGTGCCGTTTCACCCCCACCTGTTCGCACTACATGATTGAGGCGCTTCGCGTGCATGGACCTTGGCGCGGCCTGAAGCTCGGGATTTGGCGGATTCTCCGATGCAACCCTTTCTGCCATGGCGGCTACGACCCTGTGCCGCCGGCCACTCCCTCATTGAAGGAAACACATTCACATGAACAAGACTGAAAAAATTTGGGCTGCCGTATTGGCGGCCGCACTCGTAGGCTACTTTGCCTGGCGGTTGCTGACACCCCAGCCAGTACCGGCGCCGCAACCCCAACAGACCGTGCAGGCTCCCGCCGCGCCAACCGTCTCAACACCCGTTACACTTCCGCAAACGAACCCTGCGAAACCGGTTGTTTTAACCGCAGCCCAGGAACGCTTTTACACTTTAGAAAACGAGCAGGTTCGACTGACGTTCTCCGATCAGGGGGCGCGGCTGATCAAAGCCGAAATGCTTCAATACCGCACGGAGAATAGAGAAGACGCTCCGCACGTTACGCTTGAAACAGATCACCTGCTGAACCTGACCTTTGAACAGGCTGCGCCCTACCTTTCTTACACGGCTGCACAGCCAAAGGGCGATAGCCTCCGCTTCACCGCCACGCTCCCCAATGGCGTAGAGCTCACGCGAACGATGACCCTGCAAACAGATTATATGCTGAATGTTCAGGATACATTCCGTGCGCCGCAGCAGGCCACGCTGGCTCCCTATCAAATGAGTGCCGGGGCATTAACGCTCCCGGCGGACGCACCGGGTGATGCTCTCGGAGCAGATTTCCTGGCACAGGGCGAACGAAAGCCGGAATATTGTGAGAGCCAGCTTGGAAAGATCCTGGGGGCACGCAGTGCGTTCCTAGGATGTGGAACCAGTTCAGACCCGGCAGGGGTACCGCTCTCCGGCGTACAAACGTTCGCTGCGCCGCAAACGTGGGTCGCCTTGAAAAACCGTTTCTTCGTGTCGCTTACCATGCCAGCTGTGGGTGCTCCTGCTGCGCTCCAGGTATCGCGTGATGGCTTGGCAAAAACGGTTCGTATCGAGAACGTTTCGGCGGCGTTTACATATCCCGCGCTGCAATTGCAGGCAGGCGTCCCCACCGAGGTGGCCACACGCCTGTACATCGGCCCCAAGAAATTAGGTTACCTGAACGCGTTCGGAGCGCACGCCGATGCAATTATGGACTTTGGGTTCTTTTCATGGGTGTGTAAAATCCTGCTTCCGATTCTGAACTTCTTCCATGCGCTGATCCCCAATTATGGCGTGGCCATCATCTTGCTGACACTTCTGGTTCGACTGGTCTTCTGGCCACTCACACATAAAAGCACCGTGGCCATGCGAAAAATGAGCGCTATTCAACCGAAGATCAAGGCGCTACAGCAACAATTCAAGGATCAACCGCAGAAACTCCAGCAGGAGACATTCAAGCTCTATCGAGAGCATCAGGTAAACCCCTTCTCAAGCTGTCTGCCCATGTTGGTTCAAATCCCGATCTTCATCGCGTTATTTGTAGTATTGCGCTCGGCCATTGAGCTGCGATTCGCGTCTTTCCTCTGGATTTCCGACCTGTCTCAGCCGGAGAATCTCTTTGCCGGCGTGCTACCTGTTCCGCTGAATATCCTCCCGATTCTGACAGCCGTAACGATGGGGCTTCAAACGCATTTAAGCCCCTCAACAGGGGATCCCGCCCAGAAGAAGATGATGACTTGGATGATGCCGGCCATGCTGCTCTTCATGTTTTACTCCATGGCCTCCGCTCTTTGCCTCTACTGGACAGTTTCGCAGGGACTTTCCATCCTTCAGATGTGGCTAATTCGCCGATCAACGGCGCGTGCTGAAGCACAACAAAACGCCTAACCTTTTCATATCTAAATAGGTTATAACTCGCGGGCGAACGGCAAACCGTTCGCCCGCGAGTTTATTTGCTGTACTTGCTAACATGACTGTGAAATTACCTGATTATTTTCCAAAAAATGAACACTCTTACACAATCCTTATGTATTTCTCTGGGGTCTGATCACTGCCGGAACACCCAAAAAAGACCGCCGCCCGTTTACGGGGCGGCGGAGCATATGCTGTGCATGTTCCGCTCTAAGACGTTTAAGACTTTGGAAGCTGCGGCGGCTCAAACGTAAGGCCGCCTGTTTCCGGGAAGAAACAGGTGGCACTCCATTTCCACCCCTTACGCGGCAAAATCAGACGAAGCGTGTTTCTCCCCTTTTTCAGGCGTACATTCACAGGAGGGCGCACCATCCACACCTCATCCTTCAGAGGGATCTCTCGGCTTTTTGAGCCTGCCACACCGGGCTGAAGCCAGCGCGGAGGAGGGACAGGCTTTTCATTCAGCAACACCTGCGCCCCTTTTGCATTCCACACGCCGAGCTGAAGCGCCGCATCACGGCTTCGCCCATCACTTCGGGAGTAATTCATACAATCGACCACTAACGGCACTGTCCGCTCACGGTCGCTGTACACCACCATACCGAAGGTAACCGCTTCCGGCTTTCCCGAAACCAGATTCGTTTGCGGATAAAAGAAATGCTGCGGATAGAGCGTCCCCTGCGCCAAAATACGATCCTCCCATGGAAGACGCTCAAACGGTACGGCTGGATCCCCCGATACAGCCATGCGCCATCTCAAATCTGTCTGCTTCCAGTAAGGGAAATATGCCTTCGGGAAAAAGGGTTTATGCGCCAGCAAGCGGTGCTCCAATGCGGCCGCCTCCGCAAAAGCCGGATCGCGCGGATCCGGCAGATTGCCAATATAACGCATCTCATCCTTTTCCCGGCCATTCCAGAAGACATCCGAATACAACACCATGGCCGGACAAACCGGGTTCATTGTCAACAAATCCTCTGGAGTGGCCACGGCATCATCATGCCAAACTGCAAAGATCGCTCCGAGCCGATTCTCCGGCATTCCGGTTATACAAGGTTTCTGATACGTCGCGGCAGCCAATAGCTCCAATGGATCCACATGGTTAATATAATATGAACACTGTGAGTCAATATACGGCTCCGCTCCCGAACGGCGCACCTGCCGCCCCATCCAATATTGCCGAATCAGCGGTTGCTTTAACCCGGGCGGGTGTTGTCCCGGCCCCCACGCAACGACCCGGAATCCACGTGCCCGAAGCATCTCCACCCACCCCGTCAACCATTCTCCGGGGACTCGTTCGTGCGCCTGAACCTCGTCCGACCCGATGTGAATATAAGGCGTAATTTCTGGCGACAAGAGCCCAACCAACTCCTCAAAAAGCCCCGTTATAATCTCCCGAACGCGCGGGTCATCCATCCGCTTGATGCCAAACGCCCGACGAAATGTTGCCGTATGCCCGGGTACGTCCAGCTCTGGTATGACCGTAATTCCACGCGCCGCAGCGTAGGCAATCAGTTCTTTAAACTCTGCCTGCGTATAAAATCGATCTGTCCGATCAAGATTCTCCGGCTTGGAAAGCTGCGGATATTTGAACGACTGCAGTCGCCACCCCGGATTGTCCGTGATATGCCACTGAAAAACATTCAGCTTATAATCCGCCATCCAGTCCAACTGCTGCTTTAATTGTGCCAGCGGCTGCCAATTCCGCCCCGTATCATGCAGCATCCCGCGCACCTGAAAACTCGGCCAATCCTCCACATCACCACATGGGATCTTACCTTTTCCAAGCCGGTTCAGCTGCCGGAGCGTTGCCTGGGCATAGCGTTGCCCCTCCGCATCTGCAGCTGCCCAAATTACGCCATCCGGGCGAATGTTCAGCCTATAGGCTCCAGGCTTCAGCGTCTCCCCCTCCGCCAGCGCTCCTTTGCGCACCTGCCGCGCATCGTAAACCCATTCTCCCTCCGCCGGCCGAACGCGCTTCGGCTGCGGCATCAAAAGCTCTAACGGCCCGGCCTGCAGCCAACCGCCCAAGCATATCAACGCCGTAATCACACCCCATTTTATCATGCCCAACCCCTTTCCAATCTTCCTCATGCTTCCCCCTCTGTCGCTGTTGTCGACTGCCGACGATTTGTAGAAGAGCGCAGCAATTCATCATCCAAAACCGCATTCAACACATCCTCCTGCGTCACAAGCCCCATCGGCTCTCCTCTGGAATTGTTCACGATCAGAATTTTTGTGTTGCGAACCCGCATATAAGGAAGCAGCTCATCCGCCGGCACATCGTGCTGAACAAACACCGGCTGCCGCCGCAAATCAAACGGCACCGGATCCCGGCTCCTACTCCGCAGCAGATCAAACAAATGCAGCACACCCAAACATCGCGCGCCATCATCCGAAAATAACGGCAATATCCGATGCCGGCTCTGCCGAAACACACGCAAAACCGTGGCCAAATTGTCACTCTCATACACCCGCGCCATCTTGGCCAGCGGCGTCATAAGTTGCGTAGCCCGGCGCAGCTGCAATTCCAACACCCGGCAGATCATCATGCGCTCAAAGGCCGAAATCTGACCATGCGCCTCCGAATCCCGCATCAGAAAGGCCAGACTCTCCCGCGACAGAAAAGGCGACCGTTTCCGCCCCCGCCGCTTCCGCGGCGTCACCAGCCGCGTCAATATCATGCACAGGGAGGCCAATGGGTACAACACCGCACGCGCGCAAAAAAACACCGGGAGCAACGGCCGGCACCGCTCAATCGGGCGCGCCGTAAACCATAATTTGGGTAGAAACTCGCCTATCACAAGCAAAAGCACCGCTGCGCCGGCTGTCGCCACCGTCTGCGTTGCAGCCTCATCCCACGCCCACCACCGCGCCGCCGTCACCGCCAAAGCCGCAATCAGCGTAGACAGCGTCACGTTGCAGATATTGTTCCCGACCAAAGTAGTAGCTAGCAGCCGATGCGAATCGCGCAGCACTGATGCAAGCGCTTTGGCCTGCACATCCCCATGGCGAATCCGATGAATCAGCCGATGGCGGTTCAACGAAATCATGCCGCTCTCAAACCCCGAGAAAAACCAGCTTCCCAAAAAGAAAAACAGCACCAGACCCAACGTCATCCACAAGCTCATCTCACTCATGCCAACGCCTCCGCCTCTACTGTCTCTCCTGCGGCCTCTGCCTCCGCCGAAGGCTCATGCGGTAAATCGCAATCCCGTGAACCGGGATCCAGATCCTCCAGCAACACCTCCAAAATCTTCCGTCGGCGCATCCGCTGCACCGCCACCCGGTAACCATCCGCCTCAATCACCTCGCCCACCCGCGGAATCTTCCCCGCATGAAACGTCACCCACCCACTCATTCGATCCGCGTCATCCGCCTCCAAGTGCGTCCCTAGCTCAAAGTTAATCTGCTCCAGTGCAGCATCCCCCGCCACCACCCAGCAATTTGGCCCCTGGCAGCGAATATCCGGAACCAATTCCGGCGAAGGCGCATCCTCCGTTTCCAGCGACAGTAATTCCAGAATATCCCCCCGCGACACAATCCCCGCCGTCCCGCCATACTCATCCGTCACCAGCACCATCGGCAACCGCTGACGATACAGCAAAATCAGCAAGTCATCCAACCCAATATTCTCTGGAACCGCCGTCGTGCAATGGCACCGCGCCGCCTCCAAATTATGCTGCGGATCAAGCAGATAGCGCGACACATCAACAAAGTCAATAAAGTTATCAGCCGAATCATCCCACAACGGCATCCACACGAAAGGCGAAGCGCGCATCATCCGCTCGTGCACCTCCGGCGGGTCATTGCAGTCCAGCCCCAGCAGATCCACCCGCGGCGTCATCACATCCGATGCATTCAATTCACTGAGCCGCAGAATTCCACGCACCATAGCGCCCTCTTCACGATCCAAATCGCCATGTTCCTGCCCCAGATTCACCACGCTCACCAGCTCTTCGTCCGAAACCGACCGCTGCTCCGGCGTCAACATCTTTCGAAACGGGCGCAGCAGCTTCTGAAGGCACCACGACAACGGCCGCAGCAGCGGAATTGCAACCGCAAGCAACCGCGTCATGAATGGGACTAACGCCTCTGCATGCCGAATGGCGAACTGTTTCGGGCTAATCTCCCCAAACAGCAGCACAAACAGCGTAACCATCACAATGCTCGACACCTCCAGATACGCAGTCGGCACCCACCCCAACCGTGCCAGAAACGTCAACCCCACACTCGCCAACGCCGCATTAACAAACGTGTTTCCTATCAGCAAAGTTGAAAGCAGCACTTCCGGCTGTGCTAAAAGCCGCTCCAGCCGCGCACCCGCCTTCCCCTGCCGTTCCTTAATTCGCTGCACCTGCATCGGAGAAAGCGACAACATCGCCGTCTCACACCCGGAAAAGCAGGCCGACAACGCCAGCAACGAAACAAAAACCAATCCGAAGCAGACAAGTCCCAATATGCTCATAAATCCTTTTATCAAACGGTCAACACGCGTTCATTGTATCAAAAACCAAGCCCAGCCTGCCCGCCGCAAAACGAAAAACAGGCGCATGCCTCCAATATACGCCCAGCCAGCCTTTCACATGCCTGTTTGCACGACAAAAAAACACAAGGCGCACGGTGCGCTCCTGCGCCCCATGCGTCCCGTTTTGAAAGGCTTTCGCCACAAATTAGGCGAGTTTGGCAAGCGCCAGCGCCGTGCGCGATTTCTTACGGTCAGCCGTATTATGCTTGATCACGCCTTTTTTCACAGCCTTGTCGAGCTTGGAAGCGTAAACCGATACCGCAGACGTTGCAGCAGCCTTATCGCCGGCAGCGATCGCCGTGTCCACCTTCCGGCGGAAGGTAAGCAACTCACTCTTCACAGAACGATTGCGCAAATTGGCCTTGGCGGCAGTCTTCACTCGCTTCGCAGCACTCTTAATGTTCGGCATTGTCAATATCCTTGCGTTACTCTGACAACAAATAAAGTGGGGAAACTTGCCCGCTTTCCCATTGGTGAAGAGAAAGAATAGCACATTCCGTTCAAAAAATGCAACTCCTTTCTCCCTTCATCAGGTCTTTCTTTTCCTCGGGCGACTCTGCGCCTGCGACAAATTGCACCTAGCCGATCCAAAGACTCGTCTGGGACAGGGGGCTCACCCCCACTGGGCACAACGAACGCCGGGAACCGTCCTGAGGTCAATCCGCCCCGAGTCTGAGATAAAGCCGGGACGGATTGACACTCACTCCGCCCCGGGTATAAAAATCTCCGAACGCGTCGCCCCTTCTCTTCTCCGGTGCAAACACCGCCTCGGGAACAAGGTCTCTTCACCGAACTCGGCGCATCCCGTTCCAAACCGCGCCTACCGTTCTTCTCGGCATTCTCGGGCGCGATGGCAGGGGAAAGACTTGTTTCTTTTTAAGTTTTGCCAGTTTTAAAGTGTTACCTCAAAGAGGAGTACGGCGAAGGGTGGCAAGCGCCACTGCGGCTTCTCCTGCGGCGTAGCTGGCCATGTCGGTTCGAATGGCTTCATCCGCAACGCATTTTCGTATGCGGCAGTGGAATTGAACACTTCCCTGCACGTTACAGGCACTGTGCGGAGCGCCGGGGGCAGTTCTAGCCATCCGGCGAGGTCTGCCTGAAGGCTTTGCGGCTGATCGGAGGGATTACGCAAAATCACGATCCCCTCTCTGCCTTTGAATGACGCATAGCCATAAACGGCAGCAGGCTTACTGGCGTTGCGTTTGGCCAAATCGGGGCCATCAGCGGGATCGCCGCCGATCCAGTGCGAATCAATCAGAACAGTCTCCTGTTTTTTCAACCATTTGACGCCCTCAGCGAGAATATCCCACCAGGTTTTACTCATGAGGTTTGGAGAGATGTAATACTCCTGAAGCCCGGTTCCCAACGCCACACTCATCCACACCTCTGACGCAAAGTCAACACAAGCCGTCGGCGTGCCATACGATTCGCCGTCATAAACGTAGGGCCCTGTACCGCGATAGTCCCGCATGGTGTTCATCGGGGAGCTTGGGCAGACAATGATGCCGTGCATCATCAGGGAGTTAAGCGGGAAAAGCGGAGCCTTTGAAGCAATCCGGTCGTGAATGATATTGTCGCGATAGGTAAGCCATTTCTGACGCGGCGTACCGACATTCCCCAGCCAATCACAATCGCCGTCTCCCCTCCAGATACTGTCGCACCACATCAGCCAATAGGGCGAAGCCCAGGTGCCGACGGTGCAGTTGATGAAGACATCGCGCTTGGCGGCACGCATCTCCCTGCACAGCCGCCCCACTGCACGCAGATCTGCGGCATAACGCGCATGCGCTCCATTGGCGTCCGCGCCGGAGCCCATGCGGTCGAACTTAAACAGATTCATATCATAACGCGCGATCATATCGAGCACGCGGTCACGAAAAGCCCGGTAATACGTTGGCTTCGCCAACTGAAGCCCGGTCGCGCCGGCATCCACAATGCCTTTGCTCTTAGCATAAGCAAGCCGTTGTGCAAACGAGCGGCCATAGCCCCCATAAGGGCTCATCCAGCACCCAATCGATGCTCCCTTGACACGATGAGCTTCTTCTGCCAGGCGAGTAAAACCCTGCGGAAAGTTAGCATTGAAATTCCATAAAGAATGCCATTCATCCCAGCCGTCATCCCACAGATAAGAGTTGATGAAGACACCCCGTTTTTCATAAAGTTCTGTTCGAAACGCACGCATGGAGGCCAGCGCCTCCGCTTCGGAGAAACGCGCTTTGACCTCTTTGTCGTTCCGATTGATACACAAGTCATACCACGAATTGTAATGCGGCAGCACACGATACGGATGCGCCCGTTCAGTATTCAAATAGGCATTGAAGGCACGGCGCAGCTGGCTTTTCTCCGCACAGTCGCCAACCACAGCTGTAACTGCCAGTGTCTGACCCGGACTGAGCGTTTCTCCTACCGGGATCTCAGCCGTAAGCTGTGCGTGCATCTCCACTGTCACGCGATCTTCCGGCTCGGCACCCACAAGCGTAAGCGCCCCATTAGAGACGCCTGCGCCATCGGTACCTGCCCAGACGCGCAAAACCAGCGTCTGCCCTGGAGTCAGACCGGCGAGGGTGTACGTGTTGTTCTTTGAGCGAGTTCCACTCTCCCCGGCATGCGTATCCGCCGCCAACACGCTGCCGCTTTTCGGTTCGACAGCCTCCACTTTATAGAAACAGGCCTTCCGATTCCCGGACGTATAGGACAGCGTGAGGCGTACCGTCTCCGCCGTCACACGAATCGGCACCCAAAACACACCCTTTTGATCCCCCAGATTCATCAGGTCCGACATTGCATACGTCAGCCTTTTCGAGCATATCTGCTCCTTATCTGCGGTCCATGTATACTGCGTCATCGGGTGCTCCACAGCCACCCAGTAGAGCCCACGCGATTCCGATGCCGTCTCTTCCGGCTCAAACACCATCACGGCACCATCGGTGTTTCCGCTTTTACGGAAAGCACCTCTGAAAGGAAACGACTGCCCATTCAAAACGACCAGCCGATCCAATGCCACTGGCTGCTCTGACACATTCGTCACCGAAACCTGAAACTTCACATATCCCGCCGCGCCCTCCGGGCTCTCTTTCTCGCTCAAAGCACGCCGCTCCGCCATCTGCAGATCAAATCGCAGCAGCGGCGAAGGTTCCGCCATTTCCCCAATGAACCGAGTTTCCTTCCGCGGCGACCGCTCGGAAAGCCGTGCAGCTTCCGGATTGCCCGGCACACACACTTCCTGCACCTGCTTCCACTTCATTACCTCCACTGCGCGACCATCCGACAAAACCGCCCGCGGGCGTGTATAGCAGGCCGCAACATCACACCCAGCTGTCAATAACCCGATTCCCCACACACTCGCCAGCCCCGCCTGTGCCGCCGCCTTGCACATCCACTGTCTCATTCCACTTCCTCCGTAAAACGAACCCGGTTGTGCATGCGCACCAACCGGGATCCATTCTATCATGTTTCGGGAAAAACAATTGTCCGCCGTTCGATACGGATTTACACCGTCTCCGTTTTCTCTCCGCCCAGACGGATAACCATCGCCGCGCACAGAAACGTGAACACACCGGCAATGGCGTACGCCGTGCGAATGGGCAGATTCAGTCCATAAGGACACCCCGCATGTGAGGGGTCTGACCACAGAATAAACGAACTCACCACAAACGTCATGAACATACCCGGCAGCAAGGTGAACCACGGCGCCACACCCCGGCGCATCATCCAGACCGTGCACACCATCAGCGTAGAAGCCGAAAGCACCTGATTCCCCCAGGCAAAATACTTCCACAGCCACTCAAAGGTTTCCGCCCGCTGCGTGCTCCACCACAGCAACCCCACCACCGCCGCAATCAACGGCAGGCACAACATCAGCCGGGCATAAAACGCCCCCTGCCCCACCCGGAGCGTCTCAGCAAGCGTCAACCGCAGGCTCCTCAAAGCCGTATCCCCAGAGGTAATCGCCAGCACGATCACACTGACCACCGTCACACCGCCCATCCATGAACCCAGAAAATGGCGCGTTCCGGTCACCAACGCCGCCGTTGCCGGCTTCGCCATCAGCTCCGGGAAGAGATTATACACCGCCATGCCCACACCGGCCCAGATCATGGCAATCACGCCTTCCACAATCATCATGCCATAGTAGGTTGCCCGCGCTTGGCGCTCCGTCTGCATGGTACGCGCCACAATTGGAGACTGTGTCGCATGAAAGCCTGAGATAATACCGCAGGCAATGGTTACAAACAAGCAGGGAATGACCGGCTGGTCATGAAACATCCCCGCCCGAAACGCCTCCGTTTCAGATAACAGCGCGGGATTCGCCACCACCTCGCAGCTCAGCGCCCCCAACATCGCCAGCGAGCCGATCAACAGCAACGCGCCAAAAAAGGGGTAAATCCGCCCAATAATTTTATCCACCGGGAACAGCGTAGCCACAATGTAGTAGAGGAAAATCACGGCCGCCGCCGCCCAAAAAACGCCAAGCGACGCCGTCTGCGGCATCAACCCCTCCACCAAATGCGCCGGCACGTTCACAAACACCGCCACCACTAGCAGCAACAGCACCATTACAAACACCGAATACGCCTGCGCATACCAACGCCCCAACGACCATCGGGTCAGCGCCGGCAAATTTCCTCCGCGTGCCCGCAGACTCATGAACCCCGCCACACAATCATGCACCGCCCCGCCGAAAATACAGCCCAGCGGAATGATCCAGAAGCACTTCACACCAAACTTGATGCCGATGATCACTCCGATCACGGGCCCTACTCCGGCAATATTCAGCAGCTGAATCAGCATATTCTTCCACATCGGCAGCGGCACATAGTCCACCCCATCACCCAATGCATAGGCCGGCGTTGGCCGATCATCCGGGCGCAACAGCCGCTCAATCAGCCGCCCATAGGTGAAATAGCCCACAATCAACGCCAAAATACCGCCAAAAAACCAGAACATGTTCTTCTCTCCTCGTGGAAACAGGAAACAAGTAGTCTACGCCCTTCTTCAAAAAAGTCAATGCCTTCTTGTTCACACATTCGTCTATTGTTCCCTGTTACCCCACACTCCGGCTCACCTGCTGTTTCACCTATAACCGGTGTCCCCCCTCCAAAAAAAATGAACGCACCCCGAGTCCAACGACATCCTCGGGAGCGTTTAAAGCGTTTAAGGTAAGGTCAAGGAGCCCCACCTGATTGCCGTTCTGACGCCACCCGTTATCAAAAACGAAACATCCAGACAGAGATTCTTACACTTCTACTCTTTATCAGAACATCAACTTGCGAAACTCTTCTAAAGATCGTTTCCCTGAACCCCCACATGCTTGACATTTGGGCTTTTTCATATTCAACTTCAATTTCTTAAACTGCGGAGATTCTTCGCTCAAAGTAAATCCGAGTGAATTTCTTGCGGCTGACTCTATGGCTTGCACCTGAGCCTCATCAATACCGCTCCCCCGACACGCCGGGCATGGACTCTTATACGTTTTAAGCTTAACCATAAATGCTTGCCCCGCCTTCATAGCTGCTGCCGCCTCCCGAATCGTCGGCGTCTTGTACCGCCCCGCCTCTTCTTCTGTAACCACTTGAAACACCTTAGGCTCAAGATATTGCCGCCCATCCACCGTTACCCACTCGCTTATGTTACGCCCTTTATACGAAAGCCAGCATGTCTTTTGTTCTCCAGCTTCCGGTGCCTGTTCGCCGCCCCAACAAAGAACCGCCATCTCTGCCGCATCTTTACCCTCGCGCAGGATCCGCGCCCATACACGCCCGTCCTTCAACACCGCATGGATCTCGCATACATACTGGCGCGGCATCTTCGAGAACTCAGGCAACGTAAGAAGTCTTCCATCCAAAGCCCATCGTCGGATCTGGATCCACGTTTTGCCATCCTTCACCACATACTGCGGGGCAATCTGTTCCGGAAAAATCTGTTGAAATTGTCTCCAGGAAATCCCCTTCAGTATACGCGGCGCCTCGAATCCACGCGGCCAACTGCCTCCATAAGAATACCAGCTTCCTTCCTGCGCCTGTACAGCCGTTCCCCAAAAAAGAAGTGCGGCGCCTGCAAACATGATCCTTCCATACTTCATCTCACACGAATCCTTTCACACGAAACAAAACATCCGTAATGCAAAATAGTTTACTCTCCCGCATTCCCTTTTGTCAAATACTACCCCCCCCCATGCATTCTATACTCATTCCATCAAGTCGTTCCATTGCCTTTTGCCCCTTCACTCCGATGCACACGGAGTAAGAACCATCTTTCAGACTTGCGCAACCCACGAAAAACAGGTAAGATAACCACTGAGTGATCGAGGTATGGGAAGGATGTTGTCAGAAATGAAGATTTTATGTGATACCAATTTACCCTTGGGGCGCACCTTATTCAGCACGCTCGGGGAGGTGATGCTGATTGACGGCACCCGGCTCTCTGCCAGGGATTTGCGCGATGCAGACATGCTCATGGTGCGAAATACGCCGCTAAATGCACGGCTGCTTGAAGGGTCGCCTGTGCGGTTTATCGGGTCGGCGGTCTCGGGAACAGATCATGTGGATGCAGATTGGCTGGAACAGGCGGGCATCACATGGGTGAACGCTCCCGGCGCAAACAGTGAAAGTGTGGCGGAGTACTGCTTGGCGGCACTGCTGGAGTATGCGCACATGCGCCACAGAAAACTGGAAGGCGCGACGGCGGCGATTTTGGGAGCGGGCTGGATCGGTTCGCTGGTTGGGCGGCGCTGCGCAGCGCTGGGGATGCGGGTCTTGTGGTGCGACCCGCCGCGGCAGGCACACTCGAGAGATGTGGAGGCGCAGCGTTTCGTTCCGCTTGCCGAGGCCTTGCGCGAAGCAGACTATATTATTCCGTTCGTGCCGCTGACTCGAGGCGGGGCGCATCCCACCTGGCACTTGCTGAACCGCGAAACGCTGGCAGGCATTCGTCATGGAGCTGTGCTCATCAATATGTCGCGGGGGGCGATCTGCGACACAACGGCCGTGATTGAAGCCTTGCAGGAAGGACGCCTGCGCGATGGAATTTTCGATGTGTGGGAAGGTGAACCGAACTTCTCGCCGGAATTGGCGGCACTGGCCTTTCTCTCCACGCCGCATCTGGCCGGAAGCGCCTATGAAGGAAAAATCAATGGAACACTTGCTATTTACCGGGCGGCGTGCGCGTTTCTAGGTCTTCGCCCTGCCATGCGACCAACCCTTCCCCCTCCGATTGTGCCGCGAATAGAGGTGGATGCTGCCGGCAAGCCGGAAGAGGAAGTCTTGTGGTTCATTACGCAAAAACTCTCCATGATTGTGGCTGATCATCTGAACTTTCAGGAGCTGATTGGCCTGCCGCAGGCGGCAAGGGTGCGCCGTTTTCTGGCCTTGCGGCGGGCATATACCTATCGCCGGCAGTTCAACTCCACCACGCTGGTATTGCGGCGGGGTTCGCAGCGGTTGGCAGAAAAAATTGCCGCGTTGGGATTTACCCTTGAGCTGGCCTAATTATTGGCAACCCCTGTATTCAAGAAAGCGCACCCGGCATGAAATGCCTCTTGGGGTTCGTACAGTTGAGGCTCCTCTGATAGACTGCTTTTCGTTCTTTCATCCCATCCATCGGAGGCGTTATATGGTTACGCGTTGGCCCCTCTCGCCGGATCGCACTAAGACGTTCGGCCGATTCTGGCAGGTTGTTTATTTTTGCCTTCTAGGGGCAGCCTTCACTTCCCGTATGAGCCATGCAGCACCCCCTACGGTCATTTATCCGGAGGCCGATCTTGTAGCCCTCTATAACGAAGCGTGGCAGGAAGCCAAAGCGCGAATTCTGGATGCGCCGAAGGGCGCCCCCGTCAAGCGCTACATGGATGAGAATGTTTACGATGACCAGATCTGGATCTGGGATTCCTGCTTCATGGCGCAATTTACCAAATATGCGGCGGCCGATTACCCCGGAATTGAGACGTTGGAAGCACTCTACGCTCCTGTGGTGGAGGGCAAACCCTCCCCTTTGCGCATTCACATCTATGACAACCCTCCGTTATTCGCGTGGTGCGAGCTGCTGTATTGGCGCTTTCATGGGAACCGTGCCCGACTGGAAGATATTCTGCTGAAGCGTAATCTGCTGCAAAAACATTTTGAGTGGTTTGCCAACCCGCCAACCGGAACCCGGCCGGCTTCTTCCCCAAACAGAATTGAGCTCCAGGCCGTAACCGCCGGCAACGGCGCCAAGGGATTTCTCTGGCGCGGAGCACAGAGCGGCATGGACAACACACCGCGCGGGCGTGGATGCGGCGGATATCGCGGGATTCTCTGGATTGATGCAATCTCACAACAGGCCCTCAACGCCCGGTGTATTGCCGAGCTTTACCGAGCTTTGGGGCATGAACAGGAGGCTCAAACGTGGCAAGCACGATTCGATGCGCTCGCCAAGGAAATCAACACCTTTTATTGGGATGAACGAGACGGATTCTATTATGACATTGCGTTCAAAGACGGGCAGCCCTGCCGCGTTAAGACGATTGCCTCGTTCTGGCCCCTGCTTGCTGGCGTTGTGCCCCCAGACCGTGCAGAACGGATGATTGCCTGCTTTGCCAAGGATCAGGAGTTTTTCGGTAAGTTCCCTTTTCCAACCGTTGCACGCAGCGATCCGGATTATGATGCTGCCACCGGAAACTATTGGCGCGGAGGCATCTGGCTTCCCACCGCCTATATGACCCTCCAGGGACTGGAACGAACCGGTGCCCGCAGATTGGCCGACCGTGCCGCCATGCGGTTGCTTCGCCAGATGTCTGAAACATACAAAACCGTTTCCCCTGCAACCATCTGGGAGTGTTACGCCCCGGAAGCAAACCTGCCCAGTACAGAACATGGCCGCAGAGTACGTTCCGGATTTTGCGGCTGGTCAGCATTGGGCCCCGTCAACCTGTTTTTGGAGAACATTCTCGGGTTCCGCTCGTTTGATGCCGTCACACACACCATCACGTGGCAGCCGCCGGAGCCAGAGGATGTTGATCACAAAATACAGTTTCCCATGGGTATTGAACACCTTACGTTTGGCGACACCACTGTATCCCTCTGGAGTAACGATTCCACCCTGCGCGTTGAAACTTCGCGTCCAATCACATTGATTTACCGAAACCGGACGTTTCCGTTTGCTCCGGGGAAACATGTGGTCTCCTGCGGCCAATAAGCCAACCTCTCAGAACCGCATCACACGTATAACCGCGCACACGATATTCTCCCAGTACGTGTCGTTTTGTCGGCGTATTCAATCACCTTGAAAAACGCCATACGCGAACAAAAACTTCCACCTCCAGTAAAAAAACATTGACAGTATAACTGTAAAACATGTATAATAGCCCCCGTTTCATCCCTTGGGGGATTAGCTCAGTTGGTTAGAGCGTCTGCTTGACATGCAGAAGGTCACTGGTTCGAGTCCAGTATCTCCCACCAAACGGACCGTAGCGCAGCCTGGTAGCGCGTTTGCTTGGGGTGCAAAAGGTCTCGGGTTCAAATCCCGACGGTCCGACCATCCCGCCTTTCCTACTCTTTTATTCTTACGCTTACGCATTGGTTCTCACCGAGGCGTTTTTTTATTGTGAAGCACACTGCTAGGAAACCACGATACCGTGCAGGTAACACGAGGATGGATCAAAACGTGTACTTTTAACGGATTAAACGAAGAATACACGGCTACCACCACCTGTTTATCCGCGACACAAACGTCAAAACCCCTGTCAACCGCCGGAAGTCTTTTTATCAGGGGAAATGTGCTGCATTATCTCAACAGACAGAGAACCAGGCTTTCCTCTAAGGCCCTCATGTACCACTCCGACGCCATCGGTCGGACGGCGGGTCATTCCGCGGATGGGGAGCGTAAATAGTCGGTGAGTATGTTTCTGTCACGGGGCGTATCGCCAAACCAGACGGTTTTAGACGAGATTGGCAGCCGAGTTTCGCTCTGAAGTCGAAACTGCTCTATCCAAACGGAGCGGCAGCCTCTTGGAACTATGAAGCCAACCGAGACTGACAGACGACCGTCACGAATGCGCACGCCAATGGCTCATAGCTCCTATTCCTACACCAACGCCCTCCTTGGCCGCCGCATCTCGAAAAATAATGAGTGCTACGGCTACAACGTCCGCGAGAAACTCATTTCCGCCAATGAGGTTTCTTACGTTTACACCGACACCGGCAACCATACCACCGCCTAGAGCAAAACCTACCCCGCCATCGACGACTTCGCGCCCCAATACGACCATGATGGAAATCTGACGCTTATTAAGACAGAACGAGTATTGGGTCAGTTCTGTACAACGCCGAAAACCTCCCTATTCGCTACCACGCTTTCTTCTGTCTCGCCGCACGATGCGGCTTTTTGTTAAAAACAGGCACCGTGTTCTCTCTTCGGGGGTTCGCGGACATCGGAACCTCAGCGCCTGTTCCACGTCCAAGTGAACTGGCGGTGTTTGCGAAGCCGTCTGGGCTTGTGGTACGATAGCGGGAGTAAAGAGGAGTTCACAGCCATTGACTTGTTGCCCTATCACACGTGCAGACTGGGAGCGGGGAGCCGCGCATTGCCTGAATAAGGGGCGGGTGGGGAATGCCCGCGTTTACCGTCTTGAAACGGCGACGGGGACGTTTGTTGTGAAAGATTTCCGCAAAAGCCCGTGGTGGGTGCGATGGACGTGGGGACGGTGGATGATTGGCCATGAGTTTCGGCTCATGCGAATGCTGGAGGAGCTGCCGGGCGTACCAAGCCGAGTATTCCGAATTGATGCCTATGCATTTGCCATGCCGTTCGTTAAAGGATGGACGCTGGGCGAGATCAACCAGAACAATTTGCAGGCATGGCGGGAACGGATGCGCGGAGTAGAGCATCCGACGAAGGAGATTGCGATACCCGTAACATATTTTAGGGCGTTGGAGCGAACGGTATGCGCCATGCACAGGCGCGGAATTGTTCACCTGGATTTGCGCAATGCCAAGAATTTGATTGTTACACCAGGAAGAGTTCCTGTGCTGCTGGATTTCCAATCCGGGATTAGACGCCAGTGGTGGGTTCCGCGCTGGGCTTGGAAGATCCTGTGTCTGGCAGATTTGTCTTCCGTTTACAAGCACTACTATCATTTTTACTTTATGCCCGGGCAGGGCGTCCCCTGCATATCCGGAGGGTTTCCAAAGAGCCGAGACCGACTCTTTCTCAAGCATTTGAAGCTTCGCAAGCTCTGGATGCTGAAGGGATATACCTTCATGCATCGACGAAAACCAAAAGATTATGAACAGGCGTTGATTGACGCAGCTTCCGGTGGAGGGCACTGATATGTTATCCATTTATCAGTGGGTCAATGGCAGTTTACGCGAGGTGGTAACCCCCGATGGTCCCTGCTGGATCAACATGGCGGATCCAACCACAGAAGAAATCCTTCGGGTTCAGACGCTAACCGGCGTTTCCCGAGAGTTTATTTCTGATCCGCTCGACCGCGATGAACGCCCGCGTTTGGATGTGGATGATGACGGGACGGTGCTGATCGTGGTGCATGTGCCTTATCATGAACCCAACGAGAACCTCCACCCCTTCAACACCCTACCCCTAGGCGTGGTTCACACATCTAACGCCGTTATCACCGTTTGCAACCGTGCCACACCCATCGCGGCGTCTTTCTTGGATCAGATCCGGCGGGTCTGCCCGCCGGAACAAAAGTTTCGTTTTACGTTTCATCTCTTGTGGCATGCGGCTATTCTTTATTTGCGGTATCTGCGCGATATTCGCCAGCGAGCCGACATGGTAGAGCAAGACCTGCACGAATCCATCTCCAATGAGGGGCTGATGCGATTACTCAACATCGAGAAGTCGCTGGTCTATTTCACCACGTCGCTGAAAGCTGACGACATTCTCCTAAGCAGAATCCGAACAACGCGCCAACTGGACATTGACGAGGATGATCTGGATGTTCTGGAAGATGTTCGTATTGAATACCAGCAGGCTCTTGAAATGGCCTCCATTCACAGCAACATTTTGACCGGGACGCTTGATGCCTTCGCCTCAATTATCAGCAACAATTTGAACAACGTCATGAAGTTTCTGACCTCTATGACGATTGTTCTAGCCGTGCCTACGCTCATTGCTTCTATCTTTGGCATGAATGTGTGGGTGCCATTTGGAAGTGCGGAAGCCGGAGGTTCATGGGGGCCGCTTGGGTTTTTGATCGTGTTAGGACTGGCGCTGGCGTTCGTCATGGTTACCATAATCTTCTTTTCCAGGCGAAAGTTCTTCTAATCTGCGTGCCCCTTCATGGCCACTCCAGAGAACACCCTTTATTCATACCTGCTGAAGCAGCGATGCCGTGTATGCATGGAGGCGACGTCTGGCCGCCCTACAGAAATGCAGTTACAGACGCTCTGGCAATCTTCCAGACTTCGGAAACAGGTCTTTTCGCTTGCGGACGGCACGCCAGTTGAAATTCTTGAACCCGGACGCTGGAACCGCTCTGCCGGCCCAGACTTTCAGGATGCGCTCATCTCCTTGGGCGGTTTTGTACGCCGAGGAGATGTAGAACTCCATGTATGCCCGCACGATTGGGATCTGCATCGGCATTCTGGAGATGCGGCATATAGTGGGCTTATTCTGCATGTTACATGGGAAACAGAACCCAAGGCGGAAACGCTTCCTCGCGGCGTGCCTGCCTTGGCGCTTCGCCCAGCATTAGAGCATGACAACCAACCGTTTATCTTCCCAACCCCACCGAAATCCATTTATGCACCACGACCTGACGGAACCGACTACCCCTGTAACATGTGCTTACGCCGTGAGCCTGAAGCGTTAAAGCGACTCCTCTCCGAAGCAGGCCGGTTTCGCCTGCAAACCAAGGCTCGAGTCTTTGCCGCCAACATGTGCGGAGCCGATCCGTTCCAAGCTTTCTATGAAGCCTTGTTGTCCGCCATGGGATATGGCGGAAACAGCGGCACGTTTAAACGGCTTGCCCGAGAAGTTCCATTTTCCCGTATTGCACACTTGACATCCCTGCAAAGATTGGCCGCACTAGCGGGCGTTTCAGGGTTGCTGCGCGAACAAGATCGCACGTTGTGGGATCTCTGGTGGGAAATCGGCATACCACCACCTGTTGAACCGTTCTCTTGGACGCTGCGCGGATTACGGCCGCAAAACCACCCGTTGCGCAGACTGGCAGGCGCAATCGGAATTCTGCATCAAATTGAAGATCTGTTTGAGCTCCCAATGGATAAACTATCCAAAGCCTTAACCGAAGCCTCCGGTCTATTACGGGAGTATGTCGGCTCGCGATCCGCCCTCATCGGTAAAAGCCGGGCGAATGCCATTATTGTAAACCTATTTGTCCCATACCGTTTAATGACTGGCAGCCTGTCGGCCTCCGCGTTAAACCATCTCCCCGGAGAAGCCATTTCCATGCCAATGCGGGAAGTCTGGCATCGGCTGACAGGCTCGTTGCATGATTTACCTACAGATGGATTGTTTCAGCAGGCACTCCTTCAACTTTATGCCGACTTTTGCCACAACGATGCCGTTACCTGCGGTGTCTGCCCCATTGCGCAACTGGGTTAACTGGCTGCGTCCTCTTGTTGGCAGAGCGCATCGCAACGAGCAACCCAACAGAGAGGGCATGAAGAAATGTGTTACGATACCTGAGGCTCATCCATTTCAACCCCATTCGTCAACGAGGTACCACATGAATCGTAGAACCTTTCTAAAAACGCTAGGCTTGGGAGCAGCTGCGTTAGCTACGCCCGGATGTCTTGGGCTCTCGCATTCAAACGGCATAAAGAAACCCCGCAACATTGTCTTTATTCTGGCGGATGATCTGGGCTGGGGCGATGTGAGCTGTTACGGTGCAACGCCGGGATTGACGCCTTTTTTAGACGCCTATGCCAAGCACGCCGTCCGATTTACTGATGCACACGCGCCGGCATCTACCTGCACCCCCACGCGTTATGCGATCTTCACCGGGCAATATGCCTGGCGGAAGCCTGGAACCGGAATTGCTCCGGGAGACTCCGCGCTTCTGATCGACACCCAAATCCCCACGCTCCCAAAGCTGATGAAAGCCTCTGGAATGGTTACCGGCGCTATCGGCAAGTGGCACCTTGGAATGGGGCCTGGGCCTGGCAAAACGAACTGGAACAAACCCATCTCCCCCTCCGCAAATGATATCGGATTTGACTACACCTTCCTGATGGCCGCAACGGCCGACCGCACGCCCTGCGTCTATGTTGAAAACGGCCAAGTCGTTGGATTAGATCCCAATGACCCTATAGAAGTCAACTATAAGCATAATTACCCCGGTGAACCCGATGGCAAACGCGACCGGGCATCCCTCAAAATGGATTGGGATTTTGGCCACAACAACGCCATCGTCAACGATATCGGGCGTATCGGGTACATGAAAGGCGGACACAACGCACGCTGGCGCGATGAAGACATGGCTGACATCTTTGTTGAAAAAGCGATTTCCTTTATTGAAGCCCACCAGAATGAATCCTTCTTCCTGTATCTAGGAACCAACGACATTCATGTGCCGCGCGTGCCGCATCCTCGTTTCGTTGGCAGCACACCCTTTGGCCCCCGAGGGGATGTCACCCGGCAATTCGATGACAGTGTGCGGCGTATCATCGAGAAATTGCAGGCCTTGGGATTAGAACAAGACACTCTCGTAGTCATCACCTCCGACAATGGCCCCATGGTGAACGATGGCTACAAAGATCGTGCAGAGGAATTGCTCGGTTCGCACAAACCTGCCGGCGACTGGCGCGGGCATAAGTATCTCCCGTATGAAGGCGGCCACCGAATTCCCTTTTTTGTCGCTTGGCCTGGCGTAATTCCCGGCGGACAGACCAACTCCGCACTCATCTCCCTCGTTGACTTGGGCGCTACCTTCGCAGCCATGCGCAGCGTTTCATTACCCGACAATGCCCTGCCCGACTCTTTTGATCAGAGCGCCACCTTTCTAAATCCAAGCGCCCCGAGTTCTCGCCAAAACCTAATCTGTCAAGATTACCAGCTCAATCTTCGCGCGGGCGACTGGAAGTATATCGTGCCCAGACCCGCCGGCAATACGCCAAGCACAAAAAACAATCCCCTCAACGGACAGCTTTATAATCTGCGCCAAGACCCCTCCGAAAAAAATAATCTCGTCAAACAAGAACCCGAACGCGCGAAAGCCATGTATGCCACGCTCCTGCAAGCCATTCAGGCCGGGCGGACGCGGCCTTAGGCTTTCCTTCTGCAAACATTCTTGATACACTAAGCGATAAAATGAAAGGACACCCTGTGAAAGCTGCCCTCACTCTTCTGTCGTTATGCTTAACCGCCGCCGTGCGTGCCGCCATCACTCATCTCGAGTTCATTCCCTCAGGCGTCCCTGCGTTCATTGGCAGACCAGACCTTGCCATCGGCACGCTCACACTCTCCGCCGACCGTGCAGAATCACAGGGAACCGTGACCCTCTCCCTCTCCGGCACCAACCCGCGCGACCTTAAAAGCCTTGCACTTGGTCAAACCAAAGCTCGCATCAACGGCACCAAGGCCACCTTCCAAGTGCCAATCAATCCAGGCAACAACACCTATACTCTCTTTGCAGAACCCAGCCCGCGTGCCGACCTCCGCCGCAAGCTCGTCATTGAAAACAAATCCGTACGTATCGGCAGCATCGTAACCAGCCCCATGCAGCTCGTGGATGGCAAACGAAAAAGTAAGAACTTCCGGATCCCAGGAATCGTTGAAACACCCAAAGGCACGTTAGTTGCCGTCTTTGATAACCGTTTCAATCACGCCGGAGATCTCCCTGCCGATATTACCGTAGGCGTAAGTATCTCAAAAGATCACGGCACCACATGGTCCCCCATCCGAACAGCCCTCGACTGCAATGGACTGCCTGGAGGAAACGGTATTGGCGACCCTGCCATTCTCGTCGATCCATCCAACGGCCGCATCTGGATAGCCGCCCTGCGCGCCCCCAATTCCGGGCATCCCATCTGGAGCTCCTCCTCCGGTACCCTAGATCCCAAAAACTGCGGTCAATTCATCTTGGCTTACTCCGACACCGAAGGCCGTTCCTGGTCAAAACCTATCAATATCACAGCTGAAGTCAAACGTCTTGGCGACTCGGATACCGCCTCCTGGGGCCTTGTTTTCCAAGGGCCGGGAGCCGGGATCGCCATGAAAGACGGCACACTCGTCTTCCCCGCTCAAATCTGGGGGAACAAAGGCAAAGCACCCCACCATGGTCTGCTCGTTTACTCCAAAGATCACGGTAAAACTTGGACCAGCTCAAAAGCCATGCCCTTCGGCGGATCAGAATCCACGGTGGCTCAATTACCCGATGGGTCTCTCCTCTTAAATACTCGAGAAGGCGGCGGTGCCGCTACACGTATCACCGCCCGCACCACCGACTTAGGGGAGACTTGGGAGAAAGTCTCCACCACCCCCCTTCGCCAGCCCAACAACCTCTGCCAGGCTGCCCTGCTCGCCATAAACGACAAACTTTACTTCTCCAACCCAAATTCTTCTAAGCGAGATACCATGACCCTGCGCGTCTCAGCCGACCAGGGGAAAACATGGTCTAACGGGCTCGTCTACGATCCGCGCAAGGGTGCTGGGTATTCGTCTCTGTGCCCCGTTGGCAAAGATGCCCTGGGTGTAATCTACGAAGGTGAAAGCGATTACCACTACTTCCTGCGGATCCCGTTGGACGACTTGAAATAAGTAGTTTATACAACGCGCCCTACGACGCCTGCGCGGTTATGACCGACACCAGCACGCACCTTGCCCGGCACTGTTCCTTCCTGGCGCTCGACTTCGAAACCACCGGAACCGTCAAAGGCTACCCGAGCCTCCCCTGGCAGATCGGCGCCGTCTCTCTCCGTGACGGCGCTGTAACGCTAGAAGCCCCTTCCCTGGACAGTTATCTCCATGTTCCCGAAGATTGGCCTTTTTCGCGCCATGCCCCCGGCGAACATCGAGCCAATCGAGCTGCTATCGCCGCCGCGCCCCCTCCCCTCGAGGTCTGGCAGAGCCTTCACCCCCTTCTACTTCAATCCATTCCGGTAGCTCACAATGCCGCAACCGAACGAACCATTTTGGCTCGCCTGGCTCCCCTTGCGCACTATTCCTGCTGGGTCGACACCCTGTCGCTTACCCGCCGCGCTTATCCCGGGCTTCCAAGCTATGCACTGGAGCGTCTAATCCCCTGCCTCCGATTACAGCCCCGTTTGGATCGACTCGTCCCCGGGCGGGCTCCCCATGATGCATTTTACGATGCTGCAGCCTGCGGTCTGCTTCTGGAACATCTCCTCTCGCTCCCCGGCTGGACCACCCTCACTCTTGAAGCTCTGCTTGAGGCCAGCCATGCCTAATTCCGTTCGCGTTCAATCGACCTTTGCGCCCCTCGGCGTCATTACCCTCGCCCTTCTGCTCTGCACCCTCAACAGTGCCGCCACTCACCCTGAGCTCTCTATAACTTCACCCGACAAGATCTACCAACAACTATTCATTGGGCAGATTCTTTCTCTCCCCCTTTTTCTTTTGCCCATCCTGCTTGAGGCCATTTTCGGGAACCGCAGACGCCTCATTCAATGGTTTCACTGGGGAACACCGCTCCCCTTCCGAGCCTTCACGGGGCTCTTTATCGCCCTGCTCCTGGCCATCCACGCCCTCACCGCCATTCTTGCGCCCACTGAAGTCCAACCCATGGTCTCGCTGCTCACCTCTATACCATGGCATCAAAAGGCCGTTATTGGTGGGTTTCTCGTGATCTCAACCCCCCTTCTCGAGGAATTTCTCTTTCGCGGCATTCTCCTCCACGCCGCCCCGCCAAAAATCATGCTGCCACTCAGTGCACTCCTCTTTGCCCTTGCCCATGGAATCAATGCCTTTCTTGCGCCGCTCTTTTTCTTCGGATGGTTTCTAGGACTCCTGGCGCTCCGCCAACATTCCCTTCTGCCCGGCATCCTCCTCCACGCCGCATTAAACCTCCTCACGCTCCTGACACTCTAGTCTTCCTTACCCAAAAAAGAAGGGCGCCCCGGTTCCCCGGGACACCCTGTGTTTGGTTGATCAACCCGCGTACATTCCCGAGGATCACAATCCCTCGCGCATCCGGCGCGACGTCCGCACCGCACAAAACGCCTTTCCGCACATCGAGCAATGATCATCATCATGTGTCGCGCCCGACTCCGCCCGCGTCCGCAACCACCGCTCACGTGCCGCGCACGGATCCAGAGCCACATCAAACTGAGCATTCCAATCAAAACGATACCGCGCATCCGCCATTCGGTCATCCCGCTCCCGCGCACCCGGAAGCCCCCGCGCCACATCTCCCGCATGTGCCGCAATCAGATAAGCCACGCACCCCTGATGCACCTCCGCCGCATCCGGCAGGCCCAAGTGTTCCGCAGGCGTCACATAACACAACAGGCTCGCCCCATACGTTGCCGCCGCCGTTGCGCCAATCGCCGAAACAATGTGGTCATACCCCGGCGCAATGTCTGTAACTACAGGCCCCAACACATAAAACGGAGCCCCGTCACACACCTCCTGCTCCCGTTCCATATTCATCTGCACCTGATTAAACGGAATATGCCCGGGTCCCTCCACCATCACCTGAACCCCTCGTGCCCGGCACCGCTGCACCAGCTCCCCTAGCACTGAGAGCTCCGCAAATTGCGCCTCATCGCTTGCGTCCGCCAGGCACCCTGGGCGAAGTCCATCCCCCAGCGACACCGTCACATCATGTTTCACCAGAATTTCCAACACCTCGTCCCAATGCGTATACAGAGGATTCTCTGCACCATGCCGTTTCATCCACTCGGCCATAATCGCCCCGCCCCGCGAGACAATCCCCATCTTCCGTTTCATCGCTAAAGGCACATGCGCCTGCAGCAACCCCGCGTGCAGCGTCATAAAGTCCACCCCCTGCTCCGCTTGCTCCCGAATCACCTGAAGCAGGTAAGACGGATCCATCTCCGGGATCTCTCCATCCAGGCGTGAAATCGTCTCATAAACCGGTACCGTCCCCAGCGGCGCCGGCGAATGATCCAGCATCCCTTGGCGAATCTCCCGCAGTTCCCGCCGGATCTCCTCTCCCCCCTTACCCGTTCCAACCGAAAGATCCATCACAAACTGCGCCCCAGCCGCCAACGCCACGCTCAGCTTTGTCAGTTCATCCCCCTTCCCCGAACGCGTTGGCGACCGCCCCAAATTAGCATTGATTTTTGTCGAAAACAAACGCCCCACACCCGTTGGTCGAACACCCCGATGAGCTGGATTCAACGGAATGACCGCCCGGCCAGCCGCCACCACTTCCCGCACGTCCTCCGGAGTACACCCCTCCGCCTGCGCAACGGCCTGCATCGCTTCGGTAATCATCCCTTGCCGAGCAGCTTCCAACTGTGTCATCGCAACCTTCCTTTACCTTAAAATCTCGCGAAAAATACGCGCTCATCATACCAAAAATCAACGCGTCCCGAGTTCAAGGCAAAATCGAGACGAGACGCCCCCAAATCCAGAATGGTGAAAACATAAACAAAAAGGCGTCCATCTGTTCTGCCGCTTCAATAACACGAACCGTGTGCCTGCCTTCCCTCGAAAATCCCTTTTAGGCAGGTACGGCGCAAAAAACACCCTCCCTTCCCCCAGAAAGAGCCCCTCTCCAAAAAGAAGTCTGTGGTTCCTGCGGGGGGCTTTTGCTATGCTTTATATCACCAAAGGATCATATCATGGACTTTACAAAGCCTGTCAATGCCGCCACGAAAACATCGGCTGCACCTAAGCGCGGGTGGGGGCGCACCGTGCTGGTTTGGGTTAGTCTGGCAGCGGCACTTCTAATAATGGGTGTGTTGTGCCTGCCCATGTTATGTTCGACTGGCTGGGTGCAGGCACTGGTCGTGAACAAACTCAACCAACAGTTAGCTCCGGCCTCGATTTCGGTTGGAACATGGTCATTCCGTTGGTTTGGAGAACAGCGGATTGAGCAAATCGTCTTTTGCGATCCGACACGTGGAGTTTCCCTCAACGTGAAGCAACTCCGCGCCAACAGCTTGTGGGCCTTGCTCCCAATGGGGCATGTAACTGCGGAGATATTCGTTGAGACGCCAGAGGTATCGCTCACAAAGCCTGCCGCAAACACAACGCCCCCTATTGAAGCCCCGCAATCCGAGATGAAAGGCGCCCAAACCGAAAGCCCCACAATCGGCACACCGATAATCCCTGCGTGGGCACTTTCAACCCGGCTCCACGTTTCAGAGGCCGTTCTGCGCATGGCCGGAGCTCCGGAACCTCTGCTTACTCAGGGAGCGTTGGAAATGACAATCCCTGCATGGGATCAGCCCATCGCCGTTCAATTCCAAGCGCAAGTCATCGGTGCCGAGACAAAAGCGGAGGCCATATTACCCGCGCTGACCGCATGCCTGCAACAGCTCGGCACCCCATGGGTAAATACGGCTCGGCTTGATGTCAAAGCGCGGTGGGGGCAGGGTTCGCTCCAGCTCTCCGCTCCCTCCGGACGCCGTATCCCAAACATGCAGGCCAAGCTTTCACTCAATCTCGCACAAGCACTCGCCGCAGCGCGGTACTGGAACGTGCTTCAGGCTCCAGAAGTTATACTCACGCAGGGCACCGCCACCCTTACTGCCTCACTCAAAGATGGCCCTGGCACCGGATTGTTAAGCCTTTCCTCTGCCCTGCGCACCGAAGCGCTCGCCCTCAGCTACAATGGCAAGCCCATTCAGTGTTCGCCCCAAGTGAATCTCTCCGCCGTATTCGACCCGAATAACCCGCTTACAGGCAGTATTGAACGACTCTCCATTGATTTGCCCGGACTTATTGCCTCCGGTTCCGGTTCGTTGGAAGCCGGGGAACTTTCCGCATGGTTGAAAACAGAGACCCTGCTTGACACGTTTGGACCATTCCTTGGCGGCCTAACACTTGCACAGCCGCTGGATCTCCGACTGGATGCCAAAGCCGCCTCTGGCTCCGGTTCGCTCAAGTTGACCGCCGTCTCCGGACAAACCGCCGTAGGTTCACTGGAAGCCACTGCCACAGGCATTTCCCTGGCCTCGCATTCCGTTCAGGCACTCAAAGTCTCTGCACAGGCCGATTTAGCGCAAGCCGTTCAATTTGTAAGTCACCCAGAAGGGTGGCAGGTGGCCGGGACCGGCCTGCTCCACGCGTCTGCCTCCGGTTCTCTGGAGGCGTTTCGAGCCAAGCTGCTCTTTGCCCTGCGCGATGCCGCATTTTCCTCTGCCGCATGGAACGTCCAGACTTCCAGTTTGCTTGAAGGAGAAGCCTCTCTCCACCGCACAGCCGAGGGTGCTTTAGAGTGCTCCGAATTTTCCATGAAAGCACCCTTTCTCACCGCCGTAGGCAAGGCCTCGCTTCCCCGAGGTGCGAACCTTCCAACCCTCACGTTGGAAGGTTCGCTCACGCCGGCAAACGCCCTTCGCTGGCGGCGCACCGAAAAGGATACATCGCTGCCAGAGATTCAAGGCGAGCTAGCCTATACATTCGCCTGCACCTCCGACAAAACGCCCCAGATTAATCTGCGGCTGAGTTCGGAAAACCTGCAGATACAACCTAGCGGATGCCCAGCACTGGCCTTGCCATTCACACTGACCACGACCGCGCTCCTCGCGGAAGAGCCGCAGCTAAACACGTTCTCTCTGACCTCCGCCCCGCTTGCGATTGAGGCGAAAGGGCACTATGTGCCCAAAACCGGGACGCTTTCCCTGGAAGGCTCGCTCACCCCAGACTTCGCAGCCATCTGGGCATTGCCCTGTTTTACTACCTATCGAGAAAGCGGCTTTGGCCTGTCCGGGCGGCACACAACGCCTTTCCAGTTTAAAGCTCCGATCCTAAACGGTTCGGCGGGGCTCTTCAATTACGGTAAAGGCGAAGCCTCCGTTCAATTTGACCAAATCACCGTTCCAGGCCTGAACATCCCGGGAGGCGAAGCCAAGTTAACACTCTCCGAAGCCGTGGCTGCACTAGATGGCACCTTCAACGTCAATGGCGGAAATGTCTTCCTCTCGCCGCGCCTCAATCTCTCCGTCCAGCCCTACACCTTAACCTTTCCAGATAATACCGAGCTCCTGCGCGGCGTTCAGTTAACGCAAGAGCTACTCGACACCGGGCTGAAAGCCGTCAATCCGCTCCTGCCAGGCTCCGCCTCGCCAGCAGGGGCTCTGCACGTACGCAGCCGGGCATTCCGCATGACACTGGACGATCGCCCGTTAGCCTCCCTGAGTACCATTCTCGACATCCAAACCGAAGGGTGCCGAGTGAAGCCAAACGGCACATTAGGCTCTATCTTGGGACTGCTCCGCGCACGCGAACGTGTCATCTCCATGCCTGATCAGACATTCACCGTAACCGTTGAGGAAGGCAAGTTGGTCTGTGAACCGATTCAAATGCAGTTCTCCGGCGCCAAGTTGGAATGCTCCGGCACCACCGATCTAACCACCCGCGAAGTGGATTATGTTGTTGTGCTTCCTCTAACCCGGCAATTATTGGGCGACCGCCTCTCCAAGCGCATCGGAGCAGACCAGACGCTTCGCCTGCCGATCCGCGGCACTGTAGACAACCCCAAGCCGGACACCGCCCCCCTGGTTGCCCTTCTGCGCGATTCACTCGTTGGGCGGGTTACGGAAAAGTTGTCGAACCGTCTTGGGAAAGCGCTCCAGAAAAGCGGTGAAGCCGGATTGGAAGTTGGCGGAGCAGCACACGATGTGGCCAAAGAAACATTAGACGCCGTAGGAAACGGCAGTGATACCGTAAAGCTGCGCCTCGAAGAGGCTCTCCGAAACGTATTCAAATCCAAACGGAACAACTAACCCTAGGACATCCATGGCAGACTGGAACATTAAACCGCGCAGCGCTCGCTGTTCCGCCTGCGGAAAAGTCTTTGAGCCCGGCGGCTCCGGGCATTCGCTGTTGGAATTGACAGAAGATGGCACCTTTGCTCGGCGAGACCTTTGCCCCGCCTGCTTTTCCGCATTACCGCCGGAAACATTACAATCGCTCCCCGGAGCCTGGGCGTTCACCTTGGCCAACACCGCCAAAAGCAAAACCCGGGAAGCCCCCCTCCGAAAAGAAACTGCCGAGCACCTGCTGCGGGTTTTGCTGGAACGAAACGCACCTGCCGATCGTGGTGTCTGTTACGTACTGGCCATCCTGCTCGAACGCAGCCGGCAATTCATCGAACGCCGCATCAGCCGGGCGCCTGATGGGCGCAGAATCCGTCTCTATGAACAACGGGGCACCGGAGATCTTTTCCCGATTGAAGACCCCGGACTCAAGCCGCAGGATCTTCCGGCCATTCAAACGCGTGTTCTGGCATTACTCGAAGGCAAAATCTCACTTCTCTCCGCCGCGCATGCCCATGTTAAACGGCGTTCATGGCGCCCCTGCTGTGCTAGGCCGGTAAAACGTATACGAAGGATCTCCCGATGAGTGGCACTCGTATTCTTTCCTATATCCTCTGCATCATGTTGTGCGTTGCGTTGATTTATATCTGGAACCGGGGCGCCCAGCGGCGACGGTTCACCCGGGTTTTCGGACGACAATCCAACCCCGCCTGGACTCCGGAAAACATCCCTTTTCTGGCCGCCTTGGAGACCGCCTATGGCCTCCGGCGAGGACAAGCGCGTGCACTCCCCCCAGAGACCACCCCCATGGCGCTTTATCTTACGCTCTATCCCACGCACTGTATCTATGACAATGCAGAAAATGACCGCTTTATCGCCGCATTGAAAACACACTTGTCCAAACTTCCCAACGAAGTGCTCACACAGCCGCTTGCCCAGCTTGCCCGTGCCTGGCAGCAAGCCGCCGACGTATCGGCCAAATAATCCCGGAGACCTTCCCATGCTCGCAGATGCCCGTTTCTTTCTCATCGACCTGATGCCCATCCTCTATCGCGGGTATTTTGTCTTTCTTAAGAAGCCCCGCCGAACCGCTACAGGCCTGAACACCTCCTCGTTGGCACTGTTCGCTTCCACTATCGAGCAAATCCTGCGAACCTTCTCCCCCACGCATCTGGCCATTGCAGCCGAGAGTCTCACGCCGACCTTTCGCCATCAGAAGTTTCCACCCTACAAAGCTCAACGGGAAAAAATGCCGGAAGATATCGCTGCCGCCATCGGACAAGCCGAAGAGCTGGCCGCCGCGTGGGGCATTCCGGTGGTACGGGCAGATGGATTCGAAGCGGATGACGTGCTCGGGACACTGGCCAGCCGTGCCGCTGCCGAAGGGGCTCAGGTAGTCATTGCCTCGCCTGATAAAGATTTGGGGCAATTGGCCGCCCCGAATATTGCCATCTTCCGCCCGGGCGAACAGGCGCCTCTCTCAGCAGATGCCATCTGCGCCCAATGGGGTGTCCAAACGCCCGCCCAACTAATCGACTATCTGGCGCTTGCGGGCGATACCAGCGACAATGTGCCCGGCATTCCCGGTGTGGGGCCCAAAACCGCCAAACGGCTGCTTCACCAATTCGGTTCGGTAGAAAATCTCCTTGCCCATGCAGCCGAACTCTCCGGAAAAACCGGCGAAGCCGTCCGTGCCCATATCGAAGATGTAAAGCTCAGTAAATTTTTAGTAACGATCGTGCGTAATGTCCCGATCGATCTCCCTCTCGACGCCCTGCGCGTCCGCCCGCCAGAACTCGCCCGTCTGGCGCCCGTGCTTCGTAAATATGAGCTTAATACCATAGCCAACCGCCTGGGTATTGCGGCCAGTGCCGCCCAAACTCAGCTCTTCGGCGGCGGAGAAGCCTTTCGTTCCGAAACCGCAGCCCCTACACCCGCCCGCCGAACACTGACCACTCAGCCACATGAATACCGCCTAGTTCAAACCCCTGCCGAGCGTGAAGCTCTGGTGCAGCAGCTCCTTGCCGAGCCCCGTATAGCCTTCCACATGCAGGCCTCCGGACTTCATCCAAAGCATCCTCGTGCCATTGGGTGTGCCTTCGCCATTGCCGGCGGACAGGCGTGGTATATCCCGCTCCCCGCAGATGAAGCCGGGCAGCGTGAAGCGCTGCATACCTTTGAACCGGTCTTGGCCTCTCCCACCATCCTCAAAGTTGGTCACGATCTCAAATACGACCGAACCGTGCTCCGCCGGATTGGGCTGGATTTACAAGGCCCTCTTCGCGACACCCTCTTAGCACACTATCTCCTAGCCGCCATCGATCGCCACGATCTCGGCTATCTCGCCAACGTTTTTCTGGATTACACGCCCATTGCGCTCACGACGCTTCTGGGCACCGACAAAACCCGATCGCTCGCCGATTTGCCGCCGGAAACCGTCCTGGACTATGCCGCCGAATCCGCCGACATGGCGCTCCGCCTGGATGACATCCTACTTCCAAAGCTCAAAGAGGCAGCGCTTCTACCCCTTCTTGAAACCTGTGAAACTCCTTTGGCCGGAGTGCTGCTCGACATGGAGCAGGCCGGAGTGCGCATCGATCCCGCCGCGCTCCGCCGCTTTCGTGCCGAACTTGAAGGCGAAATTCTCCGCCTGGAGTTAGCCATCCGCGATTACACCGGCGCTGGCGTCAACCTCGCCTCCCCCAAGCAGATGGGCGAGTTTCTCTTTGGGCAGCTTCAGCTTGAACCCTCCGTCAAACGAACCCCGCGCGGACAATTTCCAACAAACGAAGAGCTTCTGCTCAAACTGCGCGATCGCCACCCTGTAGTAGATCTGCTGCTTGATTGGCGGGCATGCGTCAAACTGAAAAACACGTACGTTGACCGGCTGCCCGAGCACATTGACCCGAGAGATGGCCGAATTCATACCACCTTCAACCAGACCCTCACTGACACGGGGCGGCTCTCATCCTCCGACCCAAACCTTCAAAATATCCCCGTCCGCTCCGAGCGCGGCCAACGGATCCGCGCCGCCTTTGTTGCCCGTGCTCCTGGGTGGCAGCTGCTCTCCGCCGACTATTCGCAGGTGGAGTTGCGCATCATGGCCTCCATGAGTGGGGATGAGCGTATGATTGCAGCCTTCCAGCACGGTGAAGATATCCACGCGCAGACCGCCAGCGTGGTCTACGGCACCCCCCTCTCAGAGGTAACCCCTCAACAACGCAGCCATTGTAAGATGGTAAACTTTGGCATTATCTACGGCATTTCTGCCTTCGGCCTCGCTTCCCGCCTGCGCATCCCGCGGCGCGATGCGCAAGATTTGATTGATGCCTACTTTGCGCAATATCCCGCCATTAAAGCCTACATGGAGCACTCCATCGAAGCCGCCCGTGAAAGCGGCTTTGCCAAGACCCTTTTTGGGCGGCGCCGTGCCGTGCCCGAGATCCGCTCCCGCAATGCCACCACCCGCAATGCCGCCGAACGAATCGCCATCAATATGCCCATTCAGGGCACCGCCGCCGACATCATTAAATTCGCCATGGTTACCATCGCTCGGCGGCTGAATGAGCAGCACCTCCGCACACAAATGATCCTCCAAATCCATGACGAGCTCCTCTTCGATGTCCCCGATGACGAAGTCGAGGCCGTCCGTCCCCTTGTCCGCGAAGCCATGGAAAGCGTTGCCCAACTGGCCGTCCCGCTGCGCGTCTCACTCGGAGTCGGCGCCGATTGGCTCTCCGCTCATTAATTCTGTTTCAATTCCCGCACATGAACCCGATCCTTCCGCTTATCTTTGCTTCCGGGCTCCTTTCTCCAGAAGCCCAAACCTTTCTTTCAAGCCTGCCAACCGAGATCCAAAGCCGTCAGGCGAAAGCCATTGAACAGGCCTGCGCCGGCCAGCCTGAAGCACTTCAGGCCATTCGGAAAGAGCGGCTCAAAAAGGCTTCTCCATATTCTTCTGACGATGCTCTGGCGATCTCTAACGGCACGTTCCAGGTGCCCGGGCGTACCCTTCCCTATCGCGTGTATACCCCGCGGTACAAGCCCGAACCGACGCAAACCGTACTCTATCTCCATGGCGGCGGCTGGGTAATCGGCGGGCTGGATTCCTGTGATGCCTTCTGTGCCGCCCTAGCTAAAGCCTCCGGGCAGCGCGTTCTCTCTCTGGCCTATCGCCTGGCTCCCGAACACCCCTATCCCGCCGCCATAGAAGATGCCCGGGACGCATTGGCCAAAGCCCAGCAATGTTTCCCCGGCCAATGGATCGCAGCAGGCGATTCTGCAGGCGGGAATCTGGCGCTCGCGCTAGCCCGAACGACTGCGCTTGACGGCCTTTTGCTTTTTTACCCTGTGGTCGATGCCATCACCAGCCGCACTGCCTCCTGGACAAAGTATGCCCGCGGATTTGGACTTGATGCTTCCCTGATGGAAGCCTTCAACCGAGCCTACGCACCCGAAAACGTCCGGAGCAGCGATGCCCTAGTCTCACCTGCACGCGTGCCGCCGGAACATCTGCCGCCTACACTCCTGGTAGCCGCCGAGCGGGATATCCTCGCCGATCAGGGTGAACACTTCACCGCCGTATGCACCCAACGCGGCCTCCCCATCCAACGGCAGGTTATCCCCGGAAGCGTCCATCTTTTTATCACCGTGCCCGGGCAGCCTAAAGCCCGCGCGGAAGCACTTGCATCCGCCGTCTCGTTTCTGCGCCGGCTGCGCACCCCGAACAACCGCCCGCACCCAACACCAAATGAACCCGCCCCGACTTTGGAGTAAAACCGCCCCGCGTTTACCGGCTCCCCGGCGCGAGTTGCACACGGGCGCGTTCTGCTGCAAGCACGAACCCGTGCAAAGCCATGCAGGGTAAGTGCCATTATGATAACCTATAGGTGTTATGGCGAGTTTCAATTATGTTGCATTGAATCGGGCAAAAGCCAAGGTGTCGGGAGCATTAGACGCTGCCGACCGCCGGGGTGCTCTCGCCGCTCTGAAGGCGCAGGGATTGATGCCGCTCTCCATAACAGAAAGCGGGAATACGGCAGGAAGTCAGGCTGTGCCCGGAAAAACCAAAACCGCCCGGGCTCCAAGCACAGCGCGAATGAAGCCTGCCGAAGTGCTTCTCTTTTCCTCTGAGCTGGCAGATTTGCTCGAAGCAGGAATGACGCTGGGCGCAGCGCTGAATGCGCTGGCCAACCAGGGGGAACCTTCCGACCCTATTTGTGCCGTCTCGGCAGACCTGCGCGATCGAATTCTGCGAGGCGAAGCCTTTTCAGACGCTGTGGATGCGCATCCGCGCAGTTTCCCGCCGATTTACGGGAATATGGTGCGCGCAGGCGAAGCCTCCGGAGCCATGGTGGAAGTGCTCCATCGTCTTTCGGAACACTACGAGCGCAATCAGAACATGAAGAGCAAAATTGTCTCGGCGCTGACGTATCCGGCGATTGTTCTGGCCATGGGCGTTGGAGCCGTTGTGTTCGCCATGGTCAAAATTGTGCCGCAGTTCACCACCCTTTTCAGCAGTATGGGGCGCGAGCTTCCATTACCCACGCGAATGCTCATCGGGATGAGTGACGGACTTTTGAAATATGGCGTCTTCTATGCTGTAGGAATTGTTGTCGGCATCGTCCTGTTCCGCAAGTGGATTAACGGTGCCGGGCGGACGCAGTGGGATGCCTTCAAGCTGCGCGTTCCGTTGATCAAGGGTCTCATCGCCAGCGGAGCCTATGCTTCCCTAGCTTATACCATGCAAACGCTCCTGGCCAACGGCGTCAATGTGCTCAATGCCCTGCGCATCTCGGAAGAAACATGCGGCAATGCCGTAATCGGCGCCGCATTGAAAACTGCGCGCGAACGTGTAACCGACGGCACAACTATCTCTGGGCCATTAGCTCAGAGCGGCGTCTTCCCCCGCATGATGACAGACATGATGGCATTGGGGGAACAGACGGGCAACCTGCCCGCCGCGTTGGGGCACATCGGCCGCCGTTATGAGGCCGAGCTGGATCGCAACATCAAGATCTTCACCACGGCGCTGGAGCCGCTGCTGATTCTCTTTGTGGCGGCTATTGTCGGCTTTGTGGCGATAGCCATTCTCTCGGCCGTCTTCTCCGCAACTTCGGCTATGGGTCAATAATCCCCGGAAAGGAAATAAACGCATGAACTTCTCCAATCATTCCCGCCGCGCAGGCTTTACCCTCGTAGAGCTGCTTCTCGTCATTGCTATCCTGGGCATTCTAGGCTCGGTGGTGGTGGTCAACTTTGGCGGCGCAGGCGATAAATCGCGTAAAGCCGCAACCCTCACCTCCATTGGTGCAATCGAGCAGGCCATTCAAATCTATAAGATGGAAACCGGCCGTCTGCCCAAGACGCTTGAGGATCTGACGGTTGGCATCAATGACGATGAGCCGCTCCTCAAATCCGGTGCGCTGAATGATGCTTGGGGGCTTCCCTTTGATTATAAAGTGGAAGGGAAAAAATACACGATCCGCTCCGCTGGAGCCGATGGTAACCTGAACACAGAAGACGATCTCACCAACTAAACGGCAGTTGGCGCATGATCACCCTCGAACTGGACACCGGAGAATGCCTTCAGGCCGAACGCGGCACCCCGTTGAGCGCGGTGCTTCCCGCGTTCGTTGACGGGTTGCCTGTATTGGCAGCGCTCATGAACAACGATGTGGTGCCGCTGGATGCACCCATGTTGTACGATGCCCAGATTCGCCCGCTGACACTGGCCGACAGCGAAGGATGGCAGGTCTATCGGCGAACGCTCTGTTTTCTGGTGGCCAAAGTCCTTCATGAAGCTTTCCCGCGTATTGATTGCCGGATTCGTCAAAGTTTCGGGCACAACGCGCTCTATTGGACATGGGACGTTCCGCCAACAGAGCGGGAGGCGCAGGTGGCTGCGCTTCGGGCAGGCGTAGCCAGACTCATCGCCGCCGACACCCCCATCGCGCATCGGCTTTTCCCCTATGCCGAGATTTTGGAACGTTTCCGTGCCGCAGGGCAGGAAGACAAGGTCAATCTGCTGGCGCACCGTAACCCGCCCGCGTTGGCGCTCGTTGTCTGTGGTGCGTTCTATGATTTGCCGCAGGGAATCATGGCCACTCACGCCGGGGCACTTGAGCTCTTCGATATTGTGCCTCTGCGCGAAGGGTTTGTACTGGAATTCCCCGGCGTCAAAACGCCGAAAGCCCTCGACCCCATGCCGCCTTACGACTTCCTTTTTGAAGTTTATGCCGAGCATTTGCGATGGGGCGAAATCATCGGCATCCGAAACGCAGGAGAATTGAACGCCGCCATTGCCGATGGCTCAGTGGCCGATGTAATCAACACCGTTGAAGCCCTGCACGAACGCCGTCTGGCATCCTTTGCCGATCAGATTGCCTCTCGCGTGCCGCGGCCGCACGTGGTGTTGGTGGCCGGCCCCAGCTCTGCCGGGAAGACGACCTTCGCCATGCGCCTTTGTACACACCTGCGTGTGTTGGGGCTGAAGCCGGCGTTGCTTTCCACCGACAATTATTTTGTTGGAGACGCCCGTAATCCGCGCGATGCAGCGGGCAATCTGGACTATGAACACCTGGATGCCGTTGATCGGCCGCGCCTGAATCTTGACCTAATCCGCCTGTTAAGGGGAGAAACCATCGCACTGCGGAAGTTCGACTTCAAACAACGGGAAGGATATGACTCCGATGAAACACTGGCGCTGGATCCCCAGCGCGGCGTTCTCGTGATTGAAGGCATCCACGCGCTCAATCCGGATCTTACGCCGGATATTCCCCGTCAGGAGAAATTCCTAATCTACGTGAACGCCCTTACACAGCTGGCCATCGACCGGAACAACCGAATTTCCACCATTGACAATCGACTGCTGCGTCGAATGGTACGCGATGGGCAATTCCGGGGGCGGAGCCCCCGTGAAACCCTCCGGTTATGGCCCAGTGTCCGAGCTGGCGAAGAGCGGTGGATCTTTCCCTTCCAGCATTGCGCAGATGCGGTGTTCAATACTGCCCTGGATTATGAAATTCCAGTCTTGAAAACCTTGGCCGGGCCATTGCTGAACCAGATCAAACCCTATCACCCGGAGTTCGTCCATGCGCGCCGGCTCTCCTGTTTTCTGCAGAACTTTGCCGCCATGCCCATGGCCGATGTGCCGACAAACTCCATCTTGCGGGAATATCTGGGAGCCAGCCGCCTGAAATATTAGCCCCATGCCGCCCTATCCGCGGCAATAACCGGAGAACGCATGAAAGAAGCTCTTATCGGCCGCCTCGTTGCAGGCGAAGAAACTCGGGTGCGCGCCGCCTATGAAGCCTTTGAAGCACAGCCTGTTACAGAAACGTGCCGGACGGACAATCGTCTGCCATTTGGAGCGGAAGAGACCACACTCGCAGGAGAGGCCAGTGCAACAGGCGTTGGCACCTTTGAACGAAAACGTCACCCTGTGCTTCAATTTGGGCCTTCCGCTATCCCCGGTTGGTGGATTCATCGAACGGATCTAGCCGAACAACTCGATGTCAAAGTCTCTGTTCGAAATGTGTGGACAAGTGCCCGCAACATTGTTTTGCGCGCCGGGTCGCCTCATAATTATCTGCGTATGGTGGAGCATATTGTGGCGCTTCGGCTAGGACTTGGCGTAGACAACGTCCGCCTGTCCATCGCCGGAGGCGACCCACCGCTGTTTGACCGTTCAAGCCTAGATCTAGTCGAAGCCGTCCAACGCGCCAGAATTGTCCCAACGGGCCGCCCCGCGCGGTATGTCACCGTCAAAGAGCCCGTTACCATCGGGGGCGGACGCGGAGACTTTGTTACCCTGCTCCCCGCCGAGGGGGACGACCGGCGCCTGCATTTGGACGTTGCCATCGCATGGGATACGGTCGTCGGGCAGCAGCGTATTCAGGTAGATTTGACGCCGGAAACCTTTATTCGCGGTGCTGGAGCGCGAACCAACGCCACGCAATCGCAATATCTCATGTCCAAAACCATCGGGAAACTCTTTGCCGATGTCCGTAACATGGGCTACACCAAAGACAATATCCTCATCCATGGAAAGCGGGGATTCATCACCACGCCGCGCCCGGATTTCAATCTCGATAACGGGAAGAACTGTGAGCCTGTCTGGCACCGCACAATGCTCGACCTCGTAGCCGCCATTGCCCTAATCGATCGGGGGCGCTTCGTCGGCACAGTAAAATCCTACCGTGCCGGGCATACGCTGGATGTGCGCCTGATGACCTTGCTCTACATGTTGGATCTGCTAGAAGTCCTGCCCTGACGTGCCGTACTGCAGCTCGCCAGCCAAAAGGGTCGGGAAATGCGGAGCCCCACCCGCCGGAAGCCCTCCGGCTTCAATCCGCAAAGAGGAGAGAGTTTGACCATGGCACAGAAAACCGTTCTTTGGTGGGGACGTTTCGACCCCGGGTATTCGCGCAACCGCGTCTACATAGCCCTGTTCAAGGAGCTTGGGTGGGATGTCCGATTCTTTCAAATCAAAGCCTGCTGCGCACTGGGTGATTGGGAGTTCGCGCTGCGCGGACCGAAAGACGTCCGCCCCGATGTGGTCTGGGTGCCCGTGGCGCGCCAGCGCGATGCCGCCGCCGCCTGCCGGTGGGCTCACCGCCGCGGCATCCCCGTGCTCTTCGACCCTATGATCTCCGCCTGGGACAAAAAGGTGCTCGAACAGCAAAAGTGGTCTGCTGATGAACGGCGTGCCAAGCGGCTTCTTGCTTGGGAAACCCAGCTCTTCAACGCTGTTGATCTTCTCCTCTGCGACACCTCCTGCCATGCCGACTTTTTTCACCAACACATGTCCGTGCCGCGCGAGAAACTTCGCGTTCTGCTAACAGGAACCGATGAACAGGTATTCAAGCCCGCCGCCGAAGGAGAAGACCCGCCACACGACCCTGCCGCTCCGCTCCGCATCCTCTATCACGGAGCTTACCTCCCCCTGCACGGCACAGAAACGATTGTTGAAGCCGCCCGCCTGACGCAGGGGCTGAACATTCACTGGGACTTCCTCGGTTGGGGCGCCTACAAGGCCGCTACCGAAGCCAAAGCCAAGGGTATCACCAACATCACCTTTCTGAACAAAGTGCCCTACGTTGATGTTCCACGCGTGATCCGCTCAGCCGACATCGTTCTTGGCGTTTTCGGCACCACGGAGAAAGCCTCTCGCGTGATCGGCAACAAAGTCTATGAAGCCATGGCCTGCTGCCGCCCCGTCATCAACGAGTTCTGCACCGGTTATCCGCCAGAAGCCAAAACCTGCCCCGCCATCACCTTTATTCCGCCGGGCGACCCGCAGGCTCTAGCCGAAGCCGTCAAACCTTGGCTGAACAAGCGCGAAGCACTCACCGCGCTGCGCCCCGTGGCTCGCACCTTTTTTGAGCAGCACCTTTCCATGCGCGTAATCAAACAACAATTGGCCGACATCCTTAAAGATGCCGCAGCGATCCACCCCTGAGCCGCCATGCCTCCACTCGGAAACATACGATGAAATCTTCTCTGACACTCCTTTTCTCCGTCTTTTTCACCTGCCTTGCCGCAGCCAAAGTGCAGCCTCACACCGTCCATGTGGCAAACCCGCTCAATGAACCGCGCAGCCGAGAAATCGTGGAGGTGCCCGGTGTGCCCGAAGGACATTGGCTCGTCCATACCGAAACCGGTGAATTACTCCCCAGCCAGCGTACCTACGACGGCAAGCTCCTCTTCCCCGTCAGCCTTCCGGCCAACGGGGAAGCCCGCTATATTCTCACCCCCACCCAGATGCCCTTTTCCTACAACACGATCGCCTGCGGCCGCGTCTATCCAGAACGTGTAGACGATGTGGCCTGGGAAAATGACCTTGTGGCCTTCCGCGCCTATGGCCCTGCGCTCCAGAAGTCTGGCGAACGCGCCTTTGGCTATGATGTCTGGTGCAAGCGCGCCACCACCCAACCCGTTGTAGAAAAGCGCTACTACGATGAGCTCAAGCGCGGCATTACCTACCACAAAGACCATGGAAACGGCCTTGACTGCTACAAAGTCGGCCCCACGCTCGGCGCCGGCGCCACCGGTCTGCTCCAGGACGGCCACCTACTCTACCCCTGGGCGTACGCCGCCTGCGACATCCTCGACAATGGACCTCTGCGTTTTACCGTACGCCTCACTTACCCTCCGCGCACGTTTAACGGAACACAGATTATTGAACGCCGCCTCATCTCGCTTGACGCCCACACGCCCTTCAACCGCACCACCGTTTCCTACGAAGGTCTGGGGCATGGCTTCACGCCTGTAGTCGGCATCGTTCGGCATGACCACGGAGCCAGTCGATGCACCCCAAACCGCCTGGCTTATGCCGACCCCACAGACCCGCCCGGAAAAGGTCAGGGTACGCTTTTCATCGGCGCCCTCTTCCCCACCCCGGCCGCCGAAACCATGTACCTTCCGCTTCCCCCGCAGGAGGCCAAACGAGCTGGAGCCGTGGATCATCTCATTGCCACGTTCCCCCAATCAGCCAACGCCCCCCTCACCTACTACTGGGGCGCCGGATGGAGCAAAGCCGCGCCCGCCACCTTTGAAGCCTGGGAAGCTCTTCAGGAAGCCACCTTGCGCCGATTACGCGCACCCCTGCGCGTCCAATACATCCGCGGCAAATAACACCGTTCCCGCTTCCATTTCGTGCATCTTTGCGAGGGAAAAGCCGGCTTCCCCTTTTCTTTTTCCTTCCCCAAAAGCCCCTCTTCCCTCATTGACAATCTGAGCAGAGCGCCAAACCGCATCGCCCAAGGGAAAGATAGACTCACCCCGAATCCGGAGCCAACCTGCCCCAGGCTCGCCTCGAAGCCGGGGCGGATCTATAAAACAATCCCAGGGCCCCGGTGAGAAACCACGGTAAAAATCCCGTGCGGGGCAAACCCTTTTCGCTATAATATAGGAGTATGGAAACGCCCAGACCTTCGGAAGAAATGAATCAACGGAACGCCTCGTTTGACAACCGGCTACGCCCAACCCGGTTTGCAGACTTTCTGGGGCAGCAAAAAGTGCGTGACCGCCTGATGTTGGCCGTTGAAGCAGCGCAGGGGCGCGGGGAGCAGCTGGATCACGTACTGCTTTCTGGACCTCCGGGGCTGGGTAAGACCACGCTGGCCTACATCCTTGGCGAGGCAATGGGCGTGCATGTAAAAGCCACTAGCGGGCCGGTTATCGACAAGCCCTCGGATCTGGCCGGGCTTTTAACATCCTTGGAACCAGGAGACATTGTATTTATTGACGAAATCCATCGAATGCAGCGAACCGTTGAAGAATATCTGTATTCGGCAATGGAAGACTTCGTCATCGATATCATGATTGACCAAGGGCCCAATGCCCGGAGCGTCCGCCTCGAGCTGCCCCGATTCACCCTGGTAGGCGCCACGACCCGCAGCGGTTTGATTTCTGCGCCCCTGCGTTCACGTTTCGGGCTACAGAATCGGCTGGATTACTACTCTCACGAAGAGCTCTCCCGCATCATCATGCGCAGTGCAGGAAAACTGAATGTTGGAATTGATGAAGCGGGCGCGCTGGAAATTGCCATGCGCAGCCGCGGCACCCCGCGTATTGCGAACAATCTGCTCCGGCGTGTACGCGATTATGCGCAAGTACGCGCAGACAACCGCATCACCGCTGAGATTGCCGACCGCGCACTCGCATTATTGGAGATTGATCCGCAGGGGTTGGACGAGATGGATCTGCGGATTCTGGAAGCGATTGCAGGAAAGTTCGGCGGAGGGCCCGTAGGCGTTGCCACCATTGCCGTAGCCGTGGGAGAAGAGGCAGACACCGTAGAGGAGGTCTATGAACCTTACCTGATTCAGGAAGGTTATCTTGATCGAACGCCGAAAGGACGTGTGGCCTTGCCTAAAACCTTTGAACGATTGGGTCTCCGCCCTGCCGGACAGCAGGACATGCTTTTTTAAGGAAATAAAACGCATGGCCGTGCATCTCTCCAAACCGCCCAAACCCCTTCGCCTCGTCCGAAAGGAAGGAAGCGTCCGTGGGGTGCGCTGGCGGAGCGCCGAAGAACGGCGTGAAGCCAAGCGTAAAATTGAAACCATCCGCCGTAAAGCTGAAGAGGAACGGCTGCAGCTTGGGTTGCGACTGGACGCAGCGGTATTAAAGTCCCCCAAAACGGTGGTTGGACTGCTGATGCTTCTCCTGTTTGTCGGGGCGGGTCTGACGCTGGCCATCCGCAACCCGTCAAAAACCATCCTGCAGAAGACCACACCGCTGAACCAGCTTCGGGCACGCCGAAGCGTGGCCACCGTGGCCAAAGCCATGGCGCTGTTCCGCATACATACCGGCTCCTGGCCACAGCAGCGGCTGGGGCTTTTTGCCCTGGCTAAAAACTACCACGTGCCGGGATGGAAGGGGCCTTATATCAATTGGGCCTATAAAGATCCGTGGGGAACCCCTTACGTTTATCGGATGCCCACCTCTCCATTTGAAGCGCCGGTGCTTTTTTCCTGCGGACCGGACGGCCTGCCCGACACCAATGACGACATTCGAGCTGTAGAAACAGACTTTGCCTGCGGCGAGGGCGATTGGCACCGGCCTCCCGAACCTGAAATACCCGCCGCCGACCAACCGGAGTAATGCCATGAAACGCGCTTTTGCCTGGGCTCTTTCACTGCTTCCATGGAGCCTGCCGTTCATCATTCTGTTTATCCTGCGAGCTCCCTGGGTATGGCCGGGAGCGGATGCTGACTGGTTGGCGCAAACGCTTGGCGTCTGGTCAAGCGGCCACGTACAGCACCCGTTAGCGATGGCATTGCTCGGCGGGATTGGGCGTTGGCTTCCGCCGGGGCAGACAGTAGCCGGGCTAAATCTAGCGGCAGTCATGCTGGGCGGATGCACAGTAGCGCTCTTATGCGCAGCGGTACGAACGTTTTTGAAGGCGGCTACACAGGATCCGCGCTCCCTGCCGGCACTGGAGCCAGCCATGCGGGCGGCTTCGCTGACGACGGCATTTGCTCTGCTGCTCACGCCGGCTTTTCTTCGTGCTGGAACACACGTGCAGGCACAGAGTGTGGATCTTTTCCTCATGGCCGGAAGCTGGTTGTTTACCTTGCGGGCATTGGCGTCTTTTTCGCCAAACCGAGTTCTGGCTGCCTCCTTTTTCCTTGGGTTGACCCTTCCGGAGGCTCCAACAGTCGGTGTGCTTGCTATCGCAGCCTGGCTTGTCCTGGGAATTTCTGCCTGGAGAAGTGATGAACGATTTGGAGTCAAGTCGCTTATCGGGCGGTGGTTGTTCCCCTTTGGCCTTGGGGTAACAGGAACATTTGCGGCAGCAGTCCTATTGGGAATGGCTCCCGGCGGAGCAGAGACTGTGCGGGCTGCCGCGAGCGGATTTGCCCGGAATTGGCTGGCTGGCGTACTTTCGATCCAGCAAGGCAGTTGGCTGCTCATCAGTTTCTTTGGTGTATTGCCGTTTGTGTTAGCACTTCTGCTAGGACGAGATATCGGGAATAATCGGCGGTCGCCTGCAGTGCTCTTTACCTACGTAACGCTCGTTTTACTGGTCATCCTTGCGGTCTTTCCAATACCGGTTTCGCCGTACGTGCTTTTGGACAAGCAGTGGCCGATGGCGAATGCTGCAGTTTGGGCGGCCATGTTGGCCTTTGCAGCTGGTCTTACGGCAGGAGGCGGAGTATTGCTGGCGTTGGGGAACCGAACTGCCGAGGGGGCGGAAGAGTCGCCGACTGTGCGGCGTTTGGGGCAATGGCTGGCGTGGGGAACCGTGCCGGTATTGCTGTTGATGCTGGTGTTGGGCGGCAGCTGGGCAAGTATCCGTGCATGGCAGGCAGATACGGCTGCCGCGGCTTTACCTAAGCGTGTGGCCGATGCTTTCCTGGATTGTGCAAAAGGAGGAGAGACCTGGCTTCTCGGGGAACCTTCGCTGGATGCTCTGCTGGCTTTGCGCCTTCGTGAGCGTCAAATACCAGTAATCCATTTCTCGCTGGCACAAGATCATCGCCCGGATGCCATGATCCGCTTGCGCCAAGCACTGATGAACTCTGGTTATTTCGCAGCAAAGCCGGAATTACGAGAACAATTGATTCGTTCACTCGATTTGGGCATGGTGCCGTTCATTCAGGATTGGCTTCGGCAGGATGCAGAAGCCGGAAGCCGATTTGTAACGATTGGCCTGCCGGATTTGTGGTTCACGGGGAATCGCTACCCGCTTCCGGAACGGTTGTGGTACCGCGGAGCGATTGACCGAACGCATCTGCATAAGGCCATAACCACGCATTCAACGCCAGTTTATTTCCCGGCATTGCCGCCGCAGGCCGTGTTGGACGAAGCCGCTGCGCCGCTTCGCCTATTAGCCGAGCGAGTGCGCCGGCAGATAAGCTTCGTCGCAAACAATACTGCCTTTTTCCTGGCAGATGCCGGGCAGTTGGAGCAGGCTTGGGAACAATTCGCTGCCGTATATGCCTATGATTCGGAAAATATTTCAGCCTTGTTTAATCTTCTGGAACTTATCCACGGCGGGCTTCATCCGGAGAAGAAAAGGTGGTGTGAAGGAGAGATTCGTAACTTGTTAAAACGGCTGAGCGGCAAAAAGTATCAGTTATGGACACTTAGTCAAACGTTTGGTTATATCCGTTCGCCGCAGTTGATCAGTGCGTTAGCCGGCCAGTGGGCCATGAGCGGGCAGACAGGTGCAGCATTAAGCGGTCTTGATTTGACGCTTGCCATGCTCGACGACAACACGCGTGAAGCGTTCCAGGGAGCCATTGCCGCACTTTATAATGTAACGCCTGGGAAGCGTCAGGAAGCCGTTGCACGTTACCGCCGGCTGCTTGACCATGCGAAAGATGACGCCCAACGCCTGGCCTATCTTCGATCGCTCATCCGAGCATTATTGCAGGAGAAGAATTATAAAGAAGCCTTCCAACTGTTGGAGCAGGCCGAAGCTCTGGGGGGCAAGGAAGCTTTGGCCTATGACCGGGCGTTATGCCACGCCGCAGCGGGTGAGACCATCCAGGCGCAGGCGGCATTAAAGCGTTGCCTGAAATCCGAGCCCAAACATGTGGAAGCACTGGCCATGCTGGCAACGCTTCAATTGGAAGCAGGCGATCTTCAAACCCTCCGCACATCTACCCTGCAGCGGCTGTCCGCTGCCGCCGGGACCGACGACCATTATTGCGTTCAAATCATCCGGGCACAATTGGCTGAACGGGAAGGACGGTTAGCCAACGCCCGCGCGGCTTATCTTCGTGCCCATGCACTAAATCCAGACGTGGCAGCCTTACGCGATACAATCCTGTCGCTGGATATCCGCCTAAACGACCGCGTATCCGCCGAACGCCACGCTCGCGATTTCCTTTATCAGGATCGGTTACACCCTCTCTCCAACTATGTCATGGGTTCCCTTGCCCTCCAAACCAATGACCTCAGCCGAGCCGCTCGTTATCTGAAAGCTGCCACCGATCCACAGATTGAGCACCCACTTCCGGAAGCTTTCAACGACTTGGCCGAAGTTTATCGGCGGCAAGGAGACTGGAATGCCGCACTGGCAACCGCACGTCAGGCCTATCGATTAGCCCCAAACCTCTCCGTAGCATATGAAACCGCCGCCGCCGCTCTAATTGCCATGGGGCGCCTGTCAGAAGCTGAGAACGAACTGAACACCGCCGACGCCATGGCCAAAGAGCTCCGCAAAGGACAACCTAGAGATCCTCGGCTCCAACTCACTCGCGCCCTGCTGAACTTCCACCAGGGGAAGCTAGAACAAGCTCGTGCGCTTTTGGCCGAAGTTCAGGCCCGTGTACAGGAACTCGATGATGCCAGCCGGGCAGAATTGAAACGCTTAACCACGCAAATGCAGCAGGATGGGGGCAATCATGGCACGTTATGACCACCGGAATGCATTGATTCTTGGAGCCGGGCGAAGTGGACACGCCGCGGCTCGGCTGATTCTGGCTCAGCAAGGGCAAGCCTCTGTAGTCGATGAAAACTGGACGGCTGAACGGCTGGCAGAATTTGGAGCCGATGGAATCAGTTGCCTGCGTGCCGGGCGGGATCACTTGCCCGATGGCTCCTATGACCTGGCCATCGTATCACCCGCGCTCTCTCCGGAACACCCCTGGGTCATTGCGGCGCGCGACCGAGGCCTTGCCATCATCTCAGAACTGGAACTCGGCTCCATCTATTGGCAGGGAGATCTTCTGGCCATTACGGGAAGCAAGGGTAAAAGCTCTGTTGTCAAGTGCCTAACTGATACGCTGACATTGGCCGGCCACTCAGCCGTTACTGCAGGAAACTTTGGGACGCCATTGTGTGAACGTGTATTAGATTGCCCCGAAGCTGGGCGCGGCGTTATCGCCGTAACAGAAGTTTCCTCGTTCCAAATGGAGTATACACGCACCTTCGCCCCCCGTCTTGCCGCCGTCCTTAACATTCAGGCCGACCACCTGGATCGACACAAGAGCATGGACGTTTACAGCCGGCTGAAAATGCGCCTGTTTCAAGCACAGCGCCCCGGCATATGTAAAGCCTTCCTTCCCTGGGGGCTCTCACCGCTGGGTATCCCGCAGGGTGTTGAGCTGTTGCGGTTCGGCTCAGAACCTTGGGTAGATTGGCGGTATGTCCCCGGCGGCATTGTTCATGGAGAAATACATATCCCGGTCTCCGGAACATTCAATAATCCCGTGCTTGGAAACGCCGCAGCGCTGATTGCCGCCATGCTCACCGCGTGTGGGCTCTCCCCGGAAGCCATCGCGGCCGGGTTTGCTGCCTATCAACCGCTTCCCCATCGTTTCCAGACTCTGGGCACGCTGCGCGGCGTCACTTTCATCGACGACTCAAAGGCTACGTCCCTGGCGGCCACCCAAGCCGCCCTTCGGATGGTCGGCGGGCGTGTGCGCCTCATTGCCGGCGGCCGACTCAAAGAGCAGGATCTTGATTTTTTGGAAGATGACCTGCGCCAATTTGCGCTCCATGCCTATCTTATCGGTGAAGCTCAAGAGCCCCTCCGCCAGGCTTGGCAACATATGCTCCCCTGCACACCATGCGGCACGCTGTCCGCAGCCGTGGCACAAGCCTTTGCCGATGCTGCCCCTGGCGATACGATTCTTCTCTCCCCAGGAGCTGCCAGTTTTGATCAATACACGGGCATGGGGGCACGCGGCAACGACTTTGCAGCACAAATGAAGCGCCTCTCCCAACTTCCCACCACTTGAGAATTGTTATGATCTACGACTTTGACTTCTTTGACACACCCCTTCCTCGGCGGAACAGCGACAGCATCAAATGGTCGCAATTTCCCCCGGATGTCATCCCGTTGTGGATTGCAGATATGGACTTCCGCGCCTTTGACGAACTCATTCAGGCGCTCACAGCCCGGGCACAGGAGGGCTGCTTCGGTTATGCTGCCGATTCCAAACGCGCCATTCAGGCCATGATCGACTATCATCACGCGCTCTATGGATGGAACATTGACCCCGACTGGGTGGTGCCTCAACCCGGCGTTGTTACCTCGCTTAATCTCTTCTGCAAAATGCTGCGCGATATTCGCCCAGACCATAGCGATGTACTTGTTGGCGAGCCGGTCTATCATCACTTCATGTCCGCAGTTACCCAAGTTGGCCTGCGCGAACGGAAAGTGCCGTTGGCGCCCTTTGGCGCGCCGCTCCCCCCAGAAATTACCCTCCCAGCTGCTGGTGCCGGTGGCTGGCTCTTCTGCAACCCGGAAAACCCTCTCGGCCACCTGTGGAGCGAAGCTGAACTCCGGCGCGTTATTGACTGCGCCGAAACATACGACCTCCTAATAGCCGATGACGAAATTCACGGAGGGCTTGTACTCGACGCCCCCTATCGTTATCACCCCATGCTCTCATTGGCCAAAAACGACAGCGAACGCAGCCGGCTGATGGCCTTTATTGCGCCTAGCAAAACCTTCAATATCCCCGGGCTCGGATGTGCCTTCGCCGTCATTCCAAACCCCGCCCTTCGTGAACATTTCCTGCGCTCCTACGACCAGATCGTCCCCGCCGTCAACCTCTTTGGCTGGGTCGGTGCGGAAGCTGCATACCGCCACGGCGAGCCCTGGCGCCTAGGTCTCCTTGCCTATCTCCGCCGCAACCGCACCCTGCTAGAGCAAGCCGCCGCACAATGGAAACTCCCCCTCTGCCGCCTCGAAGCCACCTATCTGGCCTTTATGGACTGCCGGGCGCTCATGCCGCACCTGAAAGGCGAAACGCCGCGCGACTTCTTCCTGCGCCATGGCGTAGCGCTGCACGATGGCGCCATCTTTGGAGCGCCCGGGTGGGTGCGCATCAACATCGCCACGCAAACTGCCACCCTTTCTGCCGCGCTTGAACGCATGGGCAATGCCCTCACTTCTCTACCGCGTTAAACCCCGCCAAGCCCGCCCATGTCTAACCTTCCCCCGCTTATTTTAGCCTCCGCCTCGCCGCGTCGCGCCGCCATTCTCCGCGCACTCGGTCTATCCTTCGAGGTTCACCTCTCCAGATGTCAAGAAGTAGCCTTTCCGGATGACCCCGTGGCCACCGTAGGCACCAATGCCAGAAGAAAAGCGCGAGCCGTACAAACACATCATCCCCGCGCCCTGATTCTGGCCGCCGACACCGTCGTCTGGTTTCAAGGATATGTCCTTGGCAAACCGAGCACCGAACAGCAAGCGCAGGAATGGCTTCTCTCCTATGCCGGGAAATGTCAGCAAGTCTATACCGCCGTGGCCTTTCTGCCGCCAGATGCGCTCGAACCGGAGCTGCGCATTGAAGCCACCAGTCTCCGTTTCCGCCACTATGGCGCCGCCACCGTGCAAGACTACCTCGACCGCGTCCGCCCCTATGACCGTGCAGGCGCCTATGATATTCACGCACATGGCGAGCTGCTCATTGCCGGGCGAATCGGTTCCTATTCCAACGTCATGGGGCTGCCGCGCGGAGTTGTGCACGATTGGCTCATGAGTTACGCCGCCGCCCATACTGAAGGGCAGCCATGAAAACCCGCTTACCGCTCTTCATCGGAAGCAGCCTGCTTCTGGCTCTGGCTCCAGGGCCTGACAATTGTTTCGTGCTGGCGCAAAGCGCCGCCATGGGTACAGCCGCCGGGCTCTGCGTAACCGCCGGGCTCATCACGGGTCTCTGCGTCCACATTACCCTAGCTATTCTCGGCGTGGCCGCTCTGCTGGAGCGTTTCCCGCGCGTGGCCGACATGATTTCTGCACTTGGCGCTTGTTATCTGCTCTTTGTGGCCTACGGCATGGTGGCGCACGCCGGTATGTTGAATGCGCAGGCCGAAACAAACGCCCTCAGCGCCTGTTACACCCGAGGCATTCTGCTCAACCTCTCGAACCCTAAAGTAATCCTCTTTTTTGTGGCTTTTCTGCCCAAATTCCTTCCGAACCCCTGCCCGCATAAACGCCTGTCGCTCACACTCCTGGGCGGGGTATTTGCCTGCTGTGCCGTTGGAGTAATGGGCGCTTTTGCCGTGCTAGGCGGCACGCTCTCTGCATTCTTACGCGAAAACCCCTCCGCTGCTATCTGGACAGGACGCGGAGCCGCCCTGGCCGTCGCTGCCATCGCCTGCTGGATTCTTCTTCCCCTCCTTCGCCGAGTGCTGCATCGCGCCCCTATAACGCAAGCGTAATCGCCCTTTTATCCTGATATTCCCTTTGTAAATACCTTTTGGATCCGCCTATTCCGGTTCCTCCGCCATTGTTTCCTTACTCACGCCTAAACAAAACAACAGACAGCCAGAGTCTCCAAAGTCCGCCCCAAGTTCACGTCGCAGTCGGGACGGGGCTTTGAGCCGGGGCAAGTTCGACTCTGATTTAACGCACATGCGGTGGGCATGGGGAATAGATGGAAATGGCTGAAATATCAGGGTTCCGATGGGATTTTTGGCGAGACGGATGATTGAGAATGAAAAAGGGGAAATTATCAATGAAGTTGAGAAGCGATTGAAGGTCTTGAAGGTCTATTCTCAAAGCGCTTGATACCAAAGTTTGATAACAGATACGAGCGGATTGCAAAAGAATTACTCAAAGCCTCCGCCCCGCCCCAGGTGTTTCGCCGTTTCACACCACATGAGCCCCACTTTATGAGACCCGTTTCTCTGCCGGCACGCAACACAAAAAACGGGGACATTTCAGCCCCCGCCATCAGAATTTGACCGGGCTATTCACCCCGAAAATGCAACAATTTTCCATTTTTAAAGCGCATCTGTCGCCGTACGACAATATGTAGCACGAGATTCCGGCGTCTCACTAACAGAGACCGAGAGTACCGGCAGCCCCCGCGCCGCAATCTTTTCGAAAAAGTGCTTCGCCAGAAGCTCCGATGTGGAGCGATGCGGAAGCTCATATACACGCAAGCCGTGCTTCCGAAGCGTTGCGGCTATATCCTTCTCCACCTCCGAAGCCGTATTGCAGAGAAACGCATGGTCGCAGCAAGCCACAATCTCTTCCGTCAGCACCGCCTTAACTTCCTTGAAGTCCATCACCATATCTTCCGGCTGCCCCGGTACATGCGGCACATTGCCCAGCTCAACCGTTACACGATACGTGTGCCCGTGAAGATTCCGGCATTGCCCGCCATGCCCTGTAAGCAGGTGCGCAGCATCAAACGAAACCGTCTTTTCCACAATCAGCATGGCTTTCTCCTCGCATAAAATGGCGTTTGGGTTGGCTTCGTACCGCGCGAGCGCGGAGGGTACAATGCGCCGGACGCCGCCTGGGTTGAAGACCGATGTACAGAGGGACGAGCACCGGAGCGGTTGTGCCCCGATCGTTTCGGCCGAATGGCATCCGCCCCCATTGCCGTGCGGGCAGCTTCCGAATGAAAGGGCTGTTCCTGTTCCTGCGGAATACCCCGCCCGATAAAGCGCTCTATCTCCCGCAACGCCTGTCGATCATGTGCGCAAACCAGGCTGATCGCTTCCCCTCCCGCACCGGCTCGTGCCGTGCGGCCAATCCGGTGAACATACGTTTCCGGTTCATCTGGTAGATCATAGTTGACGACGTGGGTTACATCATCCACATCAATACCGCGCGCGGCAATATCTGTAGCTACCAACACCTGAATCTTACCGGAGCGGAAGTCCTCCAACGCCCGCAAGCGCGCACCCTGGCTCTTATCTCCATGCAATGCCGCCGCTGGGAACCCATCACGCGAAAGCTGTTTACACAGGCGGTCCGCACCATGTTTCATCCGCGGGAAGACGATCACACGGAAACAATGCGGATTATCCAGCACCCACTTCAGCAACGAATACTTCTTTTCCTTATCCACAAAATAAACCCGCTGGCGAATCCGCTCTACAGCCGGTTCCCCGGGATCTACACGGATAACCACCGGCTTAGTGCGAATGAAGCTTTGCGCCAGCTCCGTGACCGCCGGCGACAACGTGGCCGAGAAAAAGAGGGATTGCCGTCGTTCCGGAAGGCGTTCAAGAATCTTACGGATGTCCGGCAGAAAACCCATGTCCAACATCCGATCGGCCTCATCGAGCACCACCGACTGAACAGCTTCAAGGGAAAGTACCCGCTGAGTACATAAATCCAGCAACCGCCCGGGTGTAGCCACCAGAACCGTCACCCCCTTACGCAGAGCTTCAATCTGCGGATTGAGGCTTACTCCGCCAAATATCACCGCACTTGAAATCGTTTGATAGACCGAATATGCCCGCACACTCTCACCTATCTGAGCCGCAAGTTCCCGTGTCGGCGCCAGAATCAACACCCGCGGACGCCCCGGGAGCGTAGCCGTATGCGCCTGCTCCAGGCGATGCAACAGAGGGAGTGCAAATGCGGCCGTCTTACCTGTTCCCGTCTGGGCACAGCCCATCACATCTCGCCCGGCTAAAATCGGGGCAATGGCCTGAGTCTGAATTGGGGAAGGCTTCTGATAACCCATCTCCGTGATGGCGCGGCGCAACGGGATACTCAGTTGATCAAACGCCGAGTTCATGCCCGCTCCTCCCGCCGTTTCCCAGACTTACCGCCGCGCGGCTTTGAAAAGGGTCTGCGTTCCCGTTTTGGGAAAGATTTACCTCCGGAACGCGCATGAAAGCCGCGTTTTTTGGGGCGGGCGGGCAATTCCTCAGAGGGATCCGCCAGTTCCGGATTTAACGGTTTTCCGTCAAACGCCACCGATTGCAAAGCCGAAAGTACGCGCCGTCCCAGCTCGGCCCGTACATCAAAAAATGCCACTTCTCGCCTGACGCCAATGGCGCCGATATCCGAGGCCTGAATCCCTGCGGCCTCACACGCCAGGCGTACAATCGCGCCTTCGCGTAAATGATCCTGCCGCCCTACCCGAATCCGAATTCGCTGCCGTTCACCGAATGCCGCCTCCCGCTCTGCCCGCGAAGGCGCCTCTACAGGGTTCAGATCCTGTGCATCCTCATACGCCTCCATCAGCATGGAAAGGCGCAGCTGCAGCACGCGGGCAAGCACTTCCTCCGAAGACAGTCCCCCCATCAGCGGCGCCACAGCCGGCAGCAGTGCCCGAATGGCCGGATGCACCTCCTGTACGCCGCGCACCTGCTCCGCAAGCCAGAACACATGTTTTTGGCGAACCTCATCTGCCGTTGGAATTGCCCGCTGTTCAAACCGCATTCCGCACAGCCGTTCAATCAGGCGCAGCTTGGCCTTATCTCGAGGAGAAACCAGCGCAATCGAAACTCCGCTCTTTCCCGCACGCGCCGTTCGCCCGCTCCGATGCGTATACACCGCCGCATCATCCGGTAAATGATAATGAATCACGTGCGTGATATCGTCCACATCCAGGCCGCGCGCCGCCACGTCTGTTGCCACCAGAATCCGCACAGCCTTCTCTCGAAACTTGCGCATCACGGCATCCCGCTGAGCCTGTGACAAATCCCCGTGCAAAGCTTCTGCGTAAACACCGTCATGCATCAGCGATTCACTCAACCGCTGCGTATCCATCCGCGTCCGGCAGAACACCAGCCCATACATTTCCGGAACGAAGTCTATCACCCGCCGCAACGCGCCATAGCGGTTGCGCTCCGCTACTGCGTAACTATGATGCGCAATATTGGCCTGCGCCTCATTGCGCGCTCCCACCGTGATCTCCAGGGGATCCTGCGCCACCCGGCAGGCAATCGCCTCGACCTCCGGCGGCATCGTTGCGGAAAACAGCCACATTGCCGCCGAATCCGGCACAGCATCGAGAATAAAGTCCAGCTCCTCACGGAATCCAAGATTCAGCATCTCGTCCGCCTCATCCAGCACGCACGTGCGCACCGCATCCAGTTGAACGGCCTCTCGGCGGATTAGGTCACACAGCCGCCCCGGCGTGGCCACCACCACCTGCGCCCCGCGCTCCAGCTTTGCGATCTGCGATCCAATCGGCGCCCCGCCATAACACGCTACCACCCGCACCTCCGGCAGATACTTCGCGAATCGTGCCAGCTCCTCGCCAATCTGCAGGCACAATTCCCGCGTCGGCGCCAACACCAGCCCCTGCGGCGCCGATTCCCCCACAACCAAACGCGCCAGCAACGGCAGCCCATACGCGCACGTCTTCCCCGTCCCCGTTGCCGCCAATGCCACACAATCCGGCGCATCCGCTTGAAGCAACGGCGGAATGGCCTGCTCCTGAATCGGCATCGGCTCAGAAAAACCCAACCCCTCAACCGCCTTCAACAGTGCTTCCGGCAAACCTAACTCTCTGAATACAGCCATACGATCCTTCCAAAGTGAAAGCATGTAGTATAGCAAAGCCGCACCGCATCGATGCTTCATCTGCCGGGCATACACACCACCCTCATCCCTCCCTCCTGCCAGCAACACACGTTGGCCTTTCAGCAACCCATCCGCTCAATAAAAACATCTCAGCATCCGTCACGTTTCTATCATACGAGAATACGAGCACATCGTTTGATTCGAGGTAAAACGCTTACAACCTCACGCCCCAAGCAAAAAGATGCGTTACGCATTTTCCCGTTCGTAAGAAACGAACAAAATCTCTTGATAGGACGAAGGTCCTGAGCGATACGCTAGAGAGCATTCCCCTGACGTGTTTCCGCAATCTGTTTTCTCTCAATGCGTTGATCGGGCTCTTATGGGAACTATCGTCTGGAAGCACGCCGTTTTCGTCTCGATAGGAAAAAACAAAGGAAAGCTGTATGGATTATTATCGGTTGCCTGATGTCCAAATACCTTTTGACAGGGAAGCCCTCCGCTGAAGTCTTTATTAGGGCGCAACAAGGCAATCTCTACGACTAAAACAACATTGGGTATTATTATGTTACCGAGGAAAGAGACTAAACAGAGTCCCTCGGTGTGGTTTAAATCGGCCGCCGATGCCGAATATGATATCGCGCAATACAATACCACGCTCTATTATCGAGTTCATTGCAGTTCTACCGATATCACAGACATACATGAAGCCTATTCACGCGCCATCTACTGGTATAAAAAGTCTGCCAATCAAAGGGATGCTGATGTATAACACGCGCTCGAGAAATATTGCGAGATCATCCGGAAAGACGATCATACCGCCGCCGCGTGGTACGACAAAACCGCAGAGCGGGATTTTGTACGTGCACAATATCAGTTAGGCAGGCTTTACTGTGAAAGCGATAGCCTCCCACACGCTTACAAGAAAGATATCGAGCTATACTTGCTTCCGCACAGGGCAACGCAGACGCCCAATAGGCACTCGACTGTTGTTATGAAAGGGGATAAGCATCCACTTGGCTGATCGTGCGGAATACTCTCGCGAAAGGAGGAAATAGAAAGAAAAAGCCGCACAGCAGAGGCACTATCAAGCGCGGGGAGACCTTGGCTGAAACAACCGCAACGCCGGGAAGTTCTGGGTCGGAGGAGCCTGACTTCCGTGAATAACATCACTTTTTCAAACGCTTTTGCCGTTTGCCAAAAGAAGTCTTATTTTCTACGCCTGAAGCGATTGGTGTAATCTCCGTTTGTAAAGCGACTGTAGGCGTCTGAGTGGTTTTGTTTCGCCGCAGACAAAGAATGGGGCGAGGCTCCTTCTTCCCGTGAATGCGTGAACGCCATCCTGGTTTCACATCAACCTGCCACCCCTCTGAGAAGGCTAGCCGAATGTCGTTGCCATCCGCAAAATGTGTCCTCCACAGGTTCTCTGAAATGCATTCGGGGGCGGCTCCCGGGGCAAGGCAGAAACGAACCTCCACTTGCCCGGCGGCTTCCCCGTACGCTTCATCGGTGATTTCCAAGGTGCCGCCTGTACCCAAACGCAAGGATCGACGGTGGTTCAAGCCAGGATAAGCCGGGGTTTCAACAATAACAATGGTGGCGGCCGGCTGAGCCTCCCAACGAAGCAGTTTGGATCCGGGGGCATTATCCTGGCCATCAAGCGTAAGCGTAGAATGGACTCGAGTGGCACGGAAGGCGGCACGGTCATCGGCAGTGTCAGGCCCGCCATAGAGATAAGACCCTGCATCCGGGAAGAAGTCGCGCCCGGCGTACCAGTACGAAAACGTGCCGTTATCCGGCTGGTTATGCCAAAAGGCCGCGGGGCCGGCTTTAAGCACCACCATTGAGCCGCTTTTCGGAGAACCTTCCCGAAGGACGTAAAAACCGCCATTTGGATAAGCGCGCGAGACAAAGTCTGCGCGATGGAAGGCTTCCGGAAAGTCCACCCGAGCCTGAATGAGGAGGGTTCGGCGCCCTTTCAGTGCATGCGTGTCGGCAAAATAAGGGTGCTCCCCGTCCGGGAAGAAGAGGTCGTCAGCGAAGGCGGCCATCTTTCCAAGTAATGCGCGATCGGCGGGCGAAAAGGGCTCCGGAGCCAGACACAATCCTTGAGGAAAGAGGGAATAGACGCTGATGTGATAGCCCAGATCCAACTCGTATTGGACGCCGTCAGAATAAACCTGTTTATGCAGCTCTTCACTCAAAACGCGCACGGCGTTGGCGCGCCATTGCGCGGCGCCCTTAAGCTCAGGAAGCGCCTGTGCGGCGCCCAAGAGGCGTGTCATTTCAAAAATCAGATGATTTCCACGGGCGGCGCGCCGTTGCCAAACAAGATCAGCATGCCAGGAGGTTATGCCCAAAAAAACCTTGAGGTCTTTAACCGTGAAGGCCGGGGCATAAACCGCGAGCGCCAATTGCCGGAGCAAGCCGGAGAGGCGGTCGCTAATTTCCAACGCGCGCCAGGCAAACCGGGCGTTTTTACGCTCCGCGGCGGTTCGACCAGGGAAGGGATTTTTTCGAATCCAATCGCCCCACTGTTCGCGCCAGGCCGCAAAATAACGGTCATCCCCGGTTGCAGCATAAACCTTAAGCAGGGGCATAAACCACTTGTGCCGATGCAGCTGGAAACGAAGTTCATCCGCCCTCACCGGCCAGACCGTCCAATCGATATCCTTGCCATAAAAGGCGGAGGGCTGATAAGCCGCGTGTGCATAAAAACGATGCTCCAGCGCATCATCCGCGAGTTTTTGATCGAAAGCGGAAGGTTTTTTCCGGCTTTTAGCCTTGCTCCATGCATCGCGCGAATCCTGCCGACTACGCCAATGCTCTAAAAGAGCATTCCCAGCAGAAGCTTCATCGTTAGCCTGCAATGCTTCAGCCACCGCCTTAAGGTCAGGGTGCGCCAAGTCCAGCAGTTCCCACGAGAAGGCCTGCGCCTGCACGATGCACGCCAGGCCGATGCCAAACCACATGAGTCCCCATTGCATCTTAGCCGCGCCTTTCCCTCAACCGATTACAGTCGATGGCGTCCAAAAGCCGTTGGCAGCGACTCACGGTGTAAAAGCGCATCCAGCGGTGCAATCCCTTGCGTCATTTGTTCCAGGGCAGCACCTGCCCAAGAGACATCCAGCCGAAAACGGGAAAATCCGGCAGTCAACAACTCCGGCAACGCATCCACGATGCGCCAGGGACGCCGATCCAGCGTTGCCCACAAGCGCCCCTGCCGAACCACATGCAGCGTATGCCCCTCCCGATCCTTCAGCGCGCAGCTGTCAGCCAAGGGGCGAGTATAGGAAATGAAGAGCGGCGTCCACTGCGCCAGAAGAACTTCGCGCGGCGGATCGGTGGGAAATGTTTTGAGATTATCCAGATTCTCTTCGGGGCTGGTAACGCCGGCGGTAAGACCGCAAGCACCCTGCATGACCACGGCTTCAGCATTCGCTGCATACCACGTCCAATCCGCTGTAATATCCAGCGCACCGCACGCGGGCTGCAAATCATTCAGTAATTGCCAAGAGCCCAAGTCCGCACACTCAAACTTGCGTGCACCCACATCCATCTGTGAACCCACGCGAGCAGCCATAGCCCCCATCTCTTCTCCGCGCATGGCCACCGGAAGTGCCCAGCGCAGAGAGTCCTCAGGGAGCACGCGCTTCCATTGTTCCAGCGTTTCCTGCGGCGTTTCCGAATCCACCGCCACCACCACCTCTGTCAGCGGAAGTGAAAACCCCGCAAGTGTAACCCGCGGAAGCGGCTGCCCCGGCACAAGGCCGAAATCCTCAGGGCATTGCTGAGCAGAAACTTTGAGCGACAAATGGACCTTGTCGGGGGACACCAGCATGCGCGTTGGGCAGGGGCTCTGAAGCCTGCCCCTCACTTTCGCTGACGGCGTAGCGTTCGACTCTTGGGCGGCTCGCATGGCTTCCGCCCAAGCACGACGCGTGGCATTCAGCAGAGCTGCCGGAAGAAACAGCCCCTCTGGGTTTCGAAGCTCCAAACTCCGCAGGTAAAAGCCCTCCTCACCTAAACGCGACAGCAACTTGCGAGCGGCTTCCTCCGTTCTGGCAGGTTCCTTAGCCGGAGCAAGAATTGCTGGCGTTTTACGCATAACGCCGCCACCGGAAAGAATCATGGCCGTAGGCGTCAACGTCAGTGTCAGATCCGCAGGCAGCAGGGTACGCAGCTCCGTTTGCCGCGGAGTTGGAACAGGGAATGCTCGACGTACTGCCTGTGAGGCCGAGCACATAATCGCCGCGCCGCGCGGAAGCTCGCTCACTTCTCGCGGCAGCATCACTTCCACTCGGCTTCCGGCCGGAAGTGTGATGGCTGAACGCTTCGTTCGTGCATCACGCAGCCGATCAACCGCAAAGCCGATGGGGCGGCCGGGAAGATCCACTTGCAGGCCATCATGACGCTCGAGAGCTCGAGCGGTATCAAAGGTCAACCACCGAAGCCCATCCGTGCCGCGCAGAACATTTAGCACCTTCCCAATCGGCACACCACGATGCCCCACACACAACGAATCAATTACAGCTTCAGGCGGAACCTGTTGCGAAACGGTATATAGCTGTGTCCATGGGCGAGAAAAAATCGTGCGCAAATCCGCTTCTTTTTGGGCGAGAGCCTGAGAGGAGAGCCCGCCATCCAGTACGCAGCGATAAAGATCCGTAACAGCTGCTACATAAAGCGGGTTTTTCATTCGCCCTTCGATTTTGAGTGAAGCCAGCGGAAGGGTGCGCAACAAATCACCCTTCTTCGCAAGAGCTAGATCACGCATAGAGAAGGGGTGCCCCGCCGCTGAAGACTGAAACCGCTGACGGCAGCAATAAGCGCATCGCCCACGATTCCCGCTGCGCCCCGTAGCCAGCGAAGAGTAGAGGCATAGCCCGCTAAGGCTATAACAGAGCGCCCCGTGAATAAAGACTTCAATCTCCACTCCAGCCTGCCTACCGATCTCCGCAGCCTCGAACAAACCCAGCTCACGTGCAGTGACGATACGAACAAATCCGAGAGCTTTCAACGCTCGTGCCCCGGCAAGCGATGTACAGGCCAATTGCGTGGAAGCATGCAGCGGGATACGCGGAAAGGCTCGGCGCAGATAGGCCGCAAGACCAAGATCCTGCACAATCACACCATCGATCGCCAGCCGATCCAAAAGCTTTAGCGGCGTTTGCAGCGACTCGAACTCCCGACTTTCCAACAACGTATTGAGCGTCACATAAACCTTACGTGGACGCGGCAGATTTCGCGCATAGGCCACAATCTGCCGCAACGCCTCTTCGGAAAAGTTTGCAGCGTCTGCCCGTGCCGAAAAATGTTCCAAGCCAAGATAAACCGCATCCGCCCCATAGGTGAACGCAGCTACAGCTGCCTCAAACGATCCGGCTGGCGCAAGTAATTCTGGAGTCATATCGTAGCCTTCCCCTTGCGTTCAGACCAAAACCCGGAAAAGCCCGTCATACGCAACATGGACGCTAGGTGGCAAGGCGGCCTCCAGCTCCTGATGCAGGATATCATGTGAAAGATGGGTCAGCAACGTTTCCCGCGCGGCAATGACGGCGGCATAATCCAACGCAGCCTGGCGCGTCAAATGCGTGGGATGTGGCCGATCGCGCAGACAGTTCAAAACCAACACATCCAATCCCTTGAGCAGTGCCAATGTGGATGCCGGAATTTTATGGACATCGGGAATATAGGCCAACGACCGCCCGGCATAATCTATCCGAAGTCCAAATGTTTCCACATTTCCATGCTCCACCGGAAGCGGCGTCAACCACGCCCCCAATGCTTCAAACGGCTTAGACTTCGGTATAAATGCAATCAGCGGCCGATATAACCCCTGTGGATTTGGATTCTCGGAAATATAGGGAAACACACGGTGCATCCCGGAGATCGTCTCCGAGCCGCCAAAACAGGGAATCACCTGATTCCCCTGAAGCGTATTATAGCGGCGGACATCATCAAACCCAAAGATATGATCCGCATGCAAATGCGTGATAAACACCGCATCCACCCGAGGCACCTTCCAGCGTAAGCACTGCTGGCGCAAATCCGGCCCGGCATCCAACAGCAGCCCCAATCCTCCAAGCGACACATAGGCTGCCGCACGCAACCGCGCATCATGCTTGTCGGTGCTCGTACACACAGCACACGAACATCCAATCAACGGCACCCCAACCGATGTTCCTGAACCCAGAATCCGAAGCGTAAACGCCCCCGTATTCACTTTATCCAACAATTTTACGCTCCCATTCCGCAAACCCTTCACGCGTTCCAATGAAGCGTGCACCAACCGGCCTCCCCGCCCGAAACCGTACTTGCCGGAACGTCTTATCCGCTTCATCCAACCGCCGTTCCTCCAATCCCGGCGTCAGCACGTCACCCACCGTATGAAACTCTACTTCACCCACTTTCATCATTTGTTGGAATTGTCTCTCTTGCCAAACCGTCAGTTCCGCCGAACCGGCCAGTTCCCGTACTAGGTTTTCCGCCGCCAACACCCCCATCCCCATCGCCCGACGCACGGAGCAAACCGGACGCGCAACCGTTGCCCGCGCCACATCGCCAACCGCATAAACCCGCGGCGCCACCAACAAATTCGGACGCACCCGCACCCCCTGCTCCACGGACAGCCCGACTGCCGCCATCAACGCCTCGTTGGGGCGAGACCCTGCGGCACACAACACCACATCATCCTCCACCCACGCACCACTTTCCAGCCGGATCCCTCCCGAAAGCACCTCCGCAATTCGCGCCTCAAGAATCACGCGAAGTCCCTGTGCCTCCAGTAACCGCTGTAAATACGCACTCCCCGCGGCTCCCAACGTGCCACCCGCCAACTGCCCAGAAACTTCCAACACCGTCACCTGAACGCAGCCGCCCCTAACCGCCCCGGCCTGTACCGCACGAAGCGCAGCCTCCAGCCCCAATACGCCCCCGCCGATCACCGTCAGCCGCTTCCCCGCAGAAAAGAGCGAACGCAATACGCGTGCATCCTGTAACGACCACAGCGTCCGCACACGATCTGCATATGCGCCAGAAAATGCCGGTTTGAACGGATGCGCCCCCATCGCCAGAATCACGCCGTCATAAACCTCCCCGTTCACACGCCGCGCCGCCACATCAACAGCCGTTACAACCTCGTGCCTCACCCGAATACCTGCCGCCGCATAAGCCCCTTCCGGCTTCATCGCAATCGCCGCCGGCTCTACCTGCCCGAACGCTACGGCGATCACTCGCGGGCGAAAATAGGGCGCATCCGGCTCATCACTCCATATCGTTACGGCATGGCCGGCATGAGCCAAAACAAACGCTGCCTCCACGCCGGCATGGCCGGCTCCTACCACCGCAACCTCAGCCATGCCCCCGCCTCCTCTTCAGCGACCGCGCCAACCGGCAGTCAATCCACTGCGTTTCCGTAACCAAATAATCCATCTGCTCGTCATGTAATTCCTGCGGGAGCGGCTCGCGACGCACCTGACAATCGAACGCCATCCCCACCCGCAGCGAATTCTGCCGAAGCCCGGCAAGCAAACGGTCATAAATCCCAGCGCCATAACCCAACCGCCCGCCACAGATATCAAACGCCACCCCAGGCACCAACACCGCATCCACATACCCTGCCGGGAAGCGTTCAGAAGTCTCTGGCTCCGGAATTCGGTGCGGCCCCTGCCGCATGGGTACACCAGGCGCCAAAGACGCCCATGCATACCCCCTCTGCACATCTGAAAAACGCGGCACACAAACCGCCGCCTGTGCCTGAAACAATGCCTGCAGCACCGCCTCTGTTGGGAACTCCGCCCCCACACTGAGATACGCGGCAAACGTGTAGAACCGCGGCAACAGATTTAATGCCCGCACATCAAACAAAATGGAGGCGGCCATTTGTGCTGCCCGCGCACGATCCGCCCGAGATATAGCCGCCCGGCGCACCAGATACGCCTTTCGAAGCGCTGCCTTGTCTTCCTTTTCAGCCATGCGGTTTTCTCAGCGGGAACGAATAGCTCCATGGCTCTCAATTAACCACTTGTACGTGGTCAACGCCATAAGCCCCATCGGCCCGCGGGCATGCAGCTTCTGCGTGGAAATGCCTACCTCTGCCCCGAGCCCAAACTCTCCGCCATCGGTGAAAGCCGTAGACGTATTCACATAGACACACGCGGCATCCACCTCGCGCTGGAACCGGGCAGCCACCTCGGGGCTCTGCGTGAGAATCGCCTCACTATGCCCCGAACCAAACCGGGCAATATGCGCAAGTGCCGCATCCAATGAATCGACCACCCGCACGGAAAGATTAGGTGAAAGCCATTCACGCCCCCAGTCTTCCGGCGCGGTGTGAACCTGTGCACCCGCCGCACGGCACGGAGCCAATAGCGCCTCAAGCTGAGGCTCCAACGCCCGATGCACCAGCACACAGTCCAAAGCATTACACACCGAAACCCGGCGCATCTTCGCATTTGCAATGACCCGCGCCGCCAACGCGATCTCTGCATCTTCATGAACGTAAGTATGACAGACCCCCGCACCCGTCTCAATCACCGGGACCCGTGCCTGTTCCCGAACAGCTCGAATAAGCCGAGCACTGCCGCGAGGGATCAATACATCTACAAGCCCCTCGGCCATCATCAATGCCTGCGAAGCCTCATGTGTGGAAGGCAACAGCGTAACCGCCGCCTCTGGAAGCCCTTCCGCCCGCAGCACACCGGTAATAACATCCGCTATAGCCGCATTGCTTCGCGCAGCCTCTTTACCCCCTTTCAGCACTGCCGCATTTCCCGTTCGCAAACAAAGCCCTGCAATATCCGCCGTCACGTTTGGACGCGCCTCATAAATACAAGCCACCACCCCCAACGGCACGCGCACCCGCCGCAACCGGATACCACTGGGCATAGTCCGCGCCTCCAATGTTTCCCAAAGCACATCCGGCAAAGCGGCCACCACTTCAGCCGAAGCAGCAATCGCCTCAATCCGCTCGGGCGTCAGGAACAAGCGATCGCGCCGAGGATCCGCTTCCGGAAGCGCTGCCACATCCCCCGCATTCGCCGCCAACAGCTGCTCAGTGGCACCACGCAGTGCCGATGCCATTTGGCGCAACAACTGCCTGCGGGCTGCATCAGGGAGCAATGCCACCACCTTGGAGGCCGTCTTCGCGGCCTCCAAGGTCTGTTCAATGCCCTCGCTTAGCTCAGCCATTCATGTACTCCTGCTTACACCTGCATCTTACGCGCGATGAAAGACTTCGCCTTCGATCACCTTCCACGGCAAACCATAACGATTCAGATCTTCCATAAACGGATCCGGATCAAACTGTTCCATGTTAAAAACGCCCGCCCCACGCCATTTGCCTGTGAGCATCATTTTAGCGCCAATCATCGCCGGCACACCGGTGGTGTAACTGATCGCCTGCGACTTCACTTCACGATAACACGCCTGATGATCGCAAATATTGTAAACGTAAACCGTTTTAGGCTTACCTTCAAAATCCAACCCGCGCACCTGGCACCCAATACAAGTCTTGCCCTTTGTAACCGGCCCCAAGGTGGCCGGATCTGGCAGCAGCGCCTTCAAAAACTGAATCGGGACAATCTCGCGCCCCTGATACATCACCGGGTCAATCCGCGTCATACCCACGTTCTTCAACACTTCCAGATGCTTCAGATAGTTATCTGAGAAACTCATCCAGAAGCGTGCCCGCTCCAGTCCAGGGATAAACCTAGCCAGCGATTCCAACTCTTCATGATACATCAAATATGTGTTCAATGTTCCCAATCCCTCAGGCATTTCAAAAGCCTGCTTCACTGAGAGCGGATCCGTCTCTACAAAGCCCTTGCCCTGTTCCCAATAACGACCCTTCGCTGACACTTCACGGATATTGATCTCCGGATTAAAGTTCGTCGCAAACGGGTGGCCGTTACTGCCTGCATTGCAGTCAATAATGTCAATCTGGCGGATTTGCGGAATATAATGCTTTTGGATATATGTGCAGAAAACGGAACTTACCCCAGGGTCAAATCCTGAGCCCAAAAGTGCCATTCGCCCGGCAGCCTTAAATCGTTCCTGATACGCCCACTGCCACTTATACTCAAACTTCGCCGTATCCAACGGCTCATAATTCGCCGTATCCAAATAATCGCATCCCGCCTCCAAACAGGCTTCCATAATGTGCAAATCCTGATACGGCAGCGCAATATTCATCACCAGATCCGGTTTAAACGAACGAATCAGCGCGACCAACGCAGGCACATCATCCGCATCCACCTGTGCCGTTCTTACCGGCCGCGTCAACTCCGCCGCAAGCGCATCTACCCGCGCCTTCGTCCGCGAAGCCAGAAGAATATCCGTAAATACTTCCGGTACCTGATCCAGCTTATGAGCCACCACACTGCCCACACCGCCGGCGCCAATCATCAATACGCGCATAAATCGTTCCTTTCAGCAACATGCTCAACAACAGGCTCTAGTATACCACAAACGCCCCGCTCCTCCGCGTGAGAGCACCGTCCGCAACAGGGGTATAAACGCCTGCCCCCACTCCGGAAACGGAGTCGCCCAAAACCAATCTTTTGGATCCAGAGATAACAAAAACCGGGGCGATTCCGCGCCCCGGTTTTCACTTGGCAGACCCAGCCAGTATTATCCAACAAACCCATGAAGCGCCAGGAAGTCTGTTCGGTACCCTGCGATATCCGTAGTGGCTTCCACATTCTCTGGCGTGAGCGCCTGCATCAAAGCATCCACCTCAGACTGGATCTCCGGGCGCATTTCCCAATCGTCAATCCGAATGCGCCCAGCCTCATCTACCGGCATCGAGCCGTCAGGCGTGTAGAGCCGCTCACGGAAAAGCCGATCAATCTGATCCAAACAATCCTCATGGAGCCCGTGTGCCTTCATCACCTTGAAAAGGCAGGCGATGTAAGGCGGCATGGCCGGAATCACGGCAGAAGCACGAGTAACAAGCGCCTTATTCACGCTCACCACGCCCAAACCATGAAGCGGAGCCAACAATTCTGAAATCGCTTTGGCAGAAGCTTCCAGGTTTTCCTTGGCACGGCCGAGCGTACCAGAGCGGTAGATATCCTGCGTGCATTTGGGGCCGATATAGGAATAAGCCACCGTTTTACAACCCTGAGCTAATAACCCGTGTGCCTTCAGGAACTCTATCCACAGCACCCAGTCTTCTCCGCCCATAACCTTAACCGTTGCCGCGATCTCGTCTTCCGTAGCTGGTTCAACCGAGACTTCCTTCATCTCGCAGGTCATAATATCCAGCGTTCGCGCTGTGTGGGGCTTACCGATAGGCTTAATCGCACTCTTGTAAAGGATGCCGGTCTTCGGATCGGTACGCATAGGCGATGCGAGCGAATAAACGACCAGATCGAACGGCGCAAAGTTATTATCCTTGGCCAGCTGAGCCACGGTCTCACGCGTTGCATCAGCAAACGCATCGGCGGAAATGGTGACGGCTTTGAGGCCATCCGCCTTCGCCGCTGCATCAAATGCCTCGTTATTATACCATCCCGGAGAACCGGCCTTTCGCTCTGTTGGGGCACGTTCGAATGAAACCCCAAGCGTCTCGGCACGCGAGCCGCCGAAGGCCGCTGCAATGCGCGAAGCCAGGCCATAACCTCCCGAGCACCCAAGCACCAAGACGCTTTTGGGGCCATTTTGAACCGGAGCTTTTGCCTTTTCACGTGCGATATCGCGGGCGACAAACTGCTTGCATCCCTCGCCATCCACATTCAGGCAAAGGCCTCCACGAACTTTCGGTTTTTCGGACATGAGAAATGTTCCTTCCGAGAATTATAAAAACTTTTGAGTCTTTCGACTTATGCCTGCTCTGTCAAGGCCCCCTCCGGCACCACCAGGCAAAACCACTGTGCTTCAACCGCCACAAGCGGATTGCCACGCTTGTCGTTTTTCCCAACCACGTAGCCCTTCCCCTTCTGCTCCAACCGGCGCCCCGTAGCCTTCACCGTTTCAATCTCATAACGCACCGTATCACCGGGGCGCACCTGATTGACAAACCGCACCTCCAACAACTTGGCAAAGAGGAACAGCTTCTTCTCCTCATCGGCGGAGGCCAGGCGATACCCGGCACCTCCACACTGCGCCATGGACTCCACCAGAATGACTCCGGGACACACGGGATATTGAGGGAAGTGCCCCTTGAAAAAGTAACGCTCCGCGCCATAATCGACCTCTGCCACCACACGCTCGGGCGTGGCCTCTAAAATGCGATCGCAGAAAAGGAACGGATCCCGATGGGGGAGAACGGTTTTAATGATTTCCTGGTCGTACATGGTGGAACACTCCGTGATATGGCTCTGGGCGGTGGGGGGTAAGCTTGCGGCCGAAGAAACTCCGGCCGCAAGGCCGCGCAATCCTCAGGCGTAGCGCCGGAGAATGAGGGAAGAGTTGTGCCCGCCGAAGCCAAGCGTATTGGTCATTGCGATATCCAACGGTGCCTCAATCCCCTTGTTCGGAACACAATCCAGATCGCACTCCGGATCTGGGGTGTGGTAGTTGATCGTCGGCGGATAGAAATTATCACGGATTGCCAACAGGCAGGTCATGGCCTCCAATGCTCCGGTTGCCCCGAGCAAATGGCCGGTCATCGACTTGGTAGAGCTCATTTTCAGCTTGTAAGCGTGCTCACCGAAGACCACTTTCGCCGCACGAGTCTCCATCGGGTCGTTCAATCCCGTGGACGTACCATGCGCGTTGATATACTGGATATCGGAAGGTTGAAGCCCGGCATCGGCAAGCGCCATCTTCTCCGCGTGGATAATGCCGGACGCCTCCGGATCTGGAGCGCATACATGATACGCATCACCGCCGGCGCCATACCCAGCCACTTCGCCATAAATTTTGGCGCCGCGCGCCTTTGCGTGCGCTTCACTTTCAAGGATCAGCACCGCCGCACCTTCGGACATGATGAACCCATTACGGTCTTTATCGAACGGGCGGCACGCCGTCATCGGATCAGGATTAGTAGAAAGCGCATGCATGGCCTGGAAACCACCCACACAATATTCCTCAATCGTAGACTCCGCGCCCCCGGCAATGACAACATCCGCGCGACCGGAGCGAATCATGTCCATGGCCACCCCCAGGGCATCTGTTGAGGCCGAACAAGCAGTCGAAACCGTAAGAACGGGGCCTTTGGCCTTGAGGTAAATCGAGACATTACCCGGGCCTTCGTTCGCAATCAGCATAGGAATGGTCATCGGGCTGAGACGGCGGGGGCCCTTTTCGAAAAGGGTCTTATAACTGGGCGCATCTACTTCCTTGCCGCCAATGCCCACACCAAGAATACACCCCACGCGCTCAGGCGCGATCAATGACGAAGGCTGGCTTCCTACACAACGCCAAGGGTTGGGGCAGTCTTCAGTCGCCTCGCCGAGCGTGTCATAACCGGCATCCACCCACGCCTGCTTGGCTGCGGCCACAGCGTACTGCGCAAAGAGCGCCAACCGCTTGGCTTCCTTGGGATCAATATATTGAGAGACGTCAAAATCTTTAACTTCCCCGGCCACTTTCACATTCAAGCGCGAGGTATCGAAGCGCGTGATGGTGTTGATTCCGCAACGACCGGCACGGATGCCCTCCCAGAAGGTCTTCACATCATTGCCCAACGGCGTGATGCACCCGAGGCCTGTGACGACGACTTTCTTCTTCTCCATGGCATAATCCTTTCTAAGCGAGGTTACTTCGTCCACTCAACCACCACACCGCCATACACAAGGCCGGCGCCGAATGCCGCAAAAATCAGGCGATCGCCGCGGTGCAGCATCCCCTTCTTCGCCATCTCATCAAGCGCAATTGGAATCGAGGCGCTGGACGTGTTGGCAAAACGGTCGATGTTTACATAAAACTTTTCAACGGGAACGTTAATGCGCTTGACGGCAGCATCGATAATTCGCGTATTGGCTTGGTGCGGCACAATCCACGCAATATCTTTCTCGGTGTAGTGATAGTGTTCCAAACTTTTGGCAATGATATCGCAGAAACTGCGAACCGCGAAGTTAAATACGGCACGCCCATCCATCTTCAAATCACCAGGCGCCTGCCGAGCCGTCTCTTCCGTCCGCACGCCGCCTTCGCGATGGATAGCCATGGCGCCGGTACCATCCGCTCCGATCAGATGAAAACCCAACCCGCCGGGGACTTCGGAGTTCTTCAGCACCACCGCACCCGCACCGTCCCCAAAAAGACAGCAGGTATTGCGATCCGACCAGTTGATTGTCCGGCTCATAATCTCGGTAGAGATCACAAGAATCGGGCGGTCGTCAATCTGCATGAGTCCTTTGGCCACTGTCAGCCCGTACACGAAGCCAGGACACGCGGCGCTCATGTCAAACGCCGCCGCGTTTTTCGCCCCGAGCATACCCTGAATCACACAGGCCGTAGAAGGATAAATCGCATAATCGGGTGTGGTGGACGTAACGATAATGGTTCCGATTTCTTCCGGTGCCACACCGGCATCGGCTAACGCGCGCCGCGCAGCCTCACACCCGAGCGTGGAAGCATTCTCATCGGGGCCAACCACGTGGCGCTGGCGGATGCCCGTATGGGAGACAATCCACTCATCGCTGGTATCAACCATTTTCGCAAGGTCGTCATTCGTCAGAACGCGTTGCGGCACAGCGGAACCCGTTCCAGCAATATGGGTATACACTTTCTGCTTTCCCTTCGTAAAACAAATCTGGCCATAGTATCCCAAAAAATACGGTAGAGTGCAAACAAGCGCCTCCGTACGCGGTAAAACACCTCCTACTCCCGGGGTGCGTACCATGAACACCTACTCGTTCAAATTCGACCAGCTGTTCGGTTCCCCCGCTTCAATGCACGAAATAAAAAGTCAAAAAAACAATTGACTTGGAGTATGCTCCAGGTCGTATACTTCTTCTCATTCATTCAGGAAAGGAGTCTTTATTATGACACGAAGAGATTTCCTCTCGCACAGTTTCACCTGCGGAGCCGGGATGTTGGTGGCCGGCTGTTCCGAAGCCGCCGAGCCTGCGCCCGCTGCTGCAACACCCCCGGGTGCCCGCAAGACACTGGTCGTCTACTACTCCTGGAGTGGCAACACCCGCGCACTGGCCAAACAATTGGCCGTTCAGCTCGGATGTGAAAGCGTTGAACTCTCCCCGGAGAAGCCCTACCCTGCAGAATACACCGCCTGCACAGAGTATGCCAAGAACGAGATTCGAGCCGGTGTGCGCCCGGCCATGAAGCCCTTCCCAGATCTTTCAAGTTATCACACCCTTTTGGTAGGTTCCCCCAATTGGTGGAGCACCGTAGCGCCGCCTGTCAGTGCTTTCTTGGAATCGCCTGCTCTCACCGGGAAAACGGTTTCCCTCTTCATCACCCATGGCGGCGGTGGAATGAGCCGATGCGAAACGGATGCCCGAAAACAATGCAAGGGGATCTTTAAGGAACCTGCCTTGGCCGTCTCAGGGGTTCGGGCGGCTCGTTATGCCAAAGACGAAGCGCGGAAATGGATCTCCGCGCTGCGGGAAACTAACGTGCTTTAATGATATCTTCCTTGTCTTTTGAAATGGAGTTCAAATGAAACGCAGAACGTTCCTCGTATCACTGGCGGCCTCCGTGGCCGGAAGTGCCCCCGCGGAAGACTTTGCAGGAGCCTGGCGCGCCGATGGCGCCTCCACTGCTCCAACCGGAAAAACATCCGGCTGGGGCGGAGCCCAGGGGGCGTCAGTCTACTTCACGCGAGAGATTTCCTCCAATGCATTATTGAAGATTTATGCCGCGTTGGGCATCAAGCTCCCCGGAAGCGTGGGCGTAAAAGTATCCACTGGCGAACCCGGCGGCCACCATTTCATCAATCCACAAATGGCCAAAGCACTTGTGGCTTCGCTCGATGCCAATATCGTAGAATGCAACACGGCTTATGGCGGGCGCCGCGGCACACTTTCCGAGCACATCCGCGCCGCCCTCGAACACGGCTGGGCAGATATTGCCGCCGTGGATATCATGGACGGCCTGCACACGCTTAACCTCCCGGTGCCCGAAGGCTCCATCCGCCTGAAGCATGATATCGTGGGGTCGCATTTTCGTAATTATGACAGTTTCCTCGTGCTCAGCCACTTCAAAGGGCACGCCATGGGCGGCTTTGGCGGCGCATTGAAGAATCTCTCTATCGGCTTTGCATCCCGCAACGGCAAAATGCTCATTCACACCGGCGGGAAAACCGACCTGACCTGGCGCGGCGGCAAGCAGCTGGAGTTTCTGGAAGCCATGGCCGAAGCCGCAGGCGCCGTGCATCAGGCGCGTCCCAACGCCATGGCCTATATCAATGTAGCCAATAATCTCTCCGTCAGCTGCGACTGTGACAGCCACCCGGCTCCGCCCACCATGAACGATATCGGCATCTTTGCTTCCCTTGATCCCGTAGCCGTAGATCAGGCTTGCGTAGACGCCATCTACGCCGCTCCGGATGGGAAGGATCTCATCGCACGCATGGAGAGCCGTCAGGGCATCCACATCCTTGAACACGCTGCAGCGCTCAATCTGGGTTCACGCGCCTATCGTCTGATTGAGATATAATTGTTCGCATGTTCCGCCGGCGGCGGAGCCCCCGTTTTAACCCGTCCTTATTTAAAGGAGACGTTTGTCATGCATATTCCTGCTGAAATGCTTCATGGGGCTGTTTGCCCCGTTACCGCCACTCTCGCCATCGCCGGCATCGGAACTGCCGCCATCACGCTGGTGCGGCACCCAAAAGCCGCACCGAAAGCTGCCGACATGGCACTCACCGGCGCTACGGTTTTTGGTCTTCAGATGCTCAACTATCCCATCTATAATGGCATCTCCGGGCACCTTATTGGCGGTGTCTTCGCGGCGGCTCTGCTCGGCGTGCCCGGCGGAGTGCTCTGCACGGCACTGGTGCTGTTAGCGCAAACCCTGCTTTTCGCCGATGGCGGGCTAGGTATGCTGGGCGCAAACATCGTCAATATGTCGCTCATTGGAGCAGGGCTTGGCGGCCTGCTGCTTCAAGTTCTGCGCCGCAGGGGCGTGGCCGAACCGCTCGCCGTAGCCGGGGCGGCCTTTGCCTCCACCTTGGCGGCCGTCGTAGCCTTGGGCGGAGAACTACTGGCCTGCCGTACGGCGCCGCTGGCCGCTATCGGAAGTCTGCTTGCGCTCCATGCGGTGCTGGCCTGCGTGGAAGGCGCCATAACGCCCGTGCTCACCGCAGTTATCAAGCCCACCTCCGTTGGCGTACTTGGTCGGCGCGGACTGACTATGCTCGGCGGAATTACCCTGGCCGCCCTACTCTGCGCCCCGCTGGCCAGTGCCTTCCCGGATGCGTTTGAGTGGACAATGGCACGGTTTTCCCTTCTGCCTGATGCGCCAAACTTTGCTCATGCTCCCCTTGCGGACTACACGGTTCCTGCGGTTTCCTCAGAGCTCTTCTCTACCTGGGCGGCAGGGCTGGCAGGCATGCTCGCCGTGGCCACCCTCTGCTGGTTCGTGCCGCGAATGCTGACCAAAGCACGCTGACCACCCGGCCTAACCGTTCTTTTTCAGAGCACCTGCATCCGCGCCGGTAACGGTGCGGATGCCTTTTTAAACCCTCAAATCTTCTCACATCTTCCCGCCGAGCAGGGACTCCACGCCACCACGCCGAGCACTCTGCAAAGCCGAGGCGGAGTTAAAGCGAACCCGGAGCAACGACACCTCCATGCCGGGGCGGGTTTCCAACATACACGGCATAGCAAACACACCTGTTCCCGTAAACAACGCTACGGGGCACGCCGCCGAAAGTTAAAGCGTGAACGGCGAGGGGAAGAGATCTGCCAGCGTAAGCCGTTTTGAATCCTGGGAATCCAGAGCGCCCAAAACAATCGGCATGGCGGAGGGGCAAAAGGCCGCCAACACCTGAAGACAGGCGCCACAGGGCGGCACCGGGCGCGGGGCTGCGATCGCCAACGCTCGAAAAGCTCGGCACCCGGAAGCTACCGCATGAAAAACTGCGTTGCGTTCGGCACACATCGTCAGGCCATAAGAAGCATTCTCAACGTTACAGCCAGTGTAGATCTGCCCGTCTTCCCCTAACAGTGCTGCGCCTACCGTAAAGTGGGAATACGGCGCGTAAGCTCGCGGAGCCACCGCGCGTGCGGCCGCAAGCAGGGTTTCTTCAGAAACGAACAGCGTGGAAGCACATTCCTTATTCATGGCGAAGGGCGTCAATTGGATTCAAACGACTGGCGCGCCAAGCGGGATAGAATCCAAATGCCACGCCGATAAAAGCCGAAACCCCGGCCGAAATCAGAATTGCCCCGGCCGAAACGCTGACCGGCCACTTGAGCACGTGAGCAATCACCAGCGAGGCACACCGCCCCACCCCAATTCCCACAAGACCGCCCAACAGGCAAAGCAACACCGATTCTGTCAGAAACTGCGCCAGAATTCGCGAACCGCGCGCGCCAACCGCCATGCGCAGCCCAATCTCTCGCGTCCGCTCCGTCACGCTCACCAGCATGATGTTCATAATTCCAACACCGCCGACTACGAGTGAAAGCATGGCCACAATCAGCAGCAACGTCGTCATTAACCCACTGGTTGCCGTCATGGTTTTAAGCATTTCCGACATATCCCGAATAGAGAAATCATTCTCTCCATCCTCCGGAATATTATGTCGGCGGCGAAGCACCTGCGTGATTTGCTCCATGGCATCGGCCACCTGCTCCGGTGTTTTGGCTGAAACGGTAATCTGATTCACGTTGTTGAAACGCACTGGCAGAGGGTAATTCTGCGCCTGAACGGAATCGCGCTCAGGGTAGATTGTGGTGGAGCTTTCAGGATAGACATCGCTCGTGGAAGACGTGGTCGAAGAGCTATTTCCGGAAGAACCAGTGGCCGACCCGCCGGAACGCGACAACCGGTTACGCATCGTCTTCCAAGGCACAATCACGGTGTCGTCCTGATCCATCCCCATCATGTTCGCACCCTTGCGCGGCAATACACCAATCACACGAAAAAGAACGCTGTTCAGACGAAGGTCCTGCCCCACCGGCTCCTGCCCCGGGAAAAGCTCTTCTTTCACCGTTTGCCCGATCACGCAGACGCAGGCGGCCACATCCACCTCGCGCTTGGTAAAATAACGCCCTGAAGCCGGCGTTCCCCACGACTGAACCTTAAAGTAATCTTCATTGCCTGAATAGACAACAAATGGTGTCCAATTCCGGTTTCCCGCGATTGCCTGAATGCCGCGCCGGGACAGGGAGGGTGTAACGGCCTGAACCGACCGGCACTCAGCCGCGATAGCCGTACAATCCTCTTCCGTAAGCGTAACCGTGCCGCCGGACCCTGAGCTGATCCCTGCGGTTTTTACCGCCGAGGGCCAAATCATCATCACATTGGTGCCCATATTGGCAATAGAGCTTTTGATGGATTGAGAGGCGCCCGCTCCAATTTCCATCATGGTAATCACCACCGCCACACCGATCACAATCCCCAACATTGTGAGCAGGGAACGAAGGATATTCCGGCGCAGCGAAATAAAAGCTGCCGCAATCTGCCGCAACACCATCATGACAAAGCCCTTTCGTCATAGGCGCCGCCCACCACTAAACCATCTTTGATATGGCACGCCTCTTTGGCAAACGCCCCCACTTCCGGCGAATGCGTAACCAACACGATGGTAATGCCTTCCTGTTCATTCAGCTCCTGAAACATCCGAAGCACCTCCTCTGAGGTTTTGGAATCCAGGTTTCCTGTCGGTTCATCCGCAAAGAGAATTTTCGGCCGGTTCACCAACGCCCGCGCGATTGCCACCCGCTGCTGCTGACCGCCCGACATCTGCGAGGGCTGATGCTCCATACGGTCGGCCAGCCCCACGCGTTCGAGCAGACTTTCCGCCCACGCCCGTTCTTCTTTTGCACTCTTCCGATTCCGCGCATACTCCAGCGGCATCAACACATTTTTGAGCGCTGAGGTGCGGGCAAGCAGATTAAAGTTTTGAAACACGAACCCGATGCGTGCGTTGCGCAAGTCTGCCCGCGCATTAGCCGACAGCGTTGTTACATCCCGCCCGTCAAGCAGATATTGCCCGCCTGTGGGCACGTCCAAAAAGCCCAAAATATTCATCAATGTAGACTTGCCGCCGCCGGAGGGGCCCATGAGCGCCATCAGCGTCCCCTCATGAATCGTCATGGATATTCCCTTCAGTACCGGGACGTCCACATCTCCCAAGCGATAGGTCTTTCGCAAACCGCGCAGTTCAATCAGCGTATTAGGCGTTGCCGGCATATCTACACCTCCCTGATCACGGGCGCGGCGGCGGGTTCCCGCCGGATTTTCCACGTTGTCTGCCCCAGCGCGGCGGTTTCGGCAGGAAGGGGTTTTCCCCAGCAGCCGAAGCCTGCTCCACCTCCATTGCCGTCAACACGCCGGTAATCACCGCATCGCCGGCTGTTAAACCCTCGGCCTCAATGGCCGCGTGAATATCATCACTCACGCCAACCTTGACCGCCACGGGGCTAGGATGCCCCGCCTCATCCTGCACAAAAATCACCTCTTTTCCAACCAACGCCTCAGGCGCCGCCCACCCTTCCGGCCGCCACCGCAGCGCCGCTACCGGCACAAGCAGCGACTCGGCTGGCGACTCCGCCAAGATAAAGCTGACGTTAGCCGTGAGATAAGGCAGCAGGAGGCCGTCCGGATTCTCTGTGGCCACTTCCACCGTGTACGTTACAACGTTCGATGTCATTGAGGCATTTAACCGTACCCGCCCCACTTTGCCCTCAAAGGTCTTTCCTGCGAAAGCATCCACCGTAAACGTGACACGCTGCCCTACCTGGATTGAACCAATATCGGCCTCATTCACCGGCACCCAGATCTCAATTTTACGCAAATCTTTGGCCACAAGAAAGAGCGACGGTGTGCTCATTGAAGCCGTTACCGTCTGCCCAATGTTCACCCGCCGGTCAATAATAATGCCATCCACCGTCGAGAGAATGTCGCAATATGAGAGGTTGCGCTGCGCCTTTTCAAGCTGCGCCTGCGCCTGCGCAATCGAAGCCTGCGCCTGCTTCACCGAAGCCTTTCCAACATCCAGCGCCGCCGCCGCCGTTTCATAGGCGCTCTGGTAGGCATCAAAGTCTTTCTGTGAGAGCGCATCGCCCACCCCAAGTTTCTGCGCACGAACCCAATCCCGCTCGGCCTGCCGCAGCTTAGCCGACAGCTGCACCACATCCGCTTTCGCTCCCGCAAGGTTCGCCTCTGCCGTTGTCAGATTCGCCTGCGCGATGGTTACCTCCGCCTTATACGTTACATCGTCAATTCGCGCCAGAAGCTGCCCCTTCTTCACCTCTGAACAATAATCCACCTCACGCCCCTGCGTATCCACACCGAAGGCCATAATCTGCCCTGTGATCTGCGCACCAATATCAATCAGATCCTCCGGCTCAATCGTCCCCGTCGCGCGAATGGTCTGCTGAACCTGCCCTTGTGCCAGAACATCCGTCTTGTAAGCCACCGGAGCCGTTTCCTGACGAGGGCGCAGCAACCACCAGGCCGCCCCGCCTGCAGCCAGCACCAGAACAACTAGAACAGCAACCACTTTTTTCATGCGCATAACTCCACTTGAAGGCAACGAGGCCTGACAGGGAAACGCCTGCGGCAATCCCTCGCGCGATATTGTAACGCCAGGCCTGTAAAAAACGCAACGGATTCCTTTTTTTCGCCACCCCCTGCATACACCACTATCCGCTCTTGAACGGGAAACGCCAGAATGGGCACCCCCTTCAAAGATTCAAAGTACGGAGTGAAGTGAACTCCGAACGAGTTATACCCCGCCCCGAGCAGCCGCTCAAATCCCGGCAAACGCACCTCTGAAACACACAGGTGCCACCTCCTCGTAACCCCGTTGGCAAGAGTCCATTTCATGAACAGACGCGAAAGCTGCCCAAGAATCGGCCGCTCACGCAGCCACGATCGCATGCCGGATTATTCTGTCTCTGCGGCGTCAATCCGGACTGTAAAAGGTTTGTTCGCAGGAAGCCCCCCCTTCTCCCCTGACTGCGTCAGCGGTACAGAGCGGAACGTATGCGATGCGGAACTATCGCCCAATGTACATTTACTCGCCGCCACATCAAACGTACTTGTTTCACCCGGACGATTACAAACCAAAATCAACTGAGCCCCCGCCCGCATCCGAACCGTATCGGCCGCGGCGGTATTTCGTTTTTTGACTACCTGTGCCGTAACATCAAACCATGGATACCCCTTACTTGAGCGCACATCGGAAATACCGAAGTCATAACTCACCGCAAGCACCGTATCATCCCCGCGGGTATAAAGCCCATCCCCTTCAAAGTCTTCCAGAAGCGTCAATGTGAAGTCTGCCATCTGCTCAATTATGGAAGGCACCTTGGGGCGACCGGCACCCGTGATCAAGTAAGTGCACATGCCCCATGACAAAAATCCGGGAAAGCGGGTGCTCGGCCGTACAGCCCGCCGTGCCGCAAAGATCGGCCGGCAGAAGCGTGTCGAGCGTCACGGTGATGGCGGTGTCTTCGGTGTCGCCTCCATGAAGCACGACAGCCTCAGGATAATCGCCGTTTTTCCAATCAGTGTTCTCGCGCGACCATTCCCACTTACCCGCCTCGCTCCAAGCGGCGGTTTGACGCAACATGGAGAGAGGCTTGGCCAACTCAAACGAAATAATCAACTCTACAGCTTCCTTCCCTGCGGCATCAACCATTGTTTCCTGCCTAAGCGTAACCCGATAATCACCATGATTGATGTTCGGCGTCACCGCAATGGTCTTTTGTTTTAAAATCGTCTCATCGCGCAGTGTCGAATCGACTGCAAGCCGGAATCGGGCTTCACGTTTAGCCTATTCCTCTGCCGTAAACTGAAGTTTGAAGACGACATCATCGGCCAAATCTCTCAGCATGGGGCGAAGGGTCGTAATATCCAACGTGCCGGAGCCCTCAGTGGAAACAACCGCATCCGTCATATCCATAGCACGAAGCAGAATGGTATTCCCGTTCGGCTTCACCGTGATGGCTCCCTCCACCAACACATTCGCAAGAGATTCTGTCATCAAACGGCACGCTCGGGTCTTCCGTCTCCGCACCAGACGATGTTCCCTCACTGGGCGTTGTAAGCGTGATTTTACCCTTGGAAACAAAATTCAACCGGCTCATCACAACGTTCTCCGATTCGGCATCAAACGGTACCGAGCTTCCGCCCACCCATCGTAACCGTACCCAAAGCCCTACCCACGCTCAGCCTGGCAAAAGCCCGCCCCGTTTCCCTGCCGCATCATAAAAACCGTAACGCGTCTCCGCCGTGGCCGCGGTGTTCACCCGATACGCATCGACATTCGCGACGTCCGAGGCGCCCCCTCCGTCGTGGCCTGATAGAAATTGACGCCATACGTTTCTTTCTCCGGTGTGATGTAACGGGCGGTAAATCCCTCTCCCTGAACAGTCTCAATAACGGTTTCTGCCTGTCCTGGACAAGTGGGCGAAACAACCGCCACCAGCACAGCCACCCATGCCAACGCGTTCTTCATCATATCCCTAGTATTCCTATTCTGATGCTCAGGCATCAGATCGTTCAAGCTTCTCGGCTCGCTCCTGCGAAAACCTTCTGAGCTTTACGAGTGCGGAAAGCTATCACCCCCCCCTTCAAGCCATTTTTCTCAAAAACAAGAATCTTCCTCAAAAACGCGAGCATCCTCCGCGCCTCTCTTTTCAGATTCGCTCACCCCGTTTCATATCAAAACCCCACGTTACACCAGGCCCCCTACTCGAATGGATTCCCCGGCGCCAATGACCTGCCAAGTAGGTTCAAGCGTGCGGGGCGAAGCAGAAAAATCCGCAATACCAACCCTGCGGATCCTGCTCCGCCAGTTTCAAAAGAGCGACACGTTGCCATTGAATCTTCAAAGAGAGCGTGCTACACTATGCGGCTTTTCCGCTTTACAAAGAAAGACTTGGCCATGATTCATATCGATTGGAAGCGTATGGGAACCGTTTGTCTCAGCCGGTTCCGCCCAGCGCTTTGGCAATGCCTGCGAGAGGGTTATTCCTGGAAAACTTTTGCCTCCGATGCCGTAGCCGGAGTCATCGTAGCAGCCGTAGCGCTGCCGCTGGCCATTGCCTTTGCCATTGCCGCGGGGCTGCCGCCGCAGGCCGGGCTGATCACAGCCGTAGTGGCCGGGCTGGCCATCTCGGCTTTTGGCGGATGCCGTGTACAAATCGGCGGGCCAACAGGCGCCTTCATCGTCATCATTTACGGGATTTATACTCAGTTCGGCATGAACGGGCTGGCCATGGCCACCCTGATGGCCGGGGTTATGCTGGTCATCCTCGGGCTTTGCGGATTAGGTTCTATCATCAAATACATTCCCTATCCCGTCACCGTCGGCTTCACCTCCGGCATCGCACTCATTATTTTTGCCGGCCAAATCGAAGCCCTGCTGGGTTTGGATTGCTCCGATGCACTCAACGCCCTGCACCTGACCAAAATGCCCGGCGACTTCGTGGGTAAACTCAACGTTTACGCCCACGCTCTCGGCACCATCAATTGGGCTGCATGTCTGATTTCCGCCCTCACCCTGCTCATCTGCATCTACTGGAAAAAGGTTACCCAGCGCGTTCCCGGATCCATTGTCGCCATTTTGATAACCACTCTCGCAGCCATGGCGCTCAACCGGTTTTTCGGCGTAGAAGTGGCCACCATCGGCAGCCGCTTCCCCTCCGTCTCCGCCGGCATGAAGCTCCCGTTCCCCTCGTTCCCCTCCGTTGGCTGGGAAGAGATGCGCCAGCTCTTCTCCCCTGCGCTCTCCATTGCCCTGCTCGCCGGCATTGAGTCCCTCCTCTCCGCAGTTGTGGCCGATGGTATGATCGGGAAACGCCACAATTCCAACACCGAACTCATCGGCCAAGGCATCGCCAATATTCTCTCTCCGCTCTTCGGTGGCATCCCCGCTACCGGCGCCATCGCCCGCACCGCAACCAACATCAAAAACGGAGGCCTCACCCCCATCGCCGGCATTCTCCACGCACTCATTCTGCTGGGCGTGATGCTTTTTCTGGGGCGTTATGCCGCACTCATTCCCATGGCCACGCTCGGCGGCGTGGTGGCGCTTGTCGCCTACAACATGAGCGAGTGGCATCTCGTCAAAGGGCTGTTCAAAAGCACACGCTCGGACGTCCTCGTCATGCTCACCAGTTTTCTGCTCACCGTCCTCATAGATCTCACCGTTGCCATTCAAGCCGGCGTCCTGTTGGCGGCTTTCCTCTTCATCCGCCGCATGAGTGAATCCACTGAAGCGCGCAACATCACCCGTTTACTCGCCGGAGAAGGCGACGCCCCGCGTGCCGATGACTTGGGGCAGCCAGGCATTGTCGTCCCGCCAGGTGTAGAAGTCTTCGAGGTTTACGGCGCCCTCTTCTTCGGCGCGGCCGACAAGTTCAAAGACACACTCCTCTCACACGCCCATCAACTTCCAAAGGTGCTCATTCTGCGCATGCGCCATGTCTTAGTGCTCGATGCCACCGCCCTGCACTCGCTTGAGGAAGTTTATACCCACACCCACGCCCGCGGCGTAACGCTGGTTCTCTCCGGCGTAACCGCTCAGCCACTCCTGCTCATGGCACGTGCTGGATTCCTCGACCGAATCGGGCAGGCCAACGTCCACGGCCATATCTCCGAAGCGCTCGCTCGTGCCCGCGAAATCATTGCCGAAAAAGATGCGCCTGCCGCAAGCTGACGCAGCAGGCGTCAAACACTCGGTACATTTCTAAAATCCGCCCGGCAGCCCGTTGCCCGGGAATCATCTCCGGCAGCGAAGCGCCTGAACGACCATCGGCAGCGCCACCGCCGCCGTATCCGTTCGAAGCGGGCGCTCCCCCAGCGAAACCGCCTGGAAGCCCTGTTGTTCAAAGGCACAAATCTCTGCAGGCGTCCACCCGCCATCCGGCCCAACCGCAATCAATGGAATGCCCCCAGAAACCGGCATCGGTGGCTGTTCCGGCGAAGGGTTGGCAATCAGGCGCAACGTCTGCTCCGGAGGAAGCAGCTCCCACAAAGCCCGCAGCTTCGGCACCACCCGAACGCGTGGCACCGCCGTCGTTCTTCCCTGCATCAACCCTTCAATCAATACCGGGCGATAGACCTCCTCCCGAAGCAGGTGCATGGAAAAATAACTCTTTTCCACCTTTTCAGCCCCCACCAGAAAGATATTCCGCACCCCCATCGCCGCACTCTGGAAGAGAATTCGGCGCAATGAACGCGGCCGCGTCAGCGCCAGCACCAGGTCATACCACGGCGGCAGCGCCGCCTCGCGGCAATCCATCGAAAACGTTACCCCCGCCGAAGAGACCTCCCGAACCACCGCCTCCCCCACAAGCCCATCCAGCACACCCACCCGGAACGTCCGCCCCGGCTCGGCATGAAGAAACGTCCGCACGTGCTCCGCCCGCGCGTCCGAAAGCGTGCACACCCCATCAGCGCCCACCTCTTCCGGAGCCACCAACACCAGATTCATTATTCAATGGCTCCCAAGTCACTGCCCAAATGCGCTAGGTCAATACAGCCCTGATAGACCTCCCGAACCGGCCCGGTCAGCGTCAGCCCCGTGCACCGATTCCCACGCCAATCGGCATCCACCGTCAAAATAAAACCGCCCCCCGTTCGAACAGCCATAGGCAGCGTGCCCGCGTGCGCCTCCACCGCCGCAATAGCCGCCGCCACCGCACCCGTTCCACACGCACCAGACTCCGCCTCCACGCCGCGCTCATACGTGCGCATACTCAGGCGATTCGGCTCCCGCTGCGCTACGAAGTCCACATTCACGCCCTCAGGAGCAAACGCCGGATGCAGGCGGATCGCCCGCCCCAAAGTCTCAATATCCACCGTCTCCGGGCTCTCCGTGCGCACCACGAAATGCGGCACGCCCGTGTTCAGATAATCCCCCACAATCTGCTGCCCCTCCACCGAAACGGCCATGCCATACACCCGCGCCGTGGCTTCCGGCATCCACACCTTCACGTTGCAGGCATCCATCAGCTCGGCATCCAACAGCCCGCACGATGTCTCCATCGTCATGGCGCGCGGCGCAGCACCGATTTTATGCGCAAACCAGGCTGCGCACCGCGCCCCGTTGCCGCACATATCCACCTCCGTGCCGTCTGGATTCAGAAAACGCATCCGAAAGTCCGCCCGGTTCGATTGCTGGATCAGGATAATTCCCTCCGCCCCAACCCCCGTCCGCCGCGCGGCCAACAGGCTCATCAGCACATAATCCTGCCAGGGCACAAGCCCTTCGCGATCGTCAATCATCACGAAATCGTTGGCCGCGCCATGCATTTTGGTGAAGTTCAGTTTCATGCGGAAGTCTCCTAGGCAAAGAGGAATCATAGCAAAACCACACGCGCAGTGCCCATATCAGGCCTCCAGCAAACGCCGCGTCTCATCCGGCCACAACATTGGATTCGGCGTCTCCAGAATCAGCGGCACCCCGGTCATTCGCGGATCCCGGGCAATGGCCTCAAAAACTCCCCAGCCTAAGAACCCCTTCCCCAGGCTCTCATGTCGATCCAGGTGCGACCCAAGCGCCCCCTTCGAATCGTTCAGATGCATCCCCCGCAGCCGCCCAAGCCCAACCGACGCATCCACCCGTTCCAGAAAATCCTCCAGCCCGGCCTGCGTGCGGATATCAAACCCTGCAGCAAACGTATGCGCCGTATCCAGGCAAATCCCAATACGCGTTTTGTCTTCAACCCCAGAAACAATCCGCCCCAATTCTTCCGGTGCCGCTCCCAAATAACTTCCCTGCCCGGCCGTATTCTCAATCACCACCGTCACGCCGCGCGTCTCCGACAACACCCGATTGATGCTTTCGGCCACCCGATCACACGCCGCCTCCACCGAAAGTTTCTTCAAATGAGAACCCGGGTGCAGATTCAACCGATCCAGTCCCAATGCCTCACATCGATGCAGCTCATCCAGCAGCGAAGCCATACTCTTGCCATGCGCCTCCGGATCCGGATTTGCCAAATTGATCAGATAACCCGCGTGCGGAAGCACCTGCGCCGGGGAAAAACCCGCCGCCTCCAGCGCTCGCCTGAACCCAGACACCGCCTCCGTTTCCAACGGCCTGCCAATCCACTGCCGCTGATTTTTCACAAACAGCGCAAACGCTGTAGCACCCACCGCCACCGCATTCGCAACAGCTGCCGCCGGCGCACCCGCAGCAGAAACATGAGGCCCAATCCAACGCATTTATCTTCAACTCCTTCTTTCCCTTAGTATATCAAACGTCGGCCGCTCCAAACGCGAACACACGCGCCGCTTCAGTCCCCTGAGTAAAAAGAAAACGCCCTGCGGCTGAAGCTGCCGCGGGGCGTAAAAATGGAGCCAACTGACGGAATCGGACCGACGACCTGCGCATTACGAATGCGCTGCTCTACCTAGCTGAGCTAAGTTGGCAGATGTGGTGAAAAGTATACCAAAGCCCCCATCTAAACGCAAGCAGAAAAATAGCCGCTCTGGCAGAGCCTCGCTTTTCCCATCCGCCTTTTCCTTCAGCCCCTGCGTGTAGGAAACAACAAAAACCCTTTGATCCGCCCGCCAGCAATCCACTATTCCAACGCTCACACTACACCCACTGGAAAGAACGCCAACTGCCAGCCCGCAGCGTGCGTCTTTCAACAAACCTGAACCAAACAAGCGCCGCTCGGTATATCCGCCCCACAGCCAACTCATTGCGACCAGCCCAAACGCTTGAGGCCATTCGTTGTAACGTAAATAAAAACACCGCCGCCCCAAACACTCCGTAAAGCCGCCCAGAGTCCAAACCGAAGCCGGGGCGGGTTTGCTGTGAACCCGCCCCGGCTTATTCAAATAAGAGACGCCTGTATACTCCCGACGATTCACTCCTTCACTGCACGCACACTGAAGATTCGGGTGGTACGCAGCCCCTCGAAAATCTTTTCCTGTTGTGTGCCTGCATCCAATGCGTCTTTCAGAATCGTAAACCGCAGAATGCCTGGCTGCCCCGTGGCCGCCACATCTGCCGCCGGCACAGTCCACGTCAATCCCGTCAGCGTGTCGGTTACCTCAAAGGCTATCCCCTCAGCGAAGTCCACATTCTCGGCGGTGCCCGCCACCTGCACGGTGAAGGCAAGATCTTTTGCCTCGTCCACCGTGAGCCGTGCCACCCCGAAGTCATAACAGATCGTAACCGTAGCCGTTTGCGTTGATTCATCCACATGCGTTTCCGTATGATTTACGAAGCAATGAAGCAAACCCTCCAACTCTGCAGTCGGCAGCGCACGCGCTGTCACGCCGTCCGCCCCAAAAACCTTGACCGTTACTGTCAGCGCATCGGCCGTTCCTGCCCCGGAAGCCTGAGCCACCATCCATTTCAACTGAGCCTTGGCCGCCTCGGACATCGGCTGTTCAGCCGTATCTTGTACATACGACAGCGTCAGATCCCGTACAAGCAAGAGGCTCAAAGCCTGATCGCCAACCCTCCAGGTATAACCGGCAGGCGCCAGGAAGTTGGCGGTTGAGAGTGCGGTGGCCGAGGACTTCACCGCTTCAATCACTCCCCCCGAAACCCCCGCACCCAGAACAACCTGTGCCATACCGGAAAGGGTTCCGCTCAGTGTCAAAACCCCTGCAGACGGCTCCACCAACAATTTGGACGAGCCATCCGAAGCAAACGTAACCGCCGAGGCTGTCAAAGCTCCCGAACCCGCCAGCGTAAGCCCCGCACCGACAGAAGTTGGCAATGTGTACGTATTCTGCCCATTAAGACGAAGCGTACCCATGCCGGAAAACTCCGCCCCTCGGTAAACCGTGTTCCCATTGGAAAGCGCGGCGGAAACGATCAGCTCCGCACCGGACTCCACCTGAATGCGCGCCTTGCTGTTAGCGGCGCTTTGCCCATTAGCTGCCCCGTCGCACCCGAACTTCGGGCCGGCGCCGGCCAAAATCTCGGCCGAGCCTTCGGAAACCAGAAGCCGCCCCGCGCGCGCCAGCATGAAAGAGCCCGCAGGGTCAGAGATCGTAGCGCCGTTCTTCAACTCAATTGTGCGGCGGAGATAGTTGGCCGCCCTATTCACCAAGGCTCCGCCATTCAGCACGAGAACCGTTCGATCGCACTGATTATCAATATCTTTCCATCCAAACACGTGGGAGCCCTCAAGCTTGACTGTGCCGCCCGTGCGCACCTCAATCTGGCCGGAGCCGTCCACCGCGCTGTCCCAATTGAGCTGACCCATCCGCCCGCCGCCGCCTTTAAGCAGAAGCGTTGTACCGGCTTCCACCACCCAACGCCCTGTAAAAGCATTATAAGCGAACGTATCTGAACCTCCGGCGTTGGAGGCAATTACCTCCCCACTGTTGCGGAAAGTCAGCACACCCGAACCGGAGAGCATGGCAGGCACCGCAGACAACACCGAACCCTCCACAGTCAAATTCCCCTCAACCGCAAACGACGTCAGATTCGGAGCAGAAAAGGGTTTGCCCGTCAACGCAAGCGTATACCCCTCGTGCTGCCCAACAGAAAATGCTGTCAGCGCCGGGAAGGTCTCCACATCAAGCGCCACCGAAACCTCTGCCATAGGCGTCAGCCACACCGATTCCACCGCCGTCCAATCCACATCGGATACAAGAAGCCCGAGCGCCATGTCCACCCACGGCTGTTCACTCCAAGGCTTACTTTCCGTTGCATAAGCTGCCAACGCTGTGCCGCGCGGGCCGACATAAAGTGTCTTTCTGTCCGCCGAAAGCAAAATCGCCGTTGTGGCAGAGAGCGTTCCAGGCAAGCGGACGTTGGCGGCCGAGAGTGTGGCGTTCTCCCCGGTTACAGCCAACACCTGAATCGGGCGCTCCGGCGTTTCCGCCAGGCGCAAGGTTGGCGCATTCGTCAACGTACCCGCAACCTTCAGCGGCGCAGAGGCCGAAGCCGATACGTCAAGAATCGATGTTCCGTCCGCCGCGAACACCAGGTCGCCCTTGACCGTACCCGTTCCGCGGAGAACGGCTCCTGCCGCCACCGTCGTGGTGCCAGTGCCTGTGGTGCCAGAGACCGTCAACGTGCCAGCAGCCACAGTCGTCGCACCAGTATAGAGATTTTCTGCGGTCAACACCAGCTCACCGGGTCCCGTTTTATTCACACCATAGGCACCCACGCTGCTAAGTACAGCATCCACCTGAAAGCACGCATTTTCTTCCACCACGGCATTCCAATCCGCATGCGTGATTTTGGCCTTTCGCGCATCACCCTCCGCGGCGGCATCCACTGTAAGATACGACACCGTTGGTTCCGAGGCCGAAGCCTCCGCCTGCGCTTTTACCGTCGTGGTCTGCCCATTGTAGAGCTGAATAGAACACGCCCCGTTGGGGGTGTTTGGCATCAGACGGACAATCCCGGCTGTCATCTCCAAAGGCGAACCGAAGGTGTCGCGCAAGTTCAGCTCAAACACCCCGCCCGCTTCAAGAATCAACTTCTGCCCATCCGTGCAGTTCCACCCCGTGGCATCCCGGTTCGAACCTGTGGCCAACACAGAATGATTCCCCCGGACAGTCAGGGTTCGCCCGTAAAGCGGGCCGTAGCCACTGGTCGCCTGAGGAAAGATAAGGGTGCCGGAAGAAACCAGCAGATTTCCCGAGAAACGCTCCGCCCCATAACCGGCCATCTTCACAGAGCCGCCCTCTTCCAGCGACAACTCCAAGGTGCCCGCACCCGACAATGGAAAATCCGCCTGAGATAAATTAAGAACGCCCTCGCTTTGTGCAAAAGCCAAGGCGCCTGAGGTTGCGGCAATAAGGGTTGTAGCAGTAGAGAGCGATACCGTGCCGGAATAGCCGGAGGTGTCCCCCGCAAGCGTCAAACGCGCCCCGGTGGCCGACAGAGATCCCGTGCCGCCCAGCGGGCAAGTGAAGCTCGCCTCACCCTGCAGCGCAACCGAGCCGTTCACAGCCAGCGTCTCCCCCGCCGTGGTAAACACAATCGGTTCGCCCATAACCGTCAGGGCGCCGCCTTCTGCAAGCGTGGGAAAAACAGCCGTATCCATGGTCAACGTTGAGGCGGAGGAGACTTCAATGACAGCCGATTCAATCGATGCCCACTCCGGCGATTCCACCGTCTCTTCCGGCTTATCCGCATTTACCCAGGGCAGTGCAGACCACTCGGCATCCCCCGCAAGGAGAACCCGCAGCGCCTTCACAGGCGTACGAATCGTCTCTAACGTGTATGTTTTTATCCCCTCGGCAACAGCTGTGGTGATCTTGGTAGTCTCATCGGGCGGCAGAACCGTGAGTGTAGCGTTTTCCGCCGTTTTGAGCACCTGCACCGGCAAGGTGAGCGAACCCACCAGCTCCGCCTGTACGGAACCTGAGGCGTCAGACAGCGTGAGCACATTCACGCCGTCTACGGCGAGTTTGGAGCCGGAATCAAATGTAACTGCAGAAGCCGAAAGCGTACCCGATCCGGCCACCGTCAGCCCCGCACCAAACGTTGTCGCTGCGGTATAAGAGCTCTGACCATTGAGATAGAGCGTACCCAAACCTGTAAAGCAGGCTTTCGGCATTCTCGTCTTTCCGGAACGGTTGAAGATGCCGGCTTCCACTACAAGTGTGGCACCTTCTGCAACATCAAAGCCGGCATACGCCTCGGAACCGGAGGTGATGCCGTTATTGTCGCACGCAAAAGAGGGGCCGTTCCCGGCGAGAATGGTGACGAGGCCTTCTGTAACCTTCACACGGCCGCCGCGAGAGAACATAAACGTGCCCGTCGTATCACAGAACGTAGCGCCATTTTTCAGCTCGAAGGTTCGGCGGTGATAGTGTTCCGAAGAAGCGTTGGAAACTTCAACTGCTCCGCCATCAGCCACCAGCACCGTGCGCGAAAACTGGGAAGCCGTCTCCGCCCAGCCGAAGGTATACCCGGCGTTGAGCTTAACTGTGCCGCCCGTACGCACCTCGATTTGCCCGGAGCCGTCCACCGCGCTATTCCAATTGAGCTGACCTTTCTTACCGCCACCGCCATTGAGCAGAAGCGTTGTACCCGTCTCCACCACCCAACGCCCCGTAAAGGCATCATAGGCATAGGCAGTGTTTCCCCCGGCATTGGCAGAGATCACGCTTCCGCCGCTGCGGAAGGTCAGCGAACCCGAACCGGAAAGCTCGGAAGGCACCGAAGAAAGCACCGCGCCCTCCAACGTCAAATCGCCGTTCAAAATCAGCGTGGTGAGTGCCGGAAGCGTGCCGCCGGAAAGCGTCAGCGTGTGATCCGAGGCAGCGACTGTCAGCGATTTAAGCCCGGAGAGCGCACCCGGGAATGTCAACGTTGCCGCACCCTCAGCTGTGAGTGTAACCGAAGAGACACTACTCCATAACGGCGTCACCGGCTCGGTGCACTCAGCGTTCGAGCACCAGGTAAGCCCCAACCAAGAGGTCGTCCCCTCCGGCACCTTGGCATAAAGCGCAGCAGGCGATGATGCCGGAGCCGTATAAACGAGACTTAGCTCGCCTGCAGTAGATTTTTCCAAAGTAAACCCAGCTGGGAGCGTACACGTTGGAAGCGTCTCTTCCGTATAACTTGTCGCCAACTTGCAAACGGTGCCAGAGGCTGTAACCGACAACTGGATAGCCGCAAGCAAGTCCTCAGAGAAAGAGAGTTCCGAGCAGGTAAGCTTAGTTATCGGTGCTTCCGGCAAAGCGGTGCCGGTAAGAATCAATGTACCGACCTTGGCCGTGGAAAGCGTCCCCATCGAAGAAGCCGGGAGACTCAGCGTGGTGGAAGCGATATTCTGCGCGGAATAGGGCACCACATCATAAACCGAAATCCCTGCGCCCAGCTCCAGCACTGCATTTTTGCCCAAACCAATGGTACTCGGCAACGTTGTTTCAACCGTAGCCGAGAGTTTCACGAAGGCATCATCCTCAATGGAGATAAAACCATACAACACAGCCAGACTCTCCTGGCTGTTGGTAATCGTATATGAACCGGCCTTGAACCCAAAGTTGTCATACGCCGAAAGGGAAAGTCCCGTAGTCTCCTCTCCGTCTGAATCGGTCGCCTTCCAGGTGGCATCGGAGAGATCACCTGTGGCACCGCCATCCCAGAAGAAGAAGGACTGACTGTATTTATAGGCATAGGTAAGCATGTAGGTGCCATCATTCGACGTAGTCATTTTAGGTGCATAATACGTTGCGGGCTTCACCATGCTGGCCGAAAGGGTATTGGGCGATGTGAACAGACGAATAACCGTCAGCCGTGAAGTCACCTGCGACAGATCCACATCAAGCTGCGATGCCGAGACCTGCCCGGCAACCGTACAGGTCGTAAGGCCACCGTTATATGGGCGGAAGATGGAGCCGGATTCCATAATCAAATCGCCCCCAAGCGTGTGCGCCGAGATGGTTGCACCCGGCTTCACAGTCATTGCACCCGTGCAGGTATTCGAGCCGGAAAACAGCGCCGTGCCGGAAACCACAGTAACGGCACCTTCACCGGCAAGTGCACCCGCAATCTGAACATCCCCCGCGAGCATCCAGGAAGCGCCCCCCTGGAGCGTCCGAGTATCTTCAACCCGCAAGGACGCACCCTCGGCAACAATACTGGCCACAGCTCCAGAAAGTGTACCGGCTTTCCAGAACTTGAGGTTCCCAGACTCAACTTCGATGACCCCATCGCCCACGAGGCTAGCAGAGGCGAAACCAAACTCCGCCGCGCCGCGTTTCGTCAGCTTATAGCCATTGAGCGTCAGCGTTTGAGCCCGATAGCCATGACCGATGGAGTAGAAGGCTGCATTCGACTCGATCACAGAGTTAGCCGTAAGGGTGATGTCGTAAAGCTGCCGTTGACCGGTGCCCGTGTTGCCCGAGCGGCTATTGCGAAGCGTGCCGCCATTGAGCGTGAGCACACAGGAGACCGGGTAGCCGTTCACGTCCAGCACGGCTCCGGCGTCAACCCGCACCGGAGGATTCACCAGATTATCGCCAAAACAATCAGCGAAGGATGCTTTCAATACGCCCTCGGCAATCACCACGCCAGCCGGAACTTTGATCGCATGGCTCAGTGTAGAACCTCCCGCCACACAATGCAGATACAGCGGCGCCGAACCTTCAATGGCCGCAGCAGAAACCTGGCTCAGGAAATCAGGCGTCAAATGCAACGGGGTGTTGACACATAGAGAAGCTATGGAAAGCGTTCCATCTGAAGCCAACGTCGCCGAGGTTGTACCCGACACGGTCAATGCTGGGAGCGTAACGGCCCCCGTTGAGCTCAACGTCAGCGAAGCATCGGCAAGATTTCCAACGTCCACCGTTACACCCGTAAGCGCCGTTAACGCCGAAAGATCAGCCAGGCGAAGCGTAGCAGCAGCCGAAGTCACATTCAGCGTAATATTCCGGACTTGCGGCCAATCAGCTTCCGTCATAACCAGCGCCGTTCCAAAACGATCTGTCCACGCCAGCGTTTCCCATGCAGAGCCCACGGAAACAGAAGCCACGATATCCCGCTTGGTTCCCGTCAGGCGCAAACGCAGCGTCCCCTCGGCCACGGCCAATTCCCACTGCCCGCCATCCGAACCCGAAGCGGCCACTTCAGCAGGCCAGATCAGCTCTGGCGGCGTATTTCCAGCATAATGCTCAACTAAGACAAACTCCGTATTGCCGTCTTCCACGTAAGCACGCGCCACCCCTGCATCCAAGACCAGCGAAGCAAACTCCGCTTCCCCGGAAATCGCCACCGGGCGGCACAAAACCTGCGTCCCTGTCAGATGAAGGGTGCCAATCCGCAGATTTTCCGCCGAGAAGCCCAGCGCCGCTGGCAGAACAACTGTACCGACACCACCCACAATATCGGCTGCTTCCAGCGTATCAGCAAGCTTGCCGGAAGACCCTATTGCGGAAGACAAGTCAAGCGTTGCATCGGCACCCAATGTCAATGCACCGGTAAAGCGCGACCACAAACCCGATGCTTTCTGCACGGCATAGCCCTGCGTCTGCATCCATGTGTTCGCCTTGAGAATAGACGCGCTTGCTGCAATCAGGCGCGTATCCAGCAACTGCCAGACGTCAGCCTCATGCTCCGTCTCCTCCGTCATGCCTTTGACAGGGTTCCAATTGGAAAGGTCATTTGAAGCTGAGACATTCCACTCATAGAAGAACCGATTCGGATTGCTTGGCGTGGCGAGATTATAACCATTAAAGCAAACCTCCTGCCCGGCATCCACCACAAAATAGCACCGGGGATTCCCGCGGTTATAACTGGTCTGCGTCTCGGCGTCATACCACAAAAGCTCTGTCTTGAGATCTCCGTCAAAAAGATTGGAAAACGTCCCAGACATATTGTCCTGACTGCTGCCCACACCGACCATCACACGGTGATCCACTCCGGAATCGAAGTAAAGGATTTGCGGCGTTCCCGGCCAAGCCACACGTTCTCCGGAAAACGTCAGAGCAAAGTCCGCCAGTGCCATGGGCGTACTGCGCTGCCACGCCCACGCGCTCCAATTCCACAAACCCTTGACACTTGCCGTATCATTCAGCCGATTATAAACCTCAAACTTGAAATAACGAGCCTTAACGGCCACCGCACCCAATGGCGCAACAGCACCCTCTCGAATCGTCATATCCTGATTAAATGCCGTTGGCTGCAGATACAGTGTGCCGCTGCCAGACTTGACCAACGCGCCCTCGCCTGCTTCACCCGATGCCTCCGTTAAAGTCTCTGTCGGGAGCGTCACATCTTCCTCCGCGACCACTTCAATCGTTCCCCCGCTGCGGACAATCGTATTTTGCGAACCGGAAAGCTTTGCCGCCGGAATCCGAATAGTTCCGCCCGAAACGGCAATCAACGAACCAAAACCGGCAAGTTCCGTAGCCGTCAGATCCAGCACTCCGGAAACGATAACCGTGCCATTGTTCGTAAGTGATGACGGCGCAAAGGTTCCGGCGAGCGTAATTTCCGCCCCAAGCCACACATCCATGGGCACCGCATTCAACGAACCGCTCAACGAAACCTTCATCGATGCCGTCTCTACCGTCAATGCCGTTGGGTTATCTGGAAGCGTTACCGCCGCAGTCTCCACTCCCTCCACATCGAGGAACCAGACATGTTTCTGCTCTGTATCACTCACGCGTGCCGTAGAATCTTTCACCTTCCATCTATCGGCGCCAGACTCTTTTCCGGCCCAGACGATTTGAGCAGTATCCCGTACACGGAGATAAATCCCAGTCGGTTCCTGATCCAGCGTAGCAATGAGGTCAGATCCGTCGGCAAAGTTTTCTGTCAATACAACCGAAAGCGGCGCCGTCTGTTCCGGAAGTGCCACCAAAAGCCAATCGCCCTCGACCTGCGGCAGCGACGCCACTCGGATCTTCAACGTTCCCGTCGAACACGTCAGCTGTTCCCGAACCGTCAGCCTACTCGCCGGATCCATTTCAAGCGCAAGCCCATCGTGCGCCACCGTCAGCTCCGCAACCGTCATGGCCGTAAGCGGGCGCAATACCCCCCCGGCGAGCGTAATCGGGCAATTCCCCGCAGCCTGCGCATGTGCCAGCGTCAACGTTCCGGAAGCAACCCGCCACTGCCCGGAAAAGTCCGAGGAGGGTGCGCGCAGCGTTACCGCTCCCGTTGTTTCCACCATGCCGGAACCGAAGAAACGCCCCTCATAATCCGCCGAAGTCAGCGTCGCCTGAGCGCCATCTCCAACCTGATAGCTCCCCGCGCCTGGGAAACACGCCCACACAACAGCCGTACCGGCTGCCTGCGTAATCGTTGGCGTCCCGGTAAACACCCCATCCCCGGAAAAAGCATAGTCGCCGCGAACCGCAAGCGTCTTCAGCGACACCTCGGAATCTACAGAGACCCCAATTGCTTCCGTTCCATTTCCTGCCGGGAAAACCGCTGCGCCACCCGCCGCCGGAATCTGCCCGCCGCTCCAGTTCGCCGCAGTTGACCACTTAGCGTCCGTTCCGTTCCCCACCCAGACGTTGGGTTCCAGAAGCTCAATTGTATACCCGAAAATACCATCCTTCAGGTAAGGCGTCAACGCCACCATCCGGTCATCAACCGTCTCCTCAAACGAGAACGATATATCCGAAAGCCCGCTCAGCGAAAGTCCGCCCCCAGAACCGGCCGCAAACAAATCCACCGCCCCGGCAACCGGCGTCCCGGTAAGCACCACATGCGTTCCGCGCTCAACAAAGAGCTGCCCCTCAGCCGAAAACGTCGCCCCAATCGGCAGCGTAATCACGGGGCGCTCCAAAAACGCCAAATCCCCCGAACACGTAAAGGCCTTTTGTTCCGTAAACAAAACCGCCCCCCGCAGCGAAGCCGACGCCCCCAGCGTTGTTGTCTCCGGCAAAACGAGCGTTCCGGCTCCCCTCTTCGCTGCCCCGGCTGGCATCGTCCACCCGCCGGAAAGCGTTGCCGTACCCGCCCCAACCGTAAGCTCCGTCAAGCTGCTTGCCATCAAGGTTCCCGATGTTGGCGCTGTCTCCAAGTAAACTTCACCTATCAGAGTCAACCCCTTCGACTGCTGCCCCCAGTCATCCGTAATCTTCCACTGCTTCGCCAACACCTTGCCGCAGAAATACGACGGCTTGATACCTCCAACCGTCCCCGCAGAAAGAATCACTTCTCCGGTGTCCGGTCCAATCACCGTAGCACCGTTGGTACACCCCTGCCCAACCGTCATCCGAGCCCCCGCTTCCAGCGCGATTGTTCCTCCAGCCACCGAAGAGTCGCACGTAAGGGTTTTCCCTTCCGCCACTTCAAGCCCTCCCGTGAAAGCGCGAGACACATCGTTGGAAAGCGCGTAATCCGTCTCAAAACGAAGATGCTGATAAGCCTTCGTATCCGCCGTCAGTGCCTGGGCGCTATCTGCCACAATCAAAGTGCCTGCATACGCCGACTGCGCGGCATATACCGTGGCAGAAGCAAACTTCACCGCGCCCGCACCCGTCAGACGAATCGTTCCGAAAGCCGTCTCGCTCCCCTGGATCAACGTCAGCGTCTTCCCTTCTGCCACATCAAAGGTAACATCTGCCAACGTGCCGCCCTCAAGCGTCAACGAAGCCGTTGCCGTCGCCACCACCCGACATGCCGCCGTGGCCTCCGGCTTGCTAGGCGCCCACACACCCGCAGCACTCCCGCTCCACACCGTATCCCCGGAAACTGTCAGCGTTGGGCACGCGATTGCCTCTTCCGATGGAATGGGTTGTGTTCGCGTAACATAAACATCCACCTGCCCCTCTGCCGAGGTTTCCAGATTGACAGTATAACAATCGCTATGCTTCAACGCCAACGCCTCGGGAACCGCCCCAAACACCGTGAGCACCAGCGTCTTAACCCCCTGCTCCGGCACCTGAGCAAAATCAATCGCACCGGAAGTCAACCCCCCGGAGAGAATTGGCGCAGTGCCGCTTCCCGGCAACGTCAGCACCTTATCTTCCCCCAAATCCACCGCATAAGAAACGCCCGAAGCATCCTTACCCAACGTCAGCCGCGCGCCGGCCTCCAACGTAAGATTTCGCCCAGTAACTGCGGCTGACGCCACAAATGCCCCCGCTCCCAACGTGATACTGCCGGTATCCGCCGTACTGTCCGCCCCGGAGAACGTCAGCGTCTGCCCCTCCGTCACCTCCAGCCGGGAGTTCGTCCCCGTAACAAACACCGGAGCAATCGTTTGGGAAGCCAGCGCACAGTAAGTTCCACCCGCCAACTGCAGCGCACCTTTTGTAACCGCTACCGACTTAAGCTTGGCTACACCACCCTCCACGCGCAGAATACCGTAACCATCCCGCCCCAGACGTACCTCGCCATTAGGCACACATAACTGGCCGCCTTTCAGAGAATACGTGGATCGTCCACTCCAGTGCGAAAGATGCAGCGGCGCCTGCTTTTCCTTTCCCGTGCCCGTCAATGTTACCGTTCCGGCCGTTTGAATCACATCGCCATACCGAGCACCGGACTCATCTCCGGTTTCCAGCCGCGTAAGCGTAACTTCTGCACCGGAAAACACCACCGCCGTACGAGCCTGCTGCGCCACGCTGAGCTCCCCGCCGGAAAGCATGCCGTCTGCAAACTCCGCAGTGGCCGTATCCCGTACATTCAGGAAACTCCCAAACGAAAGTTTACCCCCCTGAACTTCAAGGCGCGTACCGCTTCCCTTGACCGTTGTGGTTCCAAGCACAAGCGCTCCGCCCGCCGGCACGTCCACCGCACCAGCAGAAAATACCGTTGCACCCGACACCTCCACAGGCATGGCCACCGTTAAAGCCGAAGCCCCGCTCTTAACCCAATCCCCGCCAATCGTAAGCGCCGCGGCTGACGTTTCCGCCGTCAGTGTCAACTGTGTTTTAGCCGTTTTATCCTGCAGTGAAACCAAACTCCACCGACTGGACAACCCCAACGAGGCCGTATCAAATCCCACGCGATCGGCAAACACGGCAGCCGCTTCGCCCGGCAGGAAACATGGTGCCCCATAGGCCATTTGCCGCCAGCCAGCGCCTGCCAAATCGCCATCCATCGATGTTTCCGCCCCATACCACGTCCAATCCGTCAGCGTTGCCGAAGCCTGATATTCATAAGCACCGCAGTCATATCCCTGAAGTTGGCCGCGCACATTCCCAGCCAAATCCGTCAGTGCCCGATCCGCATCAGTAAAGCCCTCCCACTGAGCCGCCCCCGCCGCATCAATCAGCGGCGAACGCGCCTGAAGCCGATAATCCGTGCCATCCGGAGCCGGCGCCAGAAAGCCCGGCGTCTCCGGCACCACACAATCCACCAGCACCGTACCCGTTTCCGCTAGCGAGCCAAACCGCCAGAACGCGCACCCATACGCCTTCGCCGTAGCCGCCAGCGCCACCCCAGCCGTATCCGCAACCGTAGATAGATAAGCTGTAACCTCCGCACCTAGCCCTGCAGCATTGCCGTAAATCAACGAACTCTTCACCGTGAGATGCCGGCGAACGGCGCCCGCCGTCTCGGTCACTCCCGTTACCACCGCGTGCCGAAGTACAGCCATTCCATTCTCCGGCCCTTCTACCCCGGCGCCGCCAACCGTCACACCCGTCAACTCCGCTCCCGAAGCCAGCGATGCCCCCCGGAGCAAGATAGAAGCCGAAACGCCAGCCCCCTCCAGCGTGACACCCTCCGGGATGGCCGCCGAAACATCATACGTTCCCGCCGCCAATCGAATCGTTTCCCCGGGAATCGCCTCCGCCAAGGCTTCAGCAAGATTCGCTCCTGAGTCAATCAACAAATTCTCCGTTACGAATGTCAGGTTCACATCCACGGTGTTTTCGGCATCCATCGTCCAGACAAACCCGCTCGCAACTGCTTCCGAGCCTTCAATCAGCGTACCATCCCGAGAAATGCCCTCCAACGTACGCGCCGTAGCCGCCAGATTCTGCCACGTAATTTTCGCGACCGAAGGCGTCACGCCATCCGCCTTAAACCGCGGCACAGTAAACGTTCGCCCCGTCTCCAGGTCATCACTCCACCGGCAGGTAATCGTTTTAGCCGTGGCATCGCCAGTATTCACCGACACCGTTGCCATCGCTGCACTGGTAAACGCCAGCGACACCACATATTCCGGTGCATTCCACTCTAACGCGCCCATATCCACCAGGTTCCCATAACAGCGGGCATTCCCGGCCAAATCCTTTGCACTCAAATCGAACGCCGCGCCATCTACCTGGTCAATACACGCCACACCCGCCCGCAGCCGGAAGTCGCCCGCCTCAGGGTTGACAAACAGCCGATCCGCCGCAACCGCCACGCCGCCCGTTGTCGGCACACAACAGGCCGAGGCATCCGGCTCCACAGAATCCCCCACCCAATCCGATGCCACGCCCGTCAAATCCGTATTCAACGCAATCACACAGTTCTTCGCTGTGCAATCATAAAGTCCGCCGCCCTTCTCCGCCGTATTATTCACCACCGTGCAGTTCAGCAGCTCACTGTTCGCCGCCCCGCCGCCGCTGGAACGCAGCGTTGCGGAACCATTCCCCACAAGCAGGCAGCTCTCCGCAAACGCGTCCGCAATGCCTCCTCCAAAGCCATTGTACGTCAGCCGGTTATTCCTCACCACACACCGGCGCAGCGTCCCGCCTTTTGCACCCGCGCCCTCATTGGCCACCCCATTCTGAAGCGTAAACCCAATGATTTCCGCCCCATCAGCCAACAAAACCACTCGCCCTTTTTCCCCGGCATCAATCACCGTTTCATACGGGCTCTCCGCTTCCGCCACCAAGCGAAGCTGTTTCCCCTTCACATCTACGCATTCCGTGTAGACACCAGGCGCCACCGTGAGCGTCTCTCCGTTCTGCGCCTCGGCAATCGCTTCCCCAAGCGTGGCATATGCCTCCCCTGTCCCCACACGAAGACCGGCAAATGTAACCGTAATGACCGTACCCTCCACACTCGGCACAATCGTATAGACGCCCTGCCCGCCCGTAAGCGCTGTTTCTCCCTGCTTCACCGAAAGCAGCGTGCGCGGATGCTCTGGATCTGCCTTCACCGAAAGCGTAAGCGCCTCCCCTCGCACCACTTCCACCGTTCCGCGCGGCGAAACCAGACCATGCCCCTCAACTTGCACCGTCACCGTATACGGCGGCCATACAAACTCCGCCGCGCCCAGATCAATCACCCCATTATTGATACGCGGATTGCCGTAATAATCCCGGTCGCCGACCAACGCTTTCTGCGCGTCCGTAAGCGTGCCGCAATCCACCACCTGCGTATCGTCCGCATCGGGCACATACGTCTCCGCCTGCGCACGAACCACACGCGTATTCACGCCCCCGGGGAGCGCCACCGCTCCCACCGCCGTATTGTTGAGATACGTGCCGCCCGAAACTGCGCCGCCCTCAAACACCGAGTTCATCACCGTACACCCCGTCAGCGTTCCTCCGGTGATCAGGCAGCGGTTGAGCACACTTTCCGACACCGTGCCGGCCACCGTTACCGCCTCAATCCGCGCATTCGACACGGCGCCCGAGAGCACCACATCTTCCTGCTTTCCCGTACCCACAAGGGTTGCTCCATTGGCCTCCGCCTGAGCCCATGCGTACTCGCCCGGCGCAAGCGTTATCGTATCCTTTGCCGTTACACCCGAAGGAAATGCCTCGCCAGCCGCCAGCGAAAAACCAGCAAACGAAGCTTTCAGCGTAATGGATGAAGCCTCCGGAAGCGTAATTTCCGTTGTCTCTGCCGGCAGCGCCTCCCCATTCAGCGTCCACCCCAAAAACGTCCGCGCCGATGTATATCCCAACGCCAGAGCATCCCCTGCCAGGCGATCTTCCGTCCCCACAACAGGCGTCAGCGAAGTATATTCTCCCTGCGCCTCCACGGTCACCGGCACATAGCAGCACTCGTGTGCGCCCCGATCCGTTGCCTGCCCCATCGTGCGCGGCCGCCCGGCCACGTCCAACGCATCATACGGCGACAAAACCGCCGGCTCAAGTCCCGCATCTATCGCCGTGTCCCCCTTGGCCAAAATAGCCGAAGCCACAAAGTCAAACCCATCCGCCGAGGTGTCAGCTGAAAGCGCTAGGCAGTTCACCGCCGTAACCGTGGCCGGGAAGGTGCCGTAAATCGTTACCTGCTGCGCTGTCGCCGTCAAATTCGCCGGCGTCCCCTTCAAAATACAAGACGTCAACGCCAGATTTGTTGAACCCGAAAGTCCACTGTCCACCAAACACCGATGCAGCGTCAGATTCGCCACCTCGCCAGCTCCCGTCACGGCAGCATTCACCACAATGGCGCCCTGCATGTCCCCGGCCACCGACACCTGTACCCCGGCCAGCGACGCGCCCTTAAACACCACTCGTTTCCCCTCCGGATTTGTCTCCGCCGAAAGGGTATAACTGCCCTCGGCAAGCAGGACTTCCTCCTGCCGGGATGGATGCACCAACGCCATCTGTTCCGACAAGGTCTCCGGCGTAGCCGACACCCCGCCGAACCGCGCCTCCACCCGATCCGACTGCGTCAACGCCATCGTCAGCTCCGGCGCTCCCGAAACCCGCTTCCCATTCACGTAAAAGCCGAGGAACTCCCGCGGATAAGTAACGCCCCCCTCCGTCAGCGATGTCGCCGTAAAGGTTACCGTATCCCCCTCCTGCACCGTGGCATGGTCAAACGTTACCGCCCCCACGCCCACCACCGTGCATGACACGGTAATTACGTCAGCAATCTCATAAGGCCCAATGTCAATCCGCTGCCCCAACAGGCGCGGCCGCCCAGCCAGATCCGTGGCATACCACAGCGTGTCATACAGCCCGCCCAGTGCTGAATCGCCCGCGTCCTGAAGCGCCGACACCGTATCCTCCGAAAGCTTCAGGGTATAGTCTCCCCCCTCGGCATTCTGAAAAAGCCCCGCCTTCTGCGACACCTGCCGGAAGTCTTCCGGCACACCCCCCTCGGCATCCACCGCCATTGCCCCAACCGTCAGCGTCTGCCCACGCGCGGCGGTGTTTCCATAATAAATCATGTTTTGCACGGGTGAAGCCAACGTGCCGGGCGTATCGCGCACCGTTGTGTTCCCTGCCACCGTGCAGTTGGCCGCCTTCGTTCCAAACAGCGCCGCCATGCCGGCGCCGTAATCCGCCGAACCATTTTCCGTGATATTGCAGGAAAAGGCCGATCCCTCAAACAGCGCCGTGCCCAAAAAAGCCGCCGAACACCCCGACACCGTTGATGCAATCACCCGCGTCTGATAAGCGCCGCCGCCAAACGTAGCCGAACACCCGCGAATCTCACTATTCACTACCGTGCCGCCGCGCACGCCGCCGCCGCATTCCGCTTTACCGTTTCGCAGCACAAAGCCATCGAGCGTGATCGTTTCAGGCAAATCCGCGCAGCGTGCCGCCGCGCCGCCATCCACCACCACCCCGCCGCGCGTAGCTGCACGCAGCACCAGTGACCGCGTTTCCGTCCGCAAATCAAACGGCGCATACGTTCCATCCGGCACCACCACCACCGCCCCATCGGCGGCATCAGCAGGAATCGTCAAGGTCATCGGCTCCGATTCCTCCGCCCAGGCGGGAGCGCACCACGCTCCCGCCATCCACATCACACCGGCCGCACACACCGCGGCAACACGCCGCCATACATGCAGGCTTCCCCCTGCGCAGCGGGCACCGTTTTGGAAAACCGCCCCGGGCTCATCATAACGCCGCCCCGGGTTCACCTCAAAGTCGAGGCAGGTTGAGGGCAAAGTCGGGGCGGATTCCCAAGCGTCTCCCCCAGTGCACTTCCAGCCTGCGCACCGAATACCGAAAACCGTGTCGGAAAGCGAAAGAAAGATCGTCGTCAGTTTCATGGATTACCTCTTTCTTCCCTTAATACCGGCGATTCGCAAAAACCTGAAGCTTGTGCAACTTCAAGGAGACGGCCTGATCCCCCACCACCTGCCGCCGCACGCGGACATATCGGCTCACCGCCGAACCGTCAAACGACACCTTCAGCACCTCTTGCGCACCCAACGCCCGCCCCGAGGCCAATGCCGTCCAGGACGATCCATCCGGTGAAATCTCCACCGCCAGCGTTACAGGATCCTCTGCATTCTGCACAACCACTCCATAAATCTCCGCATCGCCCGGCAGCTGCACCATCATCCACGGTTCGTCATACTGTTCTTGCGTCCAAGCGGCATACGTCCCAAATGCAGAATCATCAATCACGCGCTGACCATTACAGAATGGCGCAGCGGAAGCCAGTAAATCCTCGCGGCTCCCGGAGACATTCAGTGCCGGATAACTCGACAGCGTCAGGCAGCCATTCGCCGAGAGCATTTCTTCCGCAAAAAGTGGATCCTCCGAAGAACGCACAGGATAATCTGCACCCAGAACATCGGCAAAGAGCGAAGCATAAAGTGTACACATCTCGCGGAAAGTGGAAACCGAGCTATCCATTGAAGCCGCAAGAAGCGTCTCCATACAGGTACGCGTCAAACCCAACGGGTTGCCGTTAGCGCGGTAAACCGCATCCAGCATCGTTTGATACGCCGCATCTCCGCCATAATAGGAATTACCCCAGTTCACCAGCTCCGTAAAGCGCGGCGTCCCATACCGAGCATCCAGCGTGGTACCAAGCGCCGAGAGCAATGCCCGGCCGCTGAATTGTTTCAGCAACCCGTTAGTCAGCACATACGACACATAGTCATAAGTCTCGCGCGTTTTGCGGTCACTGTCGTGCATCCGAACCTGCAATTGCTTCATCACCGCCAGCAACCCGGCTTCGCCGTAAGAAGTCCGGACAGGTTCCGGCACATTGGCGAAGAGCAGCGGCCACCCAACAATCGGATAACGCCACAACCCATTGGTAACGCCTTCAGCCCATCTCAACCACAACGCGCCGTCATTCGGAGCATTCGCCTTGAGATAATCGCGCGTATCCAAAATGGCCTGATAGTTAAGCGGCGCATACTCCATCGCCTTGAAATAGAGCTCCCGCACGCCGGGATCCGCAGCACCGAAGCGCCGCGCCCGAAGCCGCGCGCTCCACAACAGCCGATACCCTATCACCGTGCGCGGATCATCAAAGGCATCATCAAAATATTCCAGCGCCTGATAGGAAGAAAGCCCCCAAAGTTGGTAATGGTTGCCTGTATACTTACCCACATTGGAATCAATCTCCCAGAACGACCCATCGAAACTACGATGCGTCCCTGCGCAATGCCCTGGCTGGCCGCCCGTAATCGAACGCCGCCCGGAAACATTTGCAGCCATCGCGCCATACTTCGAAATGCCGCCGCAAACAGCGCCGATTTCACGCCCCAGCGAAAGCCCGGAAAGAATCAGATTTGACCACGGCTGATAAAACTTTGAGCCATGAATGGAGTCGCCGAAGAAGTTTGTAGCCCGGTAGTTCGTCTGCCAGGCCGTGCCATTGATATAGTCAATCCGCGTGATTCCCTTCTTCACCGTGTACATCAGATCCAACGTGGAATAAGACAATGCATTGTAAGAAAGGCGCATCTGTGCCGGCGTTTGCGTGTAAAAATCGCCATGCAGCAGGCCGCGATTGGCAAAGTCTCTGTAGCACAGATATGTCTGGAGCAAACCGCCGTTATTCATCGGTGTATTGTTGAGTGCCCCAGCCACAGCCATCCGACGTAAAACGGCATCGTAATCTGCCTCGCCGGGCGCCGCAGCCATGCGTCCGCGCCGATCATTCGGATGCCCCGCCGCATAAATCTTGTCTGCATTCCACAACGCAACAAATCGGTGCAGCAAATGAGCCCGCATCTGGGCAGCATCCCCGCCAAAGTCTTTGGCTCCGAAATAGATCAAAGCCTCCACTCCGCTCGGGCCGGATGCCAGAAAGTCTGTCAGCCATTGGCGATCGGCCAGGAGGGCTTCCAAAGCCTCCCGGCCGTTGGCATCTTTTGCCAACACCTCCGCCGCCTTCCCCGTAAAGCCGAAATCCGACTGCTGTTCATAGAAGAATGCAGCACGCGTCAAAGCCGTTACATACGTTTCATTCGTAACGATTGTACCGTCCGCGCCAGCCTTTACTCCAAGCAATTCCAGCACACGGTCGGCCACCTGTTCCCCGGGTATTCCCGCCGGCATAGCTTCGCTTGCTGCGACCTTTGCGTCCAGCGCATCCAGTACATCCCCGACATACAGCGTCTCATCATCAATGGTCAGGGAAGAGACGTCCGGCGCCACCAGCGCCGTAGCCGTGGCAATTGGCGTAACCGAGAAGGTCCCAGAAGACGCCCCCGTATACACGCCGGAGATCACAATCGCCAAGTCGTTATACTTCGGCTGATCACTCCAATCCCGCTCCCAGCAGGGAAAGATCCGTGCGGGATCATGCGGCAGGTAAAAGGTGAACGATACAGGCGTACCCGGGGCCAGTGGCACCCCTCCTGCGGCCGAAAAGTCCGGCGACGCGAACTGTGCCACCAATGTATCCCCGTTGGTTGGGGCATGGGCAGCAGCCGTAGCCGCTGATCCATCGAAGAGCAGCGCTGCTCCCTCGCCAGCATAATCTTCCAAACGCCCCGTTCCGGCATAAATCTTAAACCCCGTCAACTTCAAATCCGCCCCTCCGGCATTCATCGCCATCGATACGGTGTACCACCCCTGTTTGGGGAATTTGAAGTCATTGCCATGGCGCAGAACCCAAACAAACGTCTGCTCGCCTGCCGCATTTGTCCCCAGTGTTACCCCATCCTGTGCGGCCACTTCCGCAGCCGAAAAAGTCAACACATCCCGAGTCGGCGGGCATGGGGCATCCTCCAACGCCGTCACCTCCGTTGCCGCCTGAAGATTCCGTTCACGCCACCCGAACCCAAGCGTAACCGGCCCCTCCAGCACCTCCCCGTTCGCCCCCCCCATCAGCAAGCGCCCCCGCGCGGCCTCTCCCCAGAAACTTGCCGGATTCTGCCGCATCGCCTCCCGCGCGTAGGCATGAGCCGTGCTGAGCAAGGCTGTCTTTTCGCTCCCAGAGGCTGACCCTGCTGTAGCAAGATACAAATTGTACCCTAGCAGCAACGCCTGCTGATACTGATTGTCCGACCATTTAATCAACCGAGTGTTGTCTAACTGTTCGGCAAAAGACGCCTTCAAAGCCGCCGTCAGCTTCGCGCGGTACGTTCCGGAAATACTGTAAAACTCTGTCCGTGTCAACCGCCGCCACGCACCTGAAACATCCTCCGAATCCCACACCTTGATCTGATCAAAATCTGACGCCCGGGCACACGCCGCCACACCGTTATTACTTGCCGTCCGGAAATACCCCACGTCGTAGACCTGCTTTTCCAGACACAAGAGCCCCTGCGCCAACACCGCGGCCTTATATTGTTCCAATGATATCGTTCGCCCGCCGGCATCTACAAAACTCACCGTGGATGTCTCCCCCGAGGTTTCAGTGAAAATTTGTTTCAACCCCATGGTGCTTGCGGTATTGGCCGCTTCGGCAGACATGGTTGCCGTTGTAGCGCCTAACGCTTTTTCCCGTAATGCCTGATACGCCTCAAACGCCGTTACCCACCCGGCCAATTTGGCCTTCAGCTCATCCACTGTCAGAACCTCAAGCCCGGATTCCAACGCCGCCAGTTTCCCCTCACCATCAAACAAAGCCAATGCCGGCCAAACCTGCGTCCGGCTCCCCAGAGGCCGACCTAACGGGAAAAGCTGCCCTGCATAGGCATTATCACGCGAAAGTGCCGAAAGATTCGTCGTAGCCGTGCTGCCATCTGCCGCCGTCTCACGCACCTGCCAATCCTGCTCCGGCCAATCATAAACCGTAGTCTCATACACGTCACTTCCCGCCTCCGCCGCGCGCCACGCACGCCAAACCTGCAACATCCGCGACCCTGCTTCACTCCAATCCCACCCGGTATACAGCACGGCGATATACTTCTTACCCACCCCGGCTGCAATCGATTGCTTCATCGCTTCCAACGTCTGCAAATCACTCCGAACAAGCGGTGTAGCAACAAAGCGCGCATCCCCTGCACCGCCCTCCGCTACACTTGCATTCGCCGGCCAAGGTCCCCGCTTCGCGGAATAACTATAACGCGCCCCCGTTGTCTCCGCGTGCGCCAAAAGCACGCCAAAAAGCACCAACGACAAGACGCCATAGGCCGACTTGAATCCTCTCATATCCGCTCCTCTTCCGCGCGAGAGACTATACGTTTTATCCCTCTTGTCTCGCGCGCAATTAAACCATAAGGCTCATAAACGCCATTACGTTATTAAATCCAGCAAACACTTGTCAAATGATTTTCCTAAAAATATTCGACCTTCCTAATGGAGCGCTTAAACGCAAGTCTCCCATATTACCCCATTCCCAAAAAATATCTATCGGCACTCCAGCCTCAAACACCCTCGCGCATATGCCACCGCCCCTTTTATCTTATCCCCCCTCCCGCTCCTGATCCTATTCAACCCTGTTACTGCTCCTAAAAGCATAACCGCCCCTCTCCCCCTCCCCTGTCTGTAACCGAAAATGCTCCGTTCCAGGACAATAAAAGAAAGCGGCGGGTCTCTTTCGACCCGCCGCCCG
>ERZ808286.31-NODE-31-length-115251-cov-13.193922_pt1 | contig 115251 bp, 96 predicted proteins | sample MGYA00521276_ERZ808286 | MGnify/ENA primary metagenome ERZ808286 (study PRJEB31516, sample SAMN03275607) | gut metagenome | biome: mammalia-associated habitat; material: feces | host: Papio cynocephalus | place: Kenya | collected 2012-08-01 ... | reverse complement strand
TAATATTTATTATTTTGTTAAAATAAATTTTCTTCTGTTAGAATTAAAATTATTTTATCATAAATAGTTATCCGGGTTTGAAAATCAACCTCCATTGAAAATAAAAACCACGGGCTATTATCAACCCGTGGAAAACATATTAATTATGGAAAATGCTACTTTTTAGTAGTCTTTTTTGGATTAAGTTCCTTTGACAAAATAATATTTTTCTCGTATTCTCTATCCCAAATCTTTGTTGTATATGAAATCTTTATATCATTTTTTGTTTCTTCTCTGACTACATTTTCAATTATTGGCTTGTCCACTCCGTGATGGTTGATATTGATATAAGCCAAAGCACAAATCAAAGAGTCACAGGCATCATAATTCTCTTTTTTTAATTGTCCTTCTTTATCAAGAACCCATTCAATTGGATTGTCCTTATACATTTCATTAACCATGTTCATCATCACCGTCTTTTTATCAATATCAAATGGATATGCTCCAAATAAGACAATATTATCCTTCTTGATAGCATCATTTACATGTTTCAATGGATATTCTTCCCCTTTTTTGTTGTATTTTCTCAATGATACTAATTCCGGAAATGAAAACATTCGGGCATCATATGATGATATGAAATTTGGAACCACTCCGATAATACGATAAATTGCTTCCGAAATCATCCCGTTGAACCTTAACAATGTTGCCACTGTATTAACATTGTTTGATGATAACAATGGTTCTTCAATAACTACATCAGTAATTGTATAAGATGTTGCAATTTCTTTTATGAATTCATCCTCAAATATCTGCTTTCTTAAAAACAATGCTTCTATTCCCTTTATTTTTCGTGATATTTTCGGGGTTTTATGCCCAAGGTATAAAATTTCTGGCTTATCACTACCGTTATCTTTCACCACACAAACGCCTATGCATGCCGTGCTTATATCCAATCCAAGTATTATTCTCGGAAATATTTGATTTTCTGTATTTTCCATTTATTTTATAAAATTTCTTTTATTTATTATCTCTAAAATTGTATCATTATCTTCTTCAAGACTCTTTTCCAATGTTTTATAAAACTGTTTTTCTGCATAAGTTAATGAATATGAAAGTTTTCTTATAACTTTTTTTAATATTTTATTCAAACTTTCATTATCTTTCTTTTCAAATTGCCTTATTGCTAATAATCGTTGAACTATCTTTTCTGTTATATTGTTTGTTATAAAAAGATTTAATAAACACCGTAAGTTTCTAATAGGACGATAACCCGGTAATAATGTTACATAATCTTTGTAATTTGAATAAGTTATCGTTTTGTTTCTCACAAATTCATAAGTACTTGCACAATAAGCGTCTATCTCATTCTTGCTTGTCCAATAATAATAAGGCTTGATGATTGACAAATCTGAAGGTATCGTTGTATATTTTTCCAAATCAATTGTTTTGCTTTTAGATTTACGAAAATTTTCCCTTAATATACAATAATCTCTATAAGCGTGATGTAATTCATGCCACATTGTTATTCTGAAATTATTATCAGTTTCTTCCTCAATGTTTTGATATTTGCAATGATATCTAATTGTTACTTTATCAAGAGTATCCGTATTTGGATTATATTCGGAATTTTTTAATACATAGCCACCATCTTCTTTGAAAAACCCATTATCATTGAACGTTATGACGAAATTCAAATGGGTAATGAAACTATTTCTTGAAACTTGAAGTTTGCTAAATGATATAAAATCATAATTAATTGTATTATCTTTGTTTGAATAATGCTGCCTATGCCCTTTTATACTTGCAGCAGCATATAATACATCTATGATTTGACTAAAATCCTCATTAACGCCTCGGTTCTCCATAAGAATACTTGCTGTTGAATGAAGATTTTCAACCATTTCTAACAATTCCGTTTCATATATCTCATCATAACTCATTTAAAACAAGCAATTTTATATCTAAAATAATTGAAAATAATTAAAATGTAAATCTTGTTTTCTTTGGAAAATCCATTATTTTTTTGTATTTTCAAGAAAATTTTTGAATAATGGGGCATAGTATAACAATATCAGATGATAATTTATATAATCAAATATCAAATTATTGCAAGGAAAACGGCTTGAAATTAAATATATTCTGTACCAATCTTCTAAAATCGGCTTTCAGAACCGAACAATACGGTAACATTCCTTTTGGTGAAATCAAAAGAAAAGAAGAACAAAATGATATACCTCTTGAAATTTTGAATCACATTCAAAAACGGGTTGAAAATATCCAAAATGAAAAAAATATGATAGTGGAAACTGTAGAACAAAATATTATGGCTCAAGAAAAAGAAAAAAATGATATTCTTCAAAATGATGTTAATGATTTAAAAGAGCAAGAAAATAATCAAGAAATAAAGCCCAAAAAAAGGAGATTATAATGGGAAAAGTTAGTAAAAAACAATTAAAAAAATGGGAAGAAGAATCATATGAATATACAGGTTTAAGTTCCGAAGAATCTGGATTACCAGTAACCGTTTGGATTGATGACTTTTGGTTTTTTAAAACTTTTAAACATCCAAGTGGCAAGCCTTGGATATTTTTTCAAAATGGTTATCTTGAAGATTCTCCTGTGGTTCCTATGTCCGTAAGTGATAATCCACAAGTACCTGATATTAAAATTAATCTTTTTAGAAAAGATTTGATTGCGATAAAATTGTTTGTTAGAAAATATAAAAATGTATTAGAATTACTTTGTCAAGAAAAATTTTCATTAAGAAGTATTTTTTCAATGCTTAGTTATGCTCAATTAGATGAAAGTAAAAAGCCTTTCCTTTTTCGTGAATTTGCCGTCTTACAAAAGCAAGACAGTGGATTGCCCCTCAAATTATGGATAGACAATACGGGAACTTATAAGAAGAGCAAACATCATATGAGATTTAAAGTTGAAAATCCAAAAGGAGAAGAATACACTCATAATTGGCTTCCTATTACTTTACCTGACATAAAAGTTAAACATTCGGAAAATATTGAAATATCCAATAAAGAACTTTCAGATGTTTTAACCTTTGCTGAAGCAAATAAAGACCTTTTATCTGATGTTTCAAGTCAAAAAATAAAATTTGAAGATTTTGTTTCCCGAATATGGACAATGAAGGACGGTAAAATGGTTCCCCCGCCAATTGATGCTCCTAAAGTCGTTAAAGATGTTGGATATGGGTATTTTAAATTACAAAATCCTTATAATAACAAAGTTACTTATTGTTTTAAAAATGAAAAACCAATTACAAATAAATGGTTTGAAAGTGCAAGTGATATAATGAAAGATGCTATAGGTAATCTTTGGTCAAATGTGGTTTATGAAGGAAATAAATATTATTTCTATCCCACAGAAGATAAATTAATATATAGAAAATAAAAATCAAAATGGTTAAAAAAATAGATATCGGGCAAAAAGCAAAAGTGGAAATCGTTTGGGCTACGTCCCAATCTGATTATTCACGGGAACAAGAAAAGAACATTATATCAATGATGTCCCAAAAATATGGAATACCTGCTAAAAATATTCGGGTTACTCCAAGTTTTGTTACGCCGAGTAATGATGGAGTTCTTTCAACGGAGGGGTCTGACAATATCCATGACCCGAAATTCATGCAGGAACTTATGCAGAAATATATTCTTGAAAAAGATATAAAGGATATTGATTTTAATGAAATTGTGAAAATTGATTCACAGATTAACTCATTAATAGACTTTGATTCTTATGGCAAAAGTAAAAGATATGTAATTAAATGGGTCAAGTGGAGCAATTTTCTTTCTTATGGGCCGGATAATTATTTTGATTTTACCACATTGCATGGATTGGTACTTTTGAACGGAGTTCCCGCAAACAAGAGTGGTAAATCCACATTTGCTTATGACCTTCTTCATTTTTTGCTGTTCGGAAAGACTAATACAAAAAAAGCAAAGACATTAGGGCAATTGTTCAACAATTATATTCCCAATGCCAAAACAGTCAATGTTGAAGGTTGTATAAACATTGATGGTGAAGATTATATTATCCGCCGAACATTAACCCGTCCGGTTGGTAAGAAGTCCAAAACAATCACAAATAAAGTTGAATATTATAAATTAGCCCCAGACGGAACTGAAACTGAATTATCTGATGACAATCTTGAAGGTGCAAGCGCAACTGAGACAAGTAAAATCATTAAAGATGCTTTGGGAAATGAAAGTGATTTTGATTTGATTATATCAGCCAATGCTAAGGACCTTGATAGTCTCATATCTCTTACGGAAACCGAAAAAGGAAGACTTCTTTCAAGATGGATTGGTTTGTCAATCATTGAGGATAAAGACACCATTGCCCGAAATAAATGGAACAAGGAAATTTCTGTTGGAAGATATTCTGATATGTATAACAGAGTGCAGTTGGAATCTGATATCAATGAATTAGCAGAAAACAATAAATCATTAAATGATAGTATTGAAAATTCAAACAAGACAATTGCTGATTGCGATTCTAAAATAGATGCTTTCAATAAATCAAGAGATGCTTTGCTTTCATCTAAGCAACAAATTGATTCCAATCTTTTAAAGGTTGATGTTGTTACGCTTGAATCAAGAATCAAAACAATTATTGATAATGGCGTTCGTAAAAAGGCTGAATTGGAAAACGTCAATAAAGAAATTGAAAATATTGGTGAGGTTGATTATTCTGAAGATGATTATCGCAAGATGCGCTCTGAAAATGAAGTCCTTATATCAAAAATGGCCGAGGAGCGAAGTGTAATAAACACACTTAAAAATACAAACAAAGCACTTGCAAACGCCGAATATTGCCCTACATGCCATAGGAAATTGGATAATGTGGATAATTCCGAACAAATAAAAAAGAATGAGGCAGAAATCCAAATTCATATTAACAATGGAATTGAAATGAAGAAAAAAAGTGATGACATCATATCTAATATGAATTCCATTGAGGGAAAAAGAACATTATCTCAAAAGAAGTCTCAATTGCAGTTAAAAGCCTCAGCCATTAATGTTGAACTTGCAAATCTCCGTAACGAGGGAACCGAAAAGAAAAACCTCTTGAAAGAGATTACAAAAAACAAAGAGGCTATTGACAAAAACGCACAAATTGATGCTCAATTAAATGTTATCAATGCCAATATTAAAAATGAAGAAAATATCAAACGTGACGCAAACTCAAATATTAACTTATCTAAAATGGAAATCACAAAAAACAATGAGGTCATTTCCCAAAAGAAAAGTTATATCCTTAAAATTGAAGATGAGCAAAAAGTTGAAAAATACTGGAAATTGTATCTTCAAATGATTGGCAAAGACGGCATCAGTAAAATGGTTTTAAGAAACACCCTTCCTATCATCAATTCCGAGTTAAAAAGGCTTCTTGGTGATGTGACTGATTTTGATGTCGAGGTTGTGATGGATGATAAGAATGATGTTGATTTTCTTATGATAAGAGACGGGGTTGTTACAAGATTGTCAGCAGCGTCTGGTCTTGAAACCACACAAGCCGCCCTTGCGTTGAGGGTTGTCCTTGGAAAAATGTCAAGATTATCCCGCCCGCCGTTCATTCTCCTTGATGAGGTACTTGGAACCGTAGCAAAAGAAAATTATGATGATATGAAGAAACTTTATGACAAAATTGTTGAATATTATGATTTTGTTCTCCATATATGCCACATTGACCTTGATTGGTATGACGGAAACATTGTTACTGTTGTAAAGAACAATAACATATCATCAATTAAAGAATAGAAATTTGTTTAACCTTTAAAAATAATTGTAAAAATGATATAAATGAAATGATAAAAAAGACGAAAGTCGTAAATGATTTTGACAATTGTCAGCAATCATATTTTAATGACATAAATAAATTTTCACCCTTATCAAGAGAAGAAGAATATTCTCTATGGGAAAAATATAAAAAGAATAACGATATGGGTGCAAGGGACAAATTGATTAAATCAAATTTGAAATTTGTTGCCACGGTTGCCCGAAGATATCAAGGACGTGGCTTATCTTACTCTGATTTGATAGCGGAAGGAAATTATGGATTGATGAAGGCTTTTGATAAATTTGACTATGAAAAAGGCTTTAAAACAATAAGTTATTCCGTATGGTGGATTAAGCAAAGCATATTGGAAGCATTGAAGGAACGAAACGGAATACCAAGTGATGAACTTCCGAAAGATTATGAAAAGCAATTTGAGGATGATGATACATCTTTAAAAAGTGAAACATTGCCATCATTTTTAGAAGAAGAAAATACCAATGGTTCGGAAAGTAAAGAGATTATCGAATCCTTAATGGAAGTACTTTCTGATAGAGAGCGTAAAATTGTATCAAAATATTATGGACTTGGAACAAACAAGGAAATGACTTTGGAGGAAATCGGAAATGAAATTAATCTAACCAAAGAAAGAGTGCGCCAAATTTTAGAAAAGGCTTTAAAAAAGATGAGATGTGAGGCATTGAGGAATTCAATTAGTTCTGCTATTTACATTTAGAAGAATATTTATTATATTTTGATAAAGAATAAAATTTTAAAAAAATTATAAAATATGGCAGCAAAAACAACAAAGAAAACTGCAAAGGCTGACAAGGAAAATAAAGTGAAAGTTGAAACATCTCCTACAATAGAAGAAAATACTAATGTTGTCGAATCCATTGAAATAGAATTGGACCCGAAGCAAGTTAAGGAAAATCTTGACAATGTTGATACAACTATAAAGGACAACGATTCTTCATTGGAGGGAATACAAAAAGATATGGAAGAGGCTCTTAAGCCGCTTAATGATATTGTTGAAAATGTTTCTGAAATCAAAACTGATTATGATGCAATCAACAAAGAAATCAATAAGAATCCAAATGATACCGCCAAGGCACAAGAACTTATTGAAAATGAAATTAAAAAAGTGGAAAATCTTAAGAAAAAGGTTGAGACAAAAATAAATTCCATTGACAATATGTCAAATTCCCGCCATATGACAAATTGGTGGAATGGAATGGGATATGATTTCTAAAATTTGATTTATTATGGCAAAACAATATAAAAGTGATGATGTGACAAGGCAAATGCTTGACAGAATCAGAAATCTTCAAGAATCAGCGGCGGCACCTGTTTATAAAAAGAGTTTCCTATATGAGGAAAAAGAATCAGAGGATAACAATGATGCAATTGCCATCACAGATGACCCTAAATTCGGACAAAATGTTCTTACCAATCAAATTAAAGAATTCCGTTCATCAGTAGAAAGCGGTGCTGAATTTTCAAAGCCGTATGCAGGGAAGGTAAGCGATGCTCCTTTGATTTATATGCCGAAAAACGGCAACCTTATATTCTCTGGCGTTATTCCATGTCTTAACAATATGAAATTCCAATTTGTTCTAAAAACAAATACAGGTAATGGTTGCTTCATTTGGGCTGATGGACTTATCCTCAACAAGGATAATATGCAGATTCTTAACAAATTATTCGGTTTTTATCAAAATTGGAGAGAATCATGGATTTCAGCATCTTCTGATTTGGAGGCTATGGCTAACCATTTGAAAGACATAATTTAATTTTTTTCATAAAACTATTTCAAAGAACGTAAATCAAATGTATTAAGTACAGATGATGTAAGAGCACTTGTCAATGCGCCTTGCCAAAGACTTTCAGTCTTTGCTCAAGCCCACGAATTCATTCGTGGGTAATTGACATTTAAAATATTTTCCCGTTGAATATCATTTTTGTGATTTTTCAACGGTTTTTTTATAAAAATAATTTTTGTAATTTTAAAAACATGACAAATAGAGAAATTAGATTAGAATTAGAAAAATGGGGGGACTCACCATCTATCATAAATTTTGATGATGATATAATTCCTCCAACAACGGTATGGTATTCAGAAGAAAAAAACGCCATGGTTGCTGAATGTGGTGAAAGTTTTGTTGAAATACCATTTAGTTATGATGTTCATACAGATATGTATCAATGTTTTGAGGATATGAAAGAAGCAATTGAAGTTTTTTATGAATTCAAAAAAATAGAAGAGGAAGACAATAATGATTAGAGAAGATGATATATTATTTTGCTTAAGCCAAGACAATTGGTTTATACCAAGTAAAAGTGTCCATAAAAAACAACTTTTTAATGAAGATGGAACGCCAATGGTTGATGATAAAGGTGATGAAATAATTGTGCCCGTTTCTTATTATAAATCTTTAAGAAATGGGACGCAATTGGTTATCAGATTTTCTAACCATGGAACAGATTTGGAAACATGGGTAAAACATAATCCAAATCCGACTCAATCATTACAAAACGTTAGTGTTGTATTTACTCATAGTATTGCTAAGCCAAAACTAACAACCAATCCTCATACTTATATTGATGAAAACGGTAATAAAGTTAATGGCTATAGATACTTTGTTGTTGAAGAATTTGCTTATAATTTTAAAAATCTTAACAAAAAAGACCTTCAAAAAATTATTAATTCAATTAAAAATATAGAAAATTATGATGCAAATTCTCGCCCGGTTTTTCATGACCCATTGGAAAATAAACCTGATAAGCATGCTGGGATAAGTGTATTAACGCCACAAGATGAATATGGAAGGGATATAAATCCGTATAATAACAATGTTCATCCTCGGCAACGCATTGTTGCAAACAACCCTAATAATAAAGTTGATGCTAACGGAAACATTATATCCGAAAATTTGATAAATGTAACACCTTCTCTTATCAAAAGAATGATTACAGAATGTGTCGCCCGAATCCAAAAAGCATTATCAATAAGAAAAGTAGGCAAATTCCTCGCTTATGACGGAGATAAGAAGTTTTATTCACCATTAGGATTGGAAGACAAAGGCGGTCCCGTTCAAAACATACGAAATTATCGGAGAAAAAATGAACTAATAAGGCTATGGAAAAGAAATGATAATTCTAAATATTTTTATGCCAAAACATTGGATGGAAAAAATTGGATACCATTAACTTGTAGTGATGCAGGGCATGAAATACAAGATGACTTGCTTAACATTTGAAAAATCATAAAATAAGCCGTTGAAACAATGTTTTCGACGGTTTTTTCTTTTTAGTGAAACTATTTATAGTCAAATAAATATTTGATAATGGCAAAAAAATTAATCATAACGGAATCCATGGCGAAAAGACTATTCGGAGAAAAGGTTCTCAAGGAGGCTGAAATGTCCAAGGATGAAGTAAAGAAAATAGCCAAAGACGCTGCCAAGGATGCTGTGAAAAACGACCGTGACCTCAACAAGGATATGGAGAAAAAAATTAAGGCATTAGTGGCTGCTTGTGTTAATAAATTGTTCATGACATTATGGCAACGCCGTAATTTTTATGAAGATGAGATAAAGAAATAATATAGTATATGGTTAAACATGATGAAATGACCCGTTATGCCTTTATATCCCATATGGAAGATTATATGAAGAAATTGCTCAAGGACCCGATGCATGCTGACACTGATGAATTTTTGAAATCGCATGACATTGACGGTCCAAAGGCGTTGTCAATATTATTGAAGAAATCAAACCCAGAAGATGAAAATTCTTCAATCATTGTTCGTACCGAAAAAATAAAGGACAACGGGATTGATGATAATGGAAAAAAGAAGCCTGAATCATTCACCGTGAAATATAAGATTCCAAGAAAGGATTATACAAAAAAGATGAGAAATCTTTACATAAATCTTTTTGAAAGCAATATTATTGCTGATGATATATTAAAAGAAGATGGGGAAGGTGGCGGAGCAACGTCCGCTGATGCCTCTGGCCAATATTCAACGCCTTTATTCGGAAAACCAATTAAAAGGAAAACAATGTATATTACCCAAGAACAAGCCGATTATATTAAAAAAACGTTAAAGGAAGAGGCTGTTATGGACACCCCGATTGGTGATTTTGGTTATGATGTCCCGATTGGTGACGGGAAAAAGAATAAGAAAAACAATTTTTATGCCGATGCAAATGACCATAAGAATATGATGAAAAAAAGTTGGCAAGGCAATGTTAATGAAGCAAGGGGTTTGAAAAGCCAAAAACTTTTTGACATATTCAAAAAATATGGCAGAAAATATAAAGATTCGTCAGAAGCGATGGATTTACATAACACTACCGATGATGATGTCATAGGTGTATTTACAAGTCATGATATGCCGGAATATGATGAAGGCAAATCTGCTATTGCATGGGCAAATTCAAAAGGATATCACATGAACCCTAATGACGGGCTTAGATTTATTGAATTGGCTAAACATATAAACGGTGACATCATTTACGCTGTGGTCATCAACAGAAACGCCAATTATGATTCTTATCCGGATGGTAAATATAATGGAGGTTTTAAAGATTATTCATCAAAAAAACAGCAAAGAGAAATAAATAAGAGTCAAAACGGTTCAGAGCGATATATTTGGAAAAATGATAATGATTATTGGAATCTTATGGCACAAAACCCATGGTACAAAGATTGGAGTGATGATTCCAAACAAAGGCTTCAAAATCGAATAAAAAACACATATAAGGGAGAGGATAAAAATGATTAATAATCAACTGTACGGCAATCAATTCAATCCCAATGTTATGAAAGATTTGAAAAAAATTGATGAAAAGATTGCCAAAGAAGAAAACCCGGAAGAAATCACAAAACTCAAAATGGCTAAACTTTACAGAGGAATGGAATTGATGTCGGGAACATATGGAAGGACATACCAAGGATATTTTCCATATTAATATTTTTGGCATAATTTTTAAATTTTAAATAATAATTAAATGTAAAATAAATTAAGCAATGGTAAAGACTTATAATGTAGGCACATTAAGAAAACTTGTCTCGGAAAGTTCTGAATTCAAACCGAAAATCGGTGATGGAGTAGAAAATGAAGACAAGAAGAACAACGGCAAGGCTTACAAAGATGCCAAAACAAGAGCCCAAGATTATGACGGAGGGTTGAAGGCTGATGAAAAGAAGCCTAAATATGTCAAATCTGATGGGAATAAGACCACTTTGGACTATAATCCAGAATCCGTTTCAAAAGAATGGAAGGATAGGGTTCATGCCCAAGCGAAAGGATATACATCAACCGCTGAAATGAACAACGGTCTTGCCAAGGAAGGTGATTTTTCGCATAATGATGACATATACAACGGAATAAAAGATTGCGGAAAGACAATCCATCAAAATGAGAAAGACCTCAAAAAAAGCGGTATCAAAGCCAGCCGTCTTCCTGAAAAAACTTTTGATAAAGAAGAGATGTATGAAAGCAAAGAAGGTTTTGATATGAGAAATCTTATTGACAATTTCCGTGCGAAATCTCTTGCTCCCGCATCAGTAATAAAGGAAGATAAAGTGATTAAAACCGCATATTTCAAGAAAACCAAATTCCTTAATGAAGAGCATATGCTTTCAAGGATTCCCGATGAATTCAAAAATGACGGGCAGCAATTCAAGATGAAGGATAAAACCGGAAATACTTATCTTGTTGAATGGAATGATAAAGGTAGTAAAATTCTTGCTCACTCAAATCCCAATGCGGTCAATGAAGAATTCAATAAAATTAAATATCTCACATCATATTCGGTCAATGACACAAAAACAGGATTTTCTGATAGACTGAACGAAAATGATGATTCATTCAAGGCAATGCTTGACAAAGCCAGAAAAATAATCAAATAATAAACTTTTGAAAATTATGGAAGAAACTCCACAGGGTTCAAACAATGCTGGCAATGTTGTCGGGTGGATTGAAAGAATAGTACAAATTGTTAAAAAATATGGAATTCAACAAATATTCATGTCATTCCTTATTTTATTTATCGCAATAGTAATTGGTATTGCAGCCTTTAACCCTAACTCAATATGGAAAGCGGTGGAAAAGGCTCAAAGCAAAGCACATACTGAAGCGGTCGTTAAAAGAATTAAAGCCGAACCTCAAATAAGAGAAGCATTAATGAATTTCAAGGGTGAAGTACGGGCTGACAGAACTTTTATTCTTGAGGCACATAATGGGGGAAGTAATCTTACAAATCTCCCGTTCCTTTATGTTGACCTTACTTATTCCGAACCTAAAAATTCCCTTACATGGCTTGAGCAAGAATACCGTAATGTAAGATTGTCACATTATCCATTGGCTTCTTTTATTTTTGATAATAATTTTTGGTTTGGGTCAATTGAAGAACTTAAAGAGATTGATGAAGAACTTGCGTTAAGGCTTCAAAAAGAAGATGTAATGTATTTTGGAATGATGATGATGTATGGTGAATATAATCCATCTGGCACAATTGGTGTTGTTTATAGCAATGATTACAGCCACATGCCAAGTATAACTGTTATAAGAAAGGCTATGCTTAAATATTCATCCGCAATTTCTCCGCTACTTAACAATGAGAAATGGTAAATTTATAAATCTCAAATATAAAATTCAAACCGTTATCAATAAAAGATAACGGTTTTTTATTGCCTTTCAATAAATAATAAATTATCTTATCTATAGATAAAATTTTAAAACATGGAAATAAAAGACAGAATCAAAAAACTTGGGTCCTATTTCAAGGAAATGCAGATTGTTACCGTTGATGGGGAGCAAGTGATATATATTGTTGTGAATTTCCCAAGAGGGTGGGTGATTGATGATGAGATTGAAACAAAATTCAATATATCTATAATGGACGGAGAAATCCCTGATGAATATTATTTTTGCGGAAGTATTGATTTGGGTCAAGATGTATTGTTTGATGCTATTGACTATAATATTGAAAAAATGAAAAGCGCAATAGAAAGGGCGCAATTATTAGCTTCCAAGATAAAGGAATTGAAAGGAATGTTTGAAAATGAGGATATTTCTCTTGAAAAACTACGTTCATTGAAATTTGTTATGGATGAAAATAATGAGAAATTGATTATACCGAAAAAGAAAGGGAAAGAAATCCAACAAACTTCCGAAACTGAAACAATAATTGAAAAAACTGCTGAAGAAAATGAGTAACGGATTATTGATATTAATATATTGCATTGCTATATATGGTTTTTGTAACATGATGGCTTTCGGCAGCGGTCCATTTAGAATATTTGAGCATATAAGAAATATCTCAAATTCAATCTCTGAGCATTTCGGAATGTTGTTTTCTTGTATGATGTGCATGCCTGCCAATTGCGGATGGATAATAAGCCTCTTTGATTGGTTTTTCTTGAAAAATGTTAGTATCACTCCTTTCAATATAATTCTTGCGGGAACTAATTTATGGTGGGTGGCTCTGATTGCTGATTGCTGTTTCACCACCGGCGCTGTATGGTTCATCCATAACTTTGAAAGTTTTTTTGAAAGCATTTCTGAAGGAACATCGAATATACAAGAAAATGAAAATAATGACGATATAAAGATACTTCACGATTAAAATGGACTACTTCACCAAACAAGAATTAAATGCCCTTAAAAACGAAATAAACGGTAAAGAACAGTCCATTGAGGTATTTAAGGATTCTTATGCTCAGCATTTATTAAATGATTTAGGAAATGACATTAAAGAATCAATGAAAAAACCATCAAGGCCAAATTTCTTTTTGGGATTGAAAATAAAATTTCAACGATGGCGAAAAATGAGACAAGATAAAAAGGAATTAAAGAAAATCAAAAAACTTATAGAAAAAGGAGAGATTGGTTATTGAAAACCTTTCTCTCCTTTTATCCTTTTATTTGCTTTAAACATTTTAACTATTTTCAAAAGATGGTATTAAATATTTAGCATCAATGTTTGGTTTGACATGAATATTATATGTTGTTTCTAATTCAGTCGGCTCAAAATACCAAAAATAAGGAACTGATTCATTATTTGATTTGCTAACAAATAATCCTAATTCATTTTTAATTTGAGCCTTTTTATCATCATCCAATGTAGACATATCATTATTGCAAATATCTAAAATCTCTTTAGGCATAGTATATGTTATTTGTGGGTCATTTACATCCGTATTTTTGGTAAAAAATAAAACTAACGCCAAATCTTTTAAACGTGTAGAAATAGAAAAATTTTCTATTGAAATATATCCATTTTCATCAAGAAAAATTTTTTCATTTAATTGTGTGAATTTATAATTTTCTACAATAGAATAAATTTTTCCATTTATTGTAAGTTTTATGTATTCTATGTCTGTCATTGTGTCATCCGGGTATAAAAATCCCAAGGAATTATAAAGTGTTACATAATTAGGAAGATAATTTATTGATTCTGTCTCTTCCACATAACTGACATTGGGTCTATCTATCCCCCCCTATATATGCTTGATAATCAGCATCTTTTTCAAATAATTTTAAATATTTCATAATGTTTATATTTTATTTGTTTTTATATAATTCTTTTATAACCTTATTAACACATTCCATTATCATTCTCTTTATATCAGATTTTGACGCTTGTACCATATTTTCATATAGTTTTGAAATAATGTTACTTTTTTTTCAATTTTATCTATAAATAGTTCCATATCAACATAAAAAAATCCCCTCCAAAATTCTTTTATTGGAGAGGATTCTTAAAATTATATTTAATGTCTTGTCAATGATTAAAATTCACCGCAGTCTATTACCATATTGTCAAAATTAAAGGTAACTGTAGTACCCTCTTTTGTTGCAGTAATCTTATTCGTTTGTGAATTTGTTACAGTTATTGTTTGAACTGCATTATTTGCTGTATTCGTTACACTTTTTAAATCTGTAGTAAGGGTACTAATATTAACCTTATTCGCATTAACTGTTGTTTCAAGTATTGCAACTTTTTGGTCAGCATATTTCTTTGCCCCTGTAATAGTTGTTGTTGCTGAAGTTGATGCTGTTGTTCCTTCAAGAGCAGTTTTTACATCATTTGATTTTGTACCTGCCACATCTTTAGCATATGCACGAAGTCCGTAAGCAGTCAAAATATCTTTTGTATCAGCCGTTGTTCCTGTTTTTACGTAGCCACTCAATGTAGTACCGGTTATTCCATCAACAGTGTTTTTAAGCCCGGTTAAATCAGACTGGTTAGCTTTTAAATCAAGAGCGTCTTGAATACCTTTCTTAGTATCGTAGTCGCCTAAATCCGTTTTTGCAACTTTGAGTTCAAGGGCTGCATCTACATCTTTTTTGACGGCAGCAGCTTTTGCTGTAGCCTCAACCGCAGCAAGGGCGGTTTTTGTTGCAGCGGCATCTGCTGTTGTCTTTACCGCAGTAAAAGAAGTATCTTTTGTCAAAGTAGCATTAAATTCAGCAGCCTTAAAATATGGAGAAAGGTCTATAGTTCCACCGAGTGCATCCCATTTCGCTTCTGTGTCACCTTCACCTTTAGCCCATACATAATTGGTGCCAGCAGGAACATTATCATGAGCATTAGTTACATTCCATACATCACCTACCACTTGACCGGTTTTTCCTGTAAGTTCTTCATATGTACAGGTACCTTTTACTCTGTAAACACTGGAAACTGCGGCTGCTATTTTTTCGTCAGCATATTTCTTTGCACCTGCAATGGATACTGAGGATGATGTATCTTTATCTGTACCTTGTAATGTGGTTATCGCTGCACTATTTTTACTGATATTTGATGCATTTGCATTGGCTTTATTTTCTACTTCACTAAGTTTTTTAGCTATTGACCCATCAGTATTTCCAGTAATAGCAGTTACTAAACTGTCTGCATATTTCTTTGCTCCTTCAATTGTCTTGGTGTCTTTGGTATCACCCGTTGTTCCTATAAGGTCAGTCTTTGCTTTAGAAACTGCTGTATTGGTATAAGCGGTAGTTCCGCCGGATAACTCGGTTATCTTGTCGGTATTAGTTTCAATTGCAGAGGCGTTGGCTGAAATTTGCTTCTGAAGGCTTCCATCTGTATTTCCTGTCAATTTAGCAATTTCAGTATTAGTATAAGTCTTTGCTGCTGTTATTGCCTCAGTTTTCTTAGTAGATGCATCGTCTTTTGTTTCATAAGTTTTTGAGGCATCGTCTTTTGTTAAATAGTTTGAAAGGGTTCCTGATTCACCATTGAGTTCATCAATTTGACCTTGCAACTTTTCATTAACCGCAGTAATTTGACTTGTGATTGCGGAATCAGTAACAAAACTTGCAACCTCTGTATCTGACACTTTAATTTGAAGTTTAGCGTCTTTTGTATTCTTGTGAAGTACTGCTATCTCACCATATTGAATGTCATCAATCGGGGTTGTTGTAGCTGTAGAACTATGGTAATTAATTAATCTAACGTTATTTCTTGCCATAAATTTATTTATTTATTTATTTATTTATTATCAATTTTAACTAAAAATAAATAGAGTTTTCTATGTAAAAATATCTATTATTTAAAACAATTTCTTTATTATTTCATTCATCTGATTGACTTTTGATACCAATGTCTCATATTCTGAACGGGTTATTGTTATCGGCTCATCGTTAATATTATTGTTTGATTGAACTGCAACATTTTTCTTGAACAATGATTTTCTTGAAACATCCCCGATTATGTAATTATTCTTATATTTTCTGACATTGAATTGGGCTGTCGCTCCATTTATTGTCTTTATTTCATTTGTACAATCACTGTCATAATATAATGTAACAATTTCATTATCCAACACCATGTCACTAAATGTCATAATATATGATTCGCTCGGCATATCATAAGTGGCACTGAATGTTGTTCCGTCAGAAAATTTAAGATTATCTCTTTCTGATTTAACATAAATAGTACTTGCTGTGACAATTTGATAAGATGAATCATAAATCTTAACATATGCTGTATCACCTACTGTTATGCTGTCATATGAAATAACAAAATTACAATAATCCTTTGACAATAATGGTTTTATCCATGAAGCCTTATCCCAATCGGTTTTATAATAAATATTATTTGAAGAATCTTTGAATATCATGTTTGTATTGTCTGTAGGAGTTACTTTTTCTTGAGATTCTGATATATACCATTCTTTAGTATTATCATTTTGACTTATGTTTGTATAATTAATATCAAAGTCATAACCTTTGGAATGATAAGGAACTTTTAACGTTTTTTCTCCATTATAACTATTTCCGGCATAATTATAACTATCATATCCAAAAGGATGTGCTCCTTGTATTCCATTTTTATCCATATATTGAGCATGCAAATTAGGTGCATCTGCATTTAAAATTGTTATTGAATGGAGATTGCTACAATAAGCAAAAGCGGTTCTGTAAACATCAGTAATTGCACCTTTAATAATAACCTCCTCAAGATTGTTACAAACATAACACATATTGACTGGTAATTCTTTTACTGTTGAAGGTATTATTAATTTACGTAATGATTTGCAATTACCAAAAATTTCTTGTCCTAAATCCAAAAGTCCTTCATTTAAATTTATTGTTGTTAAGTTTTCAGCGTGAGAAAAAGCCTCTCTTCCTATTGTCCTTAAACTATCCTTAACATTAACGGTATTAACAGTTGATTCTTCAAAAGCGTTTTCCTTTATTTCAATAATATCTCCCGCAAAATCAACATCCTCAATATTGTTTTGATAGAAAGCGTGATGCTCAACAATTGTATTGTCCGTTAATCCACGGAAAGACTTTATTCCATAAGGGACTCTTACAATCGTTTTTTTATCAGAAGAATACAATGTACCATCAACCACCGTATATTCTCTGTTATCATCTTCTTTCGGAAGAACGAAATCGGTTAATGATGGTAATTCGGAAATCATTCTATAATCAAATTTTGCCACGGTAACATTCTCCATTTCGCCGTCGGCATTTTCTTTGACGGCTGTAAATATAGGCAATGTCAAAGTTGTTAAAGACGGGCATTTGCTTATGATAGGAATTCTTCTGTAAGATTCCGCATAATCTGAAACATCATACGGGAACCATTTTGGAAGAACCGCTGATTTAAGAGAATTACATCCCATTATCACTTGCGCTCCCATTTCAACAACATTTTCCGGGAATTCAATTTTCTCCAATGATGAACAACCTGAGAATGCATATGAATAAATTGTACTATCCTTTGTGAATGCGGTTACTGAATCCGGTATTGTTATTGATTCAAGTGAAGAACAACCGGCAAAGGCATGATGTCCAATAGATTTAAGATTTCCATTGGTGTCAAGACTTATATTCTTTAATGTTGCACATTTCTCAAAGGCATAATCCGATATGCTTGCGGCTTGGATTTGTGATAAATCAACTAATTCTATAGAAGATTCTGCGAATGCCCCTATTCCAATATTAGTTGATGTCGTTACCACAAGTTCTTTAAGGTTTTGCACCCCAAAGAAGGCATATGCAATAATTGATATAACTCCTTTTTCTGTTTCATAAATTTCTTTATGTGTGCATTTCGGTGCATATCTGATAAGAGCTTGCCTATTTGATGAATAAATCACATTATCCTCGCCAATATAACGTTCGCTTCCCTTTTCAACATCCAATTCTGAATATTCACGTCCGTTAAAGACGTTTGTCTGAATAGTTGCTCCCGAAGGTATAATAAGTATTTCAAGTTTATTATCTGTTGTCTCTCTTGCCCATGGTTTTGTCTCAAACGCATCCGTGCTGATAATCAAATCGGTTGAAGGAAGATTCAATGTTGTTTTCCCTCCCTCATAACTAAATGGAACAACCCTTCTTATAGCAGTTCCTCCAAATGCAAAGTCATTTATCATATTGACATTCTCAGTCAATGACAATTCGCCGAGTTTTGAACAATTTCTGAAGCATCCCTCTGGTATTTCAATTATGCCATTCGGTATGGTTTTAATAAATGCCAAGTCATTGGTTTCATCATCATTCATGATGGATACCTCTGTCAATTCCTTACAACCGTCAAAAGCATATTCTCCTATTGATGTTAATGTATTCGGTAAAGATATTGCTGTTATATTGGAATTGGCAAAAGCGTTATTAATTAAAGATGTTACATTTGTGAAATATGCAAATTCCCTAAATGAGAATTTATCTGAAATATTTGCGAATTTGTTTCCAAAATCTTCAGCCGTTACATTTTCTGCCTCTTCTTTGGTCATGGCCACGGCGTTGCTATCAGAGGTCCATCCGAAACTATTGCATAATCTCATCAATACCGGATTAGATTCCACCGTTGCAATAACCGTTTCATTCAATGAAAGTATTCTTATTGAAGTATCTGCTGAAGTGCCATCAAAATTCTCCACTTTTGCCTGAAGATTTAAGATAGAAGAAATCTCTGGCTGTGTATCTGACATCTTTATTTTGTAAATCAATTGATTGTTTTCATCTACGCCATGTGATTCCACATAACCATTATCAAGAGCCTCTCCTTCAAGATTCCAAGTAACCTTATAAGTACCTACTGGGGTCACATTTTTATTTGTCATAGGAAGTAATGTATAAACATATTCCTTTGATTTATAGTTAGATAAACTACCATCAATTGTTACTGTCTTGGCATAGGTCGGGTCAAGAATTTTAAACGTCATAAAGGATACCTTGTCAATACCTTGGGAATCAATAAGTACCATATTAACCAAAACAGTCATTTCTGTATCCACACCAGTTACAATCTCATTAGATGTTAATGTTCCGATAAAACTTCCGTTTGATGTCTTTGTTGTTTTCAATGATATTCCTTTGCGAACCGTTGAAAGGTCTTTGATTACCTCAAAATGCTTTCCCGATATAGGGTCTTCAAGAACCTTATTATCATCTTGTTTTGTCTTGGTCGTTTCTTTGACCAAAGAATAAGTTAATTCACTGATTTTATTAAGAACTGCCTCTTCATCAGGATAAACCCTCATCTTGAACACATTTGTCTTTCCCGCCACCATTTCGGTAACATCTGACTCAATGAAAACGCTATCTGGTGTAATTACATAACAAACCGCAGTCTTTTGATTGAAGCAGTTTTCCCCGAATAATTTTTTGAGTTCCTCTATGCTTTCCGAAGAAAGGTTTCCGCATTGCCTAAGGTCGATTGTACCCGATATGGAGAATGATTTTCCCTTTTCTTTGAAATTCTTTAATTTCCAAACATCGTTAAGGTCACTGAATGACCAATTGACATTTCCTAATGTCAATGATTTGCTTCGGTAAAGCAATGTTGCTTGCGTTGATGCATCAATGGCTGATATCCATGGATAAACCAATCTGTTCCAATATTCCTTGCCCAATTCCTTGTTGTTTGACAAATCCATTTCCTCAAGGTTGGTTGTCGGTTTGTATTTAAATGATGCCGTCAACCCTGTTTCTGTTCCATTTACTCCCGTGAAATTAATGTCTTTCAATCTCAATGTCTTGATGGAATCAGGCAATTCAACAAGTGAATAAACCGAGCCTTCGGCAGGTATGAAACTACCTATCTTGGAGCCACTTGCCTTCAAAACATGAAGATTCGGGAAAGATTCTGTAGGAACGTTTGTGATTCCTGCAAAATTGGTTATGTCAAGATATTCAAGATTTCCAAGAACATCTCCCCATGTTGTTGTATCTTGGGTTGTATTATTGACACTATTCGGATTTCCGATAATAAGTTTTCTTAAAGTATTCTGAACCCTATCATTTCCAAGGACAAATTTGAAACTACCCTCATAAACCAATGGGGCTATGTCACTGAAATTAAGTTCTTTAAGTTTATTGAAAGCATAGATATAAACAGGGTCTCCTTGTGATTGGTCAGTAGGGAATATCAAATCAAATGCCTCATTCTCATCTTTTCTGATATTTGATTCATAGATACGTTTTTGTTGTCCCCAAGCATAATAATATTTCATGCCAGCAACACAATGTATAGGAGTTCCTTGCTTACAGTTTGTCTTGATTTCAACATAAGTATTCTTATAATCTCCTGAAAGCCATTGTGCATCAAGAAGATTAAAGTGGTTCGCTATCCACCAGTGTCTGTGCGAACGCCTTGTACCTTGCAGCATCCAAAGGTTGTTGACCGGATTTCCCGCCATATCACCTACGCCTTTTGCTGCATCAATATACTTGTATTTTTCATTGGCATTATAAATTCTCTCACACCATTGTTCTGTTTGTTTGGTGTCGAATTCATTCACCATATTATCATAATTCAATTTGTATTTGGACATTGAATAATCAAGGTCTCGAACCATACGCATAAATTCATCATCTGCCTCAAGATTGTTCCACAAAGTACTGTCATGACCCATCATGGCATAAGCATTTGCTCCGCTTTCATCACTGTCATCATCAATGATGTCAGAGGCATTATCTGTGGTTTGCCTGTTCAATGTCCAATCAAAAGCCAATTGTCCGTTGTTGCGAAGTCCGAACAAACAGTCGTTATCATAATTGATAAAGAACCATTTTCTGTATTTTCCGTCAGTTCTTGAATCATATGGACCATTCCCATCTGTGAATAACATTGTGTTTTTTACAAACTGGTCAACCGCCCCATATCTCATAAGAAAAATATAATAACCAGCTAATTTCCATACGTCAAAATGCTCCCATTTTTCTGTATTGAATTTCTTTTGTCTATTCTCTGCATTATCCTCAAGTCCTTTACCCGAAGCATATCTATAACTATTTGCTGAATCATCAGTATATCCATATTGATAACCATTAATTTTCTCAGCAAAAGAACTGTCAATATCCAAAGTACCGCTATATTGCGTTTCTCCGCTCACGTGCCTTGTTGAAACAATCCATTCGGAAAGAGCATAAAGGTTTGATGGGTCATATTGTCTCTTGGATGTATCACCATAATCATCTGGGTCTGGATAACGGGATTCATAAGTATCTTGCCATTTGCGTCTTGTCCCGTCCTCATTCATATCAAAGAAACCCTCTGTTGTCTTGAACAATGATAATGGATTGGTATTTTTCAGACCTTCCCAACACTCAACTTTAGATGAATCATAAATAAGTTTGGTATCATCATTAGGGTCCTCAATATCTTCAAATCCAAATACCTCATAAGAACCTTTATCATTGATAAAGTTGTATTGTCCCATGAAAGTAAGGTCATTTGAGGTATGTGACGTTCGGTAGAAACAAACCATAGGGAAACCATCCACCGCAGTTCTAATATCATCAGCTCCCGCAGCGATACAAATTTTTTGTGCCTCGGTACGGCAAACGTATTTCTTTTGGTCTTTCATGGCTTGTGTCCTGTGTGGTGTATGAACAGTAAATGAATCAATACCAATTCCTTCCGGACGAACATAATCAATATATTCAGCATTAGAAACCAATGCATCATCGTTATAAGTCATGTTTGAATATGATGCATCTCCGTTTGAAAGCAATTCTGTATTCTCAAAAATATCATTCCAACTTCTACCTCCGGCAACGTTATGGGAACAAGAACTCTCCATAAAATCTGCTTTCAATGTCCATTTATCAGCCTTATGGGCATCCGCTCTGAATCTATATTTACCTTTTTTTAGTGGATTTCCCTCAAAATCAAATGTATAGCACATTGTATTTCTAAGAGTTCCATTTGTCTTAAAGTCATCAAAATCAATCTTAGCCCCGGTCTCCTTATTTCTGAGCATAAGGTTTCCTGTTACTGAATTCGGGTCAAGTTCATATTTTGATGTTTCATAAACCTCCTTGGTGAATTTCTTGTCTTTTGTTTTAAGTTTGAAATTCTTTCTCGGATAACCCAATGACGATGTACCCTGCAATTTCAATTGACAGTTGAATGATACAAAATTCCTTTCCGGTTCAGCACGGTTAATATATTCAACATCAAATTGCCTCCATTCTTTATCTTGTCCGTTTTTTGTCAAATCATTCATATTTCCCGTGAATATCATCACAGGAATCTTATTTGCCACCTCATCAAAACCAATTTCCGAAGTTGAACCCGCCTTTAAAACATCATTTCTTGAATAAACGCTTTGAACGTCATCTGAATCAACAACATAATTATTGAATTCCTCATCAACCGTCAATGCCTTTTGATATACTCTGATTGAACGAAGTCTAACCTTGCATTTTCCCGTAGGGTCACCTATTGACAAATAAGCAAATGATTCCATTGCATCAGATGCATCAAACATAGCGGCACGCTCAAGAACTCCATTTATGACAATATACATAAGGTTGCTTGAATCACTGCTGTCATATTGGCTTGAACGATTGCCTATAAAGGCTATTTTAAGCCTCTCATTGTCCTTATAACGTGTATTGATAGATGTACCTTGAGCGGTGGTGAATTCGGCTTTTGTGGCTGTTATTTTAAAGGAAGCGGACTGCACTCCTTCCACATTGTTCGCACATTCACAAATAACCGCATTATCATCATCAATATCAAAAGTTTCCAAATCGATTTCAAAAGTACCTCCTTGTTTAGCCCAGTTATTAACCATCGGCTGTATATTGAAAGATACTACCGCTCCGTTGGATATAACCAATGATTCGGTGTTTTCATCCCATCCTTGTTGTGAGTTCCATGAAAATCCGGAAAATTCCGCCTTATATTCATTTCCGTCACTACCTATACATGACCATACATCACGGTCACTATCTGAATTTCTTCGTCCATTGGATTGGAGTTTAAGAAGAAGTTGGCTTGTTGTCTCTTTAATGCCTGTAGAAGTTTCATCTACATCAATATCAATATCTTCTTCAAATAATTTTGAAGAATCCTCTCCTAAAGCATATATTGCCAATTTTCCTTTTCCTGGGTCCATCGGTCTATAATTGAACGAATTGATTGAGCCGTTGGTATATTTTCCTTTTGATACCACTGTTCCGTTCCATTCAAACCTAACCTCAAGATTTCGCCCGCTGTAATCATATACAGACCAATCAAACATTATCTGTTCAAACTGAGCCGCTGTTATTTTAGGGATTCCATTGCCTGTGGCGATTCCCGTTGTATTCGGAAATTCCTTATACATCAAAAATGACGGTTTTGCATCACCCGCCTTTGCAAAAGTGTAAAAATGCAATGGAGTATAGAATTTGGAAGTTCCATCAGATAAAACATATGCTCTGACTTGCAATGAATGTTGCCCATCAGCCAATGAGGAAATGTCCAATGTTGCACGGTCATCTTTTCTAATATCTGTGATAACCATCGACTCAAAACTATTGACTGATTTTCCGTCAATATAAAATTCCAAATATTTTGCTCCCGTACATTCAATTATATACGGAACTGATATGACATTTCCCGTCTGCGGTTCTGCAAACTGAAAAGATGGAGTAAAAGAAAGATTGAAAAGATTGTAAGTAAAAGGAATTGTTCTTGAAGCCAATGTGGTAAGTCCTTTTATATCAACTGTTACATTATTGGTACCTGTTTTAAGGTATTCATCAATAGGCTGTGACACCCTTGTCCATCCCTCCGCATCAACGAAAACTTCTGTCGTGAATTTCTCCACAACGTTTGAATTATTGAAGGTATATTCAATCCTTGCCTTTGTATCTGTAGGAACATAAATTTCTCCCGCTGTTGAATCCGCTATCTTAAAACCAAACGATATCGTATTTCCTGTGGTTCCATCAATAATATCATATTTCAACTGAAGTGTCTCATAATCCAATTGAACCTCATATTTTGATATTGTCTCAAAACTGTCAAGAATCAATGATTCATCTTCGGTCAATATATACTTGTCCCTATCATCAGCATCCGCAAAACAAAATACGGTGGAAGAGCCTTCCGGTTTATATATTGCCCCGAATTTTGTATTCAAACTGCCTTTTATGAATTCCTGTACTCTATTTCCAGCAACTGGAAGTCCCCCGGTCGAGGCATCTCCTCCCCAATCGGTTGATTTATTTATCTTTTCGTTATATTTCTCCATTGCAAAAAATCAAATTAATTTTTCCAAGCATCATCATTAAGCCATGGCTTTTCATTAATCCAATAACCTTTGCCATAGCACGAACGGACTGCTTGCCATACAAGATATTTACCATAGTACACCTCCGAAAACGAAAGTGTACCATGGTGAATCTCTGTTATTTCTTTTCCATTCCTATATATCATAAGTTATTGAACATTAAAATATTATACAGTTCCTTCCGTGTTATCCTCTGTTGAACCAGTTTCTGAAGGATTTTCTTTTGTTCCTTCAAGTGCTGCAATCCTATCATTTAATGATTTCACTGTTTTCTCCAATTCATCTACTCTTGAAACAACCTTGATAAGGTCAAGGATTGGGACTGAAACACTTGTGAAGTTCTTTACTTCATCCGTTGTTCCTGTATAATTATTCTTTTCAACGCTAAGGGTTAATGCAGGTAATACTGATGTTAATGATGCTAAATCTGTAATGCCTTCTACTTCATAGCTTCCACAAGAATACTTATTCTCTTTAGAGATTTCAATTGGTATTGATATTCCTTTTGCTCCAATTTCAAAAGCATCAGTTGATTTAACTGCGACTTTTCCGTCATTGACTAAATCAAGAGAAGCGGATTTTATAATACCATCTGTATCTGGTTGCCCTTCAGTAGATGGGTCATTTTTTGTTCCGTATTGCTTTAAGCCACTTGCATCAATTTCCACATTACCATTTTTTCTTTTTCTATAAACTCTTCCTTTAAGGAAATCAACATCCGTTGTCAATCCAGTAAGCCCATCAATTGCAGTTTTATTTTGCTCGGCTGTGGATTTTGCTGCTGTAGCCACTGCATTAACCTCATTAAGGGCTGTTTTTGTTGCATAAGCAGACATATCTGTACCATCGGATGTTGAGCCACTGCCCGAACCGCCACCAGATGAAAGCGTTCCATCACTGTAGGCTCTTGCCACATCAATGATTTCATTCCAAGTTGCCTTAGGAGATTCGTCCAAAATATCTTTAAAATCATCAGATTGTGTAGGATAATCTATTTTTCCCGTACTCTCATTTTTTACTAATGCTCCTCGTGTTACTCCGTATACATAAGCATCTCCCTTGAAACGATAGTCTCCTGTATAAAGCGATGTATGAAGATTATTAAATGTACCGAATTCTACTCCTTTTCCGCCAACACCTGCATAAACCGCATCTTCATTAATGTTTGATGTACGGTCAGATTCAAATTTAATTTTATTCTCATGACTGCTACCATCTTGTCCTGCTATCTGCAATGCGATTCCACCATGGTCATAGCAACGAAGGTCTATTGCCCTTGCTTTAACTTGCAATCCAATTGGACCTTGATTTTTTGAGTTGTCCAATATACCTTCATTCCATTTATCATAACGGACTTTAATATCAAATGCTTCATCTTTTGCTTCTTTATGTTCATAAGATTTTTGCCTATCAAGCGTAAGGCTTGCAGCATTTAATTTTAAATCAACAACTCTTGCATCTCTATTAGTTATTGCGCCATTACATATTTTAAAGCCATATTCTTTACAATCAACAGTACCCAATTCACAATCAAATTGAACTGGCTGAACATCTGTTTTAACTCCGTCTCTACCAGGTTTAATTTGTATAGCATCAGCGGATACAAGATTCAATTTTTCCAATCCCGCCGCTGCTGAACTAAGCTCAAGGTTTCCTTTGCCGTTATCTCCAAGACCGATAACTCCGTTACAAGTCTGTGCCGATTCGGCCTCTTTCGCAAAAATATCATAAGTGGTATCTCCCACTTTAATTCCTTTAATCTGTGCCATTTTATTAAAATATCAAAATGTTATTCTCATCAACAACGGCTTTGCCTAATGACAATATTCCGTTGGTGTCTATTTCATTATTCTTATCTACTTCAAGGTTATTATTTTCATCTATTGTTGTATCCGTTGAAGAATCCGATGATTTTGTGAATATAAGATTTCCGTTCTCATCAATGGATGCGTTCTTTATTTCAAACAATCCCGTTGATTCATCATAAACAACATCATTGGCATCAAATGTCAAATCCTCTCCATCAACTGTAACATCAGTGCTTCCGCTTGTGTTTCCCGTGGTATTATCTTCATAAACGCAATAATATGTAAAATCATTATATTCAATTAATTTCCCATCAATTGCCACTTTTCCACTTGCAACAAGTTCCGCATATTGACTTTCTGTAAGTGCTACATGGTCAGATTTTTCCTTACCTACCAAAGATTCAACATATTTCTTCAAATCAGCGACTATTGCATCAGCATAATCCTTTGATTTCTTCTCTGCATTGTTCCAAGAATCAATATTATCCTTAGCAATCCCGTCAAGAACATCTTTATTTTCATGGGTATGGGCTGATTCTTTTAATGCTTTGATATCATTTGCCATGGCGGCTGCACCCGTGGTATCATTTTCAATCCAATCAGCAATTTCCTTTAATGTATTAAATTGTTCTGGCGCATTCGCCACTATTTTTGCAACTTCCTCTGCGCTAATCGCTTGTATATCTGGCTTGTTTTGGATAAATGATGGGCTCTCTGTATCAGTTTCATCCCAATTGGATTGTGCTCCGCCCGAAAAATTTTCCAAGGCTGTTACAACGCTTCCTGATAATTCCTCAACATAATCAACAGTTTGGGCAGATGTCATATAATATTTTTTGAGGAAATCTTTCACATCTTCAGATAAATTCCCTCCGTCTGATGTTCCTCCGCTGTATTGCCCTATTTTAATAACCTCACCGTTTCTGTTAAGAATATATAATCCTTCATAACCCGGTTCGTTTGATATAACCAACTCGCCTTTATTGACGAATTTGTCAGCGGTTATATTCGCCGAATTATCAAAATGCTTATTTACTACTATTCTTGCCATGTTGTCAGTTCCGGTAATTTACCATAAATAGTTTCCGCTAAAGAAAAAAGCCGAAACCCTATTCAGATTCCGGCTTTTCTACTCTTTCTATAGGCTTTTCAAATTTGTCAAACATCAACCCCGTAGGATAATACAAATCCCTTTCCTCTATAGGCAAATCATGGGCTAATTTCACAAATTGTGGAAACAAAGGATTCTTGTATATATGATATTTTTTCTTCCCTGTAACACAATCTGTTCTGACCCCAAATGATTTAATAGTATCATCAATATCCTTATACCATATTCTATTGAATTTGAAAACTCCAATATGAACTTTTATCCCGTTCATTGTGGCATTTTTTGTAACAAACGGCTTGAATGTTTCTTCTTTTCCTGTTATGTCCCACATGAATTCATCATTTAATATATTTGTAATCTTGATATTGTTTTCATTTAATAATTTTATTATTGGAATATTATCATCCAATATCCTTAACATCACTGTGGTATTATAAGGAGCCGCTATTGCTTCATTGCAATTTTTCGCAATATCCACCCTCAACCTTTTGCTGTTAATCAACAATTCTGATGATGTGTACATTCCAAAAAATTCTTTCCAAGACTTATATCCCGTCAAGCCCATAATCTCTGATGTCTGCATTGCAGCGCATTCTTCATCAATCGTAAGATAAGTATGATTATCCTCCAATGCTTTGAATTCTCCCATTTTCCCATCAAGCAATGTTTTCAAATCAATCTTTTCCTTTAAATTCCATTGCCCTTTAAAATATTCAGACAACGTTGATGTCAAAAACCTTCTTTCATTTGCATAATCCGAGAATGATTTGAATTCTTTTTCATAAAGGGATATTGTATCATCATATTTTTTCTTGATGTCAAAATCTTTGTCATATAAATCAAATTCATACCCCCAAAGGTCATCATCGAACACCAACGGGGGATGAATGTAATTTACATCTTTGAATATTTTTTTATAATCTATATTTGTTATCATAACTATGACAATTTTAATGTTCCATCTGAATTTTTACCCAATGATTGCCACCCTGAACCTAAATTCATTAAAAAACCTAAAGAATTCAATTTAATGCCATATGTTTTCCCATTATGATATTTTTGCAATGTTATATTAAGATTACCATTACCATCATCTATTACAGAAACTATATTATTTTTACCCCAAATAGCATTAAAGCCATTTGTTCCAATAGTCATCATTTTTTTCTCCGGATATTCAATATATATATTATGACCACCATTGGTTTCATCGTCTATATTTCCATTTGGATATAAAGTACCACTACTGTTGTTTTTTCCAACCAATGTCATTTGGTATTGGGCTTTTAAATAAAAAGTTCCTTCATATGATGAAGTAATTGTCGTTGATGACACCACTCCTTCTGCATATCTATAATAAGAAGGCCTATTAGTATAATCCTTTTCACTCCATCCTTGTGTTGCTCCAAACACTCCCAGTTCTTTTGTATAAAGAGTTACTCCACTATTGTTTTTAATTTCAGCATATATTTTAAATTGAGGAAAAACGGGAACATCTTTGTATTGACCAACCATATTTGTATAATAAGTTAATTTTGGTATGGTGATTTTACAATTATTAGAAACATTAAATGATGATAATGTAATAGTCCCTTGGTATGTACTTTCATATGAAGAAAGATTTTTTTCAAATATATTTAAATATTTTACAGAAGAATTAAAGCCATTTGAATCATCATTTATTGGAGAATTGGTAATACTTAATACCGACGTTTTAGTATTTCCACTATACATAACCAAACTGTTCCCGTTTAAAAGCGAGATATCTCCATTTAAATTGATGTTATTGGCTACCATATTGCTTAAAGTTCCGGCCGTAGATATGACTTTTCCCCTAAATATTCCGTCTCGTACATCCAATTCGCCTAAAAATGTTCCACCTCTTGCTTCAAGTTTGTTTGTCACTATAGTTCCATCTTCATATATTTTTGTTGAACCTTGACTGTTTGTATTAAGCAATACATCTTTATCTTTATTTCTAACATAATAAATTCTTGCTCCAGTAGGGCTATAGAAATTATAAATACGATTTACATATACATCTTTTCCTGTTTCTTCATCATAATAATATGTTGAAGCATAACAATTATCTAATATCATTCCGTCCCCAGGACGTATATAACAATTTACTTTATTTTCATTAAGAAATGGTTCTGTTGATGCTGTTGATGAAAAATCTGATAATGTATAAAGTATTCCATCTCCACCTAATGTTGTTTCATCATCAGTGGTCCATGCATACCACATTGTGTCACCACTCTTAGCAACACCTGCCGAATAAATAATACGCCCCTTGTCTTTATCACTTGCAAAATCCGCACTACCGTTGATGAATGCCGTCAATGTGTCTCCGCTATATACTTCAAGTCCATAATCGGTGATATTGACTGCTCCTATCCTTCCTTTTGTGATACTAGCACCAGAACCGTTCATATCCCATCCCTTTCCATTGATTCCATCTTTTGATATGGTGAAACCATTTCCGGATATCATGCCATCTTTTATGACCAAATCACCAATATATCCTTCTTTAGATTCTATACGTCCGGTAAATGTTCCCTCACTGGCATAAATTTTTCCATATATAATGGCATTATTTGCCTGAAGAAGTCCATTTTTATCAACAATGAAAGAATATTTAGTATCCCCACTGACCCCAGATACAATATTGTTTATCAATATATAAGAATCATAATTTGCTGTTATCCATTCATATGTTCTACCCCCAACAATAACTGTATGCTTAAATTTACCATCTCCAAGGTCTTCAATACCCATTGCTTTATTAATTTCAGTTCCGACTAATCTTTCGCATAATGCCTCAATCTCTTCTTTAGTCATTCCACTACTTCCTGAGGTGACATAATCATATATATTATCCTTTGTAATATATCCTCCACTTGACAATAAGTCATTAAATTCATCTGATTTAAGATAGTCTTCAATCAATTTATTTACTTCATCTTCCGTAAGCCCTGTAGTAGTTCCGGTTGTACCTGTACCGCCAGTACTTCCCGTAACGGCATCTTTTATTTTTTCATCAACATAGTCTTCCATTGATTGCCCGCTTCCTAGTGTCAAAGAATTTGCAACAATATCTCCCCTGATATAAGCATTGGTGGCTGAAAATCCTCCGGACCTTCCATCAAGCACAAATTCCGGTTTTCCATCCTTATTGGTTTTCATACAATAAATCATACCGCTACCAATTATAATTCCACCAATGTTAGCGGTTTTGGCACTAAGTTCTCTTGCTATAACCTCAGCATCAATATTAACTTCATCGGCTATTAAATTGATAAATGATTTATCACCTAAAATTTCTGCCTTTATAGATGCCGTTAAAGCACTATTATCTGATACTGAAATAGTTATAGATGATGCAGTTTGTTTTATATAACTGTCAAGAATTGATGAAAAATGAACATATACTTTAGATGCGGGACATTCTTGTGTAAATGCTGTATCATAATAGAATTTACCATCCTCCGTATTATAATAAACAACTTGTTCACCACTGCTTCCGCTTGTATAATAGATTATGTTTCCATCAGCATCTGTTTCTGCCGTCAATTGTGCCACAGTACTCAGTTTTCCGCTGGCTATTGACCAAGACTCTCTCAAATCTGTTGTTTCTTTCATCAAATTATCAGTTCTTGTCATATACCTTTCCATCTCACCCTCTATGGCCATCATCTTATCACCAATTGTGGTTAATGTCCCATCCGGATTTTGATAATTAATCTGAGTAATCACATAAGCACTCAGCGCATTTAATTCATTCTTGACACTTGCCACTCCGAGTTCACTTTCAGCCAAAGCCTTGTCTATAATACTACCGGCCATAGCATCCATTTTCCTTTCAATTTCAACTGTGAGTCCGCTTCCTTGTATATATTTGATTGTATCCTCAATTGTGGCAGCACTTGCATTAATTATACGGGCAGCATTTGCCGCTGATTCAGCGTTTTCATCATACCATGTGGCATATTGGGCAATAACTCCCGAAACCGCAGCCAAATCTTGTCTAACCGAGCCGACAGTTCCACTTGTTGTGTTCAATGATGTTCCAAACCATGTAAACAATCCGTCAAGGGCTGATTCTCCCGTTCCAATCAAGCCCATTTTTGTTGATGCACGGTCATAATCGGTTTTAATGTCTTGAACAAAGCCGGAATAATCTGTCATCCAATCAGAAAATTCAGATGTTGCAGAAAATACTTCCTTAATTGTATCCGGTGTGATATTCTCATCATCAAGTTCAAACAATTTAGAAGCTTTATCCAATGCATCTTTTGCATCCTCTAATTTTTCCTCAAGGTCTTTTCTTACCTCATCAAGTTCTTTTTTGGTGTCCTCAATATCTTTTTTAGCATCAGAAATGGTATCGGTTACTTTATTCTCCAATTCATTTTTGACATCCTCATTATCCTTCTTGATATCTTCCTTAATTTCATCAAGTTTCTTATCAATGGCATCGTTGAAATCATCATATATGCTGCTTCCACTACCGGTGCCCGGAAAACTGCTACTACCATCAGCACCTTTTGCTCCATCTTTACCGGTAAGTATCAAAATATCATCTATTTTGACATTTCCATAGTATTCCCCAATCTTTTCCGGAACCGTTATGCTATAAGCATTGTACAATTCCTTATTCATCTCTTGAAAAGCATTATAATATGTCGAATAACTATAACTGCCTACAGTTTTCACCATATCTGCCAATACACTTGCATCGGTTATTCGGTTGGAGATATGGCTACCCCCAACCTTTACCAAATATGCATATTTATAATCATCAATTTTCCAACTTATAATTCTCGCTGCCATGATTTTATTGTATTTTTTCTAAATCGCTTGCACGTTTATATTCATCTCCAATCTTGATTGCTTCCTCATAATACGTTGCATCATCATCAAGATAGAATGCTGTATCTGCAACAATCTTCAATATTCTATTATATTTATCAATTCCAATTCCATCAAATGTTTCTGTTGCATCATCAAAACTATATACCAAAATAGTGGTTGACGGTATCATCTCCTGAAGATATTTCATAACCACGTTTTTAATATACTTCTGCAAATATTCATTTCCTCCAATTCCAAAGTTAATCTTCAATGTTTTTACATTGAATACAGAAAATCCCGCTGCCTCATCATATTGTTCTGATACGTTCTTTTCGGCACTTGGAATTACCAATGATTTATAAAATTCGTTTTGATAAGCATTGATTGAATCCTCATCTTTCGTTGAACTTTCAATCTTATTCGTTGCTTGTATGAAAGACAATCCGTTAGATGAACTATCCGGACGTTCTCCGTTCAATGTGTCATAAAAGAAATGGCACTTATCATCTTCGCTTTGAACTTTTATATATCCAAAACCGAATTGAATCAATTCGTTCCAAATTTCCTTGCCTGTTTTCTTTACTAATTTCCCGTTATCATAATATGAATATTCGGTGGTGTCTTCTCTCAAATAATTCCACCCCCCCTCATTGATTGCATCTCCGAATAAGAATCTGAATTTTTCCAAATATTCATTTCCGTCATCATATAATCCTTTGCCTATGTGAGGATTGTTTCCCTTGAAATCAGCGTTTAATGATTCAAGATATAACACCCTCGTTCCGTCATTTGTCAATTCATTGCTTCCGTCATATTCTTCAACAAACACATTTCGCCACCCATAACAATCATACATAACATTTTTAACATGCCCGACATATGATGACAAGGCCTTGTTTTTTAATATAAAATAATGTGAATGGGTAGCATTTCCAAATTCTGCTTTGTCCTCAGTACTCATTTCATAATTATTGTCAAGTCCCGAAATATCCACCACGTAACAAACCATATTTTCTCTTACCTCATTGTTAGGTATTGCCAGCATTTCATCAATATTGGCAGCATATCTCATATATGGCTCGGTTTCCTCATAGATTCTCACCGCATCATTTGATTTAATCAAATTAAACGATGTCATTGACAAATTAATATATTTATCTGCCATTTTTCCCCATCCGCCTTTTGATTGGAAATATATAGGATACTTATATTTCGCCTTAGACGAATAGTTTGGGACAAGATAGTAGTCTGACTCATCTTCTGCTCCATTCGGGGCTATAACAGCCACCGGATAGCCATCCATAAAGTTTGTTTGCTCATCGGCATTTAAATATTCGCCACCAAGCCCTCTTAAAAACGATGCCTTTGTATATGAAGGGAAATCTTTTACAACTCCAATATATTCTGTAATGTCAAATTCTCCCGGAATCTTTGTGCCTTTTTTATCACTTTCTTTATAACCGAACATATGGAGTATTGTCTCTATTCCACGGCGGGTTCCCTTCATTGATTGGATATAATCCGAACTCAATGCCAATCTTTTCATGAAATTCGCATTTATTTCAGAACCCGTTTTTCCGCTTTTGGTAAATACTGCTTTTTTTTCACCATAATCTTTTGACATTTCATCAGATACTACAGAATTGTCATTGGAAGGAGATACATTCTTGGCAATCCATCCATCATTTTCTATATTGTCACTAAGGAAATAATCAGGAACATTGTTTTTCTCATCATATGAAATGTTATTGGTGCTTTTTATATTGTCAGCATACCTTTTTATATCATCAAAAGCCCTTCCATATACATGAAGCATCGCTTTCATTCTTGATGAATCAATATCTGACATATCCTCAGTCTCTCCATCTTGCTCATTAATGAACGTCCAGTCAAGGTTTTTGACCGCCTCATGGGTCATCATTCGCCATATATTGTCTGAATCATATTCATCATGAAAATTCGCAAGACTTATCAATGCCTCAAGATATCCTTGAAAAGCTGCCGTGGTTATATCTGGTGTAAAACCATCATTATCTATTGTTGGCCACGCATAATTTTTTCTTGAATAAAAATATCCGTTCTCATTTTGATATGGCGTATCAAATGTTGCCTTATAGATAGGCATTGTGTCACGGTTAAGGAGAACTTTCTCAAAATCATCCAATGTGCTCCAAAATTTATCAATGAATTCTTTTTTAGGTTTAGTTATCCATCCTTTAGCGTTTTTGCTATTGGTGATAAGATGATTTTTCCCTTCTCCATCTTTGTATATAGACAAAGTTGAATTGCCTATAGTAACGGTTCCAATTATTGAATTCGGGCAATCTCCCGTGATTTTGATAATCGGCTGTGATAATGTTTGTTCTGTATCACCAACATTATAATTCATATAAGATGATGACAAAACTCTCATTGGATTGGACACATCTCCCGAAAACACATTTCCCGCTGACCAACAATCTATATCAAATTCATTGGAAACCAAATAATAAGTCTTTTTATCACATTGAATTGTAGGGGCGGTTGAATCCCCATAATATTTAATTCCACCCGGAAAGCGGGCTATGATATCATTGACCGTGGCTCTAATCAATTCCTCAGCCGAGCCATAATAAGCAAAATCTTTCAACGATGAATAATTTGGCTTCAATACAATTTGGCTTTCATCTGAAATTGTTGATGATGAATCAATGTCATTTTTTGTCCACCATGTAGTTTCTCCGTCTCCCGGTTTTTCCCATCCGCCTCTTGTGTGCCTCTTTTTTTCATTTATATTATCCCCAAGTTTGTATTTAAAATTGGACTCGGGATAAAAGGCTATCTCATCATCAAATATTCCGTCATTTGGCAATATGGTTACATGGTCATGCTCATATACGGTTCCGCTTACCACAGATTGATGCTTTCTGCGGATAGTATATATCGCCTTACTTTTTATTAAACTATCTTTTCTTGCCATTAGTCAATAATATTATCATAATTCTGACTTTCGTCAATATTTGTTCTTTGTTTCTTGATTTTGTATATAGGATTCCCAAGTCTATCCTTAATCGCATAATAGTCAAACTGATGGTAAATCTCATGTTTGTCATTATATGTGGTTATGATAGCATTATCACCATCATTTGATTGGTCTCCCTCAAGCATATATGATATTGTATCTGCGTCATGGGTTGTCATTTCTATTTCTATCGCCACGGGATTGAATTTCGTGTTAATTATCTTTATTTCTGCTCCCGCCTCCCCTATATATGGTGCTGCATTTACTTTGAAAGTAGGTGAAGATGAGGGGCTTACGGTACAAAATACATAATTGCTACTATTGTCAATTAAATTATATCTTGTTGATTTTGGATAGCCATCACCTGTATTTACAATAACTGGTTCGCATCTATTGCAAGATTTAATCAATCTTGTTGTCCCATCGCTAAATTCTATGCGATATCCCGTTAAATCCGACAATCCTGCCAATGCTCCGGTTTGTATATTAAGAACGACACCTTTAACATCCGGATATGCTGCCAATACACTCACATCAACAATCTTTGTTGTACATTCCTTTGGTTTGATATATACGGTATAAAAGCCTTTTTTGTTAAACGTCTCCAATGGCAATCTTAAATGATATATGCCAATTATAGTATTTTCATCATCAGTATCATCCACTGACTTAGACAAGCAATCTCCGGGATTCAGTTTTTTGAATCCTTTGAAATTTTCATCTGTTTCCCCTCTTGATGGACGATAGTAATAATACATATCCACATCCACCGATGGGTCTATATTTGCAGGTCGTACTGACCCGAATACTCCATTTGCCATTATTAACTTAAATTAAAATAATTATTCCCGTAATTCTTCAAGTCACTCAATGAGTTACATTCGCTGAGTTTGAAATGACTTTCCCAAGCAGCTCCATTCCCTCTGTCAAAAGATATACTGATATCAAATTTTGGCTCATCTTGCAATCCGTCTGTACTATCTTTTGTAAATAACATTGCATTCACCGCCCCGGATTCAGTCCATTGGGTACAAACTTCCATTCCCGTTATCTGTGCTCTGTTTGTTTCCCTATATAATTTAAAATCGTCACTATAAATTTTCTCTTTTACCGCATCAAAATCAAGATAATCATAATATAATTCGGCGTTGCATACCCCGTCAATTGATACTATATCTCGTTGCTCCTTATAAAAAGGTATTGTTTCTCTATAATGTATTCCTGTATTATCTTCTTTCCCCTCTGTAACACCCATTGCATAATCAATGGTCATACCGTTCTCTGTTTCAGCAGTGCTTATTATGGTGTCATAAACCAATGTCCCATCATCATATTTTATGGAATTGATTTTTTCTCCTATCTTAAATGGTATTTTAAGAGTTTCTACTGTCCCTAATTGTGTTATTGGCCAATTCCCTCTTTCAATTAAACCATTGTTATATTTTGCCATTATATAATAAAAATCATTATATTTCGGATTTGGAACAAGATACGGAACGCATGCCACAATTGTTGCATTTTGATATTTATCGCTTTGATTTGCCTCCACAATCTCCCCATCAGCGCATTTGATATTCGGATTCCAATCTACTTTCTCACAATCCCACCACTCGTAAAAATATTCTGTCTCTCCACTATATTTTTGATAATGATAGGTTTTTCCATCCTTTTCTTCTGTCCATTCGTTTGACACCTCCATTTCTTTCGGTCTCGAATCCGTGCAAACCGGTATAAGTACTTGATAAGCCGAACTAATTGGTGCTACCTCAGGTATATCTCCTATGTGTGATTCTCTTATTTCTGTTCTCACCGTTACGCCATCTATAATTTCTTCGGTATATCCACTTTGCAATACTTCTGTAGCAGGCGTTGATGACCATCCTGTCATATAGGTACATTTAAATAATTGACCTACCTCAACTTCTGAAATCCCAACCTTGTCACTTTTACCCTTGCTTCCTGATTTGGTTTTAAATGGCATATATATTCCAAAAACATTGTCAGCCGCTTGAACCGCTTTTATTGAATAAAGGCTTTTTAATTTAGATTCAACTAATGGATAATCTTCTTCGTCAAATTTTTCAAAACGAGGTCTTAACCTATATCCGTTTGGCTTGCTTTTTTTTGTATATGGGCCATCGCAAGTATATCCGGATTCAATTATATCTTCCCTTGGATAATCATATGGCTCCGTTGCGTCCCAAATTGATGTGCCTGATGCTGAATACTCATATGGTGAATAAACAAAAATATCATCAACATCATTGTTCATTGCCAATGTATAATCGATGGTCGGACATAAATAACCAAAATATTTTCCCTCATCCTTTATCTCTGGTGCGGTTATCCACTTTGTCTTTATGCTTGATAAAAATTGATAAAAAGCGTCTCCGCCCAATTCATCAAATTTATATTTAAATGCCTTGTCAGATGATGTTTTTGCACTGTAATCTTGAAGTTTCACCTTATAATCATTGAAACTTGTATAATATACATAATTAGGAACCCTTGAACCTTTAATTTCCATACCATTATATTCCTCGGGAACTTCAACTTTTCCTAAAATGTATTTGTCAAAATCATGGCAGAAAAGAAAATCATCTTTGACTCCATCTGAATTATAATCAGCATGTAAATTTGTTTTCCCTCCAAATGTTTCCCATTGTTCTTCCCATAATTCATTATATTGAACAATAGTGTCATAATCATCCACTATATACCCATAATCTGCCTTTTCTGAAATGGATAGCATTTTATTATATCGTTCATCATCACAATCTTCCGGACGTTTGAATATATAATATCCATCTTCATCCGTTACAAAAAAATCCGAATCAAGCAATGTGAATTCATATTGGGATTTCCATTCCGAAAATCCTTCTCTCCATTTGTTTGTTATTTCGCTTACAATGGTATAATTATTGCCGCTTTCACTACATTTTACATTTGAGATACTGTCTTGAATATGGCGGAACATCTTCACTTTTATTCCGTTCATCAATCGGTCTTGGATAAAATTGTATCTTCTTAAAACATCCAAATATTTTAAACGGCAGCATTCAATTTTTCTATTGATTTTGATGCCGTTATTTTCTTCAATATATCCATATATCAAGCCGAAATCACAAACAAACTGTCCATAGTTGCCATTTGTCAAACCCGGCGTTACATAGGTAATAACATTTGTTTCTCCTTCATTATAAGGCACAAAAGGCAGAAGCCCATTTCTGTGACTCCTGCTATTGTCTATACAAAATGTTTTCCTAATTGTTGCCATCAAACATTGTCTTTTATTTGGTCTAACTTCGGCTCAAACAGCCTTAATATTATACTATCGTTTTCGTTCTTCGCTGACGGAACCGAATAAATGTATCTGTCTTTATAATAGCGTATTTGAATCGGAATGTAAAGGCTCTCAACGAAATTCTCGGTGGTGAGCGGAACATATTTCCCATCCTTTTTTGGCCACAATATCATCGGTATCGTCTTGCCGTTTCCGGCATGGTTGAACTCAACTTTCATATAAATAGTTCTGTAGGATTTTTCATTGCCATTTGAATCCTCATCTTTTATATCCGCATCGTCTCTAAATAAGTAAATATTAAAGCCTTCGCTTGATTTTGTCCTATCATATTCATTGGTTATCACCATCTGACTATCAACCCTTGCTGACGCTGTGATGGCACTACAAAAAACAACCTCAGCATTTGGATTCTTTGCCTTACCCATAAGTCCGTTATCAAGCATGTAATTCAATTGCTTTATATATTTTCCATAAAGTCCGGTTCCATCTAAAAATGATGTTGAATAAAACAATAATTTTTGGTCAACCGGGTTCGTTGATGAATAAAAGGACAATCGGATAAAACTTTGGCTGACTTTTTTCTTTTGATAATAAACATCATTATCGGTAAAATTCAAATATCCCAACAAATCTGACGTATCGCCCGAAGCATTGATAAAATCAGTCACTACACTTTCACTAAACTCGCTTTCATTGTAATCCAATCCGTTCCACCAAGTAATTTCCCCATCATCTTTTGAGATATACCATCCGTCCGCATAAACGTTTCCGGAAGTTATTGATGTATTTCCCGAACGGGTGCTATCATCAACTTCGACCCTTTTTCTAAAATGAAAATCCATGGTGATACTTGTTGCTATTGAAAATCCGTCTCCGTTTTCAATATATGGAACATATTTAATTCTTTCCATATCAATGACATCGGGGATTAATAATTCTTCAACATCTTTTACATAAGATGAATTAAAATCATCTTCCATACCCAATGAACTCTCATCGGCGTTGTTATTCAACCCTACCCCTACATTCCAATAGGCATCATCTTTTCCTAAAAAACTACGGGTATTTCCATAATTAAGATAAATCTTGTCATAATCGGTATTCTGTTCAAGTTCCGCCCACCATGGGTCTCCCCAAAATGTACATTGTTTGATTGGATTACCATAATTATCTAATTCATCTGTTTCCTTATAAAAATAGAACGGATTATATTTTGTCTCAATATATGCCCCATTTTCAATCGCACTTCTCAATCCTTCTGTAATCGGCAATAATAATGATATATCACTTATCTTATCCGGTAAAAATTCATATAAATAGGTGGTTACATTCCTATAATCCTTTCCGCATGTTGAACCCGTGGCAATTGTTCTTATGCAATCACCTATAACTACCAGCCTGTTTCCATATCTTAACGGAATAAAAACGTTTTTGCAAGTTATTAATCTTTTACCGTCCGCTGACATTATATAAACTTCTTGTCCGTTATCACAAGCCAAATCTTGTGCAAACAAATTATGAACCGTTTGCATTGTAATTCTGTAATAGCGTTTTCCACGGTCTTCAACATATTCATAACGATGGTAATCAGTATTTGACGAGGATGTTGCTGAATATGTGAATAAATCAACCATTCCTGATATTCTATATTGATTCTTTATTGGAATCGTGCAATGAAGAACATGATTTTTATCCTCATAATTCACTGTTATATAACTTGTTATGGTCGAATATTCTTTTTCAACTCTATAGATATATCTTTTGAATATCAATTGCTCACCACCATTAATCTCATAGCACTCCTTATTTCCTAATTTTATAAGAAGTTCCCCGTTCGCCTCCTTCATGTCAAGGACGGTCAATTCTTTAATCCCGTATATCGGTGATTTCAAATTTATCTTTACTACTTCCATAACTAATAGCAGGTGTCTAACATGTTATTCATATCATTCAATATTCCACTCAAATCAATAGGTTTTCCATTCACCACAAATCTTTGCATAGGGTTTGAAACTTGTTGAACTGTTTCTCTGAAAATCGGTATTGATAACCCATATTTTCCATAAGGGTCTTGTCTTCTCAAAAAGAAATTCACGTTCTTTTCAATATAAAATCTTCCGTTGCTGAACGGTGTGTCATAAAGTTCATCATCTTGTATCATTTCTGACGGTGCAACCAATGGCCTCCATATGAATTTTTGCTTGGACATTGAAAATTTTGCATATAATGGTATTCCATCGGGTGACCAAAAAGCATAATATTTTCTTTCAAGGCTATTCGGGTCAATATATTTTGAATTAACTAATCCATCTTCCGTTGCCCCCAATGCCGTTTTCTCAAATCTTAATGTCAATTGATATCCTGATGCAATTATAATCTCCCCCCAGTCAATTGTTGATGTTTCTTTATTGAAAAACGCTATATAATCGCCTTTTTTAAATCCATAATCACTCGGAACATCAATTTGTACCCTTATTGAATGAAATTTTCTTGTCTTTTCATCAATTGTACTGTATTCTTTTGTCAATTTCGGGTTTGTATAATTAATATATTTGGCTTGTGACTCCGTATAATCATCATCTTCTTCTCTTATCGGAATCCTTGTGTGCGGATTATAATAATACCCCTCCGGCATGATATTTCCGAACATCAATTCATCATTCTTCACATTTCCTACCGTAGGAACCTCATAAGTCGCTGTTTTCACATCATTCAAATAATAGGTTGAAACCTTGAAGTTCTTTCCCCATCCATTAACATTGTCATAATCGTCTGATGTTATCTCATCATGATAAAGATTTCTGAACTCACTGTTGAAACTTTCCCTTTGAACCGTATTGAAGCGGTGATAAACATATCCTATGGTTGTCTTTTCATAAGTGGCATTGTCAAATTCAACCACATCCCCATAGAATATATCATTATCTATTGTTATATCATCCTCTATATATTTAGCCATAGGGTGATTAATCAACGTGTCCCCCCATGCCGAAAAAGTATTTTGAATGGTCTTTTTTGATTTATATTCCACTGACAATTCGGTATTGTCCTTATCTGAAAATTTGTTCAAATTGGTAAAATAATGGACATTATAATCGAACGGTTCATTTTCTATACCACTGAAATCAAGTCCCGATGTCAATTTCCCGAAACAATGAGAAAATTCAATATCCGCCGTATTAACAATATGTTTGTCATACCATAATTTGTTTCCCTTGTTACGTTTCACCACTGTAAGATATACTTCTGACAAAGGTCTTCCATTTTCATCAACCAAACCATTGACATCAACATCATCGGTAAATATAATTTGGGCGATATTGTCTCCATATATATTATTTCCAAAAGCCGCTTTATTTACATCACTTCTAAGTTCTTCTCCATCAATGTTTTTAATTTTTTTGAACAATCTGAAGTAATATGAACAATCAACACCCCCACTATTTTTTTTGTAAAAACAGCCGTATTTCTCAAAATATTTGTAAATACCTTGAATATCTGTATATCTGACATTGAATATCCTATCTTGCCCGTCTCCATTCGCATCTCCCAATGATATGATTTTTACCTTTGTCTGATATTTTTGAAAAGTTTTCTTCATTACCTTTTCTTTATACAATGCCGGTAGATAATAATAAAATGAAACATAATCCCCCACCTTCATATTATGTTTGAACAACGATGAGCATTCCAATACCATTATAGATGATGAATTTGTTCTTATCTTTGTATTAATTCTAATTGCTTGGCTTTCTCCTCCACAAATTGTATCAAGCATCTCTGTATCTTTAGCATATGGATAAGTTATGCAATAATCCCAATTTTTTTCAATGCGCTTCCTATATTTGTTATATTTCGGAATAAATGAGTATAATTCTCTATCTGGATATAAATCAATAAATTCACAAGGTTTGTTGTTTGCCATCAATTGATTTACCATAATGGAATTTCCCGAATTTGTGGGAATTTTCATATTCCCCGGATTGGTATATCCCCACCACCCATCTTTTTCTTCGCATTGGGTTGAAAACGCCTCATATACCGAATCAATTGTATCATATTGATAAAGATGCATATCTGTTGATTTCTTGGAAGAATCATATTTTACTGCCAAATCTTGTTTTACAATTCTTCCCCTACTGTCACGTAGATAATCCTTTATTGTATTATAAACAGGACCACATATATTAACATTATCATCACGCAATTTATTGACATGAACGAAACCATTATTTCTCAACATATGATTATTGAAAATATCCGCACCACAATGATAAACCAATTTGCCGTTTTCCAAATGACTATATTCGGTATTCATTATGGCTTGTCTATATGTAATATTTTCAGTTGTATTCACAGCATTCTTGCACATTTCTGAACGCTTAAATGCCTCTTTAGATGATGTTCCCGTTCCTCCATCATCCCATAATACTTTGCAGTCATCAGAGCCTTCATTTGCAACTATCTCTGATTTCATATTGAATAAGACATTGCTGCAAATTGGATTTATTGCAAAAATAAGCCTATATTTGGTACATTCATCCCTTTCTCTATTATATTGTTCATATAAAGAAAAATCCTCATCAATATTATCGTTAGGCAACATACGAATTTTTGTGGAGAGGTCAACATCAATGTTGTTCTCCACATTATTCGCAAATTTACTTCTATTTTCTTCTAAAAATATCTTTCGTTCCATGATTAATAGCCTACAATTTTAACTAAATATTCATTCGTCTTGGTTCCACCGTTTCCATCATTATAGGTAATGGTCAATGTACTTTTATCGGTATGATTATTTCCATTATGATAGATTTCTAAAGGATGGTCACCGCCACTTGTTATTGAATATTTATAATCTTTAAATGAAAACTCTCCGTTCTTAGTCAATTCTGCCGTCCAATTTGTGTTAGACTTTATTGTACCATCAGTTATAGCCCCTTGATAAGGTACATTAATCGGAATGCTAATTCCCGCAACTTCGGCATAAGTACGTCCGGTCGGATTATCCTCCCCACTATCATCTGCCCTTTTCTGCGTTAATTTAAATGTGGCATCTTGACCCGGTTCAAAATAATAAAATTCTACTTTTCCTGTTTTGCCCAATTGGTCTTTATTTTCAGCATAACTGATGACTACTCCCGTTGTAGGACCTAACCCTGTCGATGGATTAACGGCTATTATGTTGCCTTCAAATACCGTTTTCCAAGATATATCCGTGCTTGCACTAACCACATCAACAAGAACTTTTCCTTCTTTTGCATCCACCGTAGCTGCTGTTGGATTAATAACAAGGTCTTCTTCATCAATAATAGGTGGTTTATTTATTTTTATAAGATTTGGATATATCTTATAAATCTTGGCATATCCATCCGGATTACTCTCTGAGCGAGTTTCTATTTCTCCTACAACAAACAATTTGTCCCCCGGTGAATAAGTGTGGTTTTCTCCCCTATTTTTACAGACTTTAATAGATTCTTCCCAAGAAACAATCTTTTTATTCAATTTCGGAATTTTTGCTATTCTCATTTCATCTATATGCCTAATTTCATTCCATTTTTTTTCTATAATGTCAATGATTTCAGAGGGAGACATTCCAAATAGTCCGGCTCTTTCATGAATATGATTCTTAGTCCCATCTTCATTTGTCAAATCAAAATCAACCATACCGTGTAATGAAATTTTCACTATCAATGGACTTCCTTCCATATCAAATGTTGCCGCACTTGTATAACTGAATCCTGCATATACTTGAAAACTTTCGCCCCTTGTCCATAAATAACCATTCTCTTTTAATATTTCTACATTCCCGGGTTCTTTACAAAGATAATATTTTGCTGTACTTTCACGACTATTATCATAACCTTGAGGCCATATTTTTATAGAATTATTTTCATCTATTGTGTATAAGATGTATTGATGAAATAAAGAATCAACATCGCCATATATGGTGTTAACCATACTTTGTCCCCTATCAAGATTATATGGATATCCTTCTGTTATTTCGTAACTATAAGATGCTCCGTCTTCTATATCTGACCATGCCCATTCCTTATCTTCATCCCATGTATTTGCACTAAATAAAAGAATTCTGTCTTTATTTTCAGTCATTGTCACTCCTGACATATCATGCATCCCATTTGTATATGCAAATTCAAATCCATCTTCAAAATTAGAAACGGTTGATGAGGATGAAAATTTCGTTTGGTAAGTTATTCCATTATGTATTTCTAATTCAGTTGCCCCAGCCATTTCCATATCAACGAACTCTGCGGTTTCATCTCCATTTTCATCATTCCATACGCTTATGTCCCTATATTGAGCCACTATAAAGTTAGCCTTGGCATAAAATGGTCGTTTTATTGCACTATATACAAAAGTAGGGTAAAATATTCCGTTATCATATTCTTTAACCGGCATTGGCATACTTCCCACATGGAACTCTATATCTCCCTCCGGGATTGGCTTGAATACATATGTGTTATTAAAAAATCCCGCTTGATATGGAACCTCAATCTTTCCATTTATTTGCCTTACTCTATAATCACCGCAAACAGTATTATCATTTGTTGCAATCGCACTATATTGTGTAATTGACGGACTATAATTAACGCCAACCGTCGGAAAATATTGTATTTCGTCATTGAGTTCATATCCCGCTTTCCAATTCTCTGGTTCATCCGTTGAATAAACCTCCCCATCTTTCAATATTTCCCAAGAGGATTTTGAACTTCCTCCCTTTTGCAAAGGTCCCCAAACTGTCTTGTTTCCATTAATGGCAAAAACCTTATTATCGAACGTTCTTATATCATTCAATGAATCATTTAACTCATTGAACATACATACTCTATACAACCAATTTTTATTATCTCCCTTTTTATCAATTCCAATAGGATAGCCATTCATAAACCACATTTTTTCTGACATATGGAGCATAACATCCAAATCCAACAACGGTGACTCTGCCATGATATTTTTGTCTCCAATCAATAACTGTATTGAACTACCGTTCTTAACAAGGAATTGGGTAAGAATTATTGATTGGTCTCCTTGCCCACAATCATATTCAGCATAAAGATTATAATATACATTGGCATGATTGACAAATATTATTCGAGCAGCATCTTCTGATGCTCCTATGGAAACGGCATATTTTCCACCTTCTCGATTTCCGTCCGCATCTGTTATATAAAGATTAACTGTTCTTCCGGTAAATCCATCAATCTTTACATTCCATACCTTGATATATCCCCCACGGAATATATCCGTGGAAGCCGTACCATTTTCGTCTGATATATTAAAATCATATACTTGACTTAAAGATGATGCCAAATCCGCACCTACGGAAATCTTCTTTGTATATTCTGTACCATTGTTATCAATTACTGTAACCGTATAATTTCCAAATTTAACCCCCTCAATATCAAATTGATAATTATTCAAATATTCACTATCAAGATATATAGGTGTCTTATCTACATCACTGTAATATGATATGGAAATCAATGGCATTGACACATTATTTAATATTCCGTGAATTGTACCACTGCCTGCACAAAGGTCTAAATCTACCGTAAGATTCAATGTTGTTTCCTTTGCAATTAAACGAGATTCAGCGCATTGTGAAAAGAATTGTTTGTTAAATTCATCAATAGCGGTAGCCCCATCTTTCATTCCGAAATAAAAATAATAACTGTTTTCAAATTGAGGAAGATATTGTTTTGTTCCACTTGAAATCAAGAATTTACGCAATTGCAATTCATCATTTTTTGACAAATTTTCATAATTAAGCCCAAAACGGTAAAGATAGTAATCAATACTTAGGTCTTCTATTGTTCTTACCTGAGTATTTTCTGATTCATTCGGGTCATAATCGTCACGGCTAATGCCCAATGCTATGCCAAATTTCTTAAGCAATGATTTTTTCTCATTATTTTCATCTTCAACGTCAAGTTTTCTATTATAAAGATTGCTATTTCTTGAATTCATAGTCTTCTTGAACGCCCCATCAAAATTTGTCGGCTTCACAAAAAGAAAATCATACATTTTGTATCCTGTATCAGGATTAACTTTTGTGGCAATAAGCCTATTTTGATTCATTGTGGCGAACATAGTCCTAAAATCTGCATCAACAATCTCATCTCCTGCAATAAATCCAGATGGAACGCTATAAGTATATTGAAGATTCCCATTTTTATCCATACCGGAAACATCTTCTCTACGTTGTGATATTGTTGCACCCATTTCACATATGCGCTCAAGATTAATACATGATTTAAGGTTTGTTTGCGAATTAACACATGATAATCCTAAAAAATGCCCTCCCGGATAATACATTCTTTTCTTATCAATTTCTCCTTGTCCGGGTCCTGTCCAGTTCCATGATATACCAGCAGCCTCTGTCATGGCAATTGTATCACTTTCCTCACCTTCTTCATATTGAACATCTGCAATATCAGTGTTGCCTGCCCCGCTCAAATACATAAGTTCATTATAAAGAACACTTCCATTTGTATTTGATACTATTTGAACACCCTTATCATTATTCAATACATCATTTTCACTTGTTGATGCTTGTCCGGCACATATGGTTCCTTTGCCTGTAGCATAAAGTGGCCCATCAGTTTCCATATTTGTTAATGCCAAGTTTGTAGGCATAACATATGATGTACTTCCCAAATGTTTGAAAGATTGAGGTATTCCGAATAAATCACAATCATTCAATGACCCTAAAAGTACGATATCTGTTGCGAAAAGATTAACTTTTCGTAATGCAGGTGATGTCTTTCTTGTCCATTCACATGGCTTAAGATAATAAACATATTGTCCTTGCATTGTGGTTTGCTCATGGCAGATGCCTCCATTTTTACCAAATATTGTTTTTTGGGTTAAACCACGTTTTTTATGAAAATTATTTGCCTTTGCTATTTGGAAAGGATTTGCTGAACCTAATGGATTATCAACACTTGTATATGTCCATGCTTCATTGGTATTCATTGGTTTATATCCTATAGAGCATTGTTGTGTATATCTTCTTGTCTTAGAAAATATCTTGGTATTATCCATACATCCTTTTATCTTTGCACGAGCAAAAGTTATTCCCAAAAATTTCTTTTTCGGACGAAGATATCTCATAAACCTTGGAAAATAAATAAGTCCATTAATCCAATCATTATAAAAATCAAAATTAATTACCCTATATTCCATAGCAAGATTCATTTCAATACATGCTATAAGATAATCAACATGAATAGTAAGACAAATTGTCTCATTATCCTCAGGGTCTTCATTTTGGTCATCTATAGACTGTGGGTCATCATCACTTCCATTTTTTATAATAGCATCTAATGTTTGTTTTAAAAGATTATATCTTTTCATTTTTCTCGGCGGGTCTGCATTTGTCCATAAATTTTCTATAAACATGGGTGCAAAATACCAATTCTCAAGGTCAGGACATAACCCTTCTTTAAGAACATTCATTTTCAAACTATTTGCTTTTTCATACAATTTTTTTAATGGATACCATCCTACAATTTTAGTATTTCCCGCATCTGATAATATGTTACCAAGCATTGACACAAGTGTATTAATAACCCCCGTGATGAATATAAAACATTTAATAATAGCACACATCACCGTAAACATGAACGGCAATCTGATTCTTATATTGTTGTATGGAATAGGATTGTTCTGCCCATAAAAATTACAGCCTTTAATGCCGGAGAAATTTTTGTCTTTCCATGCACGGGCTTTCTTTCTTTGAAAACGTGGTATATAAGATTTTACTGTATAAACATTGTTCCAAAACAAATCTCTATAAGAATCTTCCCTTGTCAATGTACCGAATTCATAATCATAATCCTCATGCTGGCCATCAGCCAAATTTTGTGGATTATGTGGAACCAATACTTTTGGACGGAAATAATTATCAGTATTGACCTCTGAATCTTGCATCGACATTCTGAAACGAACCCTTGCTCTTGTTGGAATTCCCTTATCCGGGTCGTCTGTAGGAACCATGTTCCCATATTCATCCGTCATCATATAATCAAGATTCATAGGAATCTGATAGCACCAAATACCGTTCTCGTTAATCAATTGTGTTCCCTTTATTTGGAATTCCTCTACTGAACCACCCGGTGTTTTTCTAATCATCTCGATTTTTCCCTCACCGGTAACCAACTCATCCATTGAACCCATATGGTCGGTAGGAATACATTTCTTTGATATTCCCTGTGAAGCCCTATCACTGGTAACACATCCCAAAAAAACGCATGTAGGCTCAAATTTGAATGATATATTGACATCAGCCCTTGTCAATCCGATAGTATCCCCCAATGATGAATTTCCCCAAAAAGGATTGACATTCACCACTTGGTCTTGAGTAAATACTTGACTTAATGTATCATAAGTTGTTCCCGTTTTGAACATATTTGGGTTTTCAAACTGTTCAATTGTATATCCCTTATAAACAAAATCCCTCGGACGTTGTGACAATATACCGCAATCAGATAAATCAAGGTCCATATGGAGCGTATGGGCACCTGTAGGCACTCCCATTATAAGATAATCACCGGCATTGTTTGTACGGGTTGTATATGCATAATATTTATCAAAAACTTCAAGAACAACATCATTGTCCAATGTATATCTCTTATTCGGGAACGTCCCGACTATTTGATGGCAATCAGAAACTTGATTATCCGGTAAAAGATTATACCTTATTCCCTCATTGTTTTTGGATTTGGAAGTTGAATATGGGTACAATTCCCTCAATTTTGCCCCATCCTCACTATCCGCTGATATGAATATACTGATTTTAGCGTTTGGAACGCCAAAGCCGTTGTTAGCCAAAACTCGACCGACAACGACTCCGTAGTTTGAATTATGTAATTTATAAGTATCTACGCTATTGATACTTACGGAAAGAACATCAAAAGTATTATAATCTTGAACTAGATTCGCATCCAATGTGATGCATCTGTTTGTTGATTCAACCCCAACATCTGTTCTTATCCTATATGATTTATTTGCCTCTGACATACTAATCTTTCTTCTTTAATCTGAAAATTTTATCTATAACAATCGGACTGTCCGTAAAAATCTTTCGTCCAACAATATACAATCCTATAATCGGCAATAACGGAATACAAATCAAAATATTAATTGTTTGCCGAAATCCCATTTTTATCATATCCGCAATATGAGTATCCTTACTTTGAACGTTTTTTGTCCCATATGTTTTTTCAAGATACGTCAATTGTTGTTTAACCTTACAAGCACAAGCCATTTTATCTTTCCTTTATTCTGACCCTAATGTCTTGTTCTGGATATTTGATTTCCATCATTGTGTCCCCGTCATTATAAAGGATTCCATCCGTGGCATCAAGGTCTATTATATCTCTGTCATCTGATATTGAATAACTGTCAATATATTCCTTGTCTATTGATTCTCCGGCTAACGTTTCTTGCTGAACTTGATTCTGTGAATAAGTCTTTCCTGTCTCATTTGAAACAACAAGGTCAATAAGGTTGATAACTCCATCAATCTTTGAAATTTCCTTTTCAAGGTCTCCTATGAAAATTTCCTCACCCATAAGATGTCTATTCACATCCATATAACTTTCAACGGTATTGATAATGGAGGTAACCACATCACTCTTGCTGTAATTCTTATCCATAATCACATTGACATCAAATGAAAGATTAATGATTCTTCCCGCTTTTATCTCAACAAAATCATTGACACATCTATATCCGCTAAGATAATCTTCAATATTCTTTATCAATGTAACAGGCAACGATGTATCAAGTTTTCCAAGGTCGTTTATTCCAAGGAGATATATCATAATCTTGTTATTTTCTTCGGTTACTCCAACTCTGAACGGTGTTCCGTATTTAGGGGGAAGAAGCAATATTCGGTCAATATAATCTTTTACTGTAACACATCTTTCCTGTGCTGCATTATGGTATTTGATAAGATATTTCAATTCCTTTTCCGAAGGCATATCCTTTCCCGAAACCGAAGGTGTTGTATTCTCAACAACCATTGTTCTCAAAATAGTTTCAGCCGATGATGCATTGCCTCTAAAATCAGCGTTAAGACTTGCCACCCTATTGATTGCACCTTGCGCCACATTGCTTACCTTGCCGCCACCTATCCTATAAAGTATAAATATTGTGCTTTCAGCATCCGGTAAAACGCCTAAATTCTTGTTATTCAAAATTCTTGACATTTGCCATTTTGAAAAAGATGCGGCATCACTGCCAATATCAACATTTTGATTATCAATGCCCCCGCCAAATATTATTTTAAGGTATCCTTTATCCGTATATTCCGTAATGAATTTATGGTCAATCGGTCTCCATTCTCCCTTTGTCACACAATAAGTCGGTTTCCCATCGTATCCATATACATATGTTTCCGCCCGACCATCTTTTTCTTTTGGCAACCATGCCTCTGACTGTGCAAGATTATCCACCTCATAAAAGCGGGTTATTCCATCTTCCGGGCAACCGCTTCCATAAAAGATTCCATAAGAAGGAGACAATGTATTATCCGTTCCATTTCTCACAATAATGGATTCGATATTCATCACATTTTCAATAGGAAGCATTATCTCCATAAACGGCTCAATATCGCCCGCATGAACCACCTGCCTATAAACTCTTGTCTCCCCTGCTGTAACTACCGCCAATTTTGAAACCGTATATCCGGTAATAATTCCATTGGTATTGACATTTGGAATAATTGTTCTGTTCGTATTCCCATTGCTGTCAAACTGTGTAGCAAAATCAACATCCTCAAGCAATTCAAACTGCTGTGATGCTGAACTAAACATTGTCCCACGCTTGACAATCGGAGCATAACTATAATCAGGTAAATTATTTGCGACCGGGAGAACAAAAGAAATTCTCATCTCTGCCATAGCCCCTTTCGGACCCGGTATTTTTACGCCATTATTCCTTGCAATTGCATACAACGACCCCTTTTCTTGGGCACTGTCAATATTTGTCTCCTGATATACTCTATCAATATGGTAATTAAGATTATCTCCAATATCCGAAGCCAATGTTATCATCCAATCCCCGACGCTTGCATCATTAAAAGATGTGGCAAGGTCCGGGTAATATTTTTCCGACATTGCAACCAATGCCTCTTTGTAATCAGCATACGTTCTGTTAATATATGATATTTTCTTATCCATCGTCTGTTAAAGTTTTACTGCGACATTTGTTACTTCTGTCTTATTTCCTGTTTTAATCCCATATTCAACCATCGCTATTATGGCATGGTCATCCGTCTCTGAATTATATATCGTTACGTCCCTAAATTGAACCCCCGGAATATATTTTGATATTTGGGTCGTTATCTCTGATTTTATCGCCGAAAATGTTGCCTCGTCCTTCGGTCCGAATATATATTTAACAAGGTCTGTCCCAAACTCCGGGTCCCTTAATTTCTGCCCTTTCGGTGTGAATATAAGATGAAGGACTTGTGACTTGATATTGTCCGCATAAGTCTTGTTTAAATCCATATATATCCCCTCATCATTGTCTGACGTGAAAGGATATTTTATTCCATATTTTTGAGTTAAAGCCATAATCCATTAATTCTTATCAATAAATAGAAAGCATTTATTTTCTCTGAATTAATTTAATGGATTATAGGTTAATAATAAAGAAAAAACACGGTCTTTTGAACCGTGTTTCAATCCATTATGTGTACATTCCTTCTTCCATCTTTATATATGGCGTTTGATATATCCGTTCCTTCTTAAAATTATGCAAAAGCCATAATGTCCATATTCTTTCTGACAAGAACCCTAATATTGAGGTTTGCCATCTCACCGCTTCCGGTGTTACCTCGCTTTGATTGGTGTATCTGATATATTTTCCCGTCTCAAGATTATATCTAACATGGTCTATCAATTCTTTCTGATTATGAACTCCCGCCATATTCTGCCATGCATCAAGACAATTGAACAAGAATTCACAATATCGGTCATAATCATTTTCCCTCATTATAAAACCATTCGAATAATATAAATCCGGTCCGTTTTTAATATACTTGTCCCAATCATCTGCATAATCCGGATATAACGCTTTTAATGCATATTCCATAATTAACAAATCATCAATGCAGTTACTGAACGCATATCCTTGTTCAACCGTATCCGCCGGTATCACCATTGGTTCCTCTTTTGTAGGTGTCTTGTGTGACGGGTGATTGAAAGGCTCACAAGTTATAACATCATAATTTTCAAATATCTTGTCAAAATCAGTATTCTCATCAATGTCTTTCAACGGTCTCCTATACTGCATTTGCCCCTTATATTTTGCTCCATGAACATTTTTCCAAATCCAATATATTCCAGTATTCTCTATATAAAGATAATTCTTATTTGATATGTTATCTTCTGTATTATCCTTTAACTGACAAACATCAGTACCATTTGCCGCTCCTACCTGCAATGGCGTTATCACTGCATCATCCAAAAAATTAAAATTTTTCTTTGAATAACAAAGGCTGTATATTTTTACATCATCCCTCTTTTTGATATCCTTGGGTAAAAGATATGACATATCTATGCCCAATTTATCCTTGAATACTTTAACTTTTTCATCTGTAACGTCATTGGTCTTAAAGAATCTTGTTTCCAATAAATACTGAATCTTGTTGCCATCCCATACAGAATCGGGAAATCCTCTTTTCATCTTATCAGCATATTCCTCAGCCGTTTTTGTTGAATAATGATTCAGCCAAGCAAACTGATAATCCATATTTCCCAATGGAATATTCCCATTCTTTGTGAATCCTACATCATTACATGTTCTCAATTCATTCGGGCTTGGTGTATGCGAAAATCCTTCCCCTACCCATTGTATATCATCCAATCCACCTCTAACTATTGATTTAATATGGCAATTCTCGGGCACCTGCGGCATGGCAATTTTTGTATCAATAGGAATAGGATTCTTAAACCTACCCATCAAAGGCTTATTTTCATAATATACATGCCCATTATCACCATATGTAAGCCAATTAAGATGTATCATATCAAAATTAACAAACTGCGGCATGGCAAGATATTGCCCAACGGATTTATTTACTTTTAGAATCAAGAATTCATCACAATCTATAAAGAATATCCAATCATAATCATTTTTCAATTCCTTATAGCATTCGGTATAAGCCTGTGCTTGACAAACTTCTCTTCCTCTATAATCCACTATATCAACAAATCCACCATCAATATGATTTTGAATAGCATCTTCAAACCTTTCACCCAAAAGGTCATTGTTGTCATAAATCCTTATATGAGATATCCCCAAGAATTTATACCATTCAACAAATTCCTTGATATATTTGTTCTCGTTTTTACCTATGCAGCATACCAATGATTTTATCTCATTGGCGGTTTTGGGCTTTTCTTCCTCTATTCCAAATTCAGCGAATCGCTCCGCAAATTTTTCCCCCTCTTTTTTCGCCTCAATCTGTGAATATCCGCAATCTCCGGGGTGATATACCGCTGTTCGGTCATCAATTACCACCTTAAACCCCTCTTTTTTCGCCAGTAAATTCAATGCCTTGTTGATATTCCAACCATATACATTATCCCCCAATTTCAAATGGGAAAACAATTTATCCGCCACCTTCATATTAATCATCTCAGCCCAACCTTCACCATGATTGACCTCTCTCAATCCATTTGTGTTCTGACAATATTGATGGACATTTGTTGGGATTATTGCTGATGCTCCGTCACAAGATGAGCCTTGTATCGCTGACGGGTCCCATACCCCAATATCATCACGAGATGCTGCATCCACAAATGATTTAATAAATTTATCATATTCCTTGATTTTAACATCCGATGTTATGACAAGCATATATTCTGCTTCATTTTTCTTTGCCATTTCATATGCTTTAATCATCAAACCTCCATAATAAATGTTGTCATAACATTCAAAATTTGTGTTCTTCAACTCTTCAATCACATCACCTTTCTCTTTGTGATATGTATCCATTATTATGGTCGGAACCACACTGTTCAAATTATTATATAACTCAACAGCCCCTTTATCTTTATTATAATTGAATATAAAGCAAAATATGCTTCGTTCATAAATTCCATTAATCATAATTTCTAATTTTTATACGCTTTTCCCTAAAGTTTTTAAATCTCTTTCAAAAATATTCTTAAAATTATGCATAACATACAGAGTGTTAAGCCTTTCGGCTACCCCCCCCCCTATGCGAGTCTGATAAATGTCCCATGTGCAGCCATTCTTTTCATGATAATCAGGAACCGATTGCTTATTTGATTCCAAAACATGTTTATGCCAATCCTCAATTGTTGTATATCCATATTCTTTCCACATCTCAAATAATATATTAAAAACAAATTCATTCATCTTATTGAATTTTTCCCAAGATGTTATATAACAATTTGCACAATATAATTTGTTCCCGTTCTTGATATATTTTTCATAATCTTCCACATAATCCGGATATAATTTACTAATGATTTCTTCCACTTTATGAATGTCTTCCGGTATATGGCATAATTCGTATTGTCTTTCCACAGAAATATTCATCAACAATGATTTTGGCAAAATTATGTCATATTCTTTCAATATATCCAAAACTTCATCCTTTTCCAAATCAAAATGTCTTCTGTAGTGTTCCACTCCCACAAAATTGCTCTTTCTTACATTTTTCCATATCCAATAATGTCCCGTGGTTTCGCAAAAGAATGAATTATATCTCGAAATATTATCCCCGTTATTATCCTTTAATTCACAAACATCCTCTTTTGATAAAGCAGCCCCAACTTGTAACGGGCAATGCCAATCATCATATATCAAGCCATATGGAGGTGTTTTATGGGCTAAGACATATACCATTATCTCATTATCCATAATTTTTTGTTTTCCTTTAAGATACAAAAAATCCATCAAAATATAAAGAAAAAAGCCCCGACTTTTCAGTCAGAGCCTTTTCAGCAATTAAGCATTAAACTTTTAGGGAGTTTTTTGACGTTTCACAGGGTGCTCCTCACATTGCCCTCACCGTCCTTCGTCCCGCCTCCCTGCGGGCTACATCGTAAATATATAATATAATTTTCAAAAAAGCAAGATTAAATTCCAAGTTTTTCTTCAATCGCTTTCAATCTTCTCTCAAGTTCCTCATTCTTTTCCTTAAGGGTCTTGTTCTCCTCATGGAGTTCATCTACCGCTTTCAATGCAATTACTGACAATTTGTCATATGCCACTGACAACATTCCTGATTCATTCATTGAAACCAATTCTGGATATACCTCCATAACCTCCTGAGCAGACGTTCCTATCTCAAGTTTTGACTTCTTTGAATCCAAATTCCAATAGAAATATTTCTTCGGGATTGATTTTAATTTGTCAAAATCAACTTCAATATCACCTTGGAAATTCTTCAATCGTTTATCTGATGTTTGGAAGAAACCTTGACTTGCTGAGATTTTTCCTGTTGCTGAAACATTACCATTAATTGATGTTTCGCCACTTATTTGTGCTCCTTTATACAAATATGTATTTCCATTAACTTCTAAAACATTACCTGCTTCTATCTTTATATCTCCATTAAAAACAGATTGTCCGGTTATTGTTAAAGCATCACTGCCCCCATTGGAAATTGAAAGTTTGGCATTATCAATAAAAAGTGTGCCATTTATTGTATCACCAGATTTATTCACATATTGACTATGGGTATGAGTTGCCGGAGTAAATGTTGATGGCTTTCCGGTAATCCCCGTCCAAGCAATTGATGTTAAGTATCCTTTATTGTTAAGTTCTGTGCTCGTAACATAGTCACTTAAATCAGATTTTGTTACAGCACTAAGAAAACTAATAACTGCGGATGCCGAAGCATCTTTAATTGATGTTCCATTCTTATATGCTGCTATATATGATATTTCGCTTGCTCCTAAACTACTGCCTTCATACCCTATTTTTATTGTGCTTCCGGTATTTCCATAATCTCTTACACCTAAAGCAGAATCTGCTGGTCCACCAGATGATAATGAACCCGCATAAGTTGTTGGAATTTCTGATGATAATGCGACTTTTTCATTATGGCTATACAAATAACCTCCCGACATATAACAACTTCCGCTTGTCGTTGCCCCGGTAATATTTCCTGTTGTTGTTGATAGCCCCAACAAATATCTTTTACCATTACTTGTAGTTGCATTAGCACTTGGTCCAACGTCACCTTTGTCTCCCTTATCCCCTTTCTCACCTTTAGGGATGCCAAATGTGAAACTAAATCCTCTTGAAGTATTAGAACCCGTCGCTTCTACCTTTGCTGTTGCATCGCTTCCTGCCGCAAGAGTTGTTGTTGTGGCTGAAACTCCGGTTATTGATGCTGATATACCATCCGTTCCGTTTGTTCCGTCTGCACCTTTGTCTCCTTTCTCACCTTTAGGAATACCAAATTTGAAATTAAATCCTCTTGAAGTATTAGAACCCGTTGCTTCTACCTTTGCTGTTGCATTGCTTCCTGCCGCAAGAGTTGTTGCTGTTGCCGTTGCTCCAGTTATTGACGCTGATGTTCCATCAGCACCTTTATCTCCTTTCTCTCCCGCCACAGTAGGAATTGTCAAAACATTATTTGAAACCGATGTCCCAGTTGCTGTTGAACTCATGGTTGCTGCGGTTATAACTCTATCCTGTATATTAACGGTACTACTTGATAATGCAGTAACATTCCCCTTAATATCATTCAATGCTGCTGAAATGACCTCTTCATTCTTTTCTACATCCGTTGTGCTTACTGGTGTAAATCCCAAAGCAGTTATAACATTGCTTTTCGTGATTTCCCCTCTGATGGTTTCAGATGATTTATTATCAACATTACCCAATCCAACATCTGACTTTGTAACATTGTGAGGGTTCCCGCTTGTTAATTGTGAATGTGTATATGCAATTTTTCCATAATCTCCTCTATAAGCGGTTCCGCTTGTCTCTCCCAATGCCAAAGACGGTGAAATTTCAACATAACTATTACCTCCCCATCTATATGTCAAATTTGTTGAGGTATCAACATAAATCTTGCCTGTTTCACCTGTTGTAGGAAAGTTAGTTTTTTTATTATATTCAAGAACATCATCAACATAACTTGGAAGATTCGCTGAAGGAATTGTTCCATTTAACTGTTTTGTTACATCAACAGTCCCTCCTATCTCATTAAAATTATATGATGGTTTTGAATTTGCCTTAACCCAATCAGCCAAATCAGTTATCTCACTTTTTGTATGAGTATGCCCAATATTTGATTTTGCATTTAATTTTGTGTTAATCTCTGATTCCGTGTAATATCTGTCATCATGATTGTGCCCCGTCAATGATGGTGTCCCTATAAGTCCGGTAATATCAGATGCAGCCACATTAGTTGTTCCTGTAACATGCCCTTCATTATTCACCGCAACCTTATAAAATCCTGATGTTTTTGCGGTAAATGTCGGATGCGAATATTTAGTTGCGCCTGATGCTATTCCGTTGAGTTTTGTCTTATCCGCCGCTGTCATCAATCCATGGGTGGATGTTGTCACATCAGCATATGTTGTATCAGTAAATTTTGCGTCTGATGGAACGCTCTTTGCCACAGTATAGCCATTGACATTTGTTGATGTGGTTGCTGAATCCACTTTTTTAATGGTAATATTTTGGGTTAATGCTGTTCCATTAATTGTCCGTGACGTTGAAACATAAGAACTCAAGTCAATATCTGTTGATATTTGTCTCATCGGACTAAAATTCCCGTTTGATAAAACAAGCAAATATTGCTTTCCATCCGAATAGGTAGATACTATCCATGCACAATAAGGATTTGTTGATATTGTAGGTGTTACTATTGGAACAAAACTTAAATTTGCACCATCTGCTATAGTTGCGCCAGTATTATTATTATTCCATGCTGTGACAAACGTATTTAAGTTAGCAGAAATATTAATGAGTCTATAATCTCTACTCTTGTTATTTACCGTGTCAATTACAAAATTCTTTAAATTTGTTTGGAATTCACCTATAGTTGAGCCTCTTGTAATTGAAGAATCAGCCAATCTTGTTGTCCATTCTGCTCTATTTGCATTGGCAGCCTTTGCTGCTGTCAATTGTCCATCAAACGCCTTCTTGACTGCTGCCGGAGTTAATCCTCCTGTATCATCGGTATATGTCGTACAATCTGCTGCTTTATATAATTTATGAGATTTTCCCTCCAATGCGGTTATTTTACTTTCGTTGCTTTGGACGCTTGATTGTAATCCTGAGATGTCGGATTTTATTCCTTCGGTCGTTGCCGTGGTGGCATAATCCCCCATATCCACTGAACTTAATTGGTTTACCTTTGAGTTAAGGTCGTTCAATGCCGCCGATGTTGTTTCCTCATTGTCAATCACATTGTTCTTCAATTCGGTCAATCCATCACTCACTTCATTGACCGTGCTTGATAATGTATCAAATTCCGTTTTTGGTGCATAATTTGCGTCATTTGTGGTCTTGTCGGTAAAAACTTTTATCTCATTTTTTGAATCCTTCACGGCTAAAAATGTGCTGCCCGAATTATAATTGACGGCTATCTCACCATAATCAATATCACCAACCGCCGGCTTTTTATCCTTTACCGAACTTTTAATATTGATGACTTTTACATTTTTTGTTCGTGCCATATAAAAATATGATTTATTAACAATCCCTTATGGAAGGAATTTTTATTATTTTATGATTTTTCTTTTAATCTAAAATAAATAGTTTTCCAAAGTCAATTGAACATGGCAAAATTCTAAAAGTAAAAAAGCGAACATTGTTCATGCCCGCTTCCGAATCAAAATAATCTTTCCATTAAAAAATATTCTTAATCGTCTGATGTGGCCCTTTTTGCCACTTTCTTTGCATTCTCAGCAAAATCATAATATACCTTGAATTCTTCCGGCTTTTCCTCTCTTTGCCTCAATATTCCAAGTTCATCGCAAACCGAATACTCATGCCGTATTATTCTCTCTATTATATCCTTGTAATCAAGTTCAGGTACATCTATATAATGGCAGAAATGTATTTCCTTCTCTTCGGTTCCAATAATTTTCATATTACCATCCTCATCATGCTCCATTATATCAAAAGGAATCATTTGAGGTTCATCATCAAGATAAAGTCTATATCCTATGCTGTTTGGTAATTTATCATATTTTGGGGCTGCTGCCTCTAATTGCACTCTATAAAACATATTGAATCAAAATTTTTTCTATTAATAAATAGTCCGAACGGAGCAATATATTTATCAAACAACCGTTTCTTGATTTTGACCGCTTTAAATTGACTTAGATAGCCAAAATAACTATTTGCTATCGGCAATATGTCTATTGGATTCATGTTTCTGAATTCATTCATTTTGGAATTAATTCGTGCAAGGGTTTTCTTTGGAACATACTTCCTCCCGTTCCTTATGCAAGCCCCCAAAAACATCAAATTCTCATTACAAGATGTTATTTTTGTCTTTTTTCTATGAAGTATCAATCCAAGCCTCCCCTCTAAAAAAATCCTAATTTTTTCTTTGCAAAATTCAAGATATTTCTTATCACCGCTTATTATCTTGAAATCATCAACATACCTGCAATAATGTTTGGCTTTCAATTCTCTTTTTATATATTGGTCAAGAATATTCAAATATACGTTACTATATAACTGACTCATAATATCACCAATAGCCAAGCCAACGCCTTTGGGTGAATTAAATAACGATTTCCTCATAGGAAAATCCTCCCATGCTTTATCCGGTGATACCTTTATGCAATTTTCTGACGGTGAATTTTCCAATTGTGCCTTAATCAAATAATAAATAAAATCATAATCCAAATCTTTAAATTCTTTCTTTTCCTTTGCCTTTTCCAATATTCTATAAATCTCATCAAAAAGAATTTTCTTATCAATATTAAGAAAGTATCCTTCAATGTCCATTGAAAGAGCATATACTTCCTTTTGGTAATTCTCAGACTCTGACCTTATATGATGCTCAAGCCTTTCTATTCCATGTAATGTGCCTTTTCCTTTCCTGCAAGAAAAACTGTCATCTATGAATGTCCTTTCAAATATCGGAGATACTAATGAATAAAGTACATGGCTAACAATTCTGTCCCTAAATGATGGAGCGAAAACCTCTCTTTTGGTCGGTTCCTCTATAATAAAGCATGTGCATGGCTGTGGCTTCCATATCCTTTTGTCCAATTCATAAGCCAATCGGCTCAAATTCGATTCAAGATTATGCTCAAAATCTAAATGTGTTGGATTATTCCTTTCATGACGGCGGGCCTCTCTATACCCCCTAACCACCATGTAACTAATATTTTCTCTATTATAAGAGGCCATAATTCTAAATAAAAAAAATTAAGCTGATGAAGGATTTGTTCTCGCAGCGGACGCACACTGAAGCCGTAAGCCCGGTTGTTCCCATTCTGTGGGTTCACGTTGTTGCTGTTGAAGTTCAAATTATACGCCCCGTTCATAGAGTACGGAGCAGAACTCCAATAGTTCCCATTGTTGCCTCGATTAGAGGACGAACCCCGAATAAGTGCTATAGTTTTTAATTCGTAAATCTGAATCAAATGATAAAAATTTACAAACCTTTATAATAAAAATAAATAACTCTTCCTTCTATTATAATGGATTAAATTATCTATTGTTTCTTTATTATAAAAATCCCCTTTATTAAATAAAGGACAAAGCACTGAACCTATCTTTATCAAATTATAGAAGATGCGAATGACCGCAAGTCCTCAAAATTATTTCGACATCAGCCTTTTTAATAAAACACAAAATCTATATATCTTTTCTCTATTTTAACTGTCCTAACGTACTATTACGCCATCCTAACAATTGCCTCATAGTATCATCCTCTTTTTCCATAATGGCAGCAAAACCTCCGCTTTTTATCTGACCATTATTCCAAAGCATTCTTACACGTATTTCTACCTTTCGTAATGCATCAACAGCATCATTAATATACTCAACCCGTTTAACCAAGTCATTTTTCATCTCCTGAGCCATAGTAATATCATATAAAATTGCCTCAAAAGAATCAAAAACTTTTGCACAATCCGTTAGTTTAAATATTTTAGACACTTTTTGGGTACTATCTCTAAACTGACTATCAAGTGCCATTGCTGATGAATAAACCTTCAACTCAACGGGTGCAATTCCATGGGAAACCTTGCCCACATAATTGCCTTTTATTTTTACAGGCATGATTAAATTTACTTTTAAATTAACAATGCAAAATTACAACTTTATTTTTTATTTTCCAATTTTTTTAATATAGAAAAAAATATATTTCTTAATTTGTTTTTCTTAATTATTTTTTGTATTTTTATAAAGGAATAATAACATTAATAATATAAAAAAATGATACATTTTCCTAATAAAAGAAAACATATCACTTAAAAAAACTAAAATATTTAAGCGGCTGCCCTAAAGGAAAGGGACAGCCGAAAAGAACTAAAGATTAGGTTCCCGCAGCGGACGCACACTGAAGCCGTAAGCCCGGTAGTCCCCATCCTGTGGGCTCACGTTGTAGCTGTAGAAGTTCAAATTATACGCCCCGCCCATAGAGGACGGAGCAGAACTCCAACAGCGCCCATTGCTGCCTCGATGAGAGGACGAACCATATTGAGAAGATATATATCCTGTTGATGGAAACAATATACCCTCTTTGTCTTGGGCAATAGAGGCGTTATCGTCGTGTCCACTTCTCTTGAAGCGGTAGCCTACGGGAGTAATTTTGTAATAATTGTCATATAATGTTGTCCCCGTCCCATATTTGACCGCATTAATGTTTGAATCGTCTCCATTAGCCGGATAATCTTTTCCTCCTGATGAATATCCTTTATGTTGTATGTTTAGCCCATATGTCCCTGCGGAATATGTAAATCCAAAAAACTTTTGCATTTGTCCTACACAATATCCTATAGGGCATGGGTCATATATTGTCTTTTGTACATTATGGTCCGGAGCCCCATATGTGCTTTGTGATGCGTCCCACAAATTTGGCCCATGCTTGCAATTCCAATCATAAGCCGTATAGCTATCTGAGGTAGACGGGTCTCCAATCCATGTATAAAATGTTCTTGCATTTGCTATACCATCTGCAATTGTTGTCTGTCTCTGTGTTGTTGCCCCGGTTTCATACCCCACTTTACTATTTTTTCCATCATAGAAAAACGCATCCTTTCTTCCAAATTGATAATAAAGATTGGTATCAAAATTTCTTAACGAACGGGTTTCCGTTCCATCCGTAATAGTATAAGCCGAATTTTCTCCAGTAAGGAATTTCGCCCCAAGATTATATGGCAAAATACTATAGATGTTGTTTCCGTTCCACAAAGTTACATCCCCCATATCAACATTGCTCGGCACAATCCATATATGCCAACTCCAAATATATTTACCATTGGCATCTTTTACTCCAATAATAGCATTCCCTCCCGTTTCCGGAATTGAATTAACTGTAAAAGTAACAAACCTAAGGTTTTCTTTTGTTGCATCAGTATATCCAGTGAGATTAACATCAGTTAATATTCCATCTGACAAATCCGTTTCATCAATTGCCACTGAATTGACTATACATCCTTCATGTTCTTCAATATAAGGCGATGTAATCTTATTCCCCAAGTGATTCACAAAATTATAATCTATATTTGTTGTTACATTTGTATATGCCGCACTATTCTCAACCCCTTTGTACAAAGCATTTCCATAAACAAGAGGAAAAGCATATGTTCCTGTTTCCCTCACAATATAACAATTGGCTGTAGTTCTTGGTTTTTCATCTTCCCCATCATAATATATTGACAAATCTTTTGCATTTGACGGGTTTCCAGTAAAAGGTGTATAATAAACAGAATTATCATTTGCACAATAACTCGTATTTGGCTTATACATATTTCCGCTTTTTACGAATTCAGAATATTGCTCTGATGTATCAAATCTTTTCAAATATCTCATGACTAAAAAATCTATTTACCTTATAAATAGTTTCATCAAATTAAATCTTTTTCCAAAACATGCTTGTTATTTCCTTTCTCACCCCGTTTTCAATCTTGAACAGTCGTTGATTGGTTGTTTCTTTGTTTAAAGGTCCAAATTCGGCAATATAAGGACCTATTTTTACATAATCGAATAGGTTATAGATTTCATCCTCCACTTCATCTCTACCTGAATAAATAGCCAAAGAAAGGTTGTTGTATTTTTCTTTAATATATTTTGCAATTTTCAATAACGATTCCTTGTCATTCCCTTCCCCCATAAACAAAAAACAATTGATTCCTTCATTATCCTTAATCAATTTATCAACAGCATCCTCCGTCAATTCATTTCCAATATCTTTCCTTAATTGCGGAGAATGACATCCAACACATTTGTTCTGACAATTTGTTATATTTACAGCCAAGGAAATCTTGTCAGGAATTTCCTCGAAAACAACCATTGTATTTAAATATTTAATCATTTACGTTTCCTCCATATTCTTTTACAAAATAAAAATAAGCGATGTTGATTAATTTCCTTTTCATTCTTATCAATTTATTCAATATCTTTTTAATTATGGAAAAATTTCTTTTCCCATCTTACTTATTTTCTCCATTTTTATTATCATCAATTTCATCATCCGGGTAAAAATATCTCTCCGTATTAAAATTGTATCCATATTCAACGCCAATTGCCATGGGGAATATTGGTTCTTTCATATATACTCCATATTCAAACCTCGGGTCAAAATATATTTCTGTCTCCGGAGGGATTTTGCTTAAATCTATATTAAACAAAACATATCTTCCATCATTCTCCGGAGACGTATTGCATTTACACAATTGTCTTCCAATTCCTTTTCTGATAGTGTCTGATACATTACCCTTCAACAAATGAAGTCTTGCCGGATATTTGAATTTAGAATTTTCACTTCTTGGAACAAGTCCACTTTCTAAAATAGATTGATATCTGCAAAAAGGACTCCAATGATAAAGAAAGCCATCACATTGCTGCCTGACTATGTTTGAAATATTATCTTGATATATCGGGTCAAAACTAAGTCCAACCATCATTTTTCCCCGTTCAAAAAGATATTGAATACAAGAAAATGACCACCCGCACATCTTCATAGCAGCCTTAATTTCATTAACGGCATGTACATTATTTGGAAGCAAAATCAAAATTTTTATTCCATTGGCTGCATATACCACTTTAATTTGCCATTCCTCCAATAAAAAACGTTTCCGAATTATATTCATTGTCTCATTCGGTGGAATCGTTCTCGAAACACTTTCCTCAATGACTTTTCCTCCCACAATCCTAACAATTCCATCATCATAACTCGGGATTGGGAAAACTTCCATTAATTTCCATTGATTTTCAAAAACGTTTTCCGGAATATCCCCTATTTGAAATGATTCTTTAATTAACCTTTCCTCTTTTGTTTTTGGTATGAATAATTCTAATATTACTTTCTCAGCAATTTTTCTTATATATGCTTCATTTAACATAATTTTCGTTACTTTTAATATTTTAAAAAGCCCACAGCGGTTAGCCATGGGCTTTCATTGATTTTATTCAGCATAATATCTTCTGCCAGTTTCTTCTTGTCTTGGTTCCGACATAGATTTAACTCGAACAAGATATCCAATTACCCTTGTTAAATAATCAACATTTTCACTGCCGCATTTAGGACATTTATCAAACGTATGCTTACTTATATGTCCACAATTATTGCAAACTGTGTTTTTAACATTAAAGGTAAAATAATTACATCCGTTTTTTGCTGCAATTTTTAGCAATTCCCGATATTGTTCCTTCGTATGAACATTTGCATCATTTTGATGTAACGCACTACCACCGTCAAGATATTTAACAAATTCCCGTCCATGCAATTTCATTTTGTCAATCACAGACAAACTTCTATCTTCTGGATTATAAAAATATGAACTATAAAGATTTCTATTAGGGCTTACCCAATATCCATCCTTTTTATCCCATTTATAATTTTTTACTGCAAGGTTTTCAGCAGGTACAAACTCAGTGTTAAACATACAATCCCTTGTTCTATCTTTTCTGTTAGATATATTAATGGTTTCAAGAATGTTATTAACAAATTCTTCATATTCACCATTAACATTTGCCTTCAAGCCTAAAAATTCAGCAGCATCAGTTATTCCATTAACTCCCACAGTAAGATATTGCCTTCTCATATCTATAAATCCTGCCGAATAAACTGTAAGCATATTTGCTTTATAATAATCCTTAATTATTTCATTAAAAGCAGATTGATATTTATGAACTCTTTCTGTCAAATCACGAACCTCATTCCGTATATACTCATAAAGTTCATCTTTATCATATTTTAGCCCTTGTTCAATAAGATTTTTTCCATTTTCAAGAATAATTCCCTTATTTTCAAAATACTTTCGTGTGGCATTTTGAATCAAACGAGGAAGATTCATTGTCATAACTGATTTTGAACCAGTTGAAACTGACGCTGTTCCCATTGAATATTGATGCGTTGTATGATTATGGTCTGTATCTTCAGCATCTAATTCTTTTAATGACGAGCGAAGCCGGCAACACGATGAGAGCGCATCTGGATTATCCGACAAATAACAAAAGAAACTATGTCCTTCAGACCACATTTCAGCAGTAAAATCAGCGTATTCCTTATCTAAAAAATCATCTTTTCCATCAGTAAGAAGTGCCATGGTCTCTACAGGGAAAGTTAACACATATTTTTCTCGTTCCTTATTAAACCATTTCATAAAATGCTTTTGTAACCATGAAAGAGTTTCCCATTTCGGAGCACTGCCATCAGGGAATTTAAATTCCCCGAATACTCCCTCAAAATATGGTTTGTCAAAATAGCCGATATTCCAAAACACGGTTTGATATCCCCTATTTCCTGCCGGCATATTCATCGAATGAACAACCTGCTGAAAACAATTATCAATAACCTTTTCCAATGTCCGTTGTTTTACACTTAAATCCACAACTTCGTTTAATCTATCAATATAATTATCTCCATAATCTTTCCTGATAAAATAATCCATATATAAAAGGAACTCTGGTGAAGCACAAGCACCCATAAATTGAGATGACACTGAATAAATCAAATTAATAAATTCCCCACAATATGATTTTAAATCAGTAGGAGGTGTAGAAACTCCGCCAATTTTTGACAAGCCATTTTCCAAAAACGGAAACATTGTTATAGCCACACAATTATGGACAAGAAGATTATTTAATTCAAATGTATGGGTTTCTGTAGTTATATCATAAATATACTCATTAAGGCTCAAAAATGCAGATTCGGATTCAATAACTTGAACATTTGTTATACTTGCTTCACCATCTGTTTTATATTTATATCTGCTTGTATCATTTATTACGGTATCTTTTTCCTTAAAAGAAAGTTTTATAGGCTTTGATGATGCCCGTAAATTTGCCGATACACCCCATATAGTATAATTGGTTTTATATGATGTATTATTACTAAATGGCAAACTTTGCATCTCATTTCCAACTGCATAACCAAAATGCCTAAACAAAGCAGTACATCCCATAATGCATGCTCTTGAAGACAATCTAATTGAATAACCATATCCTCCTGTAAGGATTGTCCCATCTGAATCTACAATTCCACCCAATATACCTAATGCAAAATCTTCGTTAAATTCAAGAATATTATATGGCAATGTCTTATTCCATGCTTTATCTTGTATTTTAAAATAATTTCTAAATAATTCAAATAAGAAAATATTGTTGATATCAAGTATATGTTTTTCTGTTTTTCCATCCCTTGAAACCTTTCCTATCACATTAAACACTTCAAAGAAATAATTGTTTATTGTTTCCAAAACACTCTTGTCTTTTTGTGTAAAGTGCAATGAATGTGATGTATTATCAAAATTACCATCACCTATAAAAAATCCAATAATGTACCCAAGTTTTTCATCAATATCAACATAACGTTTCATTGGAGACAATACCCCATGAATTTTAATCCAGTTTTCACCATATGAAATCCATGAAGGCAATATTTTAACTAAATCTATTTTAGTTTTTCCTTTAAATGTTAATCTTGTATCAACCTTAAATTGCTGATTTCCCAATGAATCTATTGCACTAACAGTATTTTCTATATTATCCTTATCAATTATCATCGGGTGATTATCTGTAACAACAATATCTTCCCCAAATGCTGTTTTAACCCTAACAAGGTCCCTATGACGTTTCTTTTTAGTAACAGTTGTAACTTTAGCATATTTATTGTCTTTATCTTTAACAAATAAATTCCAAGGATGCTTTTGATAAACAATATTTTTATCATCAACAAGAATTTCTTCTTCATCAACAAGGTCATAAAGCATATCCATCGGAAGTAATAAATTTTTACTATTATAAAGAACTTCAACAACCTCTTTAGATGAATAAGTATATGGATACCCAGGTGTTCCTGATTCATCATGTTTATATAATACATGACTTTCAAGGTCTTTCAAATATTGCTCTGACAACTTCTTTGAAAACATTTTCTTAATCTTATCGCACAAAATATATCTGTTTTGCTTGATATTATTCTCTTTATAAAGTTCTTGTCCCAAAGTAACAATATTTTTATTGCTTACATTTGCATTTGAATCAAATTTAGAACCTGTAGCAGCATTTGAAGCCTCAATATAAGATTTAATGAAATCTTGTTTTTTAATCATCGGAAGTTTTTCTTCATAATTTGCGGAATAAGTTCTCGCAACCTTTTTATTGATGCTCATTAAGGCATCTTCAACTTGCCGTCTAATCTCAGATGTGGAAATATTTTCATACAAATACAAATTATTTGCTATGCTTTCCAATATAAAATCATCACATTTTTCTTTTGCTGTTTCATATGCCTTGCAAATTCCACTTTTAACTTTCTCCTTATCAAACTCCTCATAGGAGCCATTCGTTTTCTTTACCGTCATATCTTTAAAATTCTTCTTATATATTAAATAAGGTTTTCCTCGGATTTTTTCAATCAAAACCAAAGGAAAACCTCTGTTTAAAACTCATCATTTTTTGTAAATTCGCCATTTATCTGCCCAATGTAATTGGAAGACTTTGATGGTGAGGATTTAAGGGCTTGTGCCTCTCTGTTTCGCTGTGCAATTCCACGCAAAGCGGTCATGGTTTGCTCTTCTTTTTCCCGTTCCATCTCCTTGTCCCATTCCAATTGGGAATCAAATTCAATCGCCTCATCACAAGATATTGTGCAAGTTCCATTGTCAAAATAAATTCCTTTGAAACCTTTTCCGGATTTGCCTGAACGGTTTTTCAAAATCGCAATATTTGCCCTACATCTGTCAATATCATCAAGTTGTCTGCTGACTGACAAAATCAACTGTGCCACATGCACTTTCTTTGCTGAGCCACTGGCTTGGTCCATCCTCACAAAATCCGGGCTGTTCATGCTGTCCTTTGTGCCTTGGGTAGGTATCCATATCGCTATGTTGAATTCATGTGCAAGATTCTCCAATACTCGCATAGTAACACCCTCTCTTGACCACTCTGAATCATTGGCATATCCTCCTTTTTCCGGGGCAATACACTCAAAATAATCAATGGTAACCAAATCCGGCTTGAATCCGCTATTGATTAGTCTCTTGATGAAAATTCCAATATCCGTGGCGGTTTTCACACCAGTCTTGAAATGTTTCAGTCTGAGATTCTTTGTCAAAAGTTCCCTATCAGGATGATTCATCAACAATTGATAAATCTCATCACGGTCTTGAATATTAAGTCTTTTAAGTTCCCTTGCCTCAATTTTCTTCCCCTTGGGCAATTCCTCGGTAAGTTTTTTGGCGAAAATCTTTCGGGTTATATCCACATCATCATCCTCGAAAAATATCTGTAAAACCTTAAATCCCTCATGATTATTGGCATCACATCTACAAGTAGCAGCATATGCATCTATGGCTGTAGTAAAACTCGTTTTTCCAAATCCCGCAGGAGCAATAAGAAGTCCCAATTTTCCCTTGTCAAGACCGCCTCCAAGCGTCTCATCCAATTTGTCAATGCCCGTAGGGATTGATATCGTATAATCGTTTGAAAGTGCTTTTTCGGTCATATCATAAATGTTGAAGCCGAAATCATCATCCTGGCCAACCAAAGAAGCCTCATCAAGAAGATGCTGACATTCCGGATAACGGTCTATTTCACCTTTTCCTGCAATCTCAAGAATCTTGTTTGCAACCTTGATAAGATTCTGCTGTTTGAAAAACCTTATGGCAAGTTCCTTTATTGTGTCCTCACCCTCGGAACTTGTATCAAATTTAAGTTTGTTGATTAAAGCCGTACATTCCTCCACATCTATTGCCGTCTTGGCTTTTCTTCTCAAAAGAGTATCCATCAACGTATAAGACGGAACCAACCCATTGGTCTCATTGTAGTAATCTTTCATCGCTCCAACGAATTCCCTTAAATTAGGGTCGGTAAAAGCATTCTGCTCAATTATCTGAACAGAATCTTCAAAGAATTTCGGCTCTTCAACAAAAACCTTGGCAAGTTTGTATTGAAAATCAACACCAAGATAGCCAAGGTTACTTTTATCCAATTGTTGTTTAGCCATTAATCAATCTGATTTTATTCCAGTCCCCAAAGAGAACGTTCATTATCACGATTCCACCCCTCATAAATTCCCTCAACGGTAGTGGTATAATCGTTGCTGTTTGCGAAAGAGCAAGCATAGCAAATATTCTTGATAAGCCCCCAAATCAAATCACTCTTTCCCTCAACCATCTTATAAAGAAGATACTGCTCAAATGAAAGACGGTCAACATCTTCAGCATCATATTTTCCTCTCTTGTTTGAAAGGTCAATCTTATCACATACAAATTTAGGATAATATCCTGTCCAACTTATAGCGGTAACCTCCTTGCCGTCAATCTTAAACGCAAACTTGTACTCAGTTTTATTTGACTGAACCGGGTTTTCGGTAATCTCTCCGTCATCAAACTTGTAACCAAGTTCCTTCACCACTCCGTTACCTACATAAACATAATCCGTAAGGGCGTTTCCACGAACAACAAGACCCTCGCCATATGAAAATTTATCCACATTCTCCGGATTTGCAGCAAATGCCCTCATCTCATCCGCTGTGTCAAACGTCTTTGGCGCATACATCTCAAGATATGCCTGAGTTTTATCCCTCAAATCCTTGTCAATTGTGCGGACACAACTGCGAAGTGCCTCTGTCAATTCATAAGACTTGAGCGAAGTCGGATTAAAATTATTGATACGGAAATAACGCTGACAAATGATGTTCCCTCCTGTAGTCAGCACAAACTCGAACCTCTCTTTATAGTCACGTGGTTCAATAGACTTTTTATTTTCTGTCATTCTTTAATAAATTAAAAAGTTAAACTATGAAAAGATGGGCTGAAACCGTCAGAACGACCGTTTCGCAGTACCAATATACAAAAATAGTTTCAATTTTCAAAACCATATTCCTTAATAAAATGATAAAAGCCCATTTCTTCATTAAGAATGGTTTTTACCTCATTTAAACTTATATTTTTTAACTTTTTCATTTTATCTATTTTCTATTCATTATTTTTCAAATAATCCTTATATCTCTTCTCCTCCCTTTTAGACAGCTCAATAAATGGAACAAAAAAATTGGCAAACGCATCATGATTCTCAAGTTCCTCAACCCCGTCCCTCTTTATCATCTTATATAAATTCTCGAAGCTCCTCCCCTCTGGGTCCATAGGAGTGTACATCATGTTTGAAATCTCTTCCTCAGCCCCCTTTGTCAGCAACGGATTCTTCAAATTGATTATCTTCTCGTTAATCTCATAAAAATCCCCGTCATATTCCTTGTTTGACACCCCATTAATTATATTCTCATGCCACTGCAACGGCTTTTTCTTCACCTTTTTCCGTTCATCAATCATCATTTGCGCCCGTTCCTTCACCTCATTGACTGTAACAGGTCTCTCCGCAATCTCCGGCATCAATTCCATAAGCCTTGCCTCGGACAATCCCTTTATATTGCCAATATTGTCGCTTGTGTCTCCACAAAATATCTTTTTGATAACAACATTCTCCACCGGAATACCTTTAATCTTCTGAAAATTCTTCACCGACAGATATTTTCCCAACATCTTGTTATAAACACATACTGTGGGGGAAATCAATTGGGTAAGGTCGTTATCCGTGCTCACAATCACAATCCGTTCTTCCGGCTTCTTGTGATTAACATAATATGCTATGAAATCATCTCCCTCGGTCTCTTTGTCGAATAAAACCCGTATTGACATTTCCGTACAATATTCTGTCACCCGAAAGCGTTCCCTTGCGAAATTCTCATCAATAATCCTTTGTTCTTCTTCTTTCTTTCTTTTTCTTTCGATTTCATCTTCCGTCAAATTATCTAAATTTGCTTTTTTCTTTTTCTTGGAATAAATGGCGTTTTCCATTTTAGAAATTGTGTGATTCAATTTTTTCCAATATTCAGACGCTTCTCCATCAATTATATGATTGGCATACTTTTTATCCCTATTCGCTTTATACTCATTATATATTTGATACCTTAATATTCCTGAATCTGTATCATCAAAAACAACATAAACATAATCATATCTATATCCGCAATTCGGGTCATTCAATAATTTCTTTATTTGTAAAAAAAATTGAAATATGCCGCCATAATGATTTCCTTGTCCATTCGTCTTTGTGTCCGCCATAGATAATCTCAATAAATTATTACCATCAACTAATAATGTATAAAACGGCTTTATATTTATTTCCGTATGTATTTCTTTAATTATCTTTCGTACAGGCTGTCCCATTTTCCTTATTCTTTATATCTTCTATTATTCCTATCAATTCTTTTTCCGTATTAACTCTCAATGTATTTTCATCTACATATTTATTAAATTTTTTATCCAAGAAATATATCATCTTTATATTGTTTTCTTTACAAATTTTCTTTTTTTTCTCATCAAGCCCCTGAATATACTTCAAATGCTCTTCCACAAAATCAATTCCCTTACTTTTAAAGAAATTAGCAATAAAATGTTGCTCTCCTTGGCATTCTATCGCTATATTATATTTCGGCAAATAAAAATCCAAACTTTGTTTATTAAGCATTTCTTTATTTCTGTATTGATAAACATATAAAATCTGATTCTTATCAAGTACCTTTTTCATATCTCGTTCCAAATGACTTTCTTTGCAAAAAGGGCATCCGAAAACTTAAACATATTCAAAAGTGTTTAACTCCGTTTGAATACATTCACTCCCTGCCTTTTGCAGATGTTTCCGAAACGATAACAATACCTCCTTCACCTTCTCCCTTTTCAGTTTCTTCGGCTCGTAGGCACCGTTATCCTTTTGTTTTAAGAGCCGACTGCGAAGCACGGCTTCGCTGACTCTGTTCCTTATATTCACCGACGCATTGAAATCAGCATTGCTTGAATGACCGCATTCAATGCAACAGAATGTCTCTTGGTCGGGACGGTTCTCGTCCTCGATACAGCCGCATATTGGGCACATCTTGGACGTGTAACTCGCTTGCACCGTGGACAACGCTATTCCGTAGTTCCTTGCGATGTGCTCCACCTCATTCTTGAGGCTTGACAATCCAAGAAATTTGACCTTGCGGTTATAGTTGATATCCTCATTATCCTTATCCTTAACAAAGCATTTTCCGAATCCATTATTCAAATCCTCCATCACTATGTGGTTATATCCCTCTGATGCCAATTGTTTGCACATCAAGGCAATGAGGTTCTGCTCGGATTTGTCCATTTTCTTTTTGAGGGTATCCAGTTTCCATTGGGTTCTCTTTCCCGGTTGGTATTCCTTATCCTTTTTCTTGCGTTTATCTATATCCAACGCCAACTTGCAGTAGTCATTAACCAATTGACGGTCATAATCATACGTGGCATGATTAGATAACGAGAATAGGTTATGCTTGCAGTTCACGTCAATCCCGATGAGGTTATTACCTGCTTCCGGGATAAATCTCTCTCCGTCCTTACAGAGGTTGATAGATACTGATTTCTTCCTTTCATTGAATACTATCGTGTATTCGTAATCATTTGAGGATTTTGCATATTCCTGCATCCGCCCGTGGTAATCCTTTGCAAATTTAACGGGGATATCCATGGATTTCCTATCAAATCCTGACAATGATACGAATGCGTTAATCTCAGAATTGTAGTTCTTGTTCCAATCGAGGATTTTCTTTTTACGGCTTCTGCCACTGAATGTAAGGGATTTGAATATGATGGGATTATCCTTGTATCTGTCTATTGCTCGCTGACGTTTCTGCATCGCCAATCCCATCAATCGCTCGAATCCAAACTTGGAGCAGCAATCCAAAATGGATTGGTAATAGCCTTTCTTATTATCATCACAAGTAGGCATCTGAGAATTAATATATTCAACGGTATTATCATTCCCGTATCGTGCAAGGTAACTTAAACAGATGGACAACCTTGTGGTTTCGTGTTTGTTAACTACTTTTTTGAAATCACCTTTCTTGTTTATCTTGGTGCTCCTTTTGTAGAGTTCACAATGGGAATAAGTGACTTTCTCGAAAATAAGATTTTTTCTTATGTTATCAAATTTGTTTTGATAACAAGTCAGTACTTGTGTATAGAGTTGAGCATCAAACGAAGAACCCACTTGGTTTTTGAATTCAGTTCTCATTTCCTTCATAAACGTCAAATTAGAATAATCCAAATACTTCAAGAGGTTATGGGAAACGAATTCAGAGACTTTATTCTTATGTTCACGGATATTGGCAGCAATACCGTGTAACTCGTTGTATTTCAAGCGGGTTATATCGTCGGAGGCGAACACTTTTGTATATTTGCCGTCAATAATCATAAAAATAAAAAAAGTTACAAAACCTTCTCGGCACTAAAGTGAGACGATGCCATGAAGGTATTGTAACCCAAATTTCTCTAATATTCCAAAACAACGTCTCACTTTTGTTTTCTAAATATAAATAGTATCAATTTTGAAAAATGTTAATAATATGTTTAAATAATTTTAGATATTTTTGAGTATTTTTTTATCTACTGCTGATATCCCCCTTCCATTTAAATGAGAATTTGGAATTTGCCAAAATTCTCCATGTTCCGGGCATATTATACACACTTTCGTATGATTATTTACATAATCAACTTTTGAATAATCATATTTGTCACCATGAATCTTTCTTGATTTTTCAACAAATAAATTTGTATCCATAAAAGTATTACTACAAATTCTGCATCCAAAACCATCCAAATGGCAATGAGGCGACTGCCAAAATTCTCCATGTTCCGGACATATTATACACACTTTTTCATGAACACCTTTATACTCAACTTTTGAATAATCGTATTTATTATTATGTATTTTATTTGCCTTTTCAATAAAATATCCTCTAGTCATATATCGCCCGCTGCATTTTGGGCAACATTGCCCCTCCAAATGACTATGAGGCGTTTGCCAAAATTCTCCATGCTCCGGGCATATTATGCATATTTTTGTTTCATAGCCAACATATTCAACTTTTGAATAGTCATATTTCCACCCATGAATCTCTCTTGCCCTACGTATAAATTCTTCCTTTGTCATCCGCCTATTTTCGCCCCTTAACTTATTGGCACATTTGGGACAATTTGAACCTCTTAAATGATTTTTAGGAATTTGCCAAAATTCTCCATGTTTAGGACAAATAATACAAACCTTAGTTGCCTTGTTCTTGTACTCAACTTTAGAATAATCATATTTGTCTCCGTGAATATTTTTTGCTTCTTTTATAAAATCCATATATTATTCCCTTTTACTCGGATTACGTATCCTATTTTAATATATAGGAAATAAATGAAAAAAGCAAGGAATTAACCTTGCTTTCTTTTTATTCTACAGAAATATCTTCATCTTCTTCAACGAAATTAAGTGCATTTGCATCTGCTTTAATGTCTTTACCATTATTTTCTGCAATTTCGTTAAGTTTCTTAAGAATATCACTCACATGATTCTTTCTGAAATCATCTTGCTCTTCTTTACTTGCTCCAATGATTCCCACATCCGTACAAATTAACTCGCCTTCATATGTAACATTAAATGGTGCAGGTAATTGATTTTTAAGCACTTTTATCTTTGTTAAAATACCATAATTATAAGTCAAACCTTTTGAAACCGCCGACAATCTTTTGATTGAAGCCTTTAATTGACCCCCAAGCAAAAAAATCACCCTCGACCGATATGTTATAGATTTTCCGCCTTTCATCTCAATGCTTGGCGGAGCCATAGGGTTTGTTGTTCCATCAAGCCATACTTTATTCACCAAAACCATACTGTTCGTATATGGCGATGATATTTTTCTTGACGAAGGAATGGCATTATCCATAATATCTTGAAAAGCCGCAGATATTGTTCCTGCATCAAACATATTGTTTCCTACTTTACTGTTGTAAGACTTCAATCCACCAATGCTACCAACAGAATCCCAAATAAACAAAATCCCCTGCTCCAAATCGCCATTAGATTGGTATTCTAAAAATTCATTCATTGAATAAACCATATCTTCAATAACAGCCTTTGTCCTTTTCTTTCCGCCTCTCTTCCCCGTAGAATAATCTATATCCCCATAATGGTCAACAAGGATTGAATTATTGAAATAAAAGAATTGCCCAGTATATTCTATAATTTTTCTTTCTGTTACAATTGAAACTTCTCCATTTTCGGGATTTACAACTTCTGTATCAACGTCACCATAAACTGGTGTTGCCTCCATACCCATATCAATTGCATATTGAAAATCAAAATTATTCTCCGTATCATAAATCACCGGAATAAGTCCTTGACGTTGTGCTGCCACAATGGCATGATTAACCAATGTACTTTTTCCTGTATTTGAAAAACCGCAAATAGTTGATACATAACCTTGTGGAAATCCAGGTATCTTTACCGCATCTTGAAAAGCCTTAGGCATTACTATCCAATCCATTGGCTTATCTGCGTTGCTTGCTCCTTGCACTTTTCCTTTTTCTACTGAAACCCCAAATCCCATTTTTTCTTTAAGGGCATCAATTGTTGCTTTCTTTTTTATTGGTGTTTTTTTAAGTGGCTGTGCCATAAAAACTAAAATTTTATCAAATTATTTTTCAATATCATTCTTTTTATAAAGCGGATGATTTATCTTCTCAAAATAGCATTTTCTGCAAAAGGAAGTATATTTATCATCCCCTCCTATCTCTACTTGCTCACCATCGGTGACAATCTCCTTGTTTTGATTTATCCTTGCGTTGAATATGGTCTTGTTCCCGCAATAGCAACTTGACTTAACCTCTTCCACACTGTCCGCTATCTCAAACAATCTTTTTGAACCCGGAAACAAATGTGTTTTAAAATCAGTCCTCAATCCATAGCAAATAACATTTAATCCAAAATTATCAGCAACCGCCGCAAGTTCATCAACTTGTTCAGTCGTAAGGAATTGCGCTTCATCAACAAGAATCCATTTCAATCTATTCCCATTGATATTATAAATGCTATCCAAATAATCAAGAATCAAATTATAAATATTGTCAGTAGGAAGTATGCTGACGCATTCTCTATCTCCTATAGCCCTTGAGTGAATAACTCCTATTCCATCTCTTGTGTCTATCTCACTTTTTAATATGACAAATGGAATCCCGTGTTCTTGGAAATTATGTGCTGTGGCCAAAAGATGAAGACTTTTTCCGCTGGCCATTGTTCCATAACGAAATATAACTTTATGCATCAATCAAAAAAATATAATATTGCGCCCGTGTTTTGGGCGGGCGCATTATTTTTAGAATGGCAAATCATCTCCGTCATTTAATGTCATAGCCCCAATAAAATTCGTATCTATCGGCTTCGGCTCAACATTTTCAACAATATTAGTCATATTAGATATCGCTGCTTGGGCATTTGCTATATCATCATTTGCTTTGGCTATGTTTTCCTGATATGTTTCACTACGGGTGTCCTCAACCCATAATTGTTTCTCGTTATCAAAGAACGGAACTTTCATTTCTCCAATAAGTTCAAGATATTCAAATGGTTTGCAAGTAAATACATCCTGCCATTTCTTTGAATCATAAATCCATGCCTTCAACTGTTCCATATCATTGGTAATAGGACTTCTGTCACTATCATCAACAATCGTTGGCGGAGCAGGAACCCCATCTGTCTTTCTTATTGTAAGATTAAGGTCTCTTCCCTCATAAAGGTCAAGAATATTATCAATCTTTCCCTTACGTTCAGCGGCCTCCTTACGGAGATTCATTAACTTGATAATTTGATTATATGGGTCAGCCTTATCCTTTCTGATATTGAATTTCCAAAACTTAACACCTTCATTCTCCTTTCCTCGCTCTATGCAACGGCAAATGACAGTTTCATAAGTCTTATACTTCAATGAAAGTTCCTTGAATTCTTTTGCTTTGATTGGGTCAGTTTCCTCCATTGCCTCTTTGTAAGCTCTTTGATTAATTTCACAAAGCGGGCATCTTGTGCCATATCTTTCATGGTCAATATCCTTTGTTCTAAGGCAAATGTATGACTTATAGGCTTTTTGTCCCGGTTTTACCATAGACTTTGGTACTTCAACATTATGAGTGTGTATAAACACAAACGGATTTCCTGTTTCCAAATCCATTGGAAGCAATCTGATTGTGATTGTCTTCTCTTCCTCACCCGGGTCAAGACGGACATTTAGATAATTTTTTACGTCAAAATTAGACTCTTTCTTAAAATTTTTAGATTCGTTCCTTTGAACGGATTGAAAAGTAATGTTAGGTAATTCTATAACGTTACCCATGATTAAAATTGATTTTTTAAATTTTATTATTAGAAAAATTCTTTATATAAAAATATAAGAAATTTTTGATTTTTCAAAACAAATTTTTATAAAAATGGGCTGTTTAATAACAAACAGCCCGTATTCTTAAAAATCCAAAAGGTCATGCAATCCCTGATGTTCGACATCAAGTTCTTTTGCAATCGCATTATAATCTGATATATTGTCAATATCACTTTTTGTTATCTGATATTGAGGGTCATCGGCACCGTTATTATCATCATCCGGGCTATAATTATCCGGCATATAATTATTTGCATACTCGCTTGGAGTCATGGTATATGGCATTGATTTTGTCGCACGCATGCTCATTCTCTGCATCGGAGTAGGATTTCTTTTCTCCATCTCGCTTTCAAACTTTTCTCTCGCTGCGGCTTCTTGTGCCTCCCTATCTTTATTTTGCTGAATAAGAACATCTATAGCACCCATAAGTTTATCAAATTTGCTTGTCATTGAATCAATCTTATGTTCAGCCTCTTCTTGGGATTTAACAAGTTCATCAACATCAATTACCTCATCTCCCGGCTCTTCTGTTGTTGCACCCATTGCATTAGGGTCACCGCCATTCATAGGCATTCCCCCATCTGTAGGGGCAGCAGCACCGCCCATTCCGTCCATACCTGCATTAGGGTCTATTCCTTGCGGAGCAAAACCATTAGGGGCTTGTGCCGGTGCACCTCCACCCATTGCAGCAGGGTCGCCACCGCCCATAGGCATACCTCCATCCATGTCTCCATTACCATTCATCGAAGCACCGTCCATAGGAGTGTTACCACCTCCATCTGTAGGAGCAGCACCTCCCATGGCTGCATCATCTTCCCCATCCTCGGAAAGGTCAAATGACCCGGCAGCGTTTGTATATTCTAAAATACAGCGTTTAAATCTTTTCTTAACTTCATTAAGTTCCATTTTCTGATTAGTCGTTAAGCATTTGACGATTATCTTCCGTCAAAATTATTTTTGAAGATTCCACACGCTCGATAAGCCCACGGTCTTTCTTAACAACTTTAACTTTCGGCTCCATGGCTTCGATTGCCATTTCAGCAGCCTCTATCTTATCAACAGATTTCATTTTCTTACTGTTTTTTATATTCTTATTCTTATCCAATTTCGGAGTGCTTACAACTTCCTCCGTCACGTCTTTCTTTTCTTCCCTAACTACATTAAAATTAGGCCTTTTGGGAAATCTTTTATTAACAAATTGCAAAGCCATCCCTAAATGTATTTTCTTATAAATAGTGTTTTCATTGTAAAAAATCCATTTTCAACCATTTAGGAATACAAATAAGGTATTATATACTGATAATTTTTCAAATAATTTTTCGTTTCCCAAGATAGTTCATCTCCTATCTCAATAAACCTTGCTTTCTTGCTTTTATGAAACATTGAAAGGAAAACCTTGGGGTCTTTTCCAATATATTTTATTCCCCTCAATGAAATTCCATATACTTTATTATTATTTTTATCATATATATAAACCATATCATATTTCAAATATATCGGAATTTCATCTAACTTATTGATTGTATTCAAAAATTGTTTCTTTTCCTCTTTTGAACATAACATCATATTGACAAATTCATATCCTACAGAATGAATAAATTTATCCATGGCTATTTTACGAAAATTAGCAACATTTATTTCATATTTATTACGTTTTTCTCGCTTTCCATATGTCCAATATACTTCTTTCCGTTTTATTGTCTCATTAAGAACATTGAGATTTGGATAGAATGTTTTAGTAAATTCCCACCCTACTATAAGAGTGGGAATTCCGTTTATCAATTTATCTCGACTATCCACGACATTATATAATTCTTTATCAGTAAATGGCTTATCTGTCAAAACATTTCCAATATATTTCATTTTATCCAAATTTGGATTGAAAATACAAAAAAATAAGCAATTTGGCAAACTAATCTTTCCAAAGGGAATCAATATATCGTTTAATTCCCAAGGCATGATAATGAGCAACAACCCTGCAACCCTCATCAGACATTAACCATCCACGTCCGGTCTTATATTTACCGTTTTCCATATCTGCATAATGACTTCCTCCCCATGCGCAACCGCCAGGATAATCAGCAAACCAATTTTCTGTCAAAACACAGGCGCATTTTTGGGACGGTCCTCCATCTGTATTTGATTCCGCCAATCGTCTTACACCTGACATGCCATTCGTCATTCCTTCTGGACAAGAAAATTCCCCATTTTTCCCTCTTTCACAAGCCTCGTCAAAAGATTCTTTCAAATATTGAGCAAAAATTTTTGAATCCTCACGTGCTCCATTGGATAATTTATCCAAATAAACGCCATGATAATTTCCGCCTCCACCATTCCAATGACAAGCAACTGAAACGACACTTTGCGAACCAAATTTTTCTATCATTTTCTTGGTTTCAGCCATACTGTAACCTCTCCCAGTATGTGCCCCCTCTTTATTGCATCTCTGAACATTAAATGGTGTTCCATCTTTATACCTCAAAGATTGTAATTCGGGAACAAGATAATCCTTTATCATTTTATGAGCCCATGTCCATTCCGGAACCTTTTGTGTGTTTGGCCCATGCCCCGGTGTCAAACAAATCAAAGGCTTTTGAGGCGTAACATTGCTCTCATCAAAATCTATCACATCATTTGGATATTTTTCAATATTAATGTTACCCTTAACATTTACATCCGCCATATTATTACCATCATTATTTTCATTGTTATTATTTGAATCGTTTCCACTAACTCTTGTACCATCTCCGGTCACTGGTGTTCCTCCACCATCATTATCCGTGATAACCGTACAATCTGTCATTGGAATAGCATATCTATTCACTCTAACGCCTTCAAACTGCGTGCTGATGTTTCCCGCCGTTATATTATGAGAAACTTTTTTTATCATATAGGCTCCTTTCCATAACGGAACATTATTCAATTGGAAATACATCAACGGCATAATTTCCATATTTCCCATACATTCAACCCCGCATTGATAGGCATATTGAGAATAAACCCTATACAAATCCTGTCCATATATAGTTGATTCCCTTGGTCCTTCCGACGCTTTTGAAGCAATATTAAATGTAGCAGCCAATCCCGCTTCTGTTACGCCAGCATCTTCGGTATTTAATGTGATATTTTTGAAAATGGATTGGTTTTGTTTTGCATAAGTAACACCAAATGAAGGTATTGTATAACCATTATCACAAAACAATTTCCCAATAATCTCATCATCTGTAAGACTAAAGCCGTCTCCATTCCTTGACCATCCATTCATATCATAATCCGCCCCATCCGTATCACCCAAATGTTCAGACGGCTTATAAGTGTACATAAATATAAACGAAGATTCATCTTGATTCCAATCACTATTGATTGAATATGGTGTAAACATTCCTACAACATCGTCCGCTGTAGCCAAGCCAAATTTTTGTGGCAATGCCAATAACATTCCTCCCGAATCTTGGGCGACTTCTGACAAAAATTCATAAATGGTTCTTCCTGTATATTGTAACACGCCTTCGGTTGTCTCAAGATTTTCTGTAGGCAAACAACTACTCAACCAGTTTGAAACCTTTGAAATATTTACTGTCAATCTATATCCTATATCATGATAAAAAGAATCTGCATAAACAAAATTATCAAAATCACTATGCCCACTTGCCGAATTCAAAATCCAAGTTTCAACGCCATTTATCGGAGCGCATAACCATTTATCATATAATGATTTAAGTGTCATATAAGTAGTAAGCCTTAAATCTTTGTTCTTAAATGGGTCCGTGGCTTCTGCCGCATTTATTTTTTTTACAACCTTTTCTTCATCTTTCTTTGCATCTTTAGCAATATCGCCATAGATTAAATGAAGTTCATCAATAAATCCGTCAAAGGCGTTTTTCATTGATGATTTATCGCATTGGAAATTGCTTTCACCTAATATTCCGTTATAGTAATCAAATGTTGTTGTAACCGTAAAGAACAAACGTCTTAAAAACTTCTGTAACTTACGCCCCTCCATTGCATCTTCCGTTTGTAATTCCTCGTTAGCTATCAAATCTTTAATATCAAATCCTAAATTGATATTCTTTTTCTTATAAAGATTTTTATTCAGCAGCCGTTTTTCATTTGCTGCAAATCCGGTCAAATCATCATTGCTATCAGCCCAATTGAGGAACAATTCTTTCAATGCCCTCCGTCTTGACGGCGTTGTGTTAGCGGGTGCTTTCCATTTGCTATAATCATGAAGAATTTCAAGTTTTAAATTCATCCTAATTGTTTCAAACTTATCTTCCCCACCTTTAACCCCACAAAAAGTTTCATCTTTATCTGGTACATCATATTTCTCCGGTACGATAATAGGGTCTATTCCCGCTTCCATTGCATCATATCGCCAATAATATGAACCTTCCCTAAGGAGTCTTGCATACAATGATATACCATTTTCATTTTTCTCTTCAATTCCACCATTTTTTCCTACAATGGGAACCGACTGCAAAAATAAGAATGCCCTTGATGCAATGTCAATTTGAGATTTATAAATATCCTCATCAAACAAACTGTCTTTCTTCCGTTCATCAACCATAGATGGGAAACGGATATAAAATTCCTCCTGTGAACTAAAAGTATCCTCCGTCAAAAGTTTCTTAATCCTTCCGTTACTAAAAGATTTTTCATCCTTGTCACATATGGCGTTTCTTTTATAGCAACGTTCATCAAATTTCGTTGCTATATTATTTTCGTAATTACGAAGAGTTCTATTTTTGTTTTTGGTTTTACCGAATTCGGATAATTTACGGTCTCCATACCCTTCCTTATTTTGTTTGAGATAATCCTCGGAACTGGTAATTTCTGCCTCAACGGATGCATATATATTTTTTATACAATCCCTATCAAACATAAAGAAAGTATTCTTCTTTGTGTTCTTATATGCTGTTGAATAATTTGTTGTGGTGATATAATCTCTTTCCTCAATCAATTTTTCATCACCATTGGCAAATTCCCCCTTCATTGTCTCAAAACTTCGCAATCCAACAGGATAATAAGTATATCCACTCGAACTTGTCTTATACAAATTATATTCCAAATTTCCATTGGAGCCCTTCTTAAACAACGAATTATTAGTGTTAGCCGCATCAAAACGCCATGCCCTTGTTGTACTATTATCTTCATTAGTGGTAATGGCATTTAAAAAGCCATTGGCATCTGAACTATCTGACTTGCCATCCGCATACTGCTTGATGAATTTCAAAAAATCCATGGAAACATTGTCACCAACCGCCTTGTAAAAATTGATTGCCTCCAATATACCAAATGAACGGGCCTCTTTTCTTCCATCAGTATCATTACAACACATATAATAAAATGCTCTTAATGCAAATGTTCCTAATACCGACCCATAAATTGATTCGCCGCCACGGATAACCTTTGACTTGACATCATAATAAGGATTCCCAGCCGTATCTTTATTTATAAAATCATATGTTGTCAATGGTATAAATGCCCCCACATTTGGAGTAGGTCCCGCATTAACCCCCTCGGAACTATGGGAACCGCCAAATGAAGGACTTGCTGTACCACCCGACATTCTCTCTATTTCTTCTTCAACACCCTCCGCAACATCAGCGTAGAATTTTGCAGCAGCCAACAATTCTTTTACATAATCTATCTCGATTAAATTTGCATCGGCATTAACTAATTCGCCTGGCCACCTTAATACCTTTTTAGTTTCATTATTATCAATTGTCTCTTTATAAAAAGCGGTCCATGGCGGTAAATAAGCCGACCTTTTTGATATAACAGTCCCTCTATCAACCGTTCCGTCAGCATTTCTCGCATATTGCCTCTCAGTATCTGTGTCATCATCAGTCATACCCACGCCATAAAATATTTTAGAACGCTTGGTTTTATCTCCTTCCAATTGACTTTTTATCGCTTTCATTCGGTCATAAAACGTATGAATAAAAGTATCCATATGCGCAAATGCAAGATTATATATATTCCTGATAGACGGTCTGAACCCTATTGCTTTTTCTATTAATGAAGCCTGTAGTTCTTGATATTTTTTATCCTCCTCATTTTTGGCATCATTAATCTTTTCAGCCTCTTTTTGAAAATCCTCAAATAATTGCTGATAAGTTTTTGCCCCTTTTGATTTTGGTAACACAAATATATAAAAATCGCTAATTTGTATATCATTACCTCGTTTTTGGTCAATATATCTATTAACCTTTCGTTCGGTTTCGGTTCCATCCCCAATATATTCATCAAATTTCTTTTTTCCATCACGTCCAAACCATTTATCCTCCGGTATATACGGATTGCTTGCGTCACCTTTCACATAATGAATAGAATCCGGTTTCTTTTTACTTTTTCCATAATCTTCAAGCACGCTATAATTTGACAAATAATTGGTCCCATATGTTACATCATATCCGGATAATGTTGTAACAAACCCCGATACCGATGTTGAAAATCCCGAATATATATCTTTATCTTTTCCAAAACTATAGATGTAATCATCGGACGCATTTTCAAGCCAATCTTTAAACGGATATGATTCTTGAACCCTTGCTATTGCATCCAATTGATTATCATAATTGTTTTGGGTTTGCTGATTTTCAGCAGCGGCTGATATTGCTTCCTCGCTATTGGCAGCTTGAGCAAGTCTAAGCCTCAACTCAGGTATTTTTAACATTGGTCCGCTATCATTCTTTCCGCTTGCATCTTTAAATGTAAAAACTCCTGATTTAACCTGTTTATCCCAATAAGCACGTCCACTATCTGTATATGGCGATATTGCAAGAAAAGTCATCGGCATATCCGCATATACTCCGAACATATATCCAATAAATTCTGCTGTTATATTGAAATTCCCACTTGCCGCATCCAATTCCAACGATGTTTTTCTTACAGATAATTTATAAGTTACACCTTTCCCATAAAAGCCCTTAACTTTTAGTGTGAAAAGCGGATAAGGAAAAGAGAACAATGCCTTATAAATTGCAGAACTTTTTCCTTGGTCTTTTTCATTATAATAATGTTGTTCAGCGGGTTGCATTACAGTTGTACCACGTACATCCACAAATTTGATAACAACTTGTGGATATTGCCAACTGTTATATGTAATATTGATGGATTCTATACCCAAAGTCTCAGAAGTATTAGTTTTAGGGTCAACCATACTAATATCAGTAAAATTCGTTGTCAAATAGCCTTTATCATCAATATCCACCAATTTTGTTCCTCCGAAAAATGACAATGTTCCATCTGATGTTGAATAGCCCACTTCTTCATACTCATTAGTAACTTTACCAAGTCCGCAAGAATATCTATTTGTCAATTTAATGGACAAATCAACTCCCATGCTATAATTTTCATAAGGGAAATTTATAGCATCCGAATATGTTCCATTCATAGGAGAACCGTCATCGTCATATGCCTTATCAAAAAAGTTTGTAGGCTCTACATATCTGATTCGTCCCTTGTTTATGCCTAATTTTCTTGCCATTAACCATAATATTTTCTATAATCATCAATAGATTTTTGATAATCTTTCAATGAATTATTCAACGGATACGGAATTCTCAATTCACTCCCATCTGGAATATTAAATTCCATCGACCCATACTGCGGATTGGCCTGCATTATAAGCCATGCATAATCTGGACTGTTATAATATTGATATGATAATTGGTCCAATCTTGTCTGTCCCTTTTTATATATCTCATAACGGTCCGTATTCTTACGAGGAACTTCCCCAAAAGGCACTATTTCCATTCCATCTCCAGTCCTAAACTGAGCATATCTATCATATGATTCCATATCCTATTCTTGTTCTTTTTCTATCCAATATTTAGTCTCGTATTCTCCCGTACTTCTGTTTTTAACCTTAGTCCCCATCGCATCATAATAACCCAACTCACTATCAGCATGCCTGCTATATACAGAAGCATTCGCATAATAATTTGCAGTAACAGCATTTTGAAGTCTTTCAATTGGTCCGCTAATATCTTGTCCTCCAATAAATTTAAAGTTTAAATTAACGTTTGCCATCATCGGCTGAACGCCAATTCCCTCCTGGTTCATATCCCATTGCAAACCACCTCCATTATCATAATCTATTGACATACTATCAATACAAATTTTGGTATAATAAAAATCGCCTATTCGCAATATGCAATAAGGAGCACGCCCAAACGAAAGGTTTCCGGCATATTTCAAATAATCGGCGGAATCCGCTTTAACATTTCCATTGCTTACAGCATTGGTTGGTCCTTGTCTCGTACATTGATGCAAGAACGTCAATCTTGCATTAAACCCTTCCGGTGTTATTGAATGATAAACCGGGTCAAAATATCTGATTTTATCAATTATATTTTGATATACCAATTTTCCCTCATCAGCAATCTTTGAAAAATACAAATATTCATTGTCATAAGTATATTGCCCAGTATAATCTGTAGTTTGCACCGAAACTTCTCTTGTTTCTGTTTTTCCACTATTCGCTGATTGCTTTGCATAAGTCAATGCTCTTGCCGCTTGTCTTGAATATCCTTCTGATTCACCCGCCTCATTCCCCATAAACATTGTTCTTGCATCACAATAATTCACGGTATAAATTGAACTGTCCGCTGATGGGTCTGCCGTAGGCGTATTTTCTTCATTCCAAACAACATGAATAATTGCATATGCTGCCCTTGCCAATTTCGCATCAAAAGTATTAACATTTTTGTTTCCATCTATATCATTAACTGTAATGATTTTACCATCTAATTCATTAAAGGTAACATTAGCCAATTCTGGGCATCTATACTTGAGAATAGTTTCAATAACATTTCTACGTCTATTGCACAATTTTATATTATTAGCCTCTGTACCATGGCTTGATGCAAAACCTTTCACGTCAATACTTGATATTGAGCAACTATCTGACGGCATACCGAAAATTTTATCTCCGGTAATCTGTTCATCTATATTCCATAACCCTAAAGCACCGTCTAAATATCTAATCTCAAGATTTTCATCATTGGAGCCAAACAATACTTGCTTTATCTTTTCCTCACAATCACATTCTCCCGAATTAAGCCCATATTGATTTACATTGTTAATATTATCTTCTCCAATATATTCATCTTTAAATGATTCATCTCTACCCGAATAAGATGAGCCATCACGGCTTGTCTCATATTTCTGCAATTCCTCAATTGCTTGTTCTATATCATTGTCATTCACAAAATCCTTTGATGAAAAATCATTGGAAAAGAAAATAACATAAGCAATATCCTTTGACTTTTGTGTAGGTTGTGGGTCAATTGTCTCTGTTTGGATTTTATGATTGTCCACAGTAACTGCTCCACCTGCTTCAACATCCTCTGAAAGATTATCACATCCAGCAAAAAAGCGAAGCAAATCCTTTTCTCTCGCCTCCTTATCAACAACCATTTCGCTTGTTCCTCTCCATTTATTAATTATTGACGGATGGTCTATCAAAATGGTAAAACTCAAGGTTCCACTTCTTTCTGTATTTGTATAAGTATATATATTTTCCCCACGCCCGATGAATTGATTACTATTCCACCCAACATTCACATTCTCAGTAAATTTTAAATTATATGGCGGAAACCACATTATTCTTCCATCGTTCGGTCCCTTTTGTTCTGGTGATAACGCATCATTGTTTCCCGATAATCTAACTATATCTTTCCATGCCAAATTCTCTATAGAAAACATACAATTTCTAATATCTTCGGTATTTGCACTCCCATTGTTATTTGTCGGAGTTATACGAACAAAACCATTGCTTTGCAATACAGATTTTTTACTCAATCTTCCATTGCCGCCATTTGGACGCAATTCGCCATATTTCTCTTGTGTTTTTTCTATATCCAACGCTCCTTCTTCGCCATAAAACGGTCTTATTCGGTCTTTTAATGTAGCATATTGATGATGAGCCGTCCATACTCTACAATATGGATTATCATATCCACTTGTTACATCTCCCGTTGTTTTTCCCTCATATTCTTTTTTAAGCAAATTACGTCCTCTGGACATACCGAAATTCTTGTTATAGGCTGTAACCAATTCATCATCCCCATCAACAGCAGCCGTATGGAATCTATTAATTAACGTACTGATTTTAGCCTCCTTAAATAATTGATTTGTCCTTTTCAATAACCTTGATGCATTATCATAGCCACCAATATGTACTGCCGAATTGTCCGCAATATTTGTATTCACCGACAACGGAGCTGCACCGTTTTCCGGCTCTTGATAATATGAATATGTCCTTCTTCCCGTACTTGGATTATACACAGAATTACTTCCGCCTTTAAATGCAGATGATATAGGAGACCCCGAATAATTATTTGTCCCATTGACCGAATAAATTTCCTCCCCACGGTTATTGGTTTCAACACCATATGAATTTTCCCTTGTCCATACGGTCATCTTATTCAAAACCGAATCAAAAGGATATTTTATACCCGGTAATTGTGAAGTGTATTTTTCCCTATATGATTTAGAAAAATCCAAAAGTCCGTTTTCTGCCCTTATTATTTTTGACAAATCAGCAACATCCTCATTAGGAACACTATAATTTTCAAACAAGCCTTCATCATCTATCGGATGTTTTGAATCAATGACGGCATACCTTGAAATAAAACTGCTTGTAGGGAGCATCATTTTTGAAAGAAATTCCCTTCGTTCAACTGCGGTATCAACGAGTCCTTTCAATTTGTTAAACTGACGTTTATCCTCACCATCCGTAGGGTTTGCTGCTATAATTCCTTTTGCGGTAACACGGTCTGCCATATCTATCCCTACACCTTCACCTTTATAGGCAAGGTACTCATCTTCCATACCTATGGCTTTCTTAACATATCGTTGTCTATCCATAAGGATATCTCTCAATGTCTTTCCGTATTCCTCAAGGGTTTTATGAACCTTAGGAACGCTTGTTTTTGTCGGAACACTATATTCCTCACCTCGTTCCATTGACTGCGGTATATCGCCGTATTCTTGATAATCCGTCAATGTTCCCAAATAATCTTGGGCAACAAAATTTTCAGCACCATATTTGTTATGGTTATATGAATAACTATCAATTCTTTCAAGATTGTTATCTCTTAAATATGTTTGAAAATCCGTGAAATCATCCACGGTCATAAATTTCAAATTGGAATTGCTCTTTTCTTCCACGCTATAAGCATCTCCGAGAAATTCCCCAACAACCGTTGATTTAGAAATACCGTTACCATGATAATAGTAAAAATTGGTTGAAGGAATATCACCACCTTCAGATGATGTTCCAGTATATCCGTAACGTCCTGTACGAATCCCGTCACCACTACTGTAATTATCAAATATATTGGCAGCACGGATTCCACTCTCTGTTGTACGTTGAAGCAATCCGCCACTACATGTCCTATTGACAATATAATTAGCAAGATTCCATATACTTCCATTACCAATGGATAAATTATTTGTATATCTATAAAATCCCATGACAAATTTCCTTATTATAAAATATCATTTTTATCTTTAACAATCAACGTTATCGGCCTGTCTTTTGTGATACATATGTACCCTTATCAATTGTACCAATCTCCTTAGAAATCATATCAGCAAGGCTTCTCAAAAGTTGCGGATTCTTCCTCAACTCTCCTATAATATCAACAGATTGTCCATTATCACTTGTAAGTTTCAATGTTCCATTGATATTAACATTAAAATCTTTTTTTCCGCCTTTTTGTTTTTCAAAATCTGAAGGAACACTATTACCATCAAATGTTGAACGTTCTTTAACAGCCTCCCATCCTCCGCTTTTTCCATTTTCTTTAAAACCTTTGCTTATTGATATTGTTTTCTCACTTCCTTTCTTAAATAACTCTCCCTCAAAATAAGATGTCCCAATATTGAAATAAGCAGTTCTAATATTCTTGGAAATTCTGCCTCTCCTTGCGCCTTGATTTTCAGCATTTTCTTTCTCATTGGCTTTCTGCACCTCAACAATTTGTTTAAACATCTCTGTATCACCACGGTCAGCCAATTTGTCCATAAGTTTATTGGAAATCTTTCCGGTAACTCTTGCCTTATTGATTTCCTTAATTTCTTTGACACTATAGTCACCCTTTAACGAATCACTAAGTCCGTATTTATCCTTATATTTGGCTCGGCGTTTATCATTTGCAAAACCGCTTCCTATGGTTTTTCCTAACCAACTTCCAACTGCCCCGCCAATTATCGGTCCAATAACCGGAATCCATGAAAGGGCAGCAGCACCAGCGATTCCACCTACTGTTGAACCTACAGTCGCCCCCACTTTTCTTCCCGTAGAATGATTATTTTCCTTTCCAAATTCATCAAATGCAGTAAAAGCACCACCAACAACTCCTGCTAACGGACCCGCCGCTTTTCCTAACATTCTTGCCCCACCTTTTCCAAGAACTTTAATAGCGCCTCTTGTTCCGGCTCTTGACAAACCACGCCCCATTACATTGGCAGATGCCTTTGCTCCAACATTGGCTGCACCTCTTGTCGCCGCATTGACCGCCGCCCTTGATGCTGTTCCTGTGGCAGCCCTTGATGCTACATTTGTTGCCATATTGGCTGATGGTTGCATACTTCTGCCAATGATAGATTGCCACCCTCTTTTTAATCCTCCAAGTCCTTTTCTTCTTATTACATTAAAACCCGTTTTACCTCCTTTTCTAAATAAGTTTTTACCGCCTTTAAATACATTTTTCCCAAAATTGAAAATAGATTTTCCACCTTCAAATACTTGTCCAAAATTTCTAATGGCGTTACCTATATTACTTGCAGTATAAATGGCTATCCATGTTGTTAATAATAAATTAGAGTGTCCTACAACATCTATTAATTTCCCTTCAAGTTCTCCTATCTTATATCTTTCCGAAATCTGGGCTTGTCTGGCTTCTTTTTGTTTGATAACACCTTGTCTTTTATCAACCAAACTACGAAGGTTTTTGGCTATATCTTTAACATCAGCCGCTTGGTCTTGAGTCTCTGCCACCAATGCCTCATAATCCTTATTACCAAGTTCATCTATAGATTTCCATTCCCCGTTTATTGAAACACCAGCTTTCCCATCTTTAAATTCAGCATTATTCTTGATGAGTTCCTTCATATTGTCATCAAGTTTGCTTGCTGATGCAGATGCACTCAACTGTTTTTCAACCTCTCCACGCTTTGCATTGGCATTAACGGATTCCATAAGTTTTCCATAATCCATGCCCATTGCTTCAGCAGCCGCACGAATTCGCCTTTTGTTGAAAGAAGAAACTTTTACTTCACCGGTAGATTTATCAAATGAACCTAATGTCCCAATCATTCTTGTTATACGGTCCTGAAGTCCCTCAATATCATTAAGTCCTTCATTAAGCATTCCTAACGGGTCTGCCGCTTGTGCAAACGGGCCTCCAAGAACTTGAAGTTTTGCTCCTACATCAATCGCCCCTTCAACAGTACTTACTTTTTCTGCTAAATTAGCAACCATCTGCATATCCATCTTTATAGCAGTTGCCTTTTTAGCCATGCTTTCAAGCCCTTTAAGTCCATCCTTAAAGGTATAATTCTGTGCAATTGATATATTTTGTTTTACATTGTCTGAATATTTCTCAAATGAAATTCCCGCTTTGGAAGCATCAGCAAACATTTTGCCCATATGCTCTGCGGTAGAAGACATGCTTAATCCAAAATTTTCAAATTGAGATGCGAATTCGGTTGTTTTACCTTCCCCTATAATTGCACTCATAGCCGCCATATTCTCTTGGTCGGCGTTACTCAATCTGACATTTCGTCCTACAGCCTTTGTATAATTCTCTTGTAACTTAAGAAGTTCATCAGTCGATACATTATAATTGATACCAATATGGTTTTTAACCATATTATCAATTGTGCTTTTGCGAAGGGCATCCATACCCTTCTTTGCCAATCCAACTGATTTTGCATATTGTGATGCAGCATGAGATGCTTTTGCCCAAGGTTCATTAAAGTCTTTAAGAATGTTATACATTCCTTGAAGTCCATCTACCAAACTTTTAACTGGTTTTACAGCTCTATCAGCATCACGAGCCACACCTTTAAAACCTTTGAATTCTTGAATTTGTTTATCACCCTTACCTACTTGGTTTAATGCATTCCCAAATGTTAAAACATCTTCAGTTGCTTCTTTTACGTGTTCTTTATATTCTTTAGTACCAGGTTCCCAATTATTTGCTTTTGCTTCTTCTATTCTTTTTTTTAGCTTTTCTTGTGCTTCTTCATATTTTTTTTGAAGTTCGTCTAAACCGCCATATTGAGCAAGAAATTTTTCTCGTTCCGCTTCATAAGATTTTACTACATTTTTAGAAGACATGTTATCATTGTCAGCCCATGTGCTAATCTTATCTGATAAATCTTGCCTAAAGCCCCTTATTTCATTCAACACATCTTTTAAAAGTTTATCATCTGCCATATCTTCTAAAAATTAAATTCTTCCAATTATTCAATTATAAATATTTACACTTTAATTATTTAAAACGAAAAAAAGAGGATATCACTATCCTCTTTTGACATTGTTCTGTTCCATTTTGGCAAACGTGTTGATTGATTCGCCCTCATAGGTTCTTGTATTACCTCCACTATTGCCTTCAATTTCCCTATTTATCATATCTTGTTCCATATTATGCTTATGGATAAAGAATCTCCGTTCCTGAATAGGCATTTTCATATACATCTCACGTGGCATTCCTACATGCTTGAAACATCCCCATTCTTCTTCTTTCAAATTGTTATAATACTCAATCGGCGATATTGAGAAATAAAAACTGGTCAAGTTGCAGAAATGTCTTGAACGAGCCACCTCCAAGACTCTCCGGACGCTCAACCTCAATATTGTAATCAATGCCCGGTTCGTTTTCTGTCATATATTTACGCAAAGCCGACGAATCACGGACATTCATTCTTCTGATAAAGTCTGAAATATAATCCCTATCTGTTATTCCATCAACCGCCATGATAAGCAAATTCAATCTGTTTGTCAGATTATGGGTGAATAACATTGCATCATCCTCATCCATTTTGTCTCCCCAAGATTCAATCGTGCGGATTGATTGTCTTATTTTAATCTTATCTTCTTTTGAAGTATCCTTATCCATTTCAACAAAAGTATCCAATGTTGAAACATAGTCACTTATTGTTTTCTTTCTTGTATTCAACTCCTCAAATTTGTTCATCTGTTCAAGAGTCAAAGTATCTCTATGAGTAGGGAAACGGAATTTCACCTCTTTCTTGCTTACCGGCAACGTAAATGAAAACCATCCATTAGAATCACCTTTAAGTCTGAAATCCTTGTATTCCAGTTTTGACAAATCAACAACTGTATCAAATTCTTTACCGGTAGCCTCATCAGTTGCTGTGATAGGATATTCGTTACCATATCCGCTTGCCCTAAGGAAAAGAATTATAGCGTCTCTGTCACCCTCAAGAAGGTCAAGAGGGTCAATTTCCTTACTCAAAACCTTTTCTTGCAAAATATAGTCAAGAATATGGTTGTCCTTATAAAGATTCGGAGAAACAATCATGTTCTCATCATAAGCCGTAAGGAACGCCACTGACATTTTTGCAATCTTATCCTTATATCCCTCGCCTTTTGACGGGAGCGGAATAACATCAAATTGTTCTGTAGGGTCATATTCCCCTTTTGATGGAATATATGACTTCTCCATTGTCTTTGCTGCACCATTTATTGCCTCATCAATTTCTTTTTTCTTTGATGCCCCAATATCTTCCGCCATCTTTTCCATAACAGCCTTAGATACCACTGACGGTGATGCAAAATCCGTCATCTTTCTTGTTGTTGATTTTGATTTCTTTTTCAATTCATCAAGGTTGCCGCCAATGGCTGTATATTGCGCAATAACGTCTTCCTGAGCCTTTTCTATCAATGCAATCTGATTCTTTATATCATCACCCGAATATTTCTTTGTGCCATCCGAATTCAATGCATCTTTCATTTTATTCTTTGTTTCCTTCTTTGTTGTCTCGTACATATCATATGAAGCCTTCAAACTTTTCAATGCTTTTTGCCTCATTGCCTCATCCATATCATTTGTTGCCATATATTTTAATGTCTTTTTTTTCTTGTTATTATTTTTGATTTAAATAATCAATAATTTCATCTATATTATAATTTTTTTTAGTAATATAAAACATTTTTATGCCATGTTCTTCACATAATTGCTTTTTTACCTTATCTCGTTCTTGTTGAAGTTCCAAAAATTTTTGTCCTCCAAAACGTTTGACTGCTGTAAAATGTTGGTCTCCTTGCACTTCTATCCCTATTTTTTTATAAGGAATATAAAAATCTAAAAAAAGGCTACGTTTATTTTTCAACCAAGGAAAAGTTTTTTGCCGTTCATGGGTTATATTTTGCTTATCTAATAATAAATGAATATTTTCTTCCATCTTACTTTTATTATCAGAATTACATGAAGGGCATTTAGCCTTGTGGTATATATGATTTGCAGGCCTTTGCCAAAATTCCCCATGTTTAGGGCATATGATACAAACCTTTGTAAAAGCTGTTTTATATTCAGCCTTTGAATAATCATATTCGTTTCCATGAATGCTCCGTGCCCTTTTTATCCATTCTTCAGTCGTAGGTTTATATGCTTTCTTACATTTGGGACATTCATATCCTGTTAAATGGTCATTTGGTCTCTGCCAAAATTCTCCATGCTCTTCCCCAAATTCATCTTTCTCATGACAAATTATACATACTTTAGTTTTATTATTTTTATAATCAACTTTCGAATAATCATATTTATCCCCATATTTTTTTATAGATTTCAAAATAAAAGTTTCATTTGTCATTCGTTCAACCCCGGCACATTTTTTACATCCAGAACGACTATGAATATGGTCCCTTGGTGTAATCCAAAATTCTCCATGTTCTTTCCCATATTCATCTTTCTCTTGGCAAATTATACATACTTTTGTTCTTAAATTAACATATTCCGTTTTTGAATAATCATATTTATTCCCATGTATTTGTTTAGCCCTAAAAACAAATTCTTTTGTTGTACTTTTTTTCGTTGTATAACATTTTAAACACCCACGTTTACTTATATGATATTCTGGTGTTTCCCATATTTCACCATGAACAGGGCATATTATACAAACTTTTGTTTGACTATCTTTATATTCAACCTTAGAATAATCATATTTCCATCCATATATTTCTCTTGCTTTCCGAATAAAATTTTCTTTAGTGTCTTCCATAAAATTAAAAGTTTTATATAAATATCATTTAAAATCAAAACAATAAACAAAATAAAAAAATATCTACCGTCTATATCTACATAAAATCCTTCAATTCATTTTTTAAATATTTTAGTACTTTATCGGGAGCACTATTAACATCTTTCTCCCATATATATATTAATTTAATTTTATTTTTTATACACCATTTTTGTTTTACCTCATCAATTCTTTTATTCTTTTTTTGTATTATATTAAGGTCTTTTTCTTCGTATAATCGAGGGTCCCCATGCCAATATGAGCCTTGTAATTCAATAATCGGTCCTTTTATTATTCCCATTGCAGTTTCTCTAAAAATTCGAAAATCATAAAAGCGCCCAATTTCTTTAGCATTAAATTGATAAATATATTTAACCCCCAACTTATCCAAAAATTCCTTTGCGAATTTTTCTTCAAGTTTTGATGTCCCATATTTAGGATGAGTCCTTTTGCTTCTTGCAATGTTCCTTTTTATCATTTCGCTTACGGTAGGCTTACGCCTTTTCTTTACAGTCTTGGAACGTGGTTTTTGATAGGTTCCGGACTTTTTAATCGGTTGTGGCATTTATTGAATGTCTTTTTCTAAATAATTATCACTTCTTATGTTTTTTCTTAAAATAATAATTTTCCCTCAATGCATCCAAACTTTCTTGGAATTCCTCACAAACCTTTTGAAATCCACCCACTTCCTCATTTGACATTTCAAACCACTCATTATGGATTTCCGTATGCTGATAACGGTTATGCAGCATCTTTTCAAGTTCAAAAGGAAAATCAGTTTCAAAATATCTTATTAAATAAATCTCCCCTCCGTTCCCTGTCTGTAACTTCTTGATACGCTTCTCAACATCACCTTTCGTCACGCCAATCTTATAATATCCTTCTTTTGCCCAATCTCCCAAAAGATAAACCTTTCCCATCAATATTGACTTTTATAAAAAATATAATATCAATTATTTGTCAAGTCAATAAAATCAATAATTTAAACTAGGAAGTTATATACCTGCTGATTATCTCAACTCGGATTTACTATATTGACGTTTCATAGGGTGGCTAATGCCATTGCCCTCACCGTCCTTTATCCCGCCTTCCTGCGGGATTTTATTCTCGATAGCAATCAACGCTTGCGGATGCAAGCCGAATTGCAATATATTTTTCGCTGCGTTTATATCTCGGTCATGGCGTGCCCCGCAAACGGGGCATGTCCATTCACGGACATTTATATCCTTGACATCCTTGTTTTGATAACCACAAACATGACATATTTGACTTGACGGGTCAAAACGGCCAATGAACACAAGGTTTTTCCCATACCATTCTGCCTTATAAATGAGTTGTCTTACGAATTCGCTCCACGCCGCTGACTGTATGCTCTTTGCCACGTTGTGATTTTTCATCATACCGCTAACGTTCAAGTCTTCAAGGCAAATTGTGCCAAATCTTTTTATAAGGTCCGTGGATAGTTTATGAAGGAAGTCTGAACGTCTGTTCGTTATCCTTCGGAATTGTCTTGCCATCTTAATCCGTAGCACCTCATGCCGATGGGAGCCTTTCTGAGACCTTGTGAATTTCCTTTGCAAACGTGCAAGGTTTTTCAACCCCTTCTCCAAAAACTTCGGGTTCCCATACTTCGTTCCGTCAGAAAGGATAGCATAATCTTTGATGCCAAGGTCAATGCCAACGGCTGTCTCCTCACATATCTTGGTTTTCGATACATTCGGTTTCCTGTCATCAACCACAATTGTGCACCAGTAATCTCCACACTTGTCCCTACTTACAGTCAATGTCCCCAACTTGCAGACGCTGAGGTCAAACCCCTTGTTCGGGCACAATTTGACCCATCCAATCTTAGGAATCTTCACTTTAGATTGCTCGAAGTCAAAATGAACAGCATTGATGAATTTGCACACGTCCTTTGCATTTTTCTTTGACTTGAACTTAGGGAAACCTTTCTTGGTTCTAAAGAAATTGGTGTAAGCGTTGTCAAGACAACGCAAAGACTGTTGCAAAGCTTCATTTGAGCAATCGTTCAACCACCTATGGTCTTCTTCTTTCTTCAATGCCGTCAATTCCTTAGCAAGTTGGATATAGGTAACATTCTTTTTAGATTCCTTGTAGGTCTTGATTTTCTTATCAAGCCCCCAATTATAGATGAAACGGGCACAGCCGAAGAACTGAGACAGCACGTGCTGTTGTTTCATGGTCGGTTTAATTTTATATTTGTAAGCCCGTTTCATAATCTAAATAAGATATTATTTTTTTTCTATTAATAGAAAATATACTTTTTTTAAAAAAATCAAGAAATTTTTAAAAAGTTAGCCAATTTGTATATAATTCCCACTATTTATATTAAGAAAATTGAAAATTTTACCATGAAAAAGAATACAAATACAATAATCGCCGAGGCAAAGAAAATATCTTCAAGAATGCCTAAGACTATAACCGAATCTCTTAATTTCAACGGAATGCAAAGAGAAGATGATGATATGGAAATGGATGGTGAAGAGCCTATTCATGATGAACCTATTGAGCATAATCATGATTCAGAAGCAAATCCGTTAAATGTTGAAAATTTCATCAATGACACTCGTAAAAGAGCCCTTCAAATTATGGCGAAACTTGCTGAAGACCCCGAAAACCCAATATATGACATATCGAAGCGTATATGGCAGATTTGTGACAAGGCATACAATGACCAAAAAGAAGGTAACGGACTTGCACAACAGCAACAAATACATCAACAACAACAGCACAATAACATATAAAAAAAAGAAACCGAGGCTTACTCCTCGGTTTTTTCTTTATCTCCATGTTCATTCAAAATGATTCTGCCCATCGTTGATGCCACCGGGCAAAGCCAATGATGCAAATTCCCATATCCTAATGACAATAATTTTTTCTTGCTCAACACACTATAATGCGGTCTCAATACCTTTACTGATGAACTATCAGAGGGCTTTACAATTCCAATATCCTCTCCATACAAATTCACTTCAATAGCCTTAGCCAAATCATACCATGATGCAGTCCCAAGATTTGTAAAATGAATTATATTTCCAATATTATGATATTTCTTATTAACGATTAACCAACAAATAAAATCCGCAAGGTCTTGAGCATAAGTCGGTGTTCCTATTTGGTCATCAACCACATCCACGGATTCATTGTTCCTAATTTTATTCAAAATTGTCTTAAAAAAATTATTTCCATATTCTGAATACAGCCAAGATGTTCTGATTATCAAATAATTTGGATTAGTTTCCCGTAGCCATCGCTCTGCTGCCATTTTAGAATCTCCATAAGTGTTACATGTCTGTAAAGGTAATTCTGCCTCTTCCAAATAAGGAAAGTTCCTATCCTTTCCGTCAAATACATAATCGGTTGAAATCTGTATAAGAAAGCCATCATTTTTGTCACACCAATTTTTAAGATTTTTTACTCCTTGAACATTGATATCAAAAACCTTATCAGCCTCGTTTTCCGCATTATTGACGTTTGTGTAAGCAGCACAATTTATTATGATTTTCCTTTCAGATTCACACCCAATAACACATTCTGACATCACTTTTTCTATTGATTCTTCATCAGTAATATCCATTTTATTTTTATTAAAAAATGAAATAACTTCTCTCTCTTGTACCTCTCCCCTCAAAAAATAATCTCTTACCCCTATCTTCAAACATTGTCCCAATTGTCCATCGGCTCCCGTTACTACAATCATACTAAAAATTCTTTTAAGAAAGATACAAAAAAATCCGCTATTTTCCAATAGCGGACTCAATTTTTATTCCATGATTGTCCAAAGTTCAAGAAAATTCGAAAATTCATCATAATCCATATGGGTATATCCCTTGTCTCCCCAACTGGTTCCCCAAGAATTTCTTATTATAAAACCTTTATCATCATATCCGACAATTGATATGGCATGTCCTCCCAAAAATGTTCCGGTATTGCTGTCCCAAAAATTTGGTAAATCTGAATAAACCTTCAATGCTCCTACACATGGTCCATTTGAAACCAACGCATATTTCAATCCGACTATGCTTCTAACCAATCCATATGAATTGATAGAAAGAATCCCTTCTTTTGATTCAACTCCATTGTGCCTAAGATAATGCAATGCATCCTTAAATGTCATTCCCTCACCCTCTGTTGTCTTGCTGTTATAAATGTCCATCAACGCAATTTTATTATCCTTGGGATTGCCATCTTTAAGATTCTCTTTCCAATTAAGATATGCCGACACTGAACAAGGCACACAAATGGATAAATAACCTTGGTCTATAACCGGTGCCATATATGGCCTAAAACTATATTCCTTTGGTAAATCCGCCACATTAGGTGCCGAAAAAACACGCTCTGTTCCATCAATAACCGATGGTATATATCCAAAATTTCTTTCTGCCATAATCTTCTAACTGATTATTCTGTTATTCTCCTTTCAACCTTATACGGCTCTTTCTCTCCAATTATCACATAAAGAATCTGTTTAGGTTCTTTGCTCTTCATACAAATCCTTTTGACAACCGTTTGCCTTGTCTCAAAATCCACAAATATAGAACCCGTCCATTCCTTGATATTCGGCAAGGTATCCGCCACACAAATTGAATCCAACTGTCTTTGCGTAACATTCTCCATCACATAAGAATTTCTCATTGTTTCACCATAAACTGTATTTGAACTATGCTTTGTTCCACCACATCCAAATACTATAAAGATAATTCCAACGCTTAAAATCAAACTTTTAAAAAAACTCATCATTTTATTCAAAATGTTTTATAAATAAATAGTTCCTATATGCAATAAAAAAGTGGAACTATTTTTCATAATTCCACTTCGTTAACTATATAACTATTTAATTTTTAATTAGTTTTCATCAAATTCAACACTTTCAGGATAAACCACAAATGAAAGGCTGATAAATTCAAGTGATTGTACAGGCTTGATAAGTATCTTTGCTGGTAAGATGTGTTGGTCTCTTGTTTCCGCTGTTACTTCAGTCATAATCCTATAATCATGAATTCCTCTATTTGATTTTACCTCAGCCAAGATAGGGTCAACTATTCCTCTGAACTGCTGTTCAAGAGTATCATCATATTGTTCGAATATGAGTTTCAAAGCGGCATCCTTAACAAGTTTCTTAACACGAATCATAAGTCTGCGAACATTAATTCTGTTAAGCGGAGTCTCTGCGTTGTATGCTGTCTTGTTTCCCCATACCTTAACACCATCTTGTGCAAATGTCTTTACTGGATTAATTCTGGCTTCATATAATTCATCTTCTTGAGCAAGTGTTGTCTTATAATCAGCCTTAACACACTTAACATCACCACGCTCGATACCCGCAGGGGCAAACCATGGATATGAATTGTTGTCAGTAGCAGCCATATTTCTTACTACATCCTTTGTTACTGGAAGTTTAAGATAACGCTTGTTGCTTGAATCAAGATACATTACCCAAGGGGCATATGTACAAGCATATGATGAATTAATATCTGTATCCTCAAATAATGTTGCAAGTTCTGACGGGTCATAATCTCCCGTTGGGGCATTCATAATGTAAAGAGCATCTCCACCACGTCCGTCTTCTGAATCCTCAATGACATCAAGGGCATCTTCAGTAAGAAGAGTATTATGATACCAATCAATTCCTGGAGTAGCAAACAAGTTAATATCAACATCCTCCGGATTTGCAAACTTCCTATATCCCGCAAGATAAGCATAATAATCCGTTGTAATCGCCGTTGAAGGAAGATTAAGAGAAGTATTAAGTCCATTCTCACTTACATGAGAAAATACTGTTGAACCATCCACATTATATTTACTTGCCTTAAATTTATCTATATTTGTACGAGAATCACGGTTTACATCCCATCCATCAAAACCGCCATAGAAGCACATTGTGAATTTACGGAGATTAACATCTTTGTAAATAGTCTCATCAATATATGGGATATTCAAAAGTCGTGGTGCATATTTTTCTGACCCTACTTTTTCTTCAGATACTGTAGTCCAATTCTTGTATGGAATACCATCAACATATACAGAACCGCCGTTTATTGCTTTATTAAGAGCCGAATCCATATGGAATCCATTACAAATCATATCCGGGTCGGAATCCCCATTAGTGTAGAACAAACGTCCCTTATATTTGAAAATATCCTCATCAATTCCAACTATATCAGATACTCCGAAGAACTGTCTCTTAGGTTTAATTCCGGTATTGAAAGTAGTATTATATTTGAACTCAAATCCGTTACGATTTTCGCCATATTTAGGCATAGGATAGCCAAGGAATCCAGCAGGGATTGATTTTGACAAATCCTCACTATCAGCCATTTCGACTGTAATATACTTAGACTTAGAAGCATATCCGCCATCAGATGTACCAATCTTATAAGCAATATAATTTGAATCGCCTTCCACAAGGTTACACTTCGAGAATTTTTCAAGAACTAACTGTCCGGCATCCGTATCATTGAAATCACGAACAACAACATCAAATGTTCCCTCATCAGGACGAATATTCTGAATTGAAACTTTTACTTGGAAATTTGATGCATCTCCATCAGAAATAGTTATGAATTTGAACAACTTATGCATTGTTGCAACAACCTCACCACCTTCTCCATTAATAGAAGCATCTGAAACAACCCAAGGAGTTTGAGCAGGACGATATTCCTCAAGAAAATCATCATAAGCCTTATAGTTTTCTGATTTAACTAATTTAAGGTACTTTTTATCATTTCCTAATGTTGAATATTTGCCATATCCATCAGTATTAAGTTTAATGAAATCAGAAACGGAAACAGTTATCAATAAGCCTCCAAGCATTTGGTCTTCAGAAATCTCTTTGGCTTCATATTCATAAGTACTTTTTGCAACATCAATTGTCTCTGCTGATGTACCTTCTGTGCCATCAACAAAAACTTTTTCAGTAATAGATGGATTTGAAAGAATATAATATTTAGAATGTTCAACATTCATATCATTTTCACCCTTAATAGTTCCTTTTTGCATCTTTGTTTTTTTATCCCAAGATGCCTCATAAACAGCCTCAATGTAAACCGGTGTAGTTCCCGTTGATGGGTCATTGCTAAGAACATTGTAAATATAATCACTATCAGAAGGATTCAAAGACACACTGTAAGTATATGCTGAATTAAATCCACCTGTATTATTCTTGCATTTAACAACAATACTAAATTTTCCCGCATTTTCTACATCTGTACTTTCTGAACTACCTGTAGCCACACACACAGAATCATACAATTTTGATGTATAATCTTTAACTTCAATAGAATCAACAACTGCCACTGGATTATCTTCTGCTTCTTGACAAATAGACTCCGAATTTTGTCCATAAAGCATCTTGCTTCTTAAAACAACAACTGGAGCATCAGTATCTTTTGTTGAAATAACATAAGCAGGACCCGCATGATATCCAGAAAGCCCAAGCACACGTACAACCGTGAGCCTCTTTGATTCCTCAAGATAACTTTTTGCAATATATGGAAGTTCATATTTCGGCAATCCGGTTCCCTTGAATTTCTCTGGGGAACATCCACCGAAATAATCAACATATTCTGACCAATTCTCAATTGATATTGGCTCAAATGCCGGGCCATAAAGCGTCTCACCAGCAAGACCGAGGCTTGTTATGCCAAGGCTTTTCACTGAATACGTAACATCCTTTTCCTCTGTATAGATACCAGGTGAAACGTGACCACCTCTTGCATCGCTAATCATATCTAATAAACGTTTATTCAATTTTATTTTATCATAAATAGCATTAATGTTCCAAAAAACATTTAATCATCTAACTAAAAATCTTTTAATTGACGATAATATCTGTCACTTCCGTTCCGTCCGTTTTATTGTAAGTTTTGGTATAATTATAGCCTTCAATCTTGATTTCTGACGGCTCAAAATTCTTATATCTTGTCAATCCTTTTATTTTTATCTCATCATCTTTTTTTACTTCAAAATTATCATCAAGAACCGTTTCGGTATCATTAACATAAATTTTGAAATAACGGACATTATCAAGAACTATATTTTTTGCATGAAAATTCGTGTCTATAACAAACTTATAAGAATCTTGACAATCCTCGAAATGGATAATTAAATTGATTGGAACATAAGCATACGGAGAATCCTCGGTATAACTGCAAGGCAATTCCTCAATGTCTGCATAAGCACTTTTTTGATTATCCCCTTCATATCCAAGAAATTTTAATTCCGGACGTTCCTCAACAATAAAACTATCTTCTGGCATGATATATCCCATAACCGTTATCGAATATGATTGGGAATAAAATTGTCTGTTATCAATACTATATTCTGATTCATCTGATATATCGTTAATTTTCATTGGAATATAATGTCCTTTTGGACGTATATAACAATCTATTGATTTGAATTTTTCATTCATCATCAAGTTAAATTCATTAATAAGTTCATATTTGTTGGTGACAATACTTACTGTATAAATGAAATCAATTGATATAGGCTGTTTTACTCGATAATCGATGTAATATTTTCTGTTTGCCTTGTCATATGCCTCAACACGTTTCATAAGAACCGTTCTGTCTCCCGGAATATTTCTTGTATTCCCTACAATAGTCCCTCCTTTCGGATTATTTTCTCTTGTAATTGTTTTGAAATTTAACAAAAGATTTTTCTTATCATCAACGTTCTGCCATGACTGCATATATTCCGAAAAACGCTGATTAGAAAACAATGCAATTGTTGGTAATTTGGCTCCCTCAAACGATATGGCAAGGTCTTCATCAACCCATTTTTTAAACTCCTCATCAATGTCTTTGTACTCTAATGGATTTGGGAGCGGAGTAGAATCTTTAAGTATCTCCTTCGCTAAATTTCTTCGTCTTTCCGGACCATATGCATTGGGTCTTAATTTTAAAACATTCTTATAAACTCTGCTCATTGTAAAACATTGATTTATTATCCATTAAATTCATTTATATCAACCGATGCACATTGAATTGTGCGAGCATAAGCAACTTTTCCGTACATGGTAAATTTATTTGCTGTAGAAGCAACTCTTCCATCATCAGTAACCACAAAATATTCCCTATGTCTTGGGTCAATCTGTACTCCAATATAATCCCCCCTTGAAATATCACAATTGTTCTCTTCCAATGTTGATAAAAGAATACTGAAAACTAATTTTCCGGTTTGTGCATACATTCCTTTTTGGAGTTTGTTATTATATGCCTTTGTTTCCGCTTCTTGGATTTCATAAACGACTGGCAATTCAATTGGAGGATAAAACCTTATAGCATCTTTTTCGGCCTCTTTGTAAATGTCATTTACCTTGGTTTTATCAATATCTACACGATATAAGATAACCGTCTGGTTTGCGTCCTGCTCAAGATATTCCTTAGCAAAATGCAATTCAAGGTCAAAATCTTCCCCTCCAAAAAATTTAGTGTTTCTCTCAATCGGTATTTTTCTATCAATTTTGTTATTATTAACTTTTAATGACATTTCAATTGAACTTTCTCTATAAATAGCAAAAAATCAGGCTTTTCTCACGCATGCGTGCGCACGTGCGTATGCGTGCGTAATTATATTAATTATTAAATATAATATATTATATAATAATAAATAATAATTATTCTTGTTAAATTTTTTATCAAAAGGGTATTGACAAAGTATTATTCATAGTGTATAATACTTACAGAACCTAGGAAATACAAAATAAAGAAAGAGGTAACTATCATGGAAGAAATGCTGCGAAAATTTAAGGAAGAGTTCAAGAATGTTTACTATATGCTTCTGGATGCAAGTGATGCTGTAGACGCTTTGGACAACAAAGATGACGATACCTGTTTCGATGTTTGGTGTCGGTACAAACGCAAGGCTGGTCAGGCACACGAGCTTTGTAAAGTTGCTAAAATCCTTGGCTATACTCAGGAAGATATTGAAAGCTGGAAGGATGAAGTATACAATGAGCGTGAAAAATATAACATCTAAAAATTCCTTGCTAAATTAAGAAATGTGGTGGGCGAAAGCCCACCTTTATTATTATATAAAGATAATTATTTTAATAGTAATAACTATGATTCTCTGCTAAATTTAACAAGAAAATATAAAATTGATACTTGACAAATGTAGAATAGTGTGTATAATAATATATAGAAACCAACAACAAATAAGAAAGAGGTAATTTAACAATGAAAAAGAGTGTTTATCTGGACGATAAGAAGTATATCGAGATTGAGCCTAATGCAATGCTTGTAAATGATATGCGGGAACGTGGTATCATTCCTGATACTGTACCTGATGAAGAAATCTGTATGGTTATTTGGGGAGCTGGTAGCTGGCAGATGTCTTGGAGAGACGGAAACAAGAGCTTTGTCTATAATCCTTGGACTGCCCTTATTACTGAAAAGGGGATGTACTAACAATGGTCAATATCAAAGAACAAATCGAACAAAAGAAAAAGAGTGCCCAACATTATTCTGTTAAATTTAACAGGAATTGTGAGATGTTTTGGGTTTTAGCTAATAACAAGAGAGTAGTTATCACCAATAGTTCTGTAGATGCTGGACAGAAATGCGACAACGGATATAAAATCATTAGTGCATATACAAATGGCAAGGAGATTAAGTATGTTTAGTGTTGGGGACATTGTACAGTCTAGTATTTGTCCTACTATGGCAGGAACAATTACAAGGCTAAAAGATAACAGGGCAGTTATCAAAATCAGTCGTACAAGAGATTACAAGAGTATTGGAAAAGAAATTGTAATTGATACTGGTTTCTGGCATAAAATTTCTGGTTAAATTTAAACACAAAGTTGGTTTATTATGGCTGACTTTGTATTTTTATATACAAAAATAATTATTAAAATAGTTGTCTGTTAAATTTGTAGAAAAATAATTCTGGGAAATTTCAAATAAAGTATTGACTTTTCTATATTATCTGCTATAATAGTATATAGAAAGCAACCAATAAATAAATGAAATGAGGTAACGAAAATGAAAGTCATGCTCAAGATTTACGATGGTAGCAAGTACACTAGCACCGAGACTCCTAAGACCTGTGAGACTGAAATCACTGGTTATGAAGTCCGAACAATCAGCGATGAAGAGATTGAGAAGATGGGCTTTGACTGGCCTGACGAGAATCAAGAATATCTGATTCTGCACTATGCTGGATTTGATTACAATGATGAATCTGGTATCGGAACGATGAGAAACAGCCATGTAGATATGTTCAGAATTTAACAATAAGGGAGCTGGCCGAAAGACTGGCTCCCTGTTTTTATATATGGATTAACTATTAAAATAATTAAGCAAGAATATGAAGTATAAAATTTAACAAAAAGATATTATATTATTTGTGCAATATGCTAATAGACAAATACAAAATATTTTGCTATAATCATTATAGAAATTAAAACAAAGGAGAAATAAAAATGAACTATACTATTTGCACTACTGAATGTGTCTATTCTGGACAGAAGATTTCTCTTGATGCAATGGGAAACAAGTTTACTGTTTGCTATATCGTCCCTCTTGCAGATGGCACGCATGACTATACTAGCAAGACTTTTGCAAGCCTGAACGAAGCTCTGAGCGTCTATCAGAAGTTTGTGGAATACTTTGCAAAGGGTTTGTATGCTGTTGTTGACAGAAAGAATCTGTTGAAGTAAAGGAGAATTTAACATGAATAAATATTTTGAAGAGAACAAAGCAAATATGGAGCGACAGCTTGAAATCTGGGCTTTTCGTATTCAACATATTGCCTATTGCATACAGCTTGAGAACTGGCGTAAAACGCATAAAACACCTATGAAAACATTCAATCCTAGCACGAATGGATTGAAGCTCACAAAGGCTCTACAGGCCCTTAGAGATGATAATATCACGCCTGAAGAAGCTTGGAGTGTTCTGCATAGTCCTGATATGCAATACGAACTGGAAGCTATTGCAGAGCTTGAGAAGAAATACGGCAAACAACTTCCTAACTGGGCAAAATAAAATACAAGAACAGTCTGGTGAAAGCTGGGCTGTTCTTTTTCTTGCTAAATTTAATTATTAAAATAGTAAATACAACCTTAATGTATACAAAGTATTATTTGGTGTAAATAAATTAAAAATTTAACGAAAGAAATTTTAAAATAACACTTGACTTTTCTTTGATTATGAGTATAATAAATAGTGTAAGGAACACCTACACAATAAATAGAAAGAGGTATGAATTATGATGTATTCTAAACTGGGCCACACGTTCTACTTTAACAATACTGACGTTTTTGTTGAGAGTGATACACGAAAAGTTACTGACGCTCTGGTAGTAAAGATTTTGAATGCCTATCAGAACAAAATCAATTCGTTCTTTAACATTGACAAAGCCGTGATTGAATACTTCAAGCCCCGTATCAAGTATGCGTCCTATGATTTGAAAACTACAGATAATGGATTCAAGTATCACCACATCGAAACCAAAGACGGTGTTGTGAACGCACCTATTGATGATAAAACTGTTCTGATTATTCTAAACTAAATACAAAGGGTGGATTGAGAAATCTTTCCACCCTGTTTTTGTTGTTAAATTTAACTATCATGACTAGCAGGAATGATTGAAATGTCGTAGACATAACTATTAAAATAATTAAACGTTGGCATACAAAACTGTTCTGGATATTCTGGTATCAAAATTTTCTAAAAAATATTTGCAAAAGGTATTGACAGATTCTAAAAAGTATGGTATCTTATAGTTACAGAAAGCAAATACACCAAATAAACGGAGGATTTAACAATGAGTACTAGAGCCAATATTTCCATCGCACTGAACAGCAAGGATGCAAAGGTTATTTATTCGCATTATGATGGAATGTATTCTCGACTTGGCCGTATGCTCAAGCTGTATTACAACACCACTGAAAAGGTTGAAGAATTGATTAACCTTGGTGATGTTTCAAGCGTAGGCAGGTTCATTGGTGAGAAACACGACTTCAACAACTGCCCCGATGATGTTTGCAACTTCTATGGGCGAGACCGTGGAGAAGATAACGTAGAGCCTTATACAGCCGCTATTGAACATAGTTGGGGCGGAAACGGTGCTGAATATGATTATCTGTTCTTCCCTGTTATTAACGTATGGTTTGCACGTCGTTCTGATATTCTGGACGATTGGCACGTTCTCAAAGACGCTGAATGTGGTATCACTGCTAAAGACTACGAAAAAGCAGAACGGGAGATTGCAGAGTACAACAGCAAGAAAGAACAGCACAAAGATTTAGACGCAATGCTTGATGCTTTCCTTGCTAAATTCTAAATGACATAGGGGACTGGGTGAAATATCCTAGTCCTTTTATTTTACAGGTATTTATAATTATTTTAATAGTTAGAATATAGTGTATTAAATTTTGTTCATGTCTAACATGAAATTGATTCAAGATTATTTTTGAAAAACTGTTGACAAGTCTGGAATATGGGTGTATAATCATTATAGAAACAGAGATACAGGAGGATAAAACAATGACTAACGAAAGCAAATATCGACTTCTTGACCGAATGGCTATGGATTGCAATTACTTCCTTGGTAACGGCAACAGGCACGAAAAATTCTTGTGGGCTGGTTCCGTAGCTGAACAGATTAAGGCCATGAAAGAGCTTTGGAACAGCTTGAAAGTCAAGCCTGAATGGTTGACCATGGAACAGATTAACGATTATGAAAAGCGGATGGAGGGTTAATAAATGCGTTACGCAAAAGAATCTTATTGGCTTGCTAAAGAAGAGCGTGCAGAGTACGAAGCAGAACAGGAGCGAAGAGAAAAAGAATATCAATGGACTGAATACGACGAAGCAGACCGGCGATACAACGAAGCAAGAGAGAACGGAGAGCTTGATTATATCTTTGGTTAAATTTAACAGGGGATTAGGGAGACCGAAACCCTGTTTTTTTATTTTGCCTATAATTAACTATTAAAATAATTATTATGGAACGCTTTAACCTATAATGTTATAGGATTAATAGTATTATATCTGGTATCTGGATGATTGATTGACACTTTGCATATGATTGCGTAGCTGTCAACAGATACACGCTGTAATGGCTCTGTAAAGCCCTCTAGGACGTGTTTTATAGTGTAGCAATATAGTTTGACGTTCGAATATAGAAGTCCTGTAAATGGCCTTATTTTAGCGATTATGGTATGGTTTATTATTGCACAAAACTGCACAAAATATTGGCTGATTCTTTGGTAGATTTGCATATTGAAAAGTACGCTTGAAAAGTGTATTATAGTATCATCAGGAACGACCTGAAACAAAACAATAAAGGAGATATGAATTATGGAAAAGATTTACAGCGGACTGATTGAGGATTATGAGCGAATCTATGATGACCGTGACCCGTATGAGGATATCCCGACTGTTGAGGAAGTTGAGGAAGCGGAACGCTGGAAAGATGCAATTATTGGCGAGTGTATCCGATAAACAGAACACGGCGGGCGGGGAAGCGAAAGCGACCCGCCTTGCTTTTGTTTCGATAATAACTATTTTGATAGTTATTAATATTATAAATATTTTAATAGTTGAGTACAGTAGTATCTGGATGGTATTAAATTTTGTTCATCTGGTAAATGAAATTGATTCAGAATTATTTTCAAAAAATCCTTGACATAGTTTGTATATGGGTGTATACTAGTATCATAAAAAGCGGATACACCGTAAAGAGTAAAGGAGATTTAACCATGGAAAGATTTGTAAAAGAATACGCGAGTTACATCGCAAAGACCGCTAAAAGCTACAAGGATAACGAAACGGCTGAAAAGGCTGAAAAGATTGTGCGCCTGCGAAATCGTGAGCTGATTTCTACAAACGAGGCGATGGCTGAACTTGCAAAGATTGCAAATCCGTCCTATCGTTTCACTCACTAACTTGTATGGGCTGTATGGCGAAAGCTGTACAGCCTTATTTTTATGGCTGATTTTAACTATTAAAATAATTAAAATATTGCTTGTTAAATTCAATTCATATTACAGATGAAATTTCATCATGATTATTTTTGAAAAACGCTTGCAATTTCTGGAATTAGTGGTATAATGATAATAGAAATTAACCAACAACTAATTTATAGGAGGACTTGATTATGAAAAACGCTTTTGTTCTTGACGATATCCGTCGAATGCTTATTGCCATTGGTAATAGCTCCGCTTCTAACGATTGTTTACCGAACTTCTTGAATAGCTTCACTTTTGAGTCGGTTTATGAAACCGATGATGATTCACTGGTGTTTTATGCTGGTGGAAAGAATAAACTTGAAATTGAGTTTTTCAATTTCAATTTCCCTTATAACCGTACTTGTAGTATCATGTACTATGAAAATGGCAAGCCGGTTATTCTGTATTGGGATGACCTGAAAAAGCTGATGTAATAATCAGAATCGGGAGGGCGAAAGCCCTCTTTTTTATTGGTTAAATTTAATTATTTTAATAGTAAACACATTGATTCTGTATCGTCAATTTAACCAAAATATTATAGTAAACTTTGTGCAATATGACTATTGAAATCTGATGCATAATCTGGTAGAATCATAATAGAAACTAACCCATACAATACAGGAGGATTTAACAATGAGATTCATGTGTGATGTTTTTAACAAGGTTCAGGGTGTTTGCGATAGCTACATGGTAGTTGCTCAGAATAGTAAGAAAGCACGAAAAGAACTTGTTTCCCGTTTGAATGATGAAACAGACGAGGGAAGCAAAGGGTTTGATATCATCCGTATCACTGGCATTGTAGAATAAAGCAAAGGGAGTGTGAATGAAAGTTTGCACTCCCTAACTTTTTATACAAAACATTAACTATCAAAATAGTTATATACAAAATATTCAAGAAAAATTGAAATCAAAATTTTCTTAAAAATAATAATTATTTTAATAGTTAAATACAAAGTGATGTATACAAAATACAAAACTGGTAAAAGAAAAATAAAAATTTAACAAGAAAATTTGAAAATAACTGTTGACAAAATGCTTGAATGGGTGTATAATGAGCGTAGCAAAAGCACAAAAGAACACTTTGGAGGTAACAAGTTATGTTTGAATCTACTTTGACCGCTGAGACCCGTGAGATGATGGAAAAGGAAGCAATCAAGCTGATGCGGATGCTCCGTCTTGATGATTTTGTTATCAATAACTTTGCCCGAAAAGGTGAAGTGTTTATGTCGTCCGGTGCTATGGGCGGTATCTATAACCTTGATGACAAGCTGAAGAACGCTGTAAAAGATATCGAGACTGAGCACGAAGTCAGGATTTTTCACATTATCGAAAATCAAGTTTTCGGGATGCACTGCTATTCTATGTTATGCGTCTGCAAATACCCGGAAGAATACGGGATGAATGAAGAAGATGTGAAGGACGGTTATGTGTTCTCCTACGTTCTGAACGTGGATGCGCCCGATTGTAGTGAATTTGGTAGCATCGTTGTAAAGCCTACTTTTGGCGGTCTGCGTCGCATCGGTTAATTTAACAAGAATCTGCAAAGGCTCGAAGGTATAAAAGCTTTCGGGCTTTTGTTTTTGTTGTATGGTTAATTATTTTAATAGTAACTACTCGGCGGCGTCCCTATTATCTGTTAAATTGATTCATCTATAAAGTGAAATTCATTTACTGTTAAATTTCAAAAAAGCCTTGACATATAGTAAGCCATCTGGTATCATATAATCAGAGATTGACATAAGGCCAATCAAAAAATGAAATGAGGTATCTGTATTATGAAAAAGGTTATTGCTGTGTTCGCATCCATTATCCTGTTCGCTTGCGTTGGTTTTGCAAGTGTAGCTGCAAACGCTGCTGCAATTGAGCGTACTGTTTCGCCGTCTGGACACGTGATTGATTCGTTCTATATGGTTTGCCGTGTGATTGAAGTAGAACACGATATATACGTTGATACCATCACGGTTGAGGATAACAGCGGTAATAACTGGGAATTTCTGGACACTGAAAAAGGATACTGGAAAAAGGGTGATACCATGACCTGTATTTTTGATTATTGCGAGACCTGCGAAACGCTGGAATTGAATGGCGTGGTAGGTTAAACAAGTAAATAATATCGGGCTTGTTGGAGAAATCTGGCAAGCCTGTTTTTATTTGTGGTGATTATAATTATTTTAATAGTTGGCATTCATGCCTGTATAGTATCTGTATTGTATAGGTATAATAAATATTTTAATAGTTAATATCGAGCTGGTGTATTCAATTCGTTTCATCTGGTGTGTGAATTTTGTTCATAATTATTTTTCAAAAAAGCTTGTAATCGCTATGTGTTTGTGGTAATATATACTTGCAATCAGGCGAAAGCCTAAAACACTATATAGCCTATAAGGCATGGAGGTTTTGATTATGTCCGCTTCTAATGTTGTTACTTCTACCATCCGTTCCTACACTGTTGATACTGCTTTTATCGCTGGTGACGGCGCTGGTGATTATTATGAGACCGCTATCCGAAAAGGCGGGCATAGCTGGATTGTGGTTAATAATAGCTGGACTGAGTTGCCCGGTGCTCTGGACGTTCATAACGAGTGGGTTAAAACCATTCTGTTAAATCAGGATGATGCTGTTGATGCTTTGCTTGCAAAGTATGACGTTGATGATTGGGATGATTGATTAAATCCTTTTGCCCTGTATCAAACGATACAGGGTTTATTTTTACGTCAATGTTAATTATTTTAATAGTTATTATAGGATATTATATAAACCTATATGATTAGTATATTGAATATAATTCATGTGTAACATGAAAAAGAAAGTGTTGACACTATAGGCATTTAGGTGTATTATATACTTGTAAATTTGATATGGAGGCGTTTATTATGGAACGTGTTATTTGCCCTTGCAAGGGCTGTGAATCCCGCTGTGCTGGATGTCATGGTAGCTGTGAGAAGTATCTGGAATGGAAAGACTTTGACGCTAAACAGCGGAAATGGCTAAAGGATAGCAACGGAATTAGTGCTATCACGGCATACACTACAAGCGCAAAATATCAGGATAGAAAAATCACACGAAAATATCTGTACTGATAATATAAAGCGGTCGGGATGAAATATTCCCGGCTTTTATTTTTAACAAAATATAAATGATAATTATTCCTATATAAACACAATCTATTAACTATTAAAATAATTACAAAGAATACAAAAGGAAAATCTGGTATAAAAATTTTCTTGTTAAATTTGAAAATTGGGTATTGACAAATACAAAATATCTGGTATAATCATAATCAGAAAGCAACCAATAAATAAATCATTGGAGGTAACTGTTATGTGGTTTGTTATGTATTTCGCTTCTCTGCTGGGTCTCGTCGTTGGTGCTGGTCTGATTGTGATTGACTTCTGGTATATCAAGTTTGGTTTCTCTTTTGCCCTGTTTGCAATCGGGCTTGTTATTGCTTTGGTGAGCGCATACGTCAATACCAAACTGACCGACTAAAATACAAAAGATTTCTGTTCCCTACTAACTTCTCAGCCAGTAGGGAATATTTTTATATAACTATATAATTATTTTAATAGTTAATTTAACAAGGAATATATAAATATATTTATATATAATAACAAAATCAATCTGGTATGATGAACAGCAAAATTTAACAAAGAAAATTTTTATAAAATATTTTTGAAAACCTATTGCAATCAACACTGGTTTGTGATAATATAATAATGCAATCAGGCGAAAGCCTAAACAACATTAACAGGCTGATTGAATCAGCAGAAAGAGGTACATTATGATGCGTTACAACATGACTGAGAAGGAACAGAAGATTTACAACAAGCTGGTTGTTGCCACTGCTAAAATCAATAAAGCAGAAGAAGAGCGAAAAACTTCTGCGCTTGTATCCGATGTATACGGTGATTTTGTTCTGAGTCCTCTGTATAAAGATTGGTCGGTGCTGGTCTCTATCATGCGTGATATGGTAGGCCGTGGTTACTTCTCTGAGGTGATGGAAGAAGTCGAACAGGATGCGGCGGCTTTTATCTGGTAACAATTTAACAATCAATCAATAAACAAAAGGCCGGAACTGTAAAAGGTTTCGGCCTTTTGTTTATATAAAATTCTATATCATATACAATAATAATTATTATTAATAATAT
>ERZ808286.30-NODE-30-length-118789-cov-6.688548_pt1 | contig 118789 bp, 89 predicted proteins | sample MGYA00521276_ERZ808286 | MGnify/ENA primary metagenome ERZ808286 (study PRJEB31516, sample SAMN03275607) | gut metagenome | biome: mammalia-associated habitat; material: feces | host: Papio cynocephalus | place: Kenya | collected 2012-08-01 ... | reverse complement strand
CTCAGTGGTAGAGCACTTCCTTGGTAAGGAAGAGGTCCCGAGTTCAAGTCTCGGTAACAGCTCTCTGTTGTAATAGACGTAATGTGGAGAATATTCACTAAAATAACAATTATAAAAGAATAAAGCTATGGCTAAAGAACAATTTGTGCGTACCAAGCCGCATGTTAACATCGGTACGATTGGACATGTTGACCATGGAAAGACAACTTTGACGGCTGCCATCTCCAAGGTGCTCCATGAGCGTTTGGGAACAGGTGAAGACGTTAAGTCGTTCGATCAGATTGACAATGCACCTGAAGAGAAAGAGCGTGGTATCACCATTAACTCTTCTCACATTGAATATGAAACAAACAAGCGCCACTATGCGCACGTTGACTGCCCGGGACACGCTGACTATGTGAAGAACATGGTAACTGGTGCCGCTCAGATGGACGGTGCTATTATCGTTGTGGCTGCAACCGACGGTCCTATGCCCCAGACGCGCGAGCACATCCTTTTGGCTCGTCAGGTGAACGTTCCCCGTCTTGTGGTGTTCCTTAACAAGTGCGACCTTGTTGAGGATGAGGAAATGCTCGAGCTCGTGGAAATGGAAATGCGTGAGCTTCTCACACAGTACGACTACGAAGAGGACACTCCTATAATTCGCGGTTCCGCTCTTGGCGCACTTAACGGTGTGGCTAAGTGGGAAGACAAGGTTATCGAACTCATGGATGCTGTTGACGAATGGATTCAGGAGCCGCAGCGCGAGGTTGACAAACCGTTCCTTATGCCTGTAGAGGATATCTTCTCTATTACTGGCCGTGGTACTGTTGCAACAGGCCGTATCGAAACCGGTAAGGTTAAGGTTGGCGATGAAGTTCAGATTCTCGGTCTTGGTGAGGACAAGAAGTCGGTTGTAACTGGCGTTGAAATGTTCCGCAAGATACTTGACGAAGGCGAGGCTGGTGATAACGTAGGTCTTCTTCTCCGTGGTATTGACAAGAGCGAAATCAAGAGAGGTATGGTTATTACCCACCCGGGTGCCATCACTCCTCACTCAAAGTTCAAGGCTTCGATCTACGTGTTGAAGAAAGAGGAAGGCGGCCGTCATACACCGTTCGGCAACAAGTATCGTCCTCAGTTCTATCTTCGCACAATGGACTGCACGGGTGAAATTTCTCTTCCTGAAGGAACTGAAATGGTGATGCCTGGCGATAACGTGGAGATTACTGTGGAACTTATCTACCCGGTAGCTCTCAACGTAGGTCTTCGCTTCGCAATCCGTGAAGGCGGTCGTACCGTAGGCTCTGGTCAGATTACACAGATCATAGACTAATCTTTCTTTGAAAGAATAAACAATATAAGGCTCTTGCCTTGCGAGAGACGAGAGCCTTATTTACGGGAATAGCTCAGTTTGGTAGAGCACTGGTCTCCAAAACCAGGTGTCGGGAGTTCGAGTCTCTCTTCCCGTGCTAAAAAATAAAGAATATGTTGAAAAAAGCATTTGCATATTGCAAGGCTTCTTACGAGGAGCTTTTGTATAAGACAACTTGGCCGTCGGGTCGGGAATTGGGGCATAATGCAGTGGTTGTTTTGACAGCTTCCATAATCATTGCTATAGTGGTCTTTGCATTAGACCAGTGCTTCCAGTTCGTGATGGGAAATGTCTATCCGCATTAATCAACCAGCTCTGTAATGGAAAATCATAAGACAACACCCGCAGAAATGAGGTGGTATGTGCTGCGTGCGGTAAGTGGCAAAGAAGGAAAGGTGAAAGAATACATCGAGCTCGGAATTAAAAACGGGCACTTCAATGGCAACGTATCGCAGGTTCTCATTCCTACAGAAAAGGTGGTTTATTCAAGCCCGAATGGAAAGCGTACTGTAAAGGAACGCAACTCCATGCCGGGCTATGTGTTGGTAGAAGCCAAGCTCGTTGGTGAGGTTGCGCAGGATTTGCGCTACACTCCGAACGTGTTGGGCTTTCTCGGAGGTATGGAACAGCCGGTTCCCCTTCGCTCAAGCGAAATCAACCGCATATTGGGAAGTATTGACGAGATGGAAAGCGAGAGTCAGGAAATCTTGCCGCAATTTGCAGTGGGAGACAGTGTGAAGGTTACCGAAGGACCGTTCAGCAACTTTGGTGGCGTTGTTGAGGAAATCAACAACGAGAAGAAGAAGCTTACGGTGTCTGTAAAGGTATTCGGACGCAACACTCCTTTGGAATTGGGTTTTATGCAGGTGGAAAAGGAGTAGCATGATAGTGTTACGTGTCGTGCAATTCCTAAAATAATCATTATTAAAACAAAACAAAATGGCAAAAGAAGTTGCTGGATTAATCAAATTACAGATTAAAGGCGGCGCTGCAAATCCATCACCTCCCGTAGGTCCTGCTTTGGGTTCTAAGGGAATAAACATCATGGACTTCTGCAAGCAGTTTAATGCCAGGACAAAGGAAAAGGCAGGAAAGGTTCTGCCTGTGGTCATTACTTATTTCGCGGACAAATCGTTCTCGTTTGTTGTAAAGACTCCTCCTGCTGCAATACAACTCTTGGAAGTTGCAAACAAAAAGAGTGGATCTGCGGAGCCTAACCGTGTTAAGATTGCCGAGGTAACGTGGGATCAGGTGCGTGCTATTGCCGAAGACAAAATGAACGATCTGAACTGCTTTACTGTTGAGGCAGCTATGAAGATGGTGGCCGGCACAGCCCGTAGTATGGGTATAACCGTTAGAGGGGACTTCCCTAACAAATAACATAAAACTTCAATTTAGACATGAGTAAACTGACAAAAAATCAAAAGTCTGTAGCCGACAAAATTGAAGCAGGGAAGGTTTATACGCTCAGCGAGGCATCCAAATTGGTGAAGGAGATAACTACGACCAAATTTGATGCTTCTCTTGATATTGACGTGCGTTTGGGAGTTGATCCACGTAAGGCAAATCAAATGGTACGCGGCGTTGTTTCCCTGCCCAATGGAACAGGCAAGACTGTGCGTGTTCTTTGTCTCTGCACTCCCGATGTGGAGAATGCGGCTAAGGAAGCAGGTGCAGACTATGTTGGTCTTGACGAGTATATCGACAAGATTAAAGGTGGCTGGACCGATATTGATGTGATTATAACAATGCCTTCAGTGATGGGCAAGCTTGGACCTTTGGGACGTATTCTTGGTCCTCGTGGTCTTATGCCTAACCCCAAGAGTGGCACTGTAACTATGGATGTTGCCAAGGCTGTACGTGAAGTTAAACAGGGCAAAATCGACTTCAAAGTTGACAAGACTGGCATCGTACACACATCGATAGGCAAGGTTTCGTTTACGGCCGAGCAAATTGTGCAGAACGCAAAAGAGTTCCTCAATACAATAATCAAACTTAAACCTGCTGCGGCAAAAGGAACTTACATAAAGAGTATCTTCTTGTCAAGCACTATGAGTCGTGGGCTTCGTGTTGATCCAAAGTCTATCGGAGCGGATGACCAAAACTAATTTTGAATTATGAAAAAGGAACAGAAAACTATAGTAATAGAGAATCTCGGTGCGCTTCTCAAGGAATACGCCAACTTCTATCTTGTTGACGTAACTGCGATGAATGCGGAAAAAACTACGGCTCTCCGTCGTGAGTGTTTCAAACGCGAAGTCAAAATGGTTGTCGTTAAGAACACTCTGCTTCAGAAAGCTTTTGAGGCAAGTGAAATCGACTATTCTCCGCTTTATGGAAGTTTGAAAGGAACAACGGCCTTAATGCTTTGTAACACGGCAAATGTTCCCGCAAAACTTATAAAGGAAAAAGGAAAGGACGGTATTCCCGGACTTAAGGCTGCCTATGCAGAACAAAGTTTCTATGTAGGTGCTGAAAACCTTGACGCTTTGATAGCACTGAAGAGTAAGAACGAGGTTATTGCCGAAATCGTTGCTCTGTTGCAGTCGCCGACGAAGAATGTCATCTCTGCGCTCCAGAGTGGTGGACATACCATACATGGGGTATTAAAAACACTGGGCGAACGTCCCGAATAAAAATTAAGTAGAATAAAAACAATAAAAATAGAATTAAAATGGCAGATATTAAAGCTATTGCTGAAGAATTGGTAAATTTGACAGTAAAAGAAGTAAACGAGTTAGCTCAGGTTCTCAAGGACGAGTATGGAATCGAGCCGGCCGCCGCAGCAGTTGCTGTAGCAGCAGGTCCCGCTGCAGCTGGCGAGGCTGTTGAAGAGAAGACAGCTTTTGACGTAATTCTTAAGAGCGCAGGCAGCGCAAAACTTCAGGTTGTGAAGGCTGTTAAGGAAGCTTGCGGTCTTGGTCTGAAGGAAGCGAAGGATCTCGTTGATGCAGCTCCCTCAAAATTGAAGGAAGGCGTTGCTAAAGAAGAGGCTGAAGCTCTCAAGAAGGCTGTTGAGGCTGCGGGAGCTGAGGTTGAGGTTAAGTAACCCATTTAACTCGAAAAATATAGTTAAGGATCCTCTGGTAGAGGGTTCTTAACTTTTTTGCGTATTAAAAAATCATACAATTAATATATAACGAATGTCCTCAAAAATTGTAAATCAGAGAGTGAATTTTGCATCGGTTAAAGAGCCAATGCCATTTCCGGACTTTCTTGACGTTCAGATAAAATCGTTCCGCGATTTCTTGCAGCTTGACACTCCACCCGAGGAGCGCAAGAATGATGGCCTTTACAAGGTTTTTGCAGAGAACTTCCCCATTGCCGACACGCGCAATAATTTTGTTTTGGAATTTCTCGACTATTCAATCGATTCCCCGCGCTATTCGATTGAAGAATGCCTTGAACGCGGACTGACCTACAACGTCCCCTTGAAGGCCAAACTAAAGCTATATTGCACGGACCCCGGTCATGAAGATTTTGATACGGTTGTGCAAAATGTATTTCTCGGTCCAATACCATATATGACCGATTATGGAACATTCGTTATCAATGGCGCAGAACGAGTGGTTGTTTCACAGCTTCACCGCTCTCCGGGCGTGTTCTTCGGTTCAAGCATACATGCAAACGGCACGCAGTTATATTCTGCCCGCATAATTCCGTTCAAGGGTTCATGGATTGAGTTTGCGACTGACATAAACAATGTGATGTACGCCTACATCGACCGGAAGAAAAAGTTGCCTGTAACGACGCTTTTGCGTGCAATCGGTTTTGAAACCGACAAAGACATACTCGACATATTCAATCTTGCAGAGAATGTAAAGGTCAACAAGGCTAATTTGAAGAAATGCATAGGACGTAAAATCGCGGCCCGAGTTCTTAAGAGTTGGGTTGAAGATTTTGTTGACGAAGATACGGGTGAGGTTGTATCTATTGAACGTAACGAGGTGGTTCTCGACCGTGAAATGGAAATCAACGAAGAGAATATTCCTGCAATTATCGACAGCGGAGAAAAGACAATCCTTGTGCATAAGGAAGAGTCTGCGGACAGCCTTGATTACTCTATAGTTTTCAACACTCTTAAAAAAGACCCTTGCAATTCAGAAAAGGAAGCAGTCCTTTATATATACCGCCAGCTTCGTAATGCAGACCCCGCCGATGATGCGAGCGCACGCGAGGTTATCAACGGCTTGTTCTTTTCAGACAAGCGTTATGACCTTGACGAGGTTGGGCGTTACAGAATAAACAAAAAACTTGGGCTGGATACGGACATGAGTGTCCGCGTGCTTACCAAGGAAGATATAATCGAGATTATTAAATATCTCATCAGGCTTATTAACTCAAAGGCCACGGTTGATGACATTGACCATTTGAGTAACCGTCGTGTGCGTACTGTTGGTGAGCAGTTGGCAAATCAGTTTGCTATAGGTTTGGCACGTATGAGCCGTACAATTCGCGAGCGTATGAATGTCCGCGACAACGAGGTTTTCACTCCTACCGACCTTATTAACACCAAGACTATATCGTCGGTGATTAATTCGTTCTTCGGAACGAATCCTCTTTCACAGTTTATGGACCAGACCAACCCTCTTGCCGAAGTAACCCACAAGCGTCGTCTTTCGGCTCTTGGTCCCGGCGGTCTTTCGCGTGAACGTGCCGGTTTCGAGGTTCGAGATGTGCATTACACCCATTATGGTCGCCTTTGTCCTATCGAGTCTCCTGAAGGTCCTAACATCGGACTGATCTCTTCACTTTGCGTTTATGCCAAGATAGACAGCCTTGGTTTCATCGAGACTCCTTATAGGGTGGTTAAAGATTCGAAAGTGGATCTTAACAACGACCACATTGTATATCTTTCGGCAGAGGAGGAGGAAGAAAAGATTATCGGACAGGGTAATGCTCCGCTGAATGATGACGGAACATTTATCCGCACCAAGGTTAAATGCCGCCGCGATGCTGACTATCCTGTTGTACCGCCTTCAGAGGTTGATCTCATGGACGTTGCTCCGCAGCAGATTGCGTCAATAGCCGCCGCGCTCATTCCGTTCTTGGAACATGACGATGCTCACCGCGCACTCATGGGTTCTAACATGATGCGCCAGGCAGTTCCTCTTATTCATAATGAGGCCCCGATTGTGGGAACTGGTATAGAGAAGCAGGTCTGCGAAAATTCTCGCACCATGATTACAGCAGAGGGCGATGGCGTAGTTGACTATGTTGATGCCAACCATATTGACATATTGTACGACCGTACGGAGGACGAAGAGTTCGTGAGTTTCGATCCTGCGCTCAAAGTTTATAAGATACCCAAGTTCCGCCGCACCAACCAGAATATGGTTGTTGACCTTCGTCCGATTTGTGTAAAAGGTCAGCGCGTAAAGAAAGGCGACATCCTTACCGAGGGTTATGCTACGGAAAAGGGTGAATTGGCATTGGGCCGCAACCTGCTTGTTGCTTATATGCCTTGGAAGGGTTACAATTACGAGGATGCGATTGTTCTCAGCGAGCGTTGTGTTCGCGAGGATGTTTTGACTTCCGTTCATATTGACGAGTTTTCCCTCGAAGTGCGCGAAACAAAGCGTGGTGTGGAGGAACTGACCAATGATATTCCTAACGTAAGCGAGGAGGCAACCAAAGATTTGGACGATAATGGAATTATCCGTATTGGCGCGCGAGTAGAGCCGGGAGATATACTGATAGGTAAAATCACTCCTAAGGGAGAAAGTGATCCTTCGCCCGAGGAGAAACTTCTCCGTGCAATCTTTGGCGACAAGGCTGGCGATGTAAAGGATGCTTCACTGAAGGCAAATCCGTCGCTTAGCGGTGTGGTGATAGACCGCCGTTTGTTCTCTAAGGCAATGAAGACACGTGCTTCAAAGGCTGCCGATAAGATTGAACTGGAAAAGCTTGACAAGAAATTCGAGGCTGAAACCAACGAGTTGAAGTCTGTTCTTGTAGAAAAACTTCTCGTCCTCACCAAAGGACGCACCTCGCAGGGCGTAAAGGACAACACAGGCGTTGAACTGATAGCCAAAGGTGCAAAGTTCAAGAAGGAAATCCTTGAAAATGTTGACTATACCGCAGTCCAGCTTAGCAAGTGGACATCGGACGCTGATAAGAATGAACTAATCCAGAAACTTATATTGAACTATCTCAAGAAGTTCAATATAATGGATGCCCAGCTCAAGCGCAACAAGTTTGCCATTACGATTGGCGATGAGCTGCCTTCCGGCATTATTCAGATGGCTAAGGTTTACATTGCCAAGAAACGTAAGATTGGCGTAGGCGACAAGATGGCAGGTCGCCACGGCAACAAGGGTATTGTTTCCAAGATTGTGCGTCAAGAAGATATGCCGTTCCTTGCAGACGGCCGGCCTGTTGACATCGTACTCAATCCTCTTGGCGTGCCTTCGCGTATGAACCTCGGTCAGATATTCGAGGCAATTCTCGGTGCTGCGGGTCGCCGTCTCGGCGTTAAGTTCAGTACGCCGATTTTCGATGGCGCAAAGCTTGATGACTTGTGCGAATGGACAGACAAGGCCGGTTTGCCGCGTTACTGCTCAATGCAGCTTTACGATGGTGAAACTGGCGAACCGTTTGACCAAAAGGCTACCGTAGGTGTAACCTATATGCTCAAGCTCGGACACATGGTGGAAGACAAGATGCATGCCCGTTCTATCGGTCCTTACTCTCTCATCACGCAGCAGCCGCTTGGCGGTAAGGCCCAGTTCGGCGGACAACGTTTTGGAGAAATGGAGGTTTGGGCACTTGAGGCGTTTGGTGCTTCACACGTGCTTCAGGAAATGCTTACAATAAAGAGTGATGACGTTATGGGTCGTGCCAAGGCTTACGAATCAATCGTCAAAGGTGATCCCATTGGCACTCCGGGCATTCCCGAATCTCTTAATGTGTTGCTCCATGAGCTTCAGGGATTGGGCTTGAGCGTATCGCTCGAATAATATTAAGAACTCTTTTTCAATATCATATACAAACATAACATGGCTTTCAAGAAAGAAAACAAGATAAAGAGTCAGTTTTCGAAGATTTCCATAGGTCTTGCTTCACCCGAAGAGATTTTGGAAAATTCGTATGGCGAGGTTTTGAAACCGGAAACCATTAACTACCGCACCTACAAGCCCGAGCGCGACGGTCTTTTCTGCGAACGCATTTTTGGTCCAACAAAGGACTACGAATGCCATTGCGGAAAATATAAGGGCATTCGCTACAAGGGCATTGTCTGCGACCGTTGCGGTGTTGAGGTAACGGAAAAGAAGGTGCGCCGCGACCGTTGCGGACACATCCAGCTTGTTGTCCCTGTGGCGCATATCTGGTATTTCCGCTCGCTACCAAACAAGATTGGTTATCTTCTTGGCATTCCCACCAAGAAGCTTGACATGATAATATACTACGAACGTTACGTGGTTATCCAGCCCGGTATCCTTGAGAAAAAGAACGAGGATGATGAAATGGGTGTCAGCAAGATGGATCTCCTCACAGAGGACGAATACCTTGACTTGCTTGACAAACTGCCCAAGGATAACCAATATCTTGATGATAGCGACCCCAACAAGTTCATCGCCAAGATGGGCGGTGAGGCCATTTATGATCTTCTGAAGACCATAGACCTCGATTCGCTCTCCTATGAACTTCGCGACCGCGCCAACAATGACACTTCGCAGCAGCGCAAGACCGAGGCTTTAAAGCGTTTGCAGGTTGTGGAGGCATTCCGTTCGAGCCGTGGGCGCAACAAGCCCGAGTGGATGATCATGAATATTATTCCTGTAACTCCGCCCGAACTTCGTCCGCTAGTGCCGCTTGACGGAGGACGCTTTGCAACTTCCGACCTCAACGACCTCTACCGCCGTGTGCTGATACGCAACAACCGTCTAAAACGCCTTATAGAGATAAAGGCTCCCGAAGTGATTCTCCGCAACGAGAAACGTATGCTTCAGGAAGCCGTTGACAGTTTGTTCGACAATTCTCGCAAGAGCAGTGCCGTAAAGAGCGAATCAGCCCGCCCGCTGAAGTCCCTTTCCGACGCACTCAAAGGAAAGCCCGGACGTTTCCGCCAGAATCTTCTAGGTAAGCGTGTTGACTATTCCGCACGTTCCGTTATTGTGGTTGGTCCGGAACTGAAGATGGGTGAGTGCGGTCTTCCCAAGCTTATGGCGGCAGAGCTTTACAAGCCGTTTATCATCCGCAAGCTCATAGAACGCGGTGTTGTCAAGACGGTTAAAAGTGCGAAGAAGATAATCGACCGCCATGATCCTATAATTTGGGACATTCTTGAATATGTGATGAAAGGACATCCGGTACTCCTCAACCGTGCGCCGACACTTCACCGTTTGAGTATTCAAGCATTCCAGCCAAGGCTCATCGAGGGTAAGGCTATTCAGTTGCACCCGTTGGCTTGTACGCCGTTCAACGCCGACTTCGACGGCGACCAGATGGCTGTACATTTGCCTTTGAGCAACGAGGCTGTCATCGAGGCGCAGGTTCTCATGCTTCAGAGCCACAACATCCTTAATCCTGCAAACGGCGCTCCTATAACGGTGCCCTCGCAGGACATGGTGCTTGGTCTTTACTACATAACCAAGTTGCGTCCCGGCAGCAAGGGCGAGGGATTGACGTTCTACGGTCCTGAGGAGGCCATCATTGCATACAACGAAAAGCGTGTTGACGTACACGCCCCTGTAAAGGTGCTTGTGAACGACATAAACGAGGATGGCATTCCCGAGAAACACCTTGTGGAAACATCCGTAGGACGCGTGATTGTAAACGAGATCATTCCCGAGGAGTGCGGCTTTATCAACAAGCTCATATCTAAGAAATCGCTTCGCGACATCATCTCGCTTGTTATAAAGACTGTAGGTATGGCAAGGGCTTGCGAGTTCCTTGACGGCATCAAGAACCTCGGGTACAAAATGGCGTACCTTGCAGGTCTCTCGTTCAACCTTGACGATATTATTATTCCTGCCGAAAAGAAGGAAATCGTCGAGCGCGGTAACAGCGAGGTTGACCAGATTACGAGCAACTACAACATGGGTTTCATAACCGACAACGAACGATATAATCAGGTTATCGATGCATGGACGCACGTCAACACCGACCTCAAGAAAACTCTTATGGAGCAGATGTCAAGTGCTGACGGAGGTTTCAATGCCGTGTTCATGATGCTCGACTCCGGGGCCCGTGGTTCTGCCGACCAGATTGCCCAGCTTGCAGGTATGCGTGGTCTTATGGCCAAGCCCCAGAAAGCCGGTGCGGAGGGTGCGCAGATTATTGAGAATCCTATTCTCTCCAACTTCAAGGAGGGTATGTCGGTGCTCGAGTACTTCATATCAACCCACGGTGCCCGCAAGGGTCTTGCCGACACCGCTCTTAAAACAGCCGATGCAGGTTATCTTACGCGCCGCCTCGTTGACGTGTCGCACGATGTGATTATCACCGAGGAGGATTGCGGCACGCTTCGCGGTCTTGTATGCACTGCCCTCAAGGACGGTGATGAGGTTATTTCCTCACTATACGACCGTATTCTCGGGCGTGTGTCTGTCCACGACATATACAATCCTTCAACCGGCAAACTCATTGTTTCTGCCGGCGAGGAAATCACCGAGGTGCTTGCCGAGGAGATCGAGAAGTCCCCGATTGAGAGCGTTGAAATCCGTTCCGTATTGACTTGCGAAAGCAAGCACGGCGTGTGCCAGAAGTGCTACGGCCGCAACCTTGCAACAGGCCGCATGGTTCAGCTTGGCGAGGCTGTGGGCGTTATAGCTGCCCAGTCTATCGGCGAGCCTGGTACGCAGCTTACGCTCCGTACATTCCACGCCGGCGGTGTGGCTGCCAATGCTGCGGCAAACGCAACCATTACGTCAAAGCACAATTCGCGTCTGGAATTTGACGAACTCCACACAATCGACATAACCCACGATGACGGCTCTACAGGAAAGATTGTTGTCGGCCGTCTTGCCGAGGTTCGTTTTGTTGACGAGAACACAGGTATTGCTATCTCCACCCAGAATGTGCCTTACGGCGCAGAACTTTTCGTAAACGAGGGCGATGTGGTTGAAAAAGGTACGCTTATTGCAAAATGGGATCCTTTCAATGCCGTAATCGTAACCGAAGTTGGCGGCAGAATTAAGTTTGAGGACGTTCTCGACAACGTAACCTTCCGTGTTGAAACCGATGAGGCTACAGGACTTAGCGAGAAGATTATAATTGAGTCAAAAGAGAAGTCGCGTGTGCCGACTTGCCATATCGTTGACGAGAATGGCGAGCTGCTCCGTTCCTACAACCTGCCAATCGGCGGCCACCTCACGGTGGAGGACGGTCAGGCAGTCAAGGCGGGTGAGGTGCTTGTCAAGATACCGCGTGCCACGAGCAAGGCCGGCGACATCACCGGCGGTCTGCCGCGTGTTACCGAACTCTTCGAGGCCCGCAACCCGTCCAACCCCGCCGTGGTTTCCGAAATCGACGGCGAAATCACAATGGGCGGCGTGAAGCGCGGAAACCGCGAAATCATAGTAACGTCCAAGATTGGCGAGGTGAAGAAATACCTTGTGCCTCTTTCAAAGCAGATACTTGTACAGCAAAACGACTTTGTTCGCGCAGGAACTCCGCTTTCCGACGGCTCTACGACCCCCGATGACATTCTTGCCATCAAAGGTCCCACTGCCGTCCAGGAATACATTGTCAACGAGGTTCAGGACGTTTACCGTTTGCAGGGCGTTAAAATCAACGACAAGCACTTCGAGGTTATCGTCCGCCAGATGATGCGCAAGGTTCAGATTGTTGACCCGGGAGACACAATGTTCCTCGAAAAGGAGATTGTGGATAAGATAGACTTCTCCGAGGAGAACGACCGCATTTGGGGCAAGAAGGTTGTTACCGATGCCGGCGACAGCGAAAACCTCAAGAGGGGCATGATTGTTACGGTGCGCAAGCTCCGCGATGAGAACTCCATGCTCAAGCGCAAGGATCTTCGCGTCGTGGAGGCGCGTGATGCTGTGGCAGCCACTTCAAACCAGATACTTCAGGGCATCACCCGTGCGGCGTTGCAGACAAAGAGCTTCATGTCGGCGGCTTCTTTCCAGGAAACCACCAAGGTGCTCAACGATGCAGCCATTCGCGGAAAGGTTGACCCGCTCGAGGGCATGAAGGAGAACGTTATTTGCGGACACCTTATTCCTGCCGGGACAGGTATGCGCCAGTTCAGCAAGCTGATAGTTATCGACCGCGATGACTACGAACAGGCAATGTACGACAAGAAGAACAAACAGATAGACGAAATGGAGGAAGATAACATCGACGCTCCAACTCCGACAATCTGACAAGGTTTCAATAGAAAGTAAAAACTCCCCGAGGCTTCAATACCTCGGGGGGTTTTTCGTTTTGGACGGACAAGGCGGTGTGTGCGAAAATATTGGCATCACCAAAACAAAAAAGGACTCCGCCGGTAAAAGGCAAAGTCCAAATGTTCTTTTTACAGTGCAGACCGGAGCGACGATGGCTTCCGGTAGCTCTGTCAAGATGCCCCTCCATCTATTTATAATACATATATGGTACTCTCGGGGAACAAGAGCGGCATTCCTTTCTTTTTGATTTTGAAAGAATAAGTGTCGCCATGCCCACTTGGGCGGCACAGCAACAAGTCCACTGTTATGATGTTTTGTTCAATGAGCATATCAAACTGCCCCACATTGGGATTCTTCGTGTGCTCAATCTGCTTGTATCTGAAATATTCTTTACCGTCAGCCTTTTCGTTCTCAACTTCAATCCAAAATGTTTCGTGATGTTTGGTTAGTAGCCTCTGGTGTAATTTCATTAATCGCCATGCAGCCACATCCTCCAATCTTTTTTGCAGTGCTTGGAGTTCAAGCCGTTCGTCTGGCTGATTTACATTGAGGAAAAGAAACTGACTGTTTGGAGGTGTGCATTGTACAGTGTTTTGATAAGTCTTTTTTCCGTCCTCTGTATAATACCCATATTTCTCAACAATTTGCCGGCCTGACTTCAAGGCACTGATGTCCCAGTCTGGAGTTTGCGTAAACAGTACATTTTTCTTGCTGCTGCGTTTATCCCGGTAGCTTTTCAACTCTATTCCCTTGTAGTCTGGGGTCTTATCGCTGTTCATGCTGATGCCAAGGAACGATTCTATTGTTCTTCCAATGCCTGTGTCAGCTACTACTTCGGATTCAAACCATTGGTCTTTGACAGAGCGGAAACGGGCAAGCAATTCTTCAGAGACAATGCTGTTCTCTTTGTGTATTGTCTTGATTATCTCTTGAAGAGGCGTTATCATCGAAGAGTTAAAGCACTTTTCTATGTCTGTTCGGGTAATGTTTACCGAACACAAAGCGTTGTCGTGCTTAAACAGTATGTGTATTTCATTGCCTCCAGAGAAGTCTCCCAGTCCATATATCCACATTCGTGGGTCGCCTTTCTTTGTTTTAGGTCTGTAAAAAGACGCTTTCGTTTCTTTTTTTGCAGGTATCTGTCAATATTATGGCTTTATGTACAGCCTTGTGTTCTTGTCCTTGCTGTTGCTCCCCGTAGTTATGAATACCATTCTCCAAGAAAAATGCACGCATGGGAGCGGTGGAGTCCAAGATGCTTTTCTCCAGACCTGTGGGCGTTATTTCCACCTGCGTGAACTTGACATTGTGGTTTATCAAAAACTTCAAGTTCTTAAGTTCAAGCGAGTTGAATGGGCGCATATTTACCATATCCTGCTATTTTATATGGTTCAAAATGGTGTTTGCGATGGCTCTGGCCATAAGTGGCGGAACGGCATTCCCAACAAGTGTGTATTGCGGAATTTCTTTTTGGCGGTTATTGCCACCGGTTTGACGTTTTCCCTGAAACACAAAAGAGTCATCAAAACTCTGCAAGCGGGCCATTTCACGTACAGTCATTGGGCGGTAAGCCGAATAGTGAATGAAATCATCTGGCATTGTGCATACCGTTGGGCTTTGTCCAAGTGGGTTAAGTACGGTATAGTTTCTCTTATGGGAATCCAGTCCTTTTTCTTTCAGTTCTTTTTTCGCCTCTGCATAATCTTTATGCTTTGCGATAATCCGTAGCCGTTCACGCACTTTTTCATTCTGGCAGCTCGTCTGGTGATTGAAAAGTTCCATGTACTGATGCTTTTTCTTGGTATTCAAATCTTTGATAGACGATACGTAGAATGGGGCTTCGTCAAAAGTAAAACGATGTCCGAGCCTTCCCATCTTCGACCATTCGGAAAACAAGTGTCCTTTCTTTTCTGGCTCCCCCTGCACTCCTCTAAGGCGCTTGACCGGCTCGTATTCTTGTATAATAGCCGGAGCCTTGTATTCAGAAACCACATCGCCATTGTCAATCATATTTAAGTCCCAAAGAGCTTCATAAACTTTTACCTTATCTTTTTCTTTTACGGTACACGGAATCTCGTTTATAAGCTCCTGGTCATTACGGCAGCCAATGAATACGACTCTTTCCCTGTTTTGTGGCACTCCGTAGTTGGAAGACAGCAAGACAACAGGTTCGCTTATGTTATAAAGACGGATTACCTTCATCATCCTTTCAAGGAAATCCAATGTCTTTTTGCTGTTTGCAAATTGTTCGCGAACGAAATCAATGCATTCGTCAAAAGTGAAGGTCAGTATTTCGAGTGACTTCTTCAATGTTTTTGCACCATCTTCGCAGTCGCCATATACATCCGTTATAGTGTCAACTGCTGTCAACAAACTTTCAAGAATACTTTCATCTGATATGGTTTCAACTATGGCGTTGTAATTGCCAACAAATGTGTCATTGTCAATATGACTTGCAGTTTTCAGTTGTATTACTTGCTTGCGTATATCATCTCTATGCTTTTTGTTTTTCAAAAGCAGTAATCCATGGCGGATCGTATTTACGGATGTATCGCTCTTGCTTACGCTATAAGGCAAGTGTATTGTGATATTCCTTAGTTGCTGCTCCAAATTGGAGAAGTAGGTTTCGTACAGCTTGTCAATGTCTGCATCAGAATGTTCCATGCAAATTTTGATATACAGGCACGAATAAAGGGAGGCATCCAAAATAGACTTCAGATTTTCGTCCAAAAACGCCAACAACCCATCTAGTTTCATGTCATCCACAATGGAGCGGATCTCTCTTAATATGCGTTCCTTTATGCGGCCTCCGTCTTTGGTAAGGATGCCTTTAACGTTCTCCATGATGAAGTATTTGGGGCGCAACGCCTTTATCACTTTAAGATAATGATAGAACAAGTCATCGCGTTTGTCAAGTTTCCTCCTTCTTCCTGCAAGACTGAACGATTGACAGCTTGGCCCGCCTGTGACCACATCAATCTCTTGCCCATTAAGTCTCTGTATAAGATTGGGTAAAAACGAATCTTCCATTATGTCCTGACGCAAAAAGTCAGCGTCCAATCCTAACATCTTGTTGTACCTTACGCGATGAGTCAGTTCGCAGTTCTCATTTATGTCGCTTGCGAGACGGAAATCAAAATATTTGTCATCGGTGTATGCTTGCAGAAACCCTTCGCTGAAACCGCCGGCTCCTGCAAAGAGGTCTAAATATTTAATTCCCTTTCTGGTGGCTGTGAATTCTTTTCTTTCTGCCATATTCGTTCATTTCTGCAAAATTACCACATGATTTTTGATTCTAACCCGGCTTTGCAAAAATAAAATATGATTAGAAAGTATATTCCCTTTTTATCGCCGGCATTTCCAAACGCTCCGAAAACTGCATCTGACATGGGAAAAACTACATAGGACATAGAAAAAATTATGTCTGATATAATTTAAACTACATCAGACCTTTTTTCGCCAATGGCAAACACCTGAAAAACAAAACGTTACGAGGGATTTTGTTTGCGCGGTTATTCTTTTGGTTTTCAGTGTTTTACGCGCTTTTTGATGGGTTTTGCAATTTCGTTATGGGCTTGGATGCGAAATAAATGTGCGGACAATGGGCTTTTCTTGTGTGTCTTTAATTAAAAATTTGTATATTTGCAAGGTGTTGCCCATGTAAGCCTGTAATGTGGGTTGGCGATGCGAATATGAGTGTGTAAACAATAACTAACTTTAATTATAAACGGGCTACTGCCTTTAACGACAGATTTTATGAAAAAGATTCTTGTAAACCTTACCATCTGCGCGGCGCTTGCGGCGGTTGTTTCGTGCGAGTATGACTCTCCCGAAATCAGATTCCAGCAGACCACCACCATCACAAACGACTACAGTGAGCTTGTTGCCGCCCTCCGGGATCAGACTCAGACAATTTCCCAAAAACTGGAACTTGTTGAGGATGCCATGAAGAACCAGACTCTGACCCTTTCCGAGAAAATGTCTCTTCTGGAGGTGGCCCTCGAAAACCAGACCATGACTCTTTCCGAAAAGTTGGGGCTGATGACAAGCGCCTATGACAACGGAGTTCTCAAGTATGAGGAAATGACCGGCAAACTTATAGATGAAATAAAGGTGTCCGGCACCACAACTGCGGAGAAGCTCGATGCCGTGAAAAGTGCCGTTGAGGCGCAGTCAGCAGCCCTCAGTGCCAAAATGGACCTGATAGAGAAATCCATTGCCCTTGTTGCCGAAAAGGCGGAGAAGGGCTTCGACAAGAACGCTGCGGCCACAGAACTGGTGAAGGCTGCGGTTGAGTCTCTCAAAGGCTCGCTGGAGGAAAAACTCGCTGCGATAAACGGTGTGATTGTCTCGCAGACAGCGACGCTTTCCGAAAAGCTTGCCTTGATAAAGGGGGCTGTGGATGCCGGGCTTGTGGGCGATGACAGCACGCTTGCCCTTGTGAAGTCGGCAATCGACGCTTTGAACTCCACGGCGGGAACTGCCAACGAAAAACTTGAGGCCATAAGCGAGGCGATAAGTTCTTCGTCTTCCAGTCTGGCTTTGAAACTCGAGGCCATCAAGCAGGCTGTAGAGCAGGGCGTGGCGGACATCAGCGCCAAGCAGGAACTGATTTTGAAAGCCCTAAACAGCATCTCGTCCTACTCGTTTACAAAAGACGAACTTGTGGAAGTGGGAGACGACTATCTGTTGGTGGACGACGCTTTCTGGAATGCAAATCACCAGAACTATGAGATGGTGAGACTCCTTAAGGATTTGGTTCCCCTCTCTTTGCGGGCTAAGTACAAATTCTGGTTTAGCCAGCCTTCGGGTAGGTATCCTCTCTCAGGCAGTGAGCCGACAAGTTTCTACGGCCCTCTTTATGAGGAAGGGGGAATACTGCGTGCCATACAGAATTCGAGTGAGATAATTCTTGCGGCGGACTTCCAGACCGGGAGCAACAATCCCAGAACAGTCAGCAAGGAAGGGCATTCCTGCTATTACCTGAAAAAAGTGCACAGAAGCTGTTACTATGTTTTCAATGTGGCAATAGGCAGCCGGGCTGCCGGCAAGAAACTCAAAGTGAAATCCATGGGCGAGAAAGACAAATTCACGCAAGGAGAGGGGTATATTGAGTATGAATGTTGGTCTGAGGCGGTGAAAGCCACAAATGGGGTTTGGGGCTTCCCCGATTTGGAGTATCTTAAGACTGACGTCAAGGATCATTCCCGGGAGTTTATGTTAGTCGAAGACAACTAAGCCGTTTGTTCGTCATGAAAAGGTTTTTGACTGTAATATCATTTGCGCTATGTTCCGCGCTGTTCACCGGCGTTGCGGCGCAGGAGCGGGAATGCAAACCGCACTGTCCCCCTGCATGGAGCTTCTATGTGGAGGAGGGCGCGACTATGGTGCATGGAGTTGGAATGTCGGGCAAGGACGCTGCGCCGGGCATGAACATCTTCGCCGGGATAGGTGCGGGGGCTTCGTTCAGCATCCGCCCTTGGCTTCGTCTGGGAGTGAACTATGACTTCTCTAAATACGCCCGCGAGCAGCGGTTCTCCGAGTTCCAGCCTTTGGAGATGCCAAGCGGCGATGGGGAACTGTCCGAACAGTATGGCGGTCTGGCGTATTCAAAGATGTGGATGCGCTACCATGCCGTTGATTTCACAGTGGAATACAACGTGCTGAAACTTTGGGATAACTGTCCCTGCAAGCGTTTCGGCCTTTATGCGGGAACCGGCTTCGGCTGGCTTTTCGCCAAGGGCAACACCTACGACATTCTGGTGGGGCACGAGCGTTGGAGCGGGGAATACAAGGAAACTATAAACACTTGGATGAACGCCGTGAACACGCGCCATAAGTTCAATTCCGCTTATGTCCCGGTGCAGTTGTCGGCAGAGTACGGCATCAGTCCTGTAGTGGCGGTGGGCGTTAGGGGAAGCTACAAAATTCTTCTTGGCAACCACGGCGACTATGCCCCCAAGGGCATCGGCACGCTTTCGGCAGTGTTGAAGATAAACATTTCCGCTCCGTAAGGAGGCTTTTTCGGGCAGGTGGATTGCACCGGCTTCAAGCGGAAAGCCGCTGTGGGTGCAAACTTCTCTGCGACAATATAAGGTTAAGGTATGCCGTCGGTTTTTCGGCATACCTTAATTTATGCCTGTATGGTTTGCAGGGGCTGGCGTTACTGTCGGGGCGTATTGCATACGCCCCGAATTGCGCGGTTCCGCAATGTTGTTTCAACGATTTGCAATGCGTTTTAAGCGGTGGCATACAGGGCGTATGCCATGCGCCCCTACAATATATGCAATATCAATCGTTAACTAATCCGCATCGTTCGGCATATGGCGCAAAACCAATACCGCGAAAACTATATTTGATGCAGGAAAAACTACATAGGGCATAGGAAAAATTATGTCTGATGTAATTCAAATTATGTCAGACCTTTTTTCACCGTTTGCAAGCCTCTGAAAAACAAACACTTATAAAGCCAAACAAAATGTGGATAACTTTTTGGAAATAAGCGGCTTGTGAAAAACGGCGGCATTTGTGCAAGAAATCTTGCGACATGGGCGAAAACGTTTTTGCCTTGTGGGGCTGCGCCTGGCGGCGCACGGTCTTTTCCAAACGAAAATGGCAAAAACAATGCGCGGAACACGCTGTTTACTGCAAAAGGGAACGTTTGCCATGCCTAATGTGCAAAAACACGGGCGGCGATGTAGCTTTTTTTAATGATTATTATTACCTTTGCAGCCACTAAAAGCTGGTTTTTACAATAATAAATAATTAATTAATATACTGTACAATGAACTTCACCATGCTTGTAACGGCCGCCCTTACGGGCCTGTTGTTCGTGCCTTTGGTGGTAACGATAGCTGTGCTTATCGCCCCGAGGTCGTACAACGCCCAGAAGGAGGAGCCTTACGAATGCGGTATTCCCACACGCGGAAGGACCTGGATGCAGTTCCGCATTGGCTACTACCTTTACGCCATCCTTTTCCTTATGTTTGACGTGGAGACCATGTTCCTGTTTCCGTGGGCGGTAGTGCTCCGCACACTCGGAGGAGTGGGGATTGCCAGCGTATTGTTTTTCTTGTTCATCTTGGTATTAGGCTTGGCTTACGCCTGGCGGAAAGGAGCGTTGGAATGGAAATAAAGAAACGTGCCAAAATCAAGTCCGTGCCTTACAAGGATTTCAAGGACAACGAGACTTACGAGAAATTAGTTGCAGAGCTTAACGCCGGGGGCGTGAACGTTCTGGTGAAACCGCTGGACGACCTTATAGACTGGGGGCGCAGCAACTCCCTGTGGCCGCTGACTTTCGCCACAAGCTGCTGCGGCATCGAGTTTATGGCGGTGTGCGCCGCGCGCTACGACATTGCCCGCTTCGGCTTTGAGGTAACGCGCAACAGCCCCCGCCAGGCCGACGTGATACTCGTGTGCGGCACCATAACCACCAAGATGGCCCCGGTGCTGAAGCGTCTTTACGACGAAATGGCCGACCCCAAATATGTGGTTGCCATAGGCGGCTGCTCCATTTCGGGAGGCCCGTTCACAAAGAGCTATCATGTGGTGCAGGGAGTGGACCAGGTGATTCCCGTTGACGTTTACGTGCCGGGATGCCCGCCGCGCCCCGAAAGTTTCCTCTACGGAATGATGCAGCTTCAGCGCATCGTGAAAGTTGAGAACTTCTTCGGAACAACCAACCGCAAACAAAAAAGACCAAAGGAGGACAAGGCATGAAACTTGACATAAGAACTGTAGAGCCTTCGCAACTGAAGGCGGAACTGCTCCGGCTGCGCGATGCGGAGAAAATGGACTTCCTCGAGAACCTCGTCGGCATGGACTGGGGCGAAGAGGGCGGTCTCGGCGTGGTTTACATGCTTTACTCCACCGCCACCGGCAAGCGCGAGAACCTGCGCTGCTCCACCGCCGACCGCGTGAACCCCGTGCTTCCCACGGCGAGCGACCTTTGGGACATAGCCAACATTTACGAGCGCGAGGTTTACGACTTCTACGGAATAATATTCGCCGGACACCCTGATATGCGCCGCATCTACCTGCGCGAGGACTGGGTGGGCTATCCCATGCGCAAGGACGACGACCCGATAAAGGAAAACCCGTTCGACGCTAAAAACATGACCAACGAGCAGCTTGCCGACACCACCAAGGAGTATGAGCTGCTGCCCGACGGAACGCTGAAAGCCAAGGATAACGTGATTTTCGACGAGGATGACTATGTTGTCAACATAGGTCCGCAGCATCCTTCCACCCACGGAGTGCTCCACTTCCGCGTGGCTTTGAACGGCGAGCTTATAAAGAGGATTGACCCGGTGCTCGGATACATTCACCGTGGGGTGGAGAAGCTGAACGAGTCGATGACTTATCCGCAGACTCTCGCCCTCACCGACCGTCTTGACTACATATCGGCCCAGCAGAGCCGCCATGCGCTTTGCGCCTGCATAGAACAGGCGATGGGCGTGGAGGTGAGCGACCGCGTGAAGGTTATCCGCACCATAATGGACGAACTTCAGCGTATCGACTCCCACCTGTTGTTCTTCGGCTGCCTTTGTCAGGACTTGGGGGCTACGACAGCCTTCCTCTACGCTTTCCGCGACCGCGAGAAGATACTTGACATTTTCGAGGAAACGTGCGGAGGCCGCCTTATCATAAACTACAACATGATTGGCGGCGTGCAGTATGACCTGCACCCCAACTTCCAGAAGCGCGTCAAGGACTTCATCGTCATAATGCGCAAGAACATTCAGGAATACTACGACATTTTCGCCGACAATGTGATAGCACACAACCGTCTCGACGGGGTTGGTACGCTCACAAAGGAGCAGGTTATATCCTATGGCTGCACTGGTGGCAGCGGACGTGCCGCAGGTTGGAGCAACGATGTGCGCAAGCTCGAACCCTATGGGGCTTACGACCGCGTGGACTTCAACGAGATTGTGCTTGAGGACGGCGACAGCTACGCACGCCTCATTGTGCGTTTGCGCGAAATCCTCGAAAGCCTGTCGATTATAGAGCAGCTTATAGACAACATCCCCGAGGGGAACTTCCGTGAGAAGATGAAACCCATTATCAAGGTGCCTGAGGGCACATATTATAATGCGGTGGAGGCTTCGCGTGGACGCTTCGGCGTGTTCCTCGAGAGCCACGGCGACAAGTCGCCCTATCGTCTGCACTATCGCGCAACGGGGCTTCCGCTGGTTGCAATAATGGATGAGGCTTGCCGTGGGGAGAAAATAGCCGACCTTATATCAATCGGAGGTACGCTCGACTATGTGGTGCCCGACATCGACCGCTAACATGTTAAACCATACAAAACGGATATGTTTGACTTTAGTATAATAACAAACTGGTTTGACGGACTCTTGCGCTCGGTGCTTCCCGCATGGGGGGCTGTACTTGTGGAGTGCGTCGCCGTGGCGTTGATTGTGATAACTCTCTACGCTCTTTTTGCGATATTCCTTATTTATTTTGAACGCAAAATCTGCGCATTCTTCCAGTGCCGCATCGGGCCTAACCGCGTGGGCAAATGGGGGCTTTTGCAGGTGTTCTCCGACGTGTTCAAAATGCTGACAAAGGAAATCATATTCCTGAAGAACACCGACCGCGTGGCCTACATGATTGCCCCGGTTCTGGTGATTCTTGCCTCATTCCTCACATTTTCCTGCATTCCCTGGAACAAGGGTGCGCAGGTGCTGGACTTCAATGTGGGCGTGTTCTTTTTCCTTGCCGCTTCTTCGATAGGCATAGTCGGCATTCTTCTCGCCGGCATCGGAAGCCGTAACAAGTATTCGCTTATCGGCGCGATGCGTGCCGGGGCGCAGATTATAAGCTACGAACTTTCGATTGGCATGACAATGCTCACGATGATTGCCCTTACAGGAACGATGCAGTTTTCCGGGATTGTGGAAGGCCAGGCTGACTGCTGGAACATTGTCAAGGGGCATGTGCCCGCCGTCATTGCTTTCATAATCTATCTTATTGCCGGCAATGCCGAGTGTAACCGTGGTCCGTTTGACCAGCCGGAGGCCGAGAGCGAACTTACCGCCGGCTACCACACCGAGTATTCGGGCATGAACTTCGGTTTCTACTATCTGGCTGAATACCTCAACCTGTTTATTTGCGCGTGCATAGCCGCAACGATTTTCCTCGGCGGCTGGATGCCCCTGCATATCGGCGTAGAAAGTTTTGACAGCGTGATGGACATGATTCCAGGGGCGGTTTGGTTTGTTGCCAAGGCTGTGTTCGTTACGTTCCTTCTGATGTGGGAACGCTGGACATTCCCTCGTCTGCGTATTGACCAGTTGCTAAATCTGGAATGGAAATACCTAATCCCCATTTCAATGGCAAACCTCGTGCTTATGGCGTTGGTGGCGCAGTTGGGACTTCATTTTTAATTTCAATAACGATTTAAGATGATGCAAAAAAGAAGTTATATAGGAGGTATTGTTTGGGGCGTAAAGACTCTCTGCGTGGGCTTGAAGACCACCATGAGGGAGTTTTTCACCAAGAAAATCACGGAGCAGTATCCTGAGAACCGCAATGAACTCAAGATGTTCGACCGTTTTCGCGGCAGCCTGACAATGCCCCATAATGAAAACAACGAACACAAGTGCGTGGCTTGTCATCTTTGCGAAATGGCCTGCCCCAACGGTTCGATACAAGTAATTCACGAAATGGTGGAAACTCCCGACGGAAAGAAAAAGCGTGTCCTCAAGGAGTATAACTATAATCTCGGTTGCTGTATGTTCTGCATGCTTTGCGTGAACGCCTGCCCTCACGACGCTATCACTTTTGACCAGAGTTTTGAGAATGCAGTGTTCGACCGCAGCAAACTCATCCTGCGCCTGAACCATGAGGGAAGCAAGGTGGCGGAAAAAGCAGCGCCCGCACGCCCGGCAGCCGCAGCAAAGCCGGCAGCACAGCCGGCTGAAGAAAAGCAGCAACCCGAAGCCAACAGCTAAAAAATAAAGATCATGAATGCTGAATCAATAATATTTTACATCCTTGCCTTCGCGATACTCGCCTTCTCCGTCCTGACGGTTACGACAAAGCGCATTATCCGCTCGGCAATGTTTTTGTTCTTCACCCTTTTGGGTACGGCTGGACTGTATTTCCTCTTGGGGTACTCATTCCTCGGTTCTGTACAGGTGATGGTTTATGCCGGCGGTATCGTGGTGCTTTTCGTGTTCTCCATACTGCTTACGAGCGCACACAACGAGAAACTTGAGCAGTTCAAGCTCGGCAAGCTGTTCGCGGCAGCCGTAACGAGCCTTCTCGGAGCGGCCATTGTACTTTTCATAATCATCACCCACAATTTCAAGGACGCGATAACCAACCTCGTGCCCGACGAAAACACAACGTCAATCGCCACTATCGGACAAAATATGCTCTCGTTCGACAAGTACGGCTACGTGCTGCCTTTCGAGGCTGTCAGCATCCTGCTTTTGGCGTGCATCGTGGGCGGACTGGTAATAGCCCGTAAAAGATAATAAGGAGGAATAAAATGGTACATTTGGAATACTTTCTAATCCTTTCGGCCATAATGCTTTTCATCGGCATTTACGGCTTTCTGACAAGACGCAGCACACTGGCGGTGCTAATCTCGGTGGAGCTTATGCTAAACGCTTCCGACATCAATTTCGCCGTGTTCAACCGTCTGCTCTATCCCGCAGGACACGAGGGCTACTTCTTCGCCCTGTTCTCAATCGCTATCTCGGCTGCCGAAACTGCCGTGGCAATTGCTATAATGATTGCAATCTACCGCAATGTGCGCAGCATACAGCTCAATCATATCAAAACCTTGAAATGGTAGTAACTAATTTGAAAGCATATTAATATTCACATGGATTACTCATATACATTCCTGATTTTATTGCTGCCGTTTCTGTCGTTCCTGTTCCTCGGCCTGCTCGGAAAATTCTTGAGCCACCGCACGGCGGGGCTTGTGGGAACTTTGACGCTTACGGTGGTTGCTGCCCTTTGCTACTACACGGCTTACCAGTTCTTCACAACGCCGCGCACTCCCGAAGGGCTTTACCAGACAGTTACCGCGTTCAATTTCCCGTGGTTGCCGTTCTTTGTGAACGGTCTCACGTTTGACTTAGGTTTCCTTATAGACCCAATCTCGGCTGTGATGCTCGTTGTTGTGGGTACGGTATCCCTTGCGGTGCACATTTATTCCTTCGGATATATGCACGGCGAAAAGGGTTTCCAACGCTTCTACGCATATTTGAGCTTGTTTACCATGTCGATGCTCGGACTTGTGGTTGCCACAAACATCTTCCAGATGTATTTGTTCTGGGAGCTTGTGGGTGTCTCCTCGTATCTGCTCATCGGTTTCTACTACACGCAACCGGCGGCTATCGCCGCTTCAAAGAAAGCGTTTATAGTAACCCGCTTTGCCGACCTCGGTTTCCTCATCGGTATTCTTATCTACGGATATTATTGCCAGACATTCAGCTTTGACTTTGTTGGCAACGCCGACAAGATTGCCGCAGGGGCGTTCATGCTTCCTTCTGCATTGCTGCTGATGTTTGTGGGCGGTGCTGGCAAGAGTGCCATGTTCCCGCTCCACATTTGGCTGCCCGATGCAATGGAAGGCCCTACGCCTGTCAGCGCGCTGATTCACGCGGCGACAATGGTTGTTGCCGGTGTATTCCAGGTGGCGCGTATGTACCCGCTTTGGATAACCTACGCTCCCGAGGCTTTGCATATTGTGGCTTACGTTGGCGCGTTCACGGCGTTCTATGCAGCTGCCGTTGCTTGCGCACAGTCTGACATCAAGCGCGTTCTCGCTTTCTCCACAATTTCCCAGATTGCCTTCATGATGGTTGCTCTCGGTGTTTGCACGGAATACGTTACCGGCCACGAACATCCGGGAAGTGTAGGCTATATGGCTGCAATGTTCCACTTGTTCACCCACGCAATGTTCAAGGCTTGTCTCTTCCTTTGCGCAGGTGCCATTATACATGTGGTTCACAGCAACGAAATGTCGGCTATGGGCGGTATGCGCAAGTATATGCCCCTTACGCACATCACTTTCCTTATTTCCTGCCTTGCCATATCTGGCATCCCGCCGTTCTCCGGCTTCTTTTCAAAGGACGAGATACTTGCAGGCTGCTTCGCTTTCAGTCCGGTAATGGGTTGGGTAATGACTGTGATTGCGGCAATGACCGCGTTCTATATGTTCCGCCTTTACTACGGCATATTCTGGGGTGCGGAGAACAAGGAACTCCACGGTGAGCTTCATATGCACGAAGCTCCGAAGGTGATGACTTGGCCTTTGATATTCCTGGCCCTTGTAACCTGTGTGGCAGGGTTTATTCCGTTCGGGCATTTTGTAAGCGCAGACGGTATGTCGTATGACATTCATCTTAACTGGACTGTGGCAGGCACGAGCATTGTGATAGCAGTGGCTTCCATTGCTCTTGCAACCTTTATATACAAGGGTGAGAAACAGCCGGTGGCAGCGGCTCTTGCCACACGCTTCTCCTCGCTCCACAAATGGGCTTACCACCGTTTCTATATAGACGAGGTTTATCAGTTTGTAACCCACCGCATCATTTTCGCTTGCATTTCAAAACCGCTTGCATGGTTCGACAGGCACGTTGTTGACGGCATTCTCAACGGGCTCGCCTCGGGTTCTCACCGCGTGAGCTATCTCATTCGCGGTTTCCAAAGCGGCGAGATACAGCAGTACGCCTACGTGTTCCTTGCAGGGGCGTTGGTTCTCGTGTTGCTATTAATACTTTAACCCGATAAAACGTAAAAACAGATATGTTTCCATTACATTTATTTATAATAATACCGCTTTTGATGCTTCTCTTCCTTTGGCTTGCCAAGGGGGTGAACGCTGTCAGGGGTGTTATGGTGGCAGGTTCAAGTGCGCTGCTTGTCAGCTCAATCACCCTTGTGGTGATGTATCTCAACGCCCGCAGTGCAGGCGCTACAGAGGAGATGCTTTTCACAATGGACTACACATGGTTTGCTCCGCTCCACATAAACTACAGTGTGGGCGTTGACGGCATATCGGTGGCAATGCTCCTGCTGTCGTCAATCATAGTGTTTACCGGTACTTTTGCATCGTGGCGTTTGAAACCGCTCACAAAGGAATACTTCCTTTGGTTCACGCTACTTTCGCTGGGCGTGTTCGGGTTCTTCGTGTCGATAGACTTGTTCATGATGTTCATGTTCTACGAAATCGCGCTTATCCCCATGTACCTTCTCATAGGCTATTGGGGCACTGGACACAAGGAATATTCGGCAATGAAGCTAACGCTAATGCTTATGGGTGCTTCCGCGCTCCTTATGTGCGGCATTTTCGGTATATTCTACGGAGCTGGCGGTCAGACATTCAATGTCCTCGACCTTGCCAACCAAACAAATGGCGCACACGCAATTCCAATAGGTCAGCAGTACATTTGGTTCCCGCTCACGTTTGTGGGTTTCGGTGTGCTTGGCGCAATGTTCCCATTCCACACTTGGAGCCCCGACGGTCATGCTTCCGCACCCACCGCAGTTTCAATGCTCCATGCCGGAGTGCTTATGAAACTCGGAGGATACGGCTGTTTCCGCATCGCCATGTTCCTCATGCCCGAGGCTGCGCAGACCCTTGGCTGGATATTCCTTATAGTAATAGGCATCGGCGTTGTTTACGGCGCATTCTCCGCTTGTGTCCAGACCGACTTGAAGTATATCAACGCTTACTCTTCGGTTTCCCACTGCGGTCTTGTGCTTTTTGCAATTCTTATGATTAACCGCACGGCGGCAACGGGTGCGGTGCTCCAGATGCTGTCCCACGGTTTGCTTACGGCGTTGTTCTTCGCCTGCATCGGCATGATTTACCATCGTGCCCACACCCGCGATGTACGCGAGTTGAGCGGACTTATACGTATAATGCCTTTCATCTGCGTATGTTTCGTGATAGCAGGTCTCGGAAACCTCGGTCTTCCCGGCTTTAGCGGATTTGTGGCTGAGATTACAATCTTTGTAGGCTCGTTCCAACAGGCCGACACCCTTCACCGCGTCCTCACAATTCTTGCCACTACGAGCATAGTGATTACCGCCGTGTTCATATTGCGCATGGTGGGCAAGGTGATGTACGGTGTTTGCACCAATGAGGCACACCTCAAGCTCCACGATGCATCATGGGACGAGAAAATTGCGATAGCAACCCTCGTGGTTTGCATTGCAGGTCTCGGCTTCGCTCCCCTTTGGATGAGCGATATGATAAGCAACAGTGTTGAGCCTATCGTGAACCACATTCAGTCGGCCACCACGCAATTAACATCAGTAACATCATTCTTGATTCCGTAAAGACATGGACTACACTCAATTTCTTTATATGCACGAGGAACTCGCCCTGTTGGCGGTTATTGTCATAATGTTCATCTACGACCTTGTGGTGTGTTCTGACCGCAAGGGCGGCAAGCCGGTGCTTAACACGGCTGTCCCTGTTGTGCTTATGGCCATTCTCACCGTTGTCAATGCCGTTCCTTGCGGGGGGGCGGCCGAGGCTTTCGGCGGAATGTACCAGTACACCCCGATGATGACAATAATGAAAACCGTGCTGAACATCGGCACGCTTATAGTTTTCCTCATGGCAAATTCCTATTTGCGCCGCGAAGAAAACCACGTGAAGCAGGGGGAATTTTACATTCTCACACTCTCCACGCTGCTTGGTATGTATCTGATGATTTCCGCAGGGCACTTCATAATGTTCTTCATAGGCCTGGAGCTTGCCTCCGTGCCTATGACGGCGCTTGTCGCGTTCGACAAGTGGCGTTCTACCTCGGCTGAGGCGGGAGCCAAGTACATCCTTGTGGCTTTGTTCTCCAGCTCACTCCTGCTCTATGGCATTTCAATGATTTACGGTGCCACCGGCACAATGTATTTCGATGACCTTGCCTGCAAGCTAGATGGCGGAATGCTCAACATTCTTGGTCTTGTGTTCTTCTTCACAGGCATGGGTTTCAAGATTTCACTTGTGCCGTTCCACCTTTGGACAGCCGACGTTTACGAAGGCTCGCCCACGGTTATCACAAGCTATCTGAGCGTCATATCAAAGGGAGCGGCGGGATTTGTGCTTCTCACCACGCTTGTAAAGGTGTTTGCGCCCATGATAAGCGACTGGCAGGAAATACTCTTCTGGATTATCATCGTGTCAATAACCATAGCCAACCTCTTTGCCCTACGCCAGAACAACATCAAGCGTTTCATGGCGTTCTCGGCAATCTCACAGGCGGGCTATCTTGTGCTTGGCGTTATCCCCGGCACGGCACAGGGCATGACGTCACTGGTGTTCTACCTCCTTGTTTATCTTGCCGCCAACCTTGGCGCGTTTGCTGTAATCAATGCAGTAGAGCAGAACAGCGGCAAGATTTGCATAAGCGAATACAACGGACTTTACAAGACGAACCCCAAGCTCTCGTTCCTCATGACGCTATGCTTGTTCTCGCTCGCGGGAATACCGCCGTTTGCCGGCTTCTTCTCCAAGTTCTTCGTATTCATGGCAGCGTTCCATTCGGGATTCCATTTGCTGGTGTTCATCGCCTTGGTCAATACAATAATCTCCCTCTACTACTATCTGATTATTGTTAAGGCCATGTACATCAATCCCAACGACAACCCTGCTGCAACATTCCGCAGCGACAACTACACCCGCATCGCTCTTGTGCTTTGCACGGCTGGTGTGCTGCTCCTCGGCATAGCAAGTTGCGTTTACGGCACGATAGACTCGCTCAGCTACGGCATCGACATTCCCGCCCTTGCCTCAAGTTGCTGCGGCAAATAAGCCGTAAATTAGCGGAGATAGAAAAACCGCAGGCGTTTAGCGCTTGCGGTTTTTGTTTTTGCGGCAGGATAAAAAAGCAAGCGGCATCTCTCTTTTGCAGGGAAATGCCGCTTGCTTTGTCTGTACTCGAAGCGGGACTTGAACCCGCACAGCCATCACTGGCCAAGGGATTTTAAGTCCCTCGTGTCTACCGATTCCACCATTCGAGCCCGATAGCGTTGCAAAGGTAACAATTTCCCGCCTCCTTGCAAAGCCTTCCATGGAAATAAATCAGGAGTAAGGCTTGGCATTGCAAAAGGTTGCCTTTATTCCATTTGCTTTGGCAATGCAAAACAGGCCGCGTTGCAGCAGTTGTTCACAAACGGTATTGCTGAAGATATGTAAAAACAGTTGCGCAAGTTAATATCCGCAACTGTTTGCCTGCGTTAAGAATATCTCCATACCAAGGCGTTTATTCCCCGAACTTTTGGGATTTGATGTTTTTCAGCAGAACGGACATTGCCTTGGGATTGTTTTCCCTGTATTCCGCCAATATATTGGCAAACCCATCGTCATCAATGTCCGAGTTGAATATGTCCGACAGTTCATCTTCAGCCTTGGGTTGCAGTTTGATGCCGCGCCGTTTCATGAGGCTTCTCAACGCAACAATGCCTTTATTGTATTCCGGTTTCGCCTCTATGAGCATACGCATTATGTTAAGGCCGGGGTCTCCTATGTGCAGCTCGTTCAGCGTTGCAATCATATACATCATTTTCGCGTCAGGGGTTGACGCGTCAAAGTTTTCCCCAATCAGCACGTTTACATCGTCGGCTTCATTGTACCGCCCCAGTTTTGCCAACGCCCGCGACTTGATATACAGCGCCTCCTGACACAGATGTTCGCCCGGAACTCGGTTCACGCATTCCAATGCCTTGCCATACTTGCCTGCATACAGGTTAAGCAGTGCCGACAGAAACTGTGCCGGCCAATGAGCCGCCGTTGACAGGGCGGAGGGCACTTTTTTGATTACGCCATAAAGGCTGTCATCGCATATAAGGCTGTCGAGAAAGCGTTTTGCCTGTTGCAGGGCTTCCTTTACGTCCCCTTTTCCCGTCTTTTCCTCCACAAGCAGCAAGTATTGCCTGGCAGCCTCATCGTAATTGCCCTTTTTCAAGAACTCATAGACAGCCTTGCCGCTTTCAATCTCGCTGTCAATTAGCTTTTGGTCGTTGTAGCCGTTGGAGTAGGCAATGATTTCGTTGTTGGTATAGGCATAGCGTGGCAAAATCTCTTTCGACAGAAACAGCCCCCCAAGAGAGCGCACGCGGCTGAGTGCCACATACAGCTGGCCGGGTGCAAATATCCCACGGTCAAGATTTAGCATAACCTTGTCGAAAGTCAGTCCCTGACTCTTGTGTATGGTGATAGCCCATGCCAGTTTCAGCGGATATTGCGTGAAAGAGCCGGCAACGTTCTTTTTCAGCCTGCGTGCGTCCCTGTCGTACTCATATTTAATGGAGTCCCAGGAGCATTTAGGTACGGCGTACGTCTCTCCGTCTTTCAGTTCCACGTGTATTTCGTCAAAGGTCAGTTTTGTTACTTTGGCAAGCGTGCCGTTTGCCCATCTGCGCTGCTGGTCGTTCCGGGTGAACATTACCTGTGCGCCCACTTTGAGGTGCAGCCTGGCTTCTACAGGCAGCCTTTTTTCCTCAAATTTTCCCTTGATGCTCCCGTCGTATGTAAATTCTCGCGAATTTATTTCCGCCAGTTTTTCCCGGTTAATGGCATCCGCCGTGCGGTTCACCGCCGTAAGGGTTATCACCATGCCGTCTCCTTCGGGCTTGCAAACACGGCTGTTAAGCTGCGCTATGTCTTCCGGGGTGATTTTGTTCATGCGCACATTTCCCAGAATGCGGAGGAAATCCCCGTCTTCCTGTCTGTACACTTTTTGGAACTCTATTTTCACAAGGCGCATTCGCTTTATGACATTTGCCTTGTAAAAGAAGAAGTTTTCCGTTTGATACATATCGCGGAGCAAATCCGTTTCCGCCCCTTTTCTTACCACAGGCGGCAGTTGGAACATATCGCCGGTGAAGATGATCTGCTTTCCGCCGAATGGGGCGTTTGTGCGCAACACCTTGCGTATTGTGCGGTCAATGGCGTCAACGGTGTCGCAGCTGACCATTGAAACTTCGTCTATGATTATCGTGTCGGCGTGGCGCAAAGCGGCGGCGTGTTCCATGTTCATGCGTCCATACACGTCTTCGGTGCACACTCCCATCGGAAGCCCGAAGAAAGAATGTATTGTGTCCCCGCCTGCCAAGATGGCCGCCACTCCGGTTGGCGCGAGCGTTATGAACTGTTTGTTGACCGTTTTCTGCACCTTGCGCAGAAAGGTGGTTTTTCCTGTCCCGGCGCGCCCTGTCAGGAAAAAACTGCTGTTCGTGTTTGCCACCAGCTCGCAGGCCAGCTCCTGCTGTATGTTTTTCGTGTCTTTCATTGTATGGTTCATGCTTGTTTCTGTTCTATTGCGGGGAGAATTTGCTGTGTGAGCATGGCGCTGTAGTCTTTGTCGAGAAAGTCCTTGTAGCATGAGTCTGTCAGGCGTTTGGCTTCCGCGTCAATGTTTTCGGAGTCCATGTGAATGTTTTGCGTCTTCAGCACTCCGGCAAGAAAATCCCGCATCATCCCCTGCGTTTCCATGCGCACGAAATCCTCATTGCGGAAAACTTTGTCGTAGTCGCGCTTTTGTATAAGCTCCACCTTTTTCCCGTTGAAAGCGTAAAGCTCTATGCCGTCAATGTAGGTCCAGTTGTGGTAAAGCCCCACTTTTTCCACAATGGCCACGCGGTTGCAGAAACGCACGCCCTTGTAGTATCTGTTGCCATTTGCGCTTTCGTATTCGTCGCAGATGAACATTTTCTGGCTGCTGTCCCATACGGGCGTGCAGGCTCTCGGGTTGCCGAATGCGGGCAGAATGTTGTCGAACAGGTTTTTGCTGATAGCCTTGTTTAGGTTTGCCATGGTATTACTGTATTTTCAGGTTATTTGTTTGTTGTTTTACGCCAGGCATTTGCGCCTGGTCTCTTCAATCATTTCCCTTGAGAACGACAGCAGTTGCTGTTCCGGGACATACGAGCCGAGGCTTTTCGCCTGCGCTTCAAGATAGTTTTTCAGCATGATGATGCTTTGCTCTTTTGCGAAACTCTCGTTGAAGAGTTGCCAACTGCATCCGCCCCATGACTTTTGGGCGATGATTTTGGCTTCCTGACCGTCCCAGCAGAACAGCTTTATGCCGTTCAGGAACGTGTGCAGGTATCCTATGCCTATTTCGTAATATACCGCCAGACGCTTCGAGAGGCGTATGGCCTGGAAGTATGTGTTTCCAGCCCCGCTGGTGTAGCCGAGTGTCAGGAACACATTCTTTTCGGGATTGTATGTTACGTGGTCGCCCGAAAGTGCGGGAAGGGCCTTTGCGGCGATGGCGGTGAGTGATGTGGATGTTGTGTTTTTCATTTTTTCTGTTTTATTGTTTTACTTGTTTTTGATTACGATGCAAAATTATGAATGCTTTTTGTTCCTGCCAAGGCTTTTTCCTAAAATACAGGTTCCTGCCGGTTTGGAACCATTTGCCTGTTTCAGGCGGGCAAATGGTGTCCGGCTCACCACCCTGTGCAGTTTTGCAGCTTTCTTATGTCGCCCATGCTTTTGCTTGCCGAACGGCGCAGTTGGTAGTTGGCAAACATCCCCTCCGTTCTGCCTACATTTTTGCGTGTGGTCTGTGCCATGCGTTTTTCCACAATGCGCCGCAATATCCGCTTCTGCACGTTGTATGATTTTTTGCTGTTCCTTTCGTTAAGGCTCAAAAAAATGCCGTCGAACAGCTCCTCCTCGATTTTGCGTGTCGCCATGCGGCATGCCTCCATTGATGCGGCTTTCTTGTATGTCGTCCCGGTTGCAACCCATGCCCAGTTCCGGACAATCAGGCGGCGGCTCTTTGCCTCTTTTTCCTTGTTGTGTTTGCGTTCAGTCTTCACAGTGTTGCTCTTTTCTTTCATTTTTTTGCTTTATCTTGTTCCCGCCATTTTTTGCAGTGCCGGCCGCCGTGGCGGTTTCGGTGTCCGACGGTGCAAAAGTATGAAGCCCCCTTTGTGTGTGCAAGTTTTTTTTCGGCAATATAGGTTCTCGTGAGTTTGGAACCATTAGGACGCCCTCGAAAAAGGCGTTGCGGCCTCTGCCGGGGAAAAAGAAGCCGGCATATACAGGCTGGTCTTGCGCCTTGTCTTGGCAACTTTTCCCGAAAACAATGGCAAACAATGTAACCGTTTGAACATCAATGAATTGTCAACATCTTAGTGTTTGTGTACAAGCGTTTTGTTTTTCAGGGCGTTGAGAGGCGGCAAAAAAAGGTCTGATGTAGTTTGAATTATGTCTGATATAATTTTTTCTACATCAGACGTAGTTTTTTCCATGTCCCATGTGGTTTTCGGGGAGTTTTGAAAGGGGGGGCAATGGATTAGTGTTGTCCTGACGGCAGAACGGACAATTGCACCTTTGTTCCAAAACAAGGACACCCCGGCTTTGTGCACCTGGCAATGAAAAGCCTCAGCCATATTCAGGCAGCACATTCACACAAATTCCCGACCACCCCGGAAAACCTGTTGTAAGCTTTTTGGGGGTATTCGTGCGTGTGGGGCGGGCCTAAGTCTTAAATGTGCAGTAGCGGCACAATGACCATATAAATATAAAATAGTATCACAAAGATTAACCCAATAGGCCAGCATAATATGCTTACTATTTTTTCCAGTATGGTCTTTATCTTTTTCATCTGCTTCAAGTTCCCTTGTGTTTCTAATGCGTTGTAATGCCCTCTCAAAATGAGGGCTTCTACAACACATGGCAAGATGAAGATTGCTCCTTTTATGTTGTAATACCCTCTCAAAATGAGGGCTTCTACAACGGCACGGTGCTTGAGTCCGACCTTGCAACGTTGTAATACCCTCTCAAAATGAGGGCTTCTACAACAGCGCATCACAGAACTAAGAACGTTCGTCAAGTTGTAATACCCTCTCAAAATGAGGGCTTCTACAACAGCGCATCACAGAACTAAGAACGTTCGTCAAGTTGTAATACCCTCTCAAAATGAGGGCTTCTACAACAGACAATGGAAACAGCGAAAACAAGACTTTGTTGTAATACCCTCTCAAAATGAGGGCTTCTACAACAAGCTGACGAACAAGAGCTTGTTGACGAAGTTGTAATACCCTCTCAAAATGAGGGCTTCTACAACTTGCCTCCTTATCGCCGCCATGTCCTTGCTGTTGTAATACCCTCTCAAAATGAGGGCTTCTACAACTGGCTTACAATATATTACGAACGATTGCGAGTTGTAATACCCTCTCAAAATGAGGGCTTCTACAACTGAGTTGACTTGAACACGTCTATGCCCTTTGTTGTAATACCCTCTCAAAATGAGGGCTTCTACAACTACATATCGCCCTGTATGTCAACGTCATCGGTTGTAATACCCTCTCAAAATGAGGGCTTCTACAACGCGCATCGCCGCACACCAGCGCATCGCCGCGTTGTAATACCCTCTCAAAATGAGGGCTTCTACAACTACACGTAAGACTTGCGGAAATCCTGCCGCGTTGTAATACCCTCTCAAAATGAGGGCTTCTACAACCACCCTAACACTAGTAGAGCTTTCAAAAGAGTTGTAATACCCTCTCAAAATGAGGGCTTCTACAACTCGGGGGAATGCCTTATGATATCGCCGTCCAGTTGTAATACCCTCTCAAAATGAGGGCTTCTACAACCATACCGAGAACCGCCACGAGCATTGTTTGTTGTAATACCCTCTCAAAATGAGGGCTTCTACAACAGGATGAAGATGTTCCTGCACCTGCCGAACGTTGTAATACCCTCTCAAAATGAGGGCTTCTACAACACGATTACTGTAACGTTTTTATAATCAAAGTCTTTAATGTTTTTGATTTCCATAAAAACGCGTTTTGACTAAAAGTAATATTCATTCGGATGTAAAATTAGGGAAAATGAGTGTATTGGCAAAGTCTTTTGCTTTTATTTTTTGAGAAATTCCCCGATGCCCGTGAAAAAAGAGCATCGGGGAATTTCTTGTCATTTCACTATGGCGTATCTGCCGAACATATCCTTCATGTTTTGGGCTATTTCGGGCAGGGTGGTTATCTCCACTATTCCGCTTTCAGGGTAGGAGTTGTGGTCGAACGCGTTTCTTATCTTGCGCAATATATTGCTTTGCCTGTTGCCAAGGTTTCTGTGCTGCGTAAGTTTGTTCAAGATTTTGTCGAAAGACACGTAGGACATTTCTTCGGAGGCGCCAAGTTCCGGGTATTTGGCGAAGGCCCACTTTTCCAAATCAAGTACAAGCTTTACCACTTGCGGGCGGCATTGGTCGTATTTGTTGAACTCGGAGATGAGGTCTTCTTTCTGCGCGGTGTTTGTGCCTATGAGTTTCATCAGACAGCCAATGCGCCTGTCGTTCGCCAGTGCGTGGAAATCGCCGTAGTTCTTGAGTTTCATTCCTCCAGACTCTATGGTGTACTGTTTGCCGCCTTTTTCAAAGGTGAAGGTCATTGGCATTGTTTCTGACAGGATGCCCTTGTCGGCATCGGGCATGATGTTTTTGAGCTTGAAATCCTTTCCTTCAAAATCGGCATGTTGGGTAAAGGCTTTTTTCGCCAGCATGAACAGCATGGCGTCCTGCACTTTTTGGCGGCGTATGGCCTTTTCGCATTTCTGGTAGTCGTTGCGGCTGCCGCTGAGGCGTTTTGCAAGTATTTCGTCAAGCACATTGTCCGGAAGCCTTTTGGAATAGCCGCAGCCTTGGTTTTTCCTCGCAGCCCATTTGCGGTAGCTGCTTGTCCGCCCTTCGCGTTCGCGCCAGAGTTTTTCCCTTTCCTCCACCGAGGTGAACATATGGCGCAGGCCGTCCTTGGAATCGGTTTCGCCCATAAGCATGTCCATATAGCGGTAGTTGCGCTTCCATGCGTAGAAGTTCTGGAAATCGTCGGCCAACACCCTTTTCATGTATTCCCCGATAAGGAATGTTACATTGGCATTGTCAAAATCCACATCTTTCATCTCGGGCAGCCCTTTTAGGAAAGCTTTTATGTCTGCGTCAAACATTTGGCGCGGCAGCTCAATTGCCAGGTTCTGGCTGTTGCCGTATGTCTGTCCCAGATATTCCTGATTGGGCTTTTTCCATTTGTTTTGGTTTCTGTTCACGAATGGCACGCTGGCGGTTTTGCCGCTTTCAATGTCCTTCGTCAAATTGGAAAGGTAGCGTTTGCGTTCCCTAAGGTATTTGTCGTAGAACTCTATGGTGTTCTTGGGCAATGCCGATGCGAAAACTTTGTATAGGAAAGGGTGGGCGTTAGGGCTTTTGCCGATGAGCCTTGCTTTTTCAAACATTCCCCTGAACTGCTGTTCCGCCTCCGGGTTGCCGTTGCTGTTGTATGTTGCTATTGCCGCTTGCATTACCCTGTAGTTTAGCCCGGTCATTTTGTCGCTTCCGTCTTCGGTGGTTGCAGGTTGCAGCTTTACAATGTCCTTTGCGAGGAAGTCGGCAAGCCTTCCGGTGGAAATCTGCCTGAAGTTCGGCTTCCCCATTTTGTTGTCGTGCGAGCTTATGCCTTTTCTGTCCTCTTTCAGCCGTTCCAGCCGCTTTTCTGTGTCCGCGAGCATTTCTTCCACCGTATTCTTGATGAAGGCGTTCACGTTTTTGGCGTGCGCACAGCCGTTTATTGCGTCAATGGCTTTTTGCGGAAGATTCCAGAGTGCTATGCCGAAGCTTTCAATGTTTTCTTTGGTGACGGCGTCATTGCTCATTGCCTCGAACAGTTTCATGTATTTGCCGTACACCTCTTTTATGCGCTCCTCTGTTTTTTTGCTGCCTAAAAGCAGCATGTGGAAAGCCAGCGCGGGTAGTTCCAGCGTGCTTATCCTGCAGGCGGGAACGTCCTTGGCCACATACCATTTGCCGCCATACTCTTCTATAAACGGCAGTATGCAACTGTCGGTGAACTGCATTTCCACCTTGTTGTTCTCCAGAATGTAGTGGGAGTAGGTATCGACTACATACGGGTAGTTTTCCGGGTTGCCGTCATCGCGCCTTACGTTTTCAAAATCACGTATGCTGATGCCTGAGTTTGCAAATTTACCGTCTTCGCTTTTGCGTTCGGCCTCGATTTCGTCTATGCGCCCGTAGCCGTTAAGCTGGTGTTCTATGACCCTTACGCGCGTTTGTCCGTCAATGCAGTTTTTGGCGGCGTTGAACAGGTAGCGCAACTTGCCCATGTTTACATGGAAACGTATGCCCTTGAACAGTTTGTTGTAGTCAATGTATTGCAGCAGCAACTGGGCGAAACGGTCGGAACTGCGCATGAGCAGCACTTCGTTGTGGTCGTCCGAAATGGTTCTGAACCTTGCCTGCTTGTCTGCCGACAGGGTGTCAAACAGCTCCTTGGGGCAACGCTTTGTTTCGTTGAGCATATCCATTGCCACCGACATACCGTCTTTTAGGGAATGAATGCGGTCTTTGGGAAGCTTTATGCTGTGTATCCCCATGGAGCGGCAAATAATCCTGTGTTGTTCCGAGTTGGGCTTGTATGTGGAGAATATGGACAGCTTTGATATAAACAGGTTTACATATTGCTTTTCAAGGAACAGGCATATTAGCAGTGCAACTCCAACGCCCGACAAATGCAGTTTCTTCGCAGGGTCGCCGTTGTGCGACTGCAAGCTAAGGAAGAAATCCAAATTGACGGTGGCTTTCCTTTTCCCGTCATCCCCTCTTGTCTGCTTGTATCGGTTGTCCTGTATAAAGGCAAGGTCTTCTGTGCTGTAAGAGTATCGGTCTTTCATGTCCCGTAACGCCACGGTGTAATATTCGTTTACCATGTTGGCAAGAGGCTGCTCGTTTTTCAGAAAGAGGTATTCTTCGTTCTCGCTCAGACTTTTGGTCATGAAGTGCGCAGTTGTGTTTCTGTAGTTCTTCAGAACTCTGAAAACTTTGTCAAGCACAAAAAACAAATCCCGGCTGTTTACTGCGAGTCTGTTTTCATTGTATTTCTTGTTGGAGTATTCCCGTTGTCTTTCCGCCATTATTTTCAGGAACGGGAAATAGAACTGCAGTTTTTCCATTACAAACAATGTGGTTTCCGGGTTGTTGTCTGTTTCGTAAGCGGCATTTTTAATGTGCAACATGACAGGATGCTTCCACAGATCTTCTTTATAGGACTCGCTGTTGCCTATGCAGGCAAGTTTCTGGATGTGGTCAAGCACTGTTTGGGCGTTCATCAACGCCATTACGGCGTATGTTCCGAATTGCTCTTTGTAGTTATTTATCAGGTCAGGAATTTTCATGACAAATATGTTTTATATAGTTCTTTATTAATTGTATGTGCCAAATTCAACAATGCAAATATAGTGTGTTTGCGTATTATGGGCAAGCGATGTATGTTCTATAATGGTTCCTGTGTTTAGGAACTATTGTCGGTTGGGCTGTTTTTCGTTTTCCGGAGCGTTGCGCTTGTAAAGTTTCTGCATGGCTTCAACTTTGTCTGCAAAAATCTTGCGTACATATTCGGGGGCGATGATTTCCAGTCCGTCTCCCATTTGCAGTATTCTGCCGATGAATTCGTTGTTAACTTCAATGTGCACTCTGAAATCGCCGTAGCTGCCGTCTTTGTGCTCTCCGTATGGAACAATGCATGTCTGGCTGTGGTGCATCGGCTTGGTTTCGGTGAGTTTGTAAATGTTTAGGCTGTGCGCACGTATCAGTATGTCTGTGGCTTCGTTCCCGGCTTTGTGGCTAACTCCGATGATGTCGCTGAAGAAACTGCTGTAAAAGTTCGCCGGTGCAGACTTGAAGGGCACATCGTACAATTCGCGTGGCTTGGCGGCTATTCTGTCCAAAGCTATGTTGAAAGCCCATTCCGGCTCTTTGCCTTTGGCGTGTCCGAGCAAGTGCCACCTGCCGTTGTATTCCCTTAGATATTGCGGGTGGAATACCAATTGCATTATTTCCTCTTCATAGGGCTTGTATTCTATGGCAAGAACTTGTTTGCGTTTCACCGCCTCGTAAAGGAACGGAAGCAGTTCTATATTGGCCAGAACCATGTTCATGCTGGAGGTCAGCAATTCCCCGCCTTTCTGTTTCCTTGTTTTTATTTTCAGCAAGTCCTCGCATCCGTTAAAAAAATATTCAAGCCATGACATGGGGAAAAATCCGGAAGAATCCTGGCAGAATTGCCAATACAGCCGGATGTCGTTTACCACTTTTGCGTTTATCGTATCTGCAAGCGGGTTGCTGTCTTTGCCTGTATATTTGTAGTGCCTGTTGCGGTTGTTGCCTTCGTGTATTATGCTTTCCTCTCCGCTTTGCGCTTTTATAGCTTTGCATACGGCGGGAAAGGCTTTTCTCAGTTCGCCGTAGCCGTCAAGTTTGCTGATGTTGGTTTTAAGCTCTTTTGCGGATTTCAGCCCTCTTGTTTCTGCCATGACATCGGCATAGGTAATCCACTTGTGGCTTGTAAGCAGTTTGTATGCCGCTTGGGCAAATGCTGCGTATAAACTGTCTCCGTCAAAAATATTGCTTCTGCTCATGGGTGGTCAGGAATCGTGTGGGTTAAGCTATTTTCACAATATGCTTTAATATCGGTTCTGAATGTATTGATTTGATTAATTGATGTCTTTTGAAGTTGGGTTATTATATTCAGTAATACGGTTATGCTTGAAAGCAAATATAGTGATATTAATTGAAATATTATGGGGTTTTCATGAAAAGTTGTTTGTCTGTGCCGCTTGCGTTTGGGTGGGGAGGGGCGGTTTTTCGGGGTAAAGTGTTAATTTTGCACCTTGAAATTTGAAACATGGCTGTGAGGGTAAATTCTAAATACCAGCTTTTGCTTTATCTCGGCATCCTCAGCACTTTCGGGCCGTTTGTGATGGATATGTACCTTTCGGCGTTTCCGATGCTGGCGGGGCATTTCGCCGTGCCGTCGTCCATGGTGCAGCTCAGCCTCACCTCCTGCACTTTCGGTCTCGGCATTGGGCAGCTTGTGTTCGGCACGGTGAGTGACAGGCTTGGCAGGAAGGCGCCGCTGATGTTCTCGCTCGTGATGTTCATGCTTTCCACTTTGGGCTGCATATTCTCGCCCACGATTATGGTGTTTGTTGCCTGCCGCTTTGTGCAGGGGCTTGCCGCGAGCGGGGGCATTGTGCTTTCGCGCTCAATTGCCGCCGACAAGTATGGCGGCAGGACGCTCGCCAATATGCTTGCCATTGTGGGCACGATAAACGGCGTGGCCACGGTGGCTTCGCCTGTGTGCGGCGGCGTAATGACCGAGGACGCGGGGTGGAGGGGCATTTTCTGGTTTCTCTTCGCTTTCGGCTTCGTGCTTGCCGTTTGCACACTGAAGTTTGACGAGACGCTTCCCAAGGCGGGGCGGCAAACCCTGTCGCTGCGCGATGTGGCGGGCAGGTATCTGCGTGTGGCGGGAAACAGGGCATACACCGGCAGCGTGGCACAGTATGTTCTGGCCATGGCGCTTTTGGTTGTGAACCTTTCGTCCGCGCCTTTCATAGTGCAGCTCCATTATCATATGTCGCCGGGGGCGTTCAGCGTGGTGTTTGCGGTGAACGCCATAGCTTTGGCGGTGTCGGCGGGCATGACAGCCAGGTTCCGCACCATGCAGCAGGCTCTCGGCCTGGCGGCAAAGGGCGCACTGCTGTTTTCCGTGCTGCTCGGTGTTGCGTTCGGCGTGGGCTGCGGATTTTTGGTTTACGAATGCCTTGTGTTCTGCATATATCTTATGATTGGCATTGCCATAACATCGTCGAATGTGCTGGCAATGGACAGCGAGCGCGGAAACGCGGGCATTGCCTCCGCCATATTAGGCGGCATGGCTTATGTGGCGGGCGGCGTGGTTGCGCCGTTTGTGGGGATGGGCGGGAACATAATGGCGAACACTGCGTTGTTTTTCATTGCCGGCTCGCTTTGCTCGTATATTCTCTGGAGGTTTTCAATGGCGCAAAGCCAAAGCCGGGAGAATTACATTTGATGTAGGAAAAACCATGTCCTATGTAGGAAAAATTATGTCTGATGTAATTCAAATTACGTCAGACCTTTTTTGCGCTCTATGCAATATGCTGGAAAACAAAAGTTTATATAAAATTGCAAGGGCGGGCGCAAAATGCTGCCTAACAATGGGTTGCGTGTTTTTGTCGTGCAACGCACAAACCGCAAATGCAAGAGTGGGGCTGGTTGTGAATGGCGGAGGTTTGGGGTGGCCGGGAAAGTCTGCGGAATGTCAGATGCCGAACATGGTTTCGAGCAGGTGTTTGCCTGTGCTGGTCTTGAACACCTTGCTTTCAAACGTCCTTATCCCGCTTTCCGACACGCCCTCCTCAAAGGCGTTTACAAGGAAGTCGGCTTCGAGAAGTATCTGCCAGTCAATGCCTTCAACGTTTTCGTATGTGTGGTGGTGGGCTATCAGGAAGCATACCCTTTCGGTTTGCGCGGCGGTGTAGCCGCCGACGGCTGCGAGCAGCTTGCGCGCTTCTGCGGGGCCCTCCTGTTCCTGGTGCTTTCCGCCGCAGTCGCCGTACTTGCTTTCGCATACGTGTATGCCTATGTCGTGGAGTATTGCCGCAGTTTCGAGAATGAAAAGCGTTTCCCCGCCAACGTTTTCAAGTCCGGCTATCGTTGCGGCGAAGCTGTGCACCTTTATGAGGTGCTGTATGCGTGCAGCGTCCCCCTTGTCGTATTCCGTCATTGCGGAAATCAGCCTTGCGTGCCTTTTGTCCATTCTGGTATGCTTTTACACGGCGAAGAAGTGGCGGCTCGCGCGCAGCAGGTGGCGCACTGTTGAGATAAGCTCCTGTGTTTCCTGAAGCGTGTTGAGGTAGAGGATTTCTATGCGCAGGTTGCCCTCTTCCGACTGCATTCTGAGCATCTGGCGGTCGCGCAGGGCGGAGAGCGTGCGGCGTGCCTCGTTGGCCTTTACCATGAACAGGTCGGCCTTTTCGAAATTGCGGTTGTATATCATGCTTCGTGCCTCGTCTATGGTTTCGAGCGCGACTTTTTCCACAGGCTCGAACTCGTCGATAAGCGTTTGCGGCAGTGGCGTGAAGTTGTTGTCGATATGTTCGAGACAGGGGTCGGAAATGCGCTTCAGGCAGTAGATGATTTGCGAAATGCTGTTGCTGCCCAAATGGAACCACGTGTTTTTCTCCACAGCGGTGAGGTAGTCGATTTTGCGCATTCCGATGAGTTCCTTGCGGCGCATCTTTTTCCAAAGGCTCTTTTCGAGGTCAAGGTCGTTTGCGGCGCGGTGGAGCGTCTTGTAGTCGTTGTTCTTGAGACCGTTAATAATTTGCAGGTAGTTGTTGCGAGCGAAGTCGAGAACCTCTGTCTGGTTTGTCTTGATGTGCTCGCCGAGAAGTTCGCGTATCTCGTCCTTGTCGGTTGCCTTTATCAGCTTGCGGAACACCTGGTCCTTGTTCTCGTTTGCCTCGTGTTTTTTGAACACCCTGTTGTTGCGTATTATTATCAGCACCACCAGGGTTACGGCAATGACCATTGCCACCGGACCTACGTAGAACATGAACAGCGACATACAGAAGCAGAGGATGAACGCCGCGCCCGCCGTGATGAACCAGCCGCCTATCACCGAAATTACGCCCGTTATCCTGTAAACGGCGGTGTCCCTGCCCCATGCGCGGTCGGCAAGCGAGCTTCCCATAGCCACCATGAACGCCACGTAGGTTGTTGACAGCGGCAGCTGTAGCGATGTGCCTATGATAATGAGCAGCCCGGCAAGCACGAGGTTCACCGCAGCCCTCACCATGTCGAACGCAGCCCCGTCGGGAAGCACCGCGTCATCACTGTCGAAGCGGCGGTTCACCCAGTTCTTGACCTTTGCGGGAACCCAGCCGCTTACGGTGTTTGACAGGTTCATTGCGTTGCGCACGGTGGAGCGTGCGATTTTCGACGAGCTGAATATTTCTTCGCCGGCGTCCTGCCTTGACAGGCTCACTGACGTGTTTATGACCTTCCGCGCCTTTTTCGAGGTGATGAGTGCGAACACCATTATAGCCCCGGCGGCAATGAGGAAGTAGATAGGCGTATGCGCCGTTTCGTGCAGGCGGCTCACGCAGAACTGCGAGGGGTCTCCCGCGCCGGCATCCAAGTAGTATTGGTATGACGACAGGGCCGCGAGCGGAACACCAATGAAGTTTACAAGGTCGTTGCCGGCAAAGGCCATCGCAAGTGCGAACGTGCCGAAAAGCACAATGACACGGAAAATGTTAACCTTGAAAGCGTCGAGAATTTGCGACAGCACGGTGAAAACCGCGAGGCATCCCCAGAGAATTGTGGCTTTGTGGGTTTCAATCATGTCGCGCACTTCGGGGGTCATGAACGACGATTTCCCAAATCCCGCAACGAGCAGGAAGTACATGATTGCCGTAATCGACACGCCCCCGAATATCCCCACTGCCCAGCGGCTTTTGTTGCGGTATTTGAACGTGAAGACCGTGCGGGTAATCCACATCACCACGAGGCCGAACACAAAGGCTATCGCCACTGAAAGGAAAATGCCGAGGATAATTGAGAGGGCCTTGTCGGTGTTTATGAGGTCTGCGTAGCTTAGCGCGGGGTCGTGCATAATCTTCACTATGGCCAGCGCGGTGCTTCCGCCGAGAAGTTCGAAAACCATGGACACCGTTGACGAGGTTGGCATCCCGAGCGTGTTGAATATGTCGAGCAAAATCACGTCGCTGACACCGACGGCGAGGAATATGCAGATGACTTCGTTGAAATAGTAGTAGTCGGGATTTAGAATGCCGTGCCGCGCGATGTCCATCATGCCGTTCGATGTTATCGCCCCGGTGAGAATCCCCACTGCCGCCACGGCGAAGACAAGTTTGAGCTTTGAGGCTTTAGAGCCTACGGCCGCGCTGAGAAAGTTGCCGGCATCGGTTGAAACGCCCGCCGTAAGGTCGTAGCACGCCAACGAAAAAATGAAGATTATTACGCCAAAATATAGATATTCCATTGAGGAAGGTCTGGGTTTACGGACGCAAAGTTAAAAAAAACCTTTATAAAAACAATGTTTGCCAACCGTTAAATCGCGCGCCGCCCTCCTGCCCCGAAATAAAACGTTATATTTGCAATGTTTTATAGTTTTTGAGTTTAACCGCACAACTGTTCTTGGACACTGTTATTATGTATTATGAACATCCTCATTAAGGGCGACAATATAGATGTACTGAAATTTCTCATTGAAGAGAAAAAACTTGCAGGGAAGGTTGACTTGATATACACCGACCCGCCTTTTGCCACAAACTGCAATTTCACCATCACAAACGGCAGGGCCGCCACGATAAGCAATTCCGCAAAGGGCGAGGTGGCTTATTCCGACAGGCTGCTCGGCTTGGATTTCGTGGAGTATATCAGGAGGCGCGTGGCGCTTATGCGCGAGCTTCTTTCCGACCAAGGCTCGATATACCTTCACACCGACTACAAGATTGGACATTACATAAAGGTCATGATGGACGAAGTGTTCGGAATGGGGAATTTCAGGAACGACATAACAAGAGTGAAGTGCAACCCGAAGAACTTCAACCGCATAGGCTACGGCAACGTTAAGGACATGATACTCTTCTACACAAAATCCCAAGACCCCATTTGGCACGAGCCACGGGAGGCCTATACGGACAAGGACATTGAGAATTTGTTCAAAAAAACGGACTCGTGCGGCAGAAGATACACCACCGTCCCCATACACGCTCCGGGCGAGACGCAGAACCCGAGAAAGTTCAAAGGTATGCTCCCACCGCCCGGACGGCATTGGAGAACCGATGTGGAGACTCTCGAACAGTGGGACAGCGAGGGGCTTATAGAGTGGTCGTCAAAGGGAAATCCGAGAAAGATTGTCTATGCCGACACCCGCGAGGGCAAAAGGGTGCAGGATATATGGAGCGAATGCAAGGACCCGCAATATCCGAGATACCCCACGGAGAAGAACGAGGATTTCATAGACCTTATCATTAGGACTTCCTCAAATTCCGGCAGCATTGTGCTTGACCCTTTTTGCGGCTCAGGCACAACGCTCGAAGTGGCGGAAAGAAACGGACGCAAGTGGATTGGTATAGACAAGTCGGAGTTGGCGATAAGCATAACCAAGGAGCGCATGGGAATGGGCGATGCAGGTTTGTTTGACAGGGGAATTGAATTTTTGGATTTGTCAAACGGCGGGGATTTGGGAGATACGGCGGCAGTATGAACGGAAAAGGTCATGCTTTTCAAGGGTTTGCAGGAGGTGAAAAAAAGGTCTGATATAATTTGAATTATATCAGACATAATTTTTCCTGCGTCCTATGTAGTTTTTGCTACATCAGAAGTAGTTTTCGCGGCTCTGGTTTTACGCCATTTGTAGGGACGTGTTGCATACGCCCTGTACACCGTCGCTTGAAACTTGTCGCACAAATATCGCAAACTAACGCTGCACCATGACAAAATCGGCGCAATTCGGGCGTATGCCATACGCCCCTACAGCCGTGGAATTTGTTGATTAATCGTTTGTTGTGCGTTTGCAAAAAAACGCGCCCCTTACGTCATTGCGGCGTAAGGGGCGCGTTGTGTCTATTGTAGTGCCGGGGCTATGCGCAGAAGAACAGTATGAGTATCTGCGCCGTCAGAATTCTGAGGAACATCGTAAGCGGATACACCGTTGAGTAGCCTATCGCCGGCGCGTCGTTCCCGGCCGTCGCGTTGGCAAATGCGAGCGCGGGAGGGTCGGTTGTCGCGCCCGATATGACGCCCGCCAGTACGAAATAGTTGATTTTGTACTTAATCCTCGCTATAAGCCCTATAATGAGGATGGGTATCACCGTTATCAGGAAGCCTGTCCACACGTATTCCACGCCGTCTCCGGCAACCACGGTCTGCCAGAACCCTGCGCCCGACTTTATGCCGACGGCCGCGAGGAACAGCACAAGCCCCACCTCGCGCAGCAGCAGGTTGGCGCTTGTTGTGGTGTATGACACGATGTGCACTTTGTATCCCACACTGCCGATGAGTATCGCCACGATGAGCGGCCCGCCGGCGAGACCGAGGCGCACGGGGGCGGGCATTCCGGGCAGGGCTATGGGAAGGCTGCCGAGCACCACGCCGAGGAGTATTCCTATGAACAGCGCACCGACATTGGGGTGGTCAAGGCGTTTCACCGAGTTGCCGAGGCGGTCGGACACCTGGCGCACCGCGTCTTGCGGGCCGACAACGTTAACGCGGTCGCCTATTTGCAGACGAAGGCCGTTGTTTGCGAAAAATTCGAGGCCCGAACGTGTTACGCGGGTTATGTTCACGCCGAAGAGCATGTTGAAGTTCAGTTGCCCGAGGGTCTTACCGTTCACCTCGTTGCGCGTTACGACAACGCGGCGCGAAACCACAGGCTCGTCCTTCGGCTCCCAGTCAACCTCGACTTCGTTGCCTATGAACGCCTCGATAGCTTCCGCATCTTCCTCGGCGCAGACTATGTTGAGCTTGTCTCCGTCTTGCAGCACGATGTTGCGGTCGGGGAGTATGAACTCGTTGCCGCGCAGTATGGTGGTGCATACAAGGTTTCGCCCGAGGAAGTCGCGCACCTTCTCCATGTTCTTGCCCACCAGCGCGTGGTTGGTTACGAGCAGCGACATCGAGTGGGGCTTGGTGTTGGTGTTGTCGTTGTTTTCGTGTTCAAAGTTCTCGTTCTCCTTCTTCATGTTCACGTGGCACAAATACCTGAGCATGACTGTAGCCCCTATTATGCCGAGCACGCCGAGCGGATAGGCGCAGGCGTAGCCGTTGGCAATCTGGGGTATCGTGCCGTGGAAGGATGTGGAGAGAGCCTCGTTTGCCGCACCGAGACCGGGAGTGTTTGTTACGGCCCCGAAAAGCACGCCCACCATCATCGGCAGGTTGTTGGGGTCGCTCGTGTCGAAGCACAGGTAGTAGAGCGCGAGCATCACCGCCACGCTGAGCACCACAAGCCCTATTGCGAGCATATTCAGGGTAAGCCCGCCTTTTTTGAAGCTCTCGAAGAAAGAGGGGCCCACTTGCAGCCCCACGCAGTACACAAAGAGCATAAGGCCGAAGTTCTGCATGAAGTCGAGTACCTCGACGGGACAGGCGTATGCGCTTTCGGGCACGAGGGTCTTGTAAATGTGTCCCACGAGGATGCCGGAAAAAAGCACGAACGCCACGCCGAGAGAAATGCCGCCCACCTTGATTTTCCCGAGCATCACGCCCGCCGCAATCACAATCGCGAATACAATTATAATATGGGCAACGGAACTTGTGTCGGTAAACAAGTTATAAAACCATTCCATTTCAGATTATTTATTTTTATTTTTGACGTGCAAAGGTACGCAAAATAGCACAACCGCACCACGGAACGAATAGCCTTTTTATAAATATTCCGTGTTTGCGGAGCTGATTGTGCAGTGTCGCGGCGTGTGCGGCCGGGGCGGGGCGCGGGAAAAAAGACGGCGCAGAAGCGCGGGCGTTGGTACGTCCCCGCCTTGCGCCGCCGGCTTGTCTTGCGCCCGGTTTCCTTTCAGGCCTCGCCGTTGATGTGTCCGCCCATTTGTGCGGGCGTTCCGGGGAAGCGTATCTCGCCGAACGCCTGCTCGTATTTCTGCACATTGTTCTGCAGGGCGAACAGCAGGCGTTTTGCGTGCTCCGGAGCCATTACCACACGCGACTTGACGGGCGCTTTCGCCGTTCCGGGCATTACGCGGATGAAGTCCAGGATGAACTCCGCGCTCGAATGGGTTATTACGGCAAGGTTGGAGTAAACGCCCTCCATGAGTTCGGCGGGCACGTTGATTTCAAGTTTGTTCTGGTCGTTTTGGTTTTCTGCCATGATGGTATTCTTTTGTGTTTAGTTTGTATATGCAACGCAAAGTTAGCGAAACCGCAGCAAAAACCGCGTGTGTGCCGTGTTTTTATTGCCGCAGGGACGGCGTGGAGGCTGTATTCCGGGCGGAGGTGTGCCGTGCCTTTGCAAAACAAAACTTCCAAAGTGAAACTTGACAACGCTGGTATTGCGCCGCCATGCGGCGGAAAGTTGGAAAAAAGTTCTTGAAAAGGTCGTTGGCATCGAAAAAACTCATAATTTTGCACCACGAAATTTTTATGTTATAAATTAAATGACAATGAAAAAGTTATTTACAATTCTCGCAGTTTGCGTGGCAATGGCTTCTGCAAACGCACAGTCGGTCAAAGGCAACAAGTTTGGCGACAACTGGACTCTCGGCATAGCCGGCGGCGTTATAACCCCGACAACCAACCATGCTTTCTTCGGAAGTATGCGCCCCACAATCACGCTCGAGGCTTCAAAGTGGTTCACTCCTGTTTACGCGCTTGCAGTGCAGGGGCAGACCGGCATAAACTACGACAAGATAGGCTCCATGTTCCCCGCTTCGGAGTTTGGCAAGAGCAAGACGGCGTTCGATGCCGCTCAGGTTATGCTTCTCAACAAGTTCAACCTCTCCAACCTCTTCGGCGGCTACAAGGGCGAACCCCGCGTGTTCGAGCTTGAGGCTTACTTCGGCGCAGGCTACACCCACTTCTACATGAACGGCGGCAATGGCAACGGCATAGACGGCTTCAGCTCAAAGACCGGTTTGAACTTCAACTTCAACCTTGGCGCAGACAAGGCTTGGCAGTTCAACATCAAGCCCGCAATAACATGGATGCTCGACGCCAACAAGTATGTGCACCCCATGAACTACAACGTTAACCACTCCGCAGTTGAGCTTACGGCCGGCGTAACCTACAAGTTCGCCACAAGCAACGGCACGCACAACTTCGCATTGGTGAAGGAATACGACCAGGCGGAGGTTGACGGCCTCAACTCGAAGATTAACGCGCTTCGCGGACAGGTTGACGGCTTGAACAACGAGGTGAACAACCTCAAGAACGAGAACGCAAAACTTCAGAGCGAACTCAACGACTGCAAGAACCGCAAGCCGCAGACCGTGGTGAACAACGTAATCAACCGCGACCTCGAAAGCTACATCACCTTTGCGCAGGGCAAGAGCGTTATCGAGCGCTCGCAGATGCCCAACGTTGAGCGCGTGGCCACATACATGAAGAACCACAAGGATTCCAAGGTTGTAATCAAGGGCTACGCTTCGCCCGAGGGCAGTGCGGAAATCAACGCAAAACTCTCCAAGAGCCGCGCAGAGGCTGTGAAGACCGTGCTCGTTAAGAAGTACGGAATCAAGGCAAGCCGCATTCAGGCGGAAGGCCAGGGCGTAGGCAATATGTTCAAGGAGCCAGACTGGAACCGCGTGAGCATTTGCACGCTCGACAAGTAATCTTGCAGCAGACATTTTTGAACAAGCCGCGAGGGGCGTTTCCGTTGGGGAACGCCCCTTTTTCGCTTCTGGCGGGGCAGGGTGCGAAAAAGAAATCCACATACAGGGAAAGAATGGCGCACGGTAAAGATATTTAACGTATCTTTGCAGTGAGTTCCCGCTTGGCGGCGTTGCCGTGGCGTGCGGGCTTGTTTTGTTAATAAAGCGTTTTGATATTATCCTTCCTCAGAAACGTGGAAAATTTCAAACAGCAAGGATAATGGCAATAGCGCTCATGCTGGAGATGTTGTCCCCTTTTGCGAAAGAGGGGAAAATATATCTTCAAGCGTGGGCTATTGCTTTTGTTTTGCTGGAAGGTGATTTCCACGACCTCTGAGGAAATAATGGCAATAGTTCCCACGCTTACATTTCAATAACCGGCGGCCTTTATGGGGGACACGGGCGCAAACACACCGCAAGGTGTGCTTACAGGATTATGGATACGAGAATGTGCCTATGTTTGTATGGCGAGATGTATGTTGTGGATTTGGCGAAGGTGATGTATTTCCAGGCTGACGACCACTACACTCATGTGTATTATTCCTCCGGCACTCATTTCATGGTGCCGTTCGGGCTTGCCAGGGTGGAGGCCGCCGTCTCCGACTTTCTTGGCTGCGGCAGTTTTCTTGTGCGTCTCGGGCGCGGGCACATAGTCAATATGCACAGGGTTTTCCACGTCAGCACAGTGAGGCAGGAGCTGCGCCTCTCCGACGACCAAGGCTCAACCCTCGTGCTTCACCTGCCCAAGCAGGTTCTCCGTGGACTTATGTCGGTGCTTTCCGAAAGGAAGAAGCCGCCCGTTACGGCGGGGCGGCATATAAACAGTAATCAATAAACGAATTGCGCCCCTACAAATGGCGCAAAACCAAAGCCGAGAATACCACATCGGACATGGGAGAAACTACATAGGACGCAGGAAAAATTATGTCTGATATAATTTAAATTACATCAGACCTTTTTTGCCCACTTGCAAGCCTGTGAAAAACAAAAGGTTATGCGGTTTTGATGTCGTTGGGGTTATTGGCTGGTTTTCAGCGGATTAACCGTTTTCCCTCCGAGTTTGTGTGTCTTGCGTCCTGCCTCAAACCGTCTGTATGGTTTTTCCGCTGCGTTTTAGCGGAACGGCGTTCTTGAGGTGTGCGTCCAGTTCTTCGGCGGGGATGATTGAAACCTTGGGACTGCGGTATCTCGGGAATTTTGCGAAAAACGGGTCGCGGGAGGCGTACCACTTTGCGCAGCGCACGTTGGGAGACGTTGCAAAACAGTCCCACATTTCGAAAATCCGCGTCCTTGCCACGGCTGCAACGCCGGTATTGCCGTTTGCAAGGCTCACGGCGCAGAAAAGCGTGAGGCGGCTTTCTGCCTTGCTGTCGGTTGGGGACGGCTGCGCATGGCGTGCCGAAATGGTTATGTTGCGTTTGAACTTGCGGTTTATGCCGTCCATAATGCTGCGGAACACTCTGCCGTGCGCCGAGGTGTCGCTCATGCGGCGCGTGTCTATATAATAATGTATCATTTCGTGAATGATAACATCGTCGAGCTGGTTTTGCGGCAAATCGTAGCGGCCGCTTATGCACAGCGTGAAGTCGTATTTCTCCTCCTTGCCGAAGAGCTTTCTGCGTCTCTTGTATCTCACCTGCCCCAAAAAGGTGCGGGCGTTGCTGATGCGTATCGGCGGCACACTGAGAACGCCGCCAAAAATGGCGGCGTTGTATTCACGGAACTTCCGCTCCACGTATGCGGCTGTGGCTATCATTCGCGTTATGCCGCTTTCAGTTGGCAATCATAATCGCCGTGCCGTTGTAGTTCATGCGGTAGCGTTCGAGTTTGCGCCCTTTCTCACCGCTGACGATAAGCCCCTCGTTGCTCAGGTCGTATGCCCTGTGGCAGCGGCTGCACGATGCCCGCCCGCCTTCTTCGAGGTTCATATTTCTGGTAATCATGTCATCGCGCCAGCAGTTCGGGCAGCACAGGTCGTAGCACAGGTATGGCGTGGAGGAAGTTCCCAAGTCGGGCAGCTCGGCTTCGCCAACGATAAACCCCCCTCCTGTTCCGCCTATGCAGCGTATGGCCTTGTAGGCGGCTTCTGCCGTTACTTGTTGTGTTTGCGAGTTTGTCAGCGTTCTGAACACGTAGAGCATATTCCTTGTGTCGAATGTTATGGTGCAGAATATTGCTCCCTTGGATGTCATTGCCTGGTTCAGCGGCGCGATGGTGCTGATTGGCGAGAGCGAGAATGCGGCGCGGAGTTTCGAGAACTTCGACTCCACCGTGTCGGCGTCGCACGCCGGCAGAAGCATTGCGCACGCCAAAAGTATGGGTTGCAAAAGCCGTTTCATGCGCGGGGGATGTTATTCGCCGAGAAGCTTTCTTACTGCCCTGTCAACGCGCTCGAAATGGAACTCGCCGAGCGTGGCGTTCATCAGGGCGGCAATCTTGTCGTTGCAGAGGTTTCCGATGCTTCCCTCGTGGGTGTGGTGTATGTTCTTGTCGGGCGTGAACTTTCCCGCCTCAATTTCCAGCCCCACCTGCTTGTAGGCTTCGCGGAACGGTGTGCCGGCTATCACGCGGCGGTTCACTTCCTCGACGGAGAATATCGGGTCGTAGAGCGGGTTGTCGAGGATGTTTTCGTTCACTTCGGTGCGCTCCACGATGTATGCGGTCATGCGTATGCAGTCGAGCAGCTCTCCGAAAGCCGGCATGAACACCTCCTTGATGGTTTGCAGGTCGCGCGAGTAGCCGCATATAAGGTTGTTCATTATTGCCGTTATCTGCTCGGGCAGGGTTTGCAGCTTGTTGCATTTTGCGCGTATAAGCTCGAACACGTCCGGGTTCTTTTTGTGCGGCATTATGCTTGAGCCTGTCGTGCATTCGGCGGGCAGGCGGATGAAGCCGAAGTTCTGCGAATTGAACATACAGGCGTCGAACGCCAGCTTTGATATTGTTCCGGCTATGCTTGCAATGGCAAAGGCTATGGTGCGCTCTGTCTTTCCGCGCCCCATTTGGGCGTAAACCACGTTGTAGTCCATCGACTCGAAGCCGAGAAGCTCGGTGGTCATTGTGCGGTTGAGCGGGAACGACGAGCCGTAGCCGGCCGCGCTGCCCAAGGGGTTGCGGTTTGCCACGCGCCATGCGGCGAGCAGTAGCTGCATATCATCGGCAAGGCTTTCGGCATACGCCCCGAACCAAAGCCCGAAACTGCTCGGCATGGCTATCTGGGTGTGGGTGTAGCCCGGCATCAGCACGTTTTTGTACTTCTCGCTCTGCTTTTGCAGTTCGTCGAAAAGTTTTTTGCACTCCTGCGCTATGTTTTGTATGCCGGCGCGCGAAAACAGTTTGAGATCGACCAGCACCTGGTCGTTGCGCGAACGTCCGCTGTGTATCTTCTTTCCCGTGTCGCCAAGCTTGCGCGTGAGCATAAGCTCCACCTGCGAGTGAACGTCCTCAACGCCGTCCTCGATGACGAACTTGCCGCTTTCGGCAAGGCGGTATATGTCCTTCAGCTCCGCGAGCAGCGTTTTGAGTTCGGAGCTTGTAAGGAGGTTGATGCTTTCAAGCATCGTGATGTGCGCCATTGAGCCGAGCACATCGTATGGGGCGAGGAAAACGTCAAGCTCGCGGTCTTTGCCAACCGTGAACCTTTCGATTTCCTTGTTCAGCTCCACGTTTTTTTGCCAGAGTTTGTTTGCCATTGTCTGCGTGGTTTATATTTTGTCGTATGGCAGGGCTGCAAGCACGCCTGCCAGTTGGTTTACGCCTGGCTCGAGATATTTGTCAACCATTCCCTTTATGAGGAAGTTCACCTCGACGCCTGTGGTAACTTTCATTTTGCAGCGGCTGTCGCCTTCGGGCAGGATTTGCACCCACACGCACGCCTTTACGGGAAGCCCCTTTGCCTCGAGCTTTATAAGTTTCGGCTCTTCGCGCTCCACGATTTCAAGTGTTGCCTTTCCCACCATGGGGGCGTTGAAGCTTGCGCTGTCGGAGGTTATTTCCATTCCGGCGAGTGCCTCTTGCAATTTTCTCACTTTCTCTTCCCCGAACTGCGAAACCATTTGGCCGCGCTTTTCCCCGTCTTCGAAGATTGCCGCGAGCTTCTTCAGGTTGTTGAAGTCCGAAAGCACGGAATACACTTTCCTGTCGGAGTGGGCGAGGTGCTTGATCTCGCTTTCGTTTTTCTTAAGGCTCATGTCCGGGGGTTATTTGCCGGTCCAGTTTGCGGGGTCCTTGCGCCACGAGTCAAGCAGTTGCATATCGCCCTCCTTGATGTAGCCCTCGCTTATTGCGGTCTTGACCACGGCTTCGTAGTTTGTGATTGTTGTGAGTTCCACGTTGGCGTCGGCGAATGCCTTTGCGGCAACGTCAAAGCCGTATGTGTATGACGCAACCATGCCCACGACTTCGCAGCCTGCGTGGCGTATTGCCTCCACAGCCTTTAGCGAGCTTGAGCCTGTGGATATGAGATCTTCCACAACCACCACTTTCTTTCCCTTTTCAAGGTCTCCCTCGATTAGGTTGCCAAGTCCGTGGTCTTTTGCCTTGGAGCGCACGTAAACAAAGGGAAGCCCGAGAATGTCGGCAACGAGTGCGCCTTGCGCTATCGCACCTGTGGCGACGCCCGCCACCACTTCGGCTTCGGGATATTTCTCCGCCACGATGCGGCTAAGCTCTATTTTCACGAAAGCGCGGAGCGCGGGGTGGGAGAGTGCCTTGCGGTTGTCGCAATAAAAGGGCGATTTCCATCCGGAAGCCCATGTGAACGGATCGGACGGCTGAAGTTTTATGGCTTTTATCTTCAGAAGTTTTTCTGCGAGAATGTGATCTGTGTTAGGCATATATGTAAATGTTTTATTTGTGTTTCGTCATGAATGGTAACCGTGCGGGCGGTGGAACGTCCGCGTGTAGTATATGCTGTGCGCCGCTTTATATACCGGGAACGCCGTTATGAATCCGGCGAAAGCGTCAACGGCGTAGTGGGCGTGTATGTAAACCGTGGCGCAGCACAGGAAGGCGTAGAACGGGAGCAGCCCGAGGAACACCCGCCTCTTTTTGTCGGCTTTCCACGCCAGTATCATGATTATCGTGCTTATGCCCACGTGGGAGCTTGGAAAGGCCGCCGTGGGGCGTTCGCCGCTTTGCTGCGCCAATTCTACGAGGTGCTGGAAAATTCCGCCGTACTGTTTTTCGGGCATCATGTCGAAGTGGTTTCTGAAATACAGCCCCACCTGCGGGAAAACGCCCTCTCGTATGGTGTCAACGCCCACCGCCTGATAGTAGAACTGCGGGCCGGCGACGGGAAGGAACATGAAAACCACGTAGAACATGAAAAACGAGCAGAGTATGATGAACGTGGTTTTTTCAAACAGCGTGTAACGCCTGAAGAACGTCCACGCCACAAGGAAGAATATCATCGGGTAGTACGCAAAGTAGCCCATGTTGAACAGCTCGCTCCACACTTTGCCCTGCAAGGTTTCGCTGAAAAGCAGGGCGGGCTGGAAACCGAAAAGGAACTGGTCGGCTTGGGCGAACACGTGGTCGAGGTTGCCGAATATGCTGCAGAAAAGGTAGGTTTCGGGATACCATGTGGCGAGCATCCCGAGCTGCAACGCTATGCGCAGGAAGAATGTGAGGTGGCACGGACGCTTGCGGTACAGCCACACGAGTGCCGCCATTCCCGCGGCATACCATGCGCGGGTTATTGCCATTTCCCCAACCGAGGGTATGTATTTGAAGAACAGCGCAGCCACCACGGCGGTGAACAGGGCGTATATTATGCCGAGTTTCTCAATGCCCAGAAGTCCGGGGCGGCGGCGTTTCCTGGTTGTCAGTGAAATCATATCCAGTTGTTGTCCTTGTACCACGCAACCGTTTCCTCCACTCCGCGCCTCAGGTCATACCCGGCCCTGTAGCCGAGGTCTTTCACCGCCTCGCTTATGTCGCATTGCCAGTTGCGTTGTTTCATTATCTTGTATTTGTCGGTGTTGAGCGTGGGTGTGGTGTTCGTGATGTTGGCCGCCGTTTCAGCCACGGCGCAAACGGCACGCAGCACCCACAGCGGGGCTTTTATGTGAACCACGTTCCTCACGCCCATCGCCTTTTGCAGCAGCAGGCTGAACGCACGGCTTTCGTAGGTCCTGCCGTCGCTCAGCATATATGTCTTGTGAACCACTTTGTGCGTTATGGCTGCGAATATGGCGTTCACGAGGTCTTTCACATAAACGAACGTTATCTCCTGCGGCTTGTAGCCCACCGAGAAGTCCACGTGGTTCTTTATAGACTTTGCCATCAGGAAGTAGTCCTTTTCCCTCGGGCCGTAAACGCCGGTGGGGCGGAATATCACCCACGGAAAGTCCTTCATGGTGTGCAGGAAGTTTTCCGCCGCCGCCTTGCTCAGACCGTAGGCGGTGTTTGGCACGGGCATGTCGCCGCTTGTCATGGGTTCGTAAACCACTTGAGCGAGTTCTCCGCTGCCGCCGTCGGAACTGAAAGGATCGGGTGCGGGATGCGGTGCGGAGGGTGTCTCCCTTATTGCGCCGAGAACGCTCAGCGAGCTTATGTATGTGAATTGCGACGGCACGCAGCCCGAGTTGCGCAGGGCGGAAACCATGCGGCGCGTGCCGTCGTAGTTCACTCTGAAAAACATGTTCTTGAAGCGGCTTTTGGTTATCCCGGCGGCGTGGATTATCACGTCCCACGCCCCGAAGTCGCGCTTTGCCTGTTCAAAGGCCGTGCGCATTGCCTGTTCGTTGCCGTAGTCTATGTTTATGAAGTTAATCCTCGGGTCGTCAAGATATTGCCGGCTGCTTGTGGGCCTCACCCCCGCCCACACTTCCATGCCCGCCGAGAGTGCGCGTTCCACAAGAAAGCTCCCTATGAAGCCGCTTGCCCCTGTAATCAATATCCTCATCCGTTTTCCGTTTTCGATTATAACCTAACAATCTGCAAAGTTAGCAATTTAGTTTCATTGCTGTCGGGGTGGGAAAGGCAAAAAGGGCGGCGGGAATGGCGGGAAAGGCTTCGTTTTTGCAAAATGCAGGTTTACAGGAGTATGTGAGGTTTTGAAATAAAATTGTAGGCATTTGTTTTTCAGCAGGTTGCATACAGGCGAAAAAAGGTCTGATGTAGTTTTAATTATATCAGACATAATTTTTCCCACGTCCTATGTAGTTTTTTCTACATCCGGTGTAATTTATGCGGCTCTGGTTTTGCGCGAACTGTAGGGGCGTATTGCATACGTCCTGTATGCCACCGCACAAACCGCGCCGCAAAAATTACGCCGCCTTTGCGGAAAACGGGCGTGCGGCTATAATATAATGTCAATTCTTATGTCGTGCGGTTCGGCGGGAACGGACGGCAGTTTCTGGAAGTCGAAGCACACGCCGATTGTGGGGACACCGAGCGGCTTCAGTTTTGCGAGCAGACGGTCGTAATAGCCTTTCCCCCTCCCGAGGCGGTTGCCGCACGGGTCGAAAGCCACTCCGGGGATTACGGCGAGGTCGATTTTTGCATAATCGGTGAAGGCGCGTCCTGTGGGTTCGTATATGCTGAACGCCCCCTGCCTCATGGAGCCTTCGCCGCCGAACAGCCGCAGTTCAAGCTCGGTTTCGCTCACCACCACGGGCAGCGCCACGTTTTTCGTCTTTGCCGTGCGTACAATCAGATCGTGGGTGCAAGGCTCGTCGGGCAGGGAATGGTAGAGCAAAACGGTTTGCGCCGGCTTGAAAAGCGGGTGGCTTTCAAGCCGGCGCATTATGTCGCGCGACATTTCACGCAATGAGGCCGGGCTGTGGCTGCGCTTCAAAGCCGCAACCTGTCTGCGCAGTTCTTTCTTTTCCATTTTTCTTTTTTTCCTGCTTTGGCTTTTCGGGGGCTTCGGGAAATGCCTTCCCCTCGTCCATAAGCCGCAGCGCGGTGGTAACGCAGTTGTCGTCGGAGTTGAGGTATCGCGTGAGTGCGTCCCTGCCCAGAAGGTCGTCGATTATGTAGCCGTACAGATATGTCTGGAGCAGGCGGTGGGACTTCCTTATCAGCAGGTTGCGGCGCGGAAGGCCGTTTTTGCTGGCGTAGTTGGCGAACTTGTCAACTATGTCATGCTTCTTGAGCCAGGCAGCAACTTCCTCCCACGTCTTAAGCCCGGAGAGTGCCGCCCTGTTCCCGTTGGTATATACGTATGCGTATTTTGCGAGCAGTCCCCGCATGGCTGCCTCCTTGACGTATGACGTGAGCTGTTCTGTCTGTTCCGGCACGAACACGTCGGGCGTGATGCCGTTTTCGCCGTAAACCGTGCGTCCCAGGCGGGTGTGAAATTTCTTGCCGTGCTCCTTGATGCTGTCCGCAGACTCAAGTTCGCCGCTCTTTATGCGGTTTATGAAGTCCATTTCGTATTCTTCGAGATTTCCCGGGGTGTAGGGCTTCTGCACACAACGCCCCGAGGGCATGTAGTAGCGGGCTATCGTGAGGCGCAGCATACTGCCGTCGCGGAATTCGACTGACTCCTGCACAAGACCTTTGCCGAAACTGCGCCGCCCAACTATCAGCGCACGGTCGTTGTCCTGCATCGAGCCGGCGAAAATCTCGCTTGCCGATGCCGTCTGCTCGTCAACGAGCACGATGAGAGGCGTGCTTTGGTGTGCGCCGCGTCCGTCGCTGATGAAGTTCTCACGCGGGGAGTGGCGGCCCTGCATATAAAACACCATGCGGTTTCCGGGCAGGAACTCGTATGCCATCCTTATTGCCGGCTGCACAAAGCCGCCGTGGTTGCCGCGAAGGTCGAGTATCAGGCGCGTCGCGCCCTGCTGCCCGAGCTTTGCGAGGGCTACGAGAAACTCCGGGTATGTGGAATCGGCAAACTGGTCAACCTTTATGTAGCCTGTCTTCTCATCGAGCATATACGCCGTCTGGATGCTCTTTATAGGAATGTCGTCCCTCCTTATTGTGAAGCTCCGCAGTGCCTTTTCGCCGGCGCGTATGATGCCCACCGTAACTTTTGAGCCTTTCGGGCCTTTCAGCCTGTGCACTGCCTCATCGTTGGTAACAACCTTCCCCACGAAAGGCTTGCCGTCTATGGACACGATGCAGTCGCCCGGCAGTATTCCCACGGCTTTCGAAGGCCCGCCGTTGATTGCGGTGATAACTCTTATGGTATCGTCGATTATCGTGAACTGCACTCCGATGCCCGAGAAGCTGCCTTTGAGGTCCTGCATGGTCTCTTCCACGTCTTTTGCGCTTGTGTAAGTGGAGTGGGGGTCGAGCTCGGCGAGGATTTTGGGCAGCGATTTCTCAACAAGGTCAGACATATTCACCTTGTCAACGTATTGCGCGTCGATAATCTGAAGCAAATCGTTGAGCTTGTTGCTCGACGTGTTTATTATGCTAAGGCGGTTTCCCGAAAAGTGGTTTGCGTAGAAACTGCCGATTATTATTCCTATCACCACGCTGCATGCAACGATGAGCGGAGTGAAGCGTGAGGAGCGGTTGGGGTTCATTCTTTGATGTTTATCCGTTGTTGCCGGCGCGGTGTTCGTCCGCGTCAACATATTCTACCTCGATGTTTGCGCGTTTCAGCAGGTTGATGCCGTCTTCAATGCGGTATTTTTCGCCGAAGACAACGCGCCTTATTCCTGCCTGTATTATAAGTTTAGCGCACTCAATGCACGGCGAGGTGGTAACGTATAGCGTCGCCCCGCCGCTGTTGTTTCCCGAGCGGGCAATCTTTGTTATCGCATTGGCTTCGGCGTGGAGCACGTAGGGCTTGGTAACGTTGTTCTCGTCCTCGCACACATTCTCGAACCCGGAGGGCGTGCCGTTGTAGCCGTCGCTGATGATCATTTTGTCCTTTACGATGAGCGCGCCCACCCTGCGGCGTTTGCAGTATGAGTTCTCCGCCCAGATTCTCGCCATCCTCATGTAGCGCACATCGAGTTCGTGCTGTTTTTTTTCGGCAGGTAGCATGGTTAATTTTTATTTGGCGTGCCTTATTCCGTCGCGCTCCATCATGGCGTCTATCGTGGGCTTTTTGCCGCGGAAGCGCTCGTAGAGCCGCATTGGCGGCTCTGTGCCGCCTTTCGACAGGATGCAGGAGCGGAAGCGTCCGGCCATTTCCTGCGAGAACACTCCCTTTTCCTTGAAGGCCTTGAAGGCGTCGGCTTCGAGCACCTCCGCCCATTTGTAGCTGTAGTATCCGGCTGCGTAGCCTCCGTCCATTATGTGGCTGAAGTGCACAGCCTGTCCCGTGCCGGGGACTTCGGGCAGCAGGCTTGCGCGTCTTGTTGCGTCGCGCTCGGTTTCCATCAGGTTTCCGCCAAGCGGCCTGGTGAGCGAGTGCAGCCCCATGTCGAGCAGCCCGAACGAAACCTGCCGCATGGTGGCGTATGCCACGTTGTAGTTGCGGCTCTTTATGATTTTGTCCATAAGCTCTTCGGGCAAAGGTTCGCCGGTCTTGTAGTGTACTGCAAATTTACTCAAGAATTTCTTTTCGGTTGCAAAGTTCTCCATAAATTGCGAGGGCAGCTCCACAAAATCCCAATAGACGCTCGTGCCGCTCAGCGAGCGGTAGGTTGTGTTTGCGAAAAGTCCGTGCAGCGCGTGGCCGAACTCGTGCAGGAATGTTGTCACCTCGCCGAGCGTGAGGAGCGAGGGGCGTTCCGCCGTGGGTTTGGTGAGGTTCATCACAACGCCCACCGTAGGGCGCACGTTTTTGCCGTTTTCCCGGTATTGCGGGCTGTAGCTTGTTGTCCACGCGCCGCCTTGCTTCCCTTTTCTTGGGAAACAATCCATGTACAGGGTGCCGAGAAAGCTGCCGTCCTTGTCGTTCACGGTGTAGGCAACCACGTCACCGGCGTAAACCGGGGCGTTTTCGTTGACGGTGAAGGTGATGCCGTAAAGCTCGTTGGCGAGGCCGAACACGCCGCCGCTGACCTTGGAGAACTCGAAATAGGGGCGCAGCATCTCGCTGTCGATGTCGAACAGCGAGAGTTTGAGCTTGCGCGAATAATAGGCGAAGTCCCACGCCTCGAGCCTGAAATCCACGCCCTCGTGCTTGCGGGCGAAGTCCTCCACCGCTTTCACTTCCTCCCTGGCTTGGGGCATATAGGCTTCGGATAGCTCGTTGAGCAGCTTGTAAACGTTCTCCTTGGTCTCCGCCATGCGCTTTTCGAGCACGAAGTCGGCGTGGCATTTGTAGCCGAGGATGTTTGCGCTTTTCAGCCGCAGGTTCACTATGTCCTCGCACACCTGCAGGTTGCTGTATTTAGTGCCGCCCATGCAGGCTGCGTTGCGTGCCATGTAGAGCTTCTTGCGCAGCTCGCGGTCGTGGCAGTAGGTCATGAAAGGTCCGTAAACGGGTTCGTCGAGCGTGATGTCCCATCCCCCGCGATTGTTTTCCCCGGCGTTTGCGCGGGCTATGGCGAGGGCGGATGCGGGGATGTCCCTCATTTTTTCGGGGTCGGTTATGTTGAGGTGGAAATCCTTGCGGGCGTGAAGCAGGTTTTGGGAGAACTCCACCGTTTTTTTCGAAAACTCCTCGGACACCTTGCGCAGTTCCGCCTTCTGCTCCTCGCCGAGCAGTGCGCCGTTGCGCACAAATGCCTTGTAGGTGGTCTCCAGCAGCCTGTCCTCTTCGGGCGTTAGGTCTTCGGGGCGGTTTTCCCACACGTGCCTCACTCGGGCGAACAGTTTTTCGTTGAGCATTATGTTGTTGTGGTGGCGTGTGAGCATTGGCGCGAATTTTTGCGCCAGCGCCTCGCGTGTGTCGTTTGACGATGCGCCCAGCAGGTTGAAGAACACGCTTTCCACCCTGTCGAGCATTTCGCCGCTCTTGTCGAGCGCGGCGATGGTGTTGCCGAACGTTGGCGCGCTGCCGCACGATGTGATGTCCTCTATGTCTTTTTCGGCTTCCCTGATGCCTTCTGCCATTGCAGGCTCAAAGTCGCAGTCCTCTGTCTTGTCGAAAGGGGGTAGGGCAAAGGGTTTGAGAAGCGGGTTGTTGTGTGGGGTGTCCATATTTTGCCGATAGTTTTTCCTTATATGTGAATGTAAAGGCAAAGTTAGCCATTTCCCATTTATTGGCGCGAAAACAGGATGCCGAAAAAAGGGATGCGCGAAAACTGCATGGGACGTGGGAAAAACTACATAGGACGCAGGAAAAATTATGTCTGATATAATCCAGACTACATCAGACCTTTTTTCGGCTTTGGCAAACGTTTGAAAAACAGAAATCTGCGAAAGATTCCTGAAAGACGGCAAAACAGCGGGTTACGCCACGGAACTTTGCGTCAGCATTAAAGCATAAAACGGGCGGGGTGCGCCTGTTTCGGATTTTATTCTTAAATTTACACCTTGAAATCATAAAACAACTTAATACAATATCACAGGGCGGTGACGCCTTCAGAAAATGAGCAGACATATCAAGACATTATTTGCCGCAGCAGCGGCTTTCTGCTGTCTCGGCACGCACTGCGCAAAGGCGCAAACCGTTTCCGCCACCCCCAAGCGTGAGTTCCGTGGGGCGTGGATACAAACCGTGAACGGACAGTATATGGGAATGGGCAGGGAGCAGATGCAGCGCACGCTCACCACATACCTCGACGCTTTCAAACGCTGCGGGCTTAACGCGGTGATGTTCCAAGTAAGGTGCGAGGGCGACGCGCTTTACCCCAGCAAACTCGAACCGTGGAGCTACTACCTCACGGGAAGGCAGGGGCAAGCCCCAAACCCTTACTGGGATCCTTTGCAGTGGATGATTGACGAGTGCCACAAACGCGGGCTTGAGCTTCACGCGTGGATTAACCCCTATCGCGCAAAAACCGCCGCAAAGCACGAAATGGCGCTGAACCATCCGTATAATATGTACCCCGAGCATTTCTTCAAGTATGGCGACCTTATACTTTTCGACCCCGGAGAACCTTACAACAGGGAGTACATCTGCCGCGTGGTGGCTGACATAATGCGCCGCTACGATGTTGACGGCATCCACATGGACGACTATTTTTACCCGTATCCCGGCGGACAGAAGGTGATTCCCGACGACAACACCTATGCAAAGTACAACAACGGAATACAGAACCGCGCCGACTGGCGCAGGTGGAACGTCAACGAGCTTGTGCGCATGCTCCACGACACCATACGCTCCGTGAAGCCGTGGGTGAAGTTCGGCGTTTCGCCGTTCGGCATCTACCACAACGCAAGGCGCGGCGGCAACATTCCCGGATCCGACACCAACGGACTGGAGAACTACGAGGATTTGTACGCCGACGTGTTGTATTGGGTAAACAAAGGCTGGGTTGACTACTCAATGCCGCAACTCTATTGGCAGATTGGGCATCCCGTGGCCGACTATGCCACCCTCATAAAATGGTGGAGCAAGTTCGCCTCAAACCGTCCGCTGATTATCGGCGAGAGTGTGGAGAACACCATAAAATATCCCGACCCGGCAAATCCGCAAAGCCACCAGCTGCCGGCTAAGATGAACCTTGAGCGCTCGCTCGGCGTGGCGGGGAGCTGCCAGTGGTACGGCGCGGCATTTGCCGAGAACAAGGGGAACTACGCCGAGGCTTTGCGCCAGCTTTATTACTCAAGGCCCGCGCTGCCGCCCGCAATGCCGTTCATCAGTTCCAAAGCCCCGGGAAAGGTGAGGAAACTAAAACCTGTGTGGACCGAGGACGGGTATATCCTGTTCTGGACAGGGCCGAAGGCGAAACGGCAGATTGACGAGGCGCAACGCTATGTGATATACCGCTTTGCGGCTGGAGAACCGCAGAATACGGATGACGCGTCCCACATAATCGACATAACGTCCGACACGTACTGCAAACTGCCATACGACAAGGGCATAGACAAATACACATACGTTGTAACGTCGCTCAACCGCATTGGGAACGAGTCGAAGATGAAGAAAAAGAAGGTGAAACTCTGAATTTGCAGACGCATATATAATGTATGGCGGCGGGAGTGCGTTTTTCCCGCCGCTTTTTTTGTGTTTTTGGCGTAAAAGGCTGGTTTGCAATGTTTTGCATTGAATTGGCACTGCCTTTGCAAGTTGTTGTTTTACAGGTGTTTGCAACGGCAAAAATTATGTCCGATGTAGTCTGGATTATGTCTGATATAATTTTTCCTACATAGGACATGGTTTTTCCTACGTCCTATGTAGTATTCCCGACTTTTGTTTTGCGCCATTTGTAGGGGCGTATTGCATACGCCCTTTACTCCGCCGCATGAACCGCATCGCAAACCTCCGCCGCGACATGGCAAGTTGTCGCAATTCAGGGCGTATGCAATACGCCCCTACGGAGGTGCAATTTGTTTATTGGATGTTGTTTGTGTGTTTGTTGCTTTATGGAGTTAAAAAAGTGGCGCATCTGTGCTTTTGCATAAGGTGCGCCACTGATTATGTTGTATGTTTGTGTTGCGGACTTACAAGTCGCGGTCGAGGAGTGTCTTGCCCTCTGCGCTGAACACGCGGAAGCGGAGCTTGTCGCCTGTTTTCTGCAACACCATGACCGTTCCTACGTGTTTCCCGCCCATGTGCGGGCCTCCGCCGCCAACGCACGGCATGGGGTTGCCCTGTTGTCCTTTCTCTATCACATAATAGAAGTGGGCGTGGGCGGTGAGGTTGATGTCGAACTTCGCCTTTTCGAGCAGCGGACTCCACAGCGCCGTCCACGGGTGGTAGTTGTCGGTGTAAACTTTCTCCGTGCCCCATATTGGGATGTGGTTTATGAGAATGTGGCGGCGCGCCTTTTTGAACTCCTTGCTTTTAAGTTCCTTTTCGAGGAACGCCTTTTGGTCGAGGCGCAGCTTTGTGAAGTCGTTCAAACCGTAGTAAACCCAGAAGTCATCGGGCTTGTCCTCGCCGCAGTCGAGCACCACGAAACGTGTGTCGCCCCACGAGAACGCGCCGTATGTCTTGCCGTCGAAATTGTCGGTGAGCGAGAGCATACCGGCCGAGTAGGAGTTGCGTATCTCGTGGTTGCCGCGTATGATGAACGTTGGCACGTCCGCCGCGTTTGCGCCGCGCATCAGCACGTTAACCCTGTTAATGGCGTGGGCGCGGTCGCGGGGCTCCGGCACACAGTCGCCGTTGAAGAATGTGAAGTCGGGCTTTATGCCGTTCTTCTTCAGGGTTTCAGCCAGTGCGTTCATCACTCCGTCCTGCTCGTGAAGGTCGTTGAACACAACGGCAGTGAAGTTCTTGGTGTCGGGCGAGGGCAGCGTGAAACTGTGCCACGCGGTTTTTACGGTGCTGCCGAGAATTTTGCGGTAAGCCTCGTTGAGCAGCACTTCCTGCATACATACGCGGTAGTAGTATTTGCTGCCGGCTTCGAGACTGTCGAGGCGCACCTTGTTCTCGATGTCGAAGCAAGGCTCTTGCCCTGCGAGCAGCGTGCGTGCGGTCTTGAGTTTTGTGGTGTCTGTTCCGTATTCCACCCAAGTGTGAACCACGGCGTTTGTCTGGTACATCACGCTCACGCCGTCGTTGGTGATGTTTTGCAGGTACGGCTCGGAGTAGAGCAGCTTGTCGGCGCCCAGGGCAAAGCGCACGTCCGCATAGACGGGACGGTGGTCGGAGGCTTGCGGCTCGTTGAGTACGCCGTTGCGCAGAAGCACCACGCTTTTTGCAGCCTCGTTCTTGAAGAGCGCGATATAGTCGATGGTCTCATTGGGCTTGTCGGCGGGGAAAGTGTGTTGCTTGGGGTCGGTGAGCGGCGTGAAGTACTGCGTAAAATATTTGCCCTCTTTCGAATCGGGTGTGAGGTTAAGGTCGCCGGCAACGAAGAACGGCTTGTCGTGCTTTGCCGCCTCGCTGCGCAGAATGTCTATCGACTTTATTTGGTCGGCGGGCGTGAGCGAGAAGTGGGTTGAGGCGAAAATATACTTGGGATATTCGGCAATTATAAGCGTTCGCCTTTCCTCGCGCCCGGGGAGGGCGATGCGCGTAACGCGCAGCGGGTGTTTTCTCGCCAGCATCCCTATGCCGTACTTGCCGCCCTGGAAGTCGATGGCGGGGGAGTAGAAATGGTGCATCCCGAGCGCGGAGGCGTATTCCCTAAGCGCGAAATGCCCTTTCGAGCGTTCGGTGAGGCTGTCAACCTCGTCAAGGGTTACGAGGTCGGCGTTCATGTTGCGGATTATGCTTGTCTGGCGCTCGTAGTTGAATGTCTTGCCGTCAATCTGCTTTCCGTTGAGAATGTTGTATGACATTATTCGCAGGGTGTTCTCCTGCCCTTGGTCGTATTGCGCACGCAGGTCTGCCGGCAAAAGGCACAGTGCCGCCGCAGAGCCGAGGACGATGCGCGATATGGTTTTGCATTTTTTCATTATATGCGGATGTTTTTATTTTGGGGAATTACAGGATTTCTATGTCGTATCCGCCTTTCCATTCGCCGTATGCCGGGGCGGTGTTTGTGTAAGGGCGTTGCGTGAACTCGCCTTCATATCCTTGCTTGTCGCACAGTCCGTACCACGGTTCGAGACACACGAACGGCGCGTTCATGCCGTAGGGCGACCACACGAGGAACACCGGGGCCTGGCTGCTGACCTTTACAACCGGCTTGCGCTCCTTGTCGAGAAGGGTTATGGAGTGGATCTGGCTGCGGTCGATTATGATTGAGTCAACCTTGAAGTCCTCGTCGCGCAGCGGCATGAGTCCGCCCGGGGCTGGCAGTGTGTAACGCCTGTCGCCCAAGCATCCGCCGCAGCCTACGGTTGCGCTTTCGGGGTTCTCGGTGTCGAATTGCAGGTATCCCTTTACGTCGTCGCCCTCCTTGAAGCCGCGAAAATAGAATGAGGGATGCCCGCCGATGTGAAAGGGCATGTCGTCGCAGCCAACGTTTCTCACGGTCCATTCAACCTTTACCGTCTTTCCGGCGAGGGTGAACTTTTGCTCAAGGCCGAACTTGAACGGGAATATGGCGCGTGTCTGCGCGGTGTCGTGGGTGAAGTAGGTTACGGAGCCGCTTTCGTGGGATTTCAGCTCAAACTCCGTGTTCTGCAAAAAGCCGTGCTTGCTCATTTCGTGCGCCACCCCGCGATGCCTGTACTTGCCGTCCCACACGGAGCCTACTGTGGGGAAGAGCATAGGGCAGTGTCTGCCCCAGATTTTCGGGTCGGCCTGCCACATGAGTTCCTCGCCGGTTTCCTCGTTCCTGATGCTGCACAGTTCCGCGCTAAGCCTGCGCGTGCGTATGCTTATCTTGCCGTTGTTGAGTTCTTCCATTTTTACTGTTGTTTTGGTTTTCTGGTTAAATAGTTAAGCTTTACCTGCAAATTTAGCCTTTTTCCGCGAGGCGTGTGCTGATGCGCACAAAAAATCCGCAACCTGAAATGGCTGCGGATGTATTGCGGGTTTTCCTGAACGGAGGTTATTTGCCTTTTATCTCTTCGTAGTCGATATATTCGCCCTCGTCTTTGGAAATCACCTTTTTTCTTGCCTTTGCCGAGGAAGTGTTCACGCCGCCCTTGCTTTTGGGGCGTTGCTGCGCCTTTTGCTGCTGCGGCGGTTCGCCCATGAACATCCGCGCAATCCTGCGTATTGTGCCCAATATCACGTACAGGCCTATGACGGCGAGAATGAGTATGCCGAGAAGTATCTTCATTTTTCAACGCTTTTCAGTCAGGAGGGACAGCATCAGATACCACAGGATCGCAATGGCAAGCCCGCCGGTCTGGAATGCGATTATGAGCGGCAGTGAGACGGCAAGGAAGATGTACTTCACCTTGTTGTCCTTCCATGAGTAGTTCTTGAACTTCAGCGCGAACATGGGGATTTCGCTGACCAGCAGGGCCGATGACGCGAAAGCCAGCAGTATTGTAATGTATGCGGCTGCGGGCGAGGTGAGCAGCTCCGCGTTGAGCGAGCAAGCCAAAGCCCCCCAGAATATCGCGTTGGCGGGGGTGGGGAGCCCTATGAACGATGTCGTCTGCCGTTCGTCAAGGTTGAACTTCGCGAGCCTCAGCGCCGAGAACGCCGCCATGACAAAAGCGGCGTAGGGATAGATTTCCTGCGCCCCCATGAGCGACTGCGGCACTGCGCACTGCCTGAGCATGGTGAACGCTATCGCCGACGGGGCAAGCCCGAACGTTATGTCGTCGGCAAGCGAATCGAGTTCCTTGCCTATTGGCGAGGAAACCTTCAAGGCTCTTGCCGTAAAACCGTCGAAAAAGTCGAACACGGCGCCTATTATGATGAACGTGAAAGCCAGATGCGGGTTTCCCTCAATGGCGAAAGCCGTGGCTATGCAGCCCGAGACAAGGTTGCAGCAGGTTATCCCGTTGGGGAGGCTCTTCTTCAAATCCGTAAACATTGTCGCTTAGCTTTTCAGGCGGGCTATCACCGTCTGGTTTCCTGTTGTGGCCTGCCCGAGCTTCACTTCCACTTTTGCATCGAGCGGCAGGAACACGTCAACCCTCGAACCGAATTTTATGAAGCCCAGATGCTCGTCGATGTAGCACTCCTCGTTTTCCTTTGCATACGTAACTATTCGCCTTGCCAAAGCACCCGCAACTTGGCGCACCATGATTTCCTCGCCCGAGGAGGTTTGTATTATCACCGTGGAGTGCTCGTTTTCCAGACTTGCCTTGGGAAGCCACGCCTTGTGGTAGTTCCCGTCCTGATGCTCCACGCGGGTAACGTATCCGTCAATGGGAAACCAGTTGGCGTGTACGTTGACAATCGACATGAAGATTGACACCATGCGCCTGCGGTCGCCGAAGTACTCGTTCTCCTCCACTTCCTCGTCCACGACAATCTTGCCGTCGGCGGGCGCAACCACAACTCCGTCGGTGCTTCCCTGGAAGCGGCGTATCGGGCAGCGGAAAAAGTTGAGGATGCCCGAATACACTATGACGCATACCGCCAGCACAAGGTAGAACGCCACACGCGGCAGCAGAACGTAAGCCAATGCGCAAACCAACGCAGAGATTATTCCGCACCCCAACAGGGTCTTGTCGCCCTCGCGGTGTATGCGCACCTGTTTTATACGTTTCAGCTTTGACATTTGTTGTTCTCAGGTTCTTTATCAACGTGCAAAAATAATAATTTTGGGCGTACCAGCAAGTTTTGCAGGGGTAAAAATGGAAAAAGCCCGCATTGCCGTGAAAACTCCATCGGACATGGGAAAAACTACATAGGACGTAGGAAAAATTATGTCTGATATAATTCAAATTACATCAGACCTTTTTTCGACCACAATAAACCTCTGAAATACAAATCGTTACGAAGAATATTTCTTGTGCAGTTATTGCTTTGGGAACCAACGCCTTACGCAAATTGTGGCGTGCTTGCCGCTTTTTGGGGGGCAAGCCGCTGCGGATATGCGGTGAAGGGCGCATGGCAATCTTGCCCTTTACGTTTTCTTGTGCCTGACGGGGCAAAAATTGCACGTACGATTTGGAGATTTCAAATAAAGCAGTAATTTTGCAAGCGGAATAAAGGAACATCATAAACAATTAAATCAAACTACAACTATGGCTTATGTAATTAGCGACGATTGCGTTGCATGCGGAACTTGTATTGACGAATGCCCCAGCGGAGCAATCAGCGAGGGCAGCGATAAGTATTCTATCGACCCCAACGCTTGCGTTGACTGCGGCACGTGCGCAGACGTTTGCCCCAGCGGAGCAATCAGCCCTGCGGAGTAACAAACCGTAACCATACATGGCGCGGCGTCCACCGGAATGGCGGATGGCGCGCTTTTTTTATGTCCGCCGGCGGCGTAAGCCCCCGGGGCGTGGCGCAGGTTGCGGGAAAATTATTACCTTTGCACACATATAGTATCACATTTCAAAGCATAACACAAAGACATGGCTCAGGAAGACGTTTTCAAGAAGATTGTGTCGCATTGCAAGGAATACGGTTTCGTTTTCCCCTCAAGCGAGATTTACGACGGTTTGGGCGCGGTTTATGACTACGGGCAGAACGGCGTTGAACTGAAGAACAACATAAAGCAGTATTGGTGGCAGAGCATGGTGCTGCTGCACCAGAACATCGTCGGTATAGACGCGGCGATTTTCATGCACCCCACGGTCTGGAAGGCTTCGGGGCACGTTGACGCCTTCAACGACCCGCTCATCGACAACCGCGACTCGAAGAAACGCTACCGCGCCGATGTGCTCATAGAGGAGCAGATTGCGAAATACGACGAGAAGATTGCCAAGGAGGTGGCCAAGGCGCGCAAGCGTTTCGGCGACTCGTTTGACGAGGAGAAGTTCTGCGCGACAAGCCAGCGCGTGATTGAGCACAAGCAGAAGCGCGACGCACTCCACGAACGCTACAAGAAGGCGATGAACGACGTGAACCTTGACGAGCTGAAGCAGATAATACTCGACGAGGGCATTGTCTGCCCCATAAGCGGGACAAGGAACTGGACCGACGTACGCCAGTTCAACCTTATGTTCAAGACGGAGGTCGGCTCCACGGCCGAAGGGACTTCCACGATATACCTGCGCCCCGAAACGGCACAGGGGATATTCGTTGACTACCTCAGCGTGCAGAAGACAGGGCGCATGAAGCTGCCTTTCGGCATAGCGCAGATAGGAAAGGCTTTCCGCAATGAGATTGTCGCCCGCCAGTTCATATTCCGCATGCGCGAGTTCGAGCAGATGGAGATGCAGTTCTTCTGCAAGCCCGGCACGGAAATGGAATGGTTCAGCTACTGGAAAAACATGAGGATGAAATGGCACCAGGCTCTCGGCTTCGGTGCGGAGAACTACCGTTTCCACGACCACGAAAAGCTCGCCCACTACGCAAATGCGGCAACAGACATAGAATTTAATATGCCGTTCGGCTTCAAGGAGGTGGAGGGAATCCACTCGCGCACCAATTTCGACCTCTCGCAGCACGAGAAGTTCAGCGGGAAGCAGATAAAGTATCACGACCCCGAGACCGGCGAAAGCTACACCCCATACGACGTGGAGACCTCGATAGGCGTTGACCGTATGTTCCTTTCCGTGATGTGCCATTCGTTTGAGGAGGAGAAACTGGAGAACGGCGAGACGCGCACCGTGCTTCACCTGCCGCAGCAGCTCGCACCCACAAAGCTCGCAATCCTGCCGCTTGTGCGCAAGGACGGGCTTCCCGAACTCGGCGAGAAGATTATGAGGGATCTGCGCTACCACTTCAACTGCAAATACGAGGACAAAGACTCCATCGGCAAGCGTTACCGCCGTCAGGATGCCATAGGCACGCCGTACTGCATCACGATTGATCACGACAGCCTCAAAGACGAGTGCGTTACATTGCGCAACCGCGACACCATGGAGCAGGAGCGCATAAAGATTGCCGCACTGCGCGAAACCCTTGAGGACCGTGTGAGCATCACCTCGCTGCTCAAGAAAATCGCCGAAGACTGAAAAACTGTTTGCCCAGATGATATTGTCAGAACATTTCAGATTTCGCGCATCCGCACTTGTTGTGTGCGCGGTTTGCTGCCTTGCCCTGTGTTCCTGTTCCGAGAACGACGGCGAGGAGAACGAATACGCCAACTGGAAACCGCGCAACGAGAGTTTCTTCTCGAAGGCAATGCAGACTGCGGGCGACTCGATAGCATACGCAAGGCGCGTTTACGGCGACCGCTGGCAGGAGTATTCCAACCGCCGCCTGTATTTGTGCTATTCGCGCCAGAATGACGCCGCCCACAAGCAGACGGACTCCATTGCCGTTGAGATATTGAAGCGCGGGGCTGACGACGGCGTTTTGCCGTATTCCAACGACAGCGTGAGGATTGCCTACCGCACATTGCTCGTCCCCACCTCCAAGCACCCGGACGGGCTTGTGGCTGACCATTCCGGCTTCTCTTCGGAATACAGCAAGGTGTTCGACCGTTCCACAATGGCCCCGTCCACATTCTGCGTGAGCGCACTCGTGCGCGGGGTTGGCACCGCGCTGCTGTATATGCACAGGGGCGATCGTTGGAGGGTTGTAATCCCCGCCGACCTCGCATACGGCTCAACGGCAAGCGGCTCGATACCCAAGAACTCCACCATAGTCTTTGAAATGGAGCTTGTGGAGATATACCGCAAAGGCACATCGCCGGGCGTTTGGCAGTAAAAGCAAAGATTCTTTCGTATAAGGGGGATTTCCGATACGCGTAACGCTTCGGAAATCCCTTTTCGCATTCATTGTTGTGCAGCGCAAATGTGTAAATGACGAATGATTAACGAATTGCACCGCTGTAGGGGCGTATGCAATACGCCCCTACGAATGGCGCAAACCCCAAGCCGAAAAAACTGCATGGGATATAGGAAAAACTATGTCTGATGTAGGAAAAATTATATCAGACATAATCCAGACTACATCAGACCTTTTTTGCGCACTTTTAACCCCCTGGGAAACAGTTGCTTGCAAGAAATTCTCAAAATGGGGGCAAATGGAGGGAAATCAGCGGGTTGCGTAAAAAATCCGCCGTTTCCTTGTTTTTTCGCGGTAATGGCGGCGCTATGCCCCGCCTTTGTGTTCCGCAATGTAGGATGCCGCCGCCTCGGCGCAGCGTTCCCCGTCGATTGCCGCCGAGACAATGCCTCCGGCATAGCCCGCGCCCTCGCCGCACGGGAACAGTCCGGGACGCGAAACGTGCTGCAAGGTGGAGTTGTCGCGTGTGATTCTCACGGGCGAGGATGTCCGCGTCTCCACTCCTATCACGGTTGCCTCTTTCGATAGGAAGCCCTTGTGCCTTGCGCCGAAAATCCTGAACCCTTCGGCAAGGCGGGCGTAAATGAACGAGGGCATCCAAAAATGCAGCGGCGACGAGATAAGCCCGGGGGCGTATGACGATTGCGGGAGGTCGAAGCTGAGCTTGCGGTTCACGAAGTCGCCCATGCGCTGTGCCGGGGCTGTCTGGCTGCGGTTGCCCTGCAACCAGCATTCGCGCTCAAGTGCCTCCTGGAAATACATCATGCGCAGGGGATTGCCGGGGTCTTTCCAGTCGCTGTGCGAGACGGCGAATTTCTCATCGCCCATCGCCGTTTTCATCACAGCCCCAATCGACACATCGGCAAGGTCTTCCTGCCTCAGCTCGACCACCATGCCCGAATTGCTCCATTTTGAGCCACGGTTTTTGGGGCTCATGCCGTTCACAACTATCTGCTCACCGCCTGTTGCCGCAGGCACAACAAATCCGCCCGGACACATGCAGAAACTGTAAACGCCTCGCCCCTCCACTTGTGCGGCCATGGAATATTCCGCCGAGGGCAGCCAGTTCCCCTTGCCGTTGCGCGAGTGGTATTGCATACAGTCGATTGTAAAACTTTGGTGTTCGAGCCTCACTCCCACGGCCATGCCTTTCATTTCGAGCATAAGACCATCATTGTGCAGCATTCTGTAAACATCGCGCGCCGAATGCCCGGTGGCAAGTATCACAGGACCTTTGTATTCCCTGCCGTTAGCGTCGGCGACGCCGCACACCGTGCCTTGGGAGCCGGTGAGCAGGGCAGTAGCTTTCGTTTCAAAATGCACCTCGCCGCCGCAGCCTGTGATAGTGTTGCGCATATTCTCGATAATGCGCGGCAGGCAGTCTGTGCCAAGATGCGGGTGGGCGGACGAAAGAATGTCGGTGTCGGCCCCGTGCTGGCAGAAAACGGAAAGAATCTTGCTTACGCTGCCGCGCTTCTTGCTGCGGGTGTAGAGTTTTCCGTCGGAATAAGCCCCTGCCCCGCCCTCACCGAACGAATAGTTGCTTTCGGGGTCAACGCGCTGGGTTTCGCGTATGCGGGCTATGTCGCGCTTTCGCGTATGCACGTCCTTGCCGCGTTCGAGAACCACGGGCTTCACGCCAAGCTCTATGAGGCGCAACGCGGCGAACAGGCCGCCCGGGCCGGCCCCCACGACAACGGCTTCGGGGGCGTTTGCGACGGGGCGGTATTCTATGTGGTCGTATTCTTCGGGCACTTGCTCGCCGGCAAGATAAACGTCCGCCGACAGGTGCACCGCTATGTTTCTCTGGCGTGCGTCAATGCTGCGCTTCCTTATGCGCAGGCTTGAGATTGTGCGCACGTCTATTCCGAGCATTCCGGCCGCCTCTAATTTTATGCGCCCGCTGTCGGAGGCGTCGTGCGGGTTGAGTGTTAAATTCAGACTGTACATTATTGTATATTGAGGTGTGCGTGAAAGGCGGCGCGTTTGCGTTCAGCCGAAAAGCTCGCGCAAAGCGTCCTCCACCTTTCCCACGCTCACGATTTCTATGTCGTTGTTAATTTTGCCGCGTCCCCTTGCGTTGTGTCTCGGAACAAGCATGCGCTTGAAGCCGAGTTTGGCGGCTTCTGACATTCTCTGCTCAATTCTCGCCACAGGGCGTATCTCCCCGCTAAGACCCACTTCGCCCGCCATGCAAACCTCGCGCGAAATGGGCGTGTCCACGTTGCTCGACAGTATGGCGGCAATCACCGAGAGGTCGAGCGCGGGGTCTGTAACCCTAATGCCGCCGGCAAGGTTGAGGAACACGTCTTTTTGCGTGAGCTTGAAGCCCACGCGCTTTTCGAGCACGGCGAGCAGCATGTTCATCCTGCGGGTGTCGAAACCGGTTGCCGAACGCTGGGGAACGCCATACGCCGCAGTGCTTACCAATGCCTGGGTTTCGATGAGCAGCGGGCGCACGCCCTCGATAGTTGCCGCAATCGCCACCCCGCTAAGTCCGGCGTTGTCTTGCGTGAGCAGCAGCTCCGAAGGGTTCTCCACCCCGCGCAGCCCTTCATGGCGCATTTCGTATATGCCCAGTTCGCTTGTGCTTCCGAAGCGGTTTTTTATCCCTCGCAGTATGCGGTAAAGGTAATGGCGGTCGCCCTCGAACTGCAAAACCACGTCAACAATGTGTTCCAGCACCTTGGGCCCGGCAATCACGCCCTCCTTGGTTATGTGTCCGATGAGGAACACCGGCACTGCGCTCTGCTTTGCGAACTTCAGCAGTGCCGAGGCGCATTCGCGCACTTGGGTGAGGCTGCCCGGCGCACTGTCGCAAGTTTCTGTCTCGAGGGTCTGTATGGAGTCTATCACAACAAGATCGGGAGCGGTTTCGGCAATTTCGCGGAAGATGCCCTCCAACGAGGTTTCGCACACAACGAGAATGTCTGCCGTGGCGTTTTCAATGCGTTCGGCGCGCAGCTTTATTTGCCGTTCGCTTTCCTCGCCGCTTACGTAGAGCACCCTTTTTTCGGGCATCCTCATCACGGTTTGCAGCATCAGCGTTGATTTTCCGATGCCCGGCTCTCCGCCGAGAAGTATCAGCGAACCCGGCACGATGCCTCCGCCGAGAACGCGGTTGAGTTCCGTGTCGTGGGTGTCTGTCCTTTTCTCCCCCGAAGCCCTGACTTGCGAAAGCCTCACGGGGTGTGCGCGTTTTTCCGCCACTTTCGCTATTGCCGAAACGCCGCTTCTCGCTGTCGCGGCCTGTTCAGGCGCAACGCTTATCTCCTTGAAGGAGTTCCACGCCCCGCACGAGGGGCATTTGCCGAGCCACTTCACGCTGTCGTAGCCGCAGTTGTCGCACACGTATGCCGTTTTGCTCTTTGCCATGTCAGTCTTTTTGTATCAGGGTGTAGGTTTTGAATGCGGAACTTTGCTTAAGGAAGTCGATGAAAGGGCGGTTGATGTTCACTTTCCTGTTCATCGCCCTCACCTTTATGTTTCTGAACCTTCCCGGGGCGGAGAAGGAGAACGTGATCCTCGTGTTGCCCGGATTTTGGTCAACAAGGGCAATAAGTTCCTTTGTTTCCATTATGTCGAGGGTTGTGGCCAGGGAGCTGATCTGTATTTCGGCTATTCCCGAAGTCTTTACGTCGGCGAGGTATTCAATGTTCCTTACGTTCACGTCGAACATATTCGGGTTGAAACGCCTCGGCTCAACGGCGGCGTGTATAAGCACGGGATAGCCTTCCTTGAGGTAGTTTTGCCATTGCGCCCAGTTTTTCCCGAACAATGCAATTTCGCCAGCCCCCTCAAAGTCCTCGAATTGCACTATTCCGTACGGGTTTCCTTTTTTGGTCATTCCCACGCGCACTCCGGTAACCATCCCCCCGAGTACAAGGGGTCTCCCCTTGAGTTCCGCAGGGTTTGAAAGTTTTGAGAACGGCGTGTTGCAAAGCTGCTCCATTATCACGGCGTAGGGGTCGAGCGGATGCCCCGAGATGTATATCCCCACAAGTTCGCGCTCCTTTTCCAGCCGTTTTATGTTGCTCCATTTGTCGTAGTTTGCTGGCGGCAGCGGGCGCGGGACTTCAATTCCGCCCACATCGTCAAACAGCGAGTTTTGCACTTCGGCTTTTTCCTGCTGCACGTTTGCGCCGTAGCGCATAAGAACCTCCATGAACGTGGCGCGGTCGTTGCAGGGGGCAAGATATGCCTCGCGGTCTATCCCGAAGCCGTCGAAAGCCCCGCTGATTGCAAGGCACTCCATCGCCTTTCGGTTTACGGCGTTCGTGTTCACCCTTTCCACAAAATCGTAAATGTCCTTGTACGGCCCGTTCTCCTTCCGCTCATCGACAATTGCCTTTGCCGCCGCGCCGCCCATGCCCTTGATTGCCGAAAGCCCGAAGCGTATCTCGCCTTTCTTGTTTACGCCGAACTCTATGTAGCTCTCGTTCACATCGGGGCCAAGCGTGGAGATTTTCATCTTTTGGCATTCCTCCATTAGCTTTGTTATCTCGCCGATGTCGCTGAACCTGCGAGTCATCAAAGCCGCCATGTATTCCGACGGGTAGTGGGCTTTCATGTAGGCTGTTTGGTACGCCACCCATGAGTAGCACGTTGCGTGGGACTTGTTGAAGGCGTAGGACGCGAATTTTTCCCAGTCGCCCCATATCTTTTCGAGAATCTTCACGTCGTGTCCGTTTGCCGCGCCCTGCCTGAGGAACTTCGGCTTCATTTCATCCACGATCTTCTTCTTTTTCTTTCCCATTGCCTTTCGCAGCGCGTCGCTTTCGCCCCGGGTGAAGTTGGCGAGCTGGCGCGAAAGGAGCATCACCTGCTCCTGATACACCGTGATGCCGTAGGTGTCTTTCAGGTATTTCTCCATGCAGGGGATGTCGTAGGTTATGAGCGACGGATCTTTTTTCCTGCGTATGAACTCCGGGATATAGTCCATAGGTCCCGGGCGGTAGAGGGCGTTCATGGCTATCAGGTCCTCGAACACCGTGGGGTGAAGCTCGCGCAGGTATTTCTGCATTCCCGCCGACTCGAACTGGAACGTGCCTACCGTTCGCCCCGCCTGATATAGCTCGTATGTCTTGCTGTCGTCAATGGGAATGTTGTCGAGATCCACCACGTCGCCTGTGGTCTGCTTCACAACCTTGCAGGCTTCCTTTAGCTCCGAAAGGGTTTTCAGTCCGAGGAAGTCCATTTTTATCAGCCCCGTAGATTCGATTACGTGTCCGTCGTATTGCGTAACGGCGGTCTTGACTCCGGGAAAGTCGGGGTCGTCAGCCGTGCAAACGGGCACCCAGTCGCTTATGGGGTTACGGCATATAATGAAGCCGCAAGCGTGAATGCCGGTGCCGCGTATCGTGCCCTCCAGCATTTTCGCGTATTTGATTGTGTTGCTTTTCCTGTCGTCGGGCGAGGCTTCGGCAAGCCTCAGCTCTTCCGTGCATTTGATGGCATTCGTAAGGTTCATCTTCATGCCGTCGGGCAGACGGTCGGGGATTGCCTTGCACAGCGCGTTGGCTTCCTGAAGCGGCAGTTTTTCCACACGCGCCACGTCCTTTATGGAGTTCTTCGTGGCCATTGTGGCGTAGGTTATGATGTGGGCGCAGTTTTCATGCCCGTATTTGTCCATCACCCAGCGCAGCACCTTTCCGCGCCCGTCGTCGTCGAAGTCGGTGTCAATATCGGGCAGGTTCACGCGGTCGGGGTTCAGGAAACGCTCAAACAGCAAGTCATACTTCAGCGGGTCGATTTTCGTTATTCCCAGACAGTACGCCACCACGGAGCCTGCCGCCGAGCCGCGCCCCGGGCCGACGATTACGCCGAGTTCCTTGCGCGCCGCGTTTATGAAATCCTGCACTATGAGGAAGTAGCCGGGAAAGCCCATGGTCTTCATCACGTGAAGCTCGAACTTTATGTGTTCCGCCACATCCTGCGGCACGGGGTCGCCGTAGCGTTCCTTCGCGCCGTCGTATGCGAGCTTTGCAAGATAGTCTGCCTCGAACTTTATGCGGTATATTTTGTCGAATCCCCCAAGACGCTCTATAACCTTGTCGGCTTGGTTCTTGGGCAGCGGGTTTTCGCCGTTCTCGTCGCTTGTGAACTCCTTGTAAAGTTGCTCCTCGCTTATTTTCGCCCTCCACTGCTCTTCTGTGCCGAAATCTTCGGGAATGGGGAAGAAAGGCATGATAGGCCCGTGGTCGATGCTGTATTCGCTCACCTTGTCGCACACCTCGCAGGTGTTCGACAGGGCTTCGGGCATGTCGGCGAAAACCTCGTTCATCTCCTCGCGGGTCTTGAACCACTCCTGCTTGGAGTACCTCATGCGGTTGGGGTCGTCAAGGTCCTTGCCCGTGGCGAGGCACAGCAGGTGGTCGTGGGCTTCGGCCGTCTCCTGGTTCTCAAAGTGGCAGTCGTTGGTGCATACAAGCTTTATGCCGTATTCCCTGGCGAGCTTCACGAGCTCGGCATTCGCCTTTTGCTGCAGCGGGAAAGCCTCGCGGTTGGCAAGGATGTGCGGGTCTTTCACCTCGTGCCGCTGAAGCTCCAGATAGTAGTCGGCCCCGAACACCCGCTTGTACCATTCGACAGCCTCGCGTGCGCCGGCGATGTCGCCCTTGAGTATTTTCGCAGGCACTTCGCCGGCAATGCAGGCCGAGGTCACTATAAGGTCTTCGTGATACTTCTCAAGGTCGGCGCGGTCGGTGCGCGGCTTGTAGTAAAGTCCGTCAACCCACGCGCGCGACACGAGCTTTATGAGGTTCTTGTAGCCGTTGAAGTTTTTCGCGAGCACAATCAGGTGGTAGCCCGAGGCGTCGCCGTTCTCCTTGACCTTGTCCTCCTTTTTGTTGTGCGCCACATACATCTCGCAGCCGAATATGGGCTTGAACGCCAATGTGCGGCGTTGCTTCCCCATTTCGCCCTCTATCTCCTTTTTGCGTTCCGGGCTTGCGCCCTCGAGTTCTCCTTCAAGCTCGGCGAGCTTTTTCTTTGCCTTTCCTTTCAGCCCCCCCACGAAGTCGGCGAGTTCCTTCACGCCCATCATGTTGCCGTGGTCGGTTATCGCCATGCCGCGCATTCCGTCGGCTATCGCCTTGTTTACGATGTTGGGTATCTTCGACTGCCCGTCAAGGAGCGAGTATTGGGTGTGGACGTGTAGATGTACGTAATCCTGCATTGTTCTTAAAAGACGTATGGGTTTCTTTTTGCTTGCCATACAAAGGTAAGGTTTTTTTACGTTCCGTGAATTTCAAAAGCGTTAAATTTGCCGCGAATAAAACTTTGCGTGATGAGACTTACGATTATCGCATTCGCGCTTGCGGTCGCGCTTGCCGGGTGTGGGACTGACAAGCCCCGCGGGGCGGACGTTTGGGGTAACGACCCCAAGAATGCTGAAAGCATATATGAATACGAGGAGAAGTACGGCGTGCAGACGACTTCCGTATGGGGCGCGGACAGCAGCCGATATGTGTGCGCATCGGCCATTTCGGGGATTTCGAGCGAGCACCACCGCCTTTATTCGCCCAACGGCAACCTGCGCCTGATTCTGGGCGGGGCTTCCGAAATGGGCGGGGCGTATGGCTGGCGCATCGACTATGGCGCGGACGGAAAGGTGGAGGCGGTGTGCGACATTGGCGTTCTTGCCGATGCTGAATATGAGAGGCTTTCGGAGGGCGGCGAAGACGCGCTTGCCGTAATGCGTGAAAAACTCGCGAGCCGGGATGTGCATATGCGCTACGGCGTTGAGCGCGGCAGCGGCGGCGCGATTTTAAGGGTGGGGGATGTTTATGTTCCCGGCGGATACAAAGCGGAAATTTTTATAAGGGAGTGGGGGCCGTTTTGGAAAAGCGACATCGACGGCGGGTGCTTCGGATTTTTCGTAAGGCTCGTGAACACGGAAAAGGATGATGCCAACCGTGCTGACTTGCTCTACTGCAACAACCGGCTCATTGCCGAAACGGCATACAAGGGCGGCAAGCCGCACAAGGTGCGCACGTACAACAGGCGCGGGCAACTGGTCGGGGTGCGCGGCTGCAGCAGCGGCAATGTCGCCGATATGGCGTTTTACGACCGTGACATTGTGCCGCAATGGGGCGGTGAATAGCGGCACATTTTCCTTGCCGTAAAATTTTGTACTATCGCCTTACGGCTTGGAGCGGTGCCGCCACGCTGTATTCTCCGTATGTTCTTTGTGATTGGCATTATGTTGTGCGCCACTGCTTTATAAGAAAGAAAGGCAAGACTTGAAATCTTGTGAAAACTATGTCCGATGTAGTTTGAATTATGTCTGATATAATTTTTCCCACATCGGACATAATTTTGACGATATGCGGAAAGTTTTTCCCGCGTGCGCGGAACGTTTATGAAGATATGGAGGGAATTTTCCTTAGAATGAAGTTTGTACTGTCGAATGAAGCATGGTATGTTCTGGTTTGGGAAGGGGAACGGTATATTTGTGTGGTGTAAAATACAATTCTTGTAGCGCTGATACGAAAAAACCTCCGTCCCGGGTGGCGGAACGGAGGTTGTGGGTTATTGTCCGGCTGTTACCGGCCTTTTATTTGGCGCATTTCGCGCACCACGGTTTCAGTTGCGTGAAGAAGTCGTTGCCCTTGTCGTCAACAAGTATGAACGCGGGGAAGTCTTTCACGGTAATCTTCCAAACTGCTTCCATGCCTATTTCGGGGAACTCAACGCACTCGATGCTCTTTATGCAGTCTTGCGAAAGCACGGCCGCCACGCCGCCGATAGTGCCGAGGTAGAAGCCGCCGTGCTTCTTGCACGCGTCTGTAACTTCCTTGCCGCGGTTTCCTTTGCCTATCATAATCATTGACGCGCCGTTTGCCTGGAATTCGTCAACATAGGGGTCCATGCGGTTTGACGTTGTGGGGCCCATGCTGCCGCAGGGGTAGCCTTCGGGCGTTTTGGCGGGACCGGCATAGAGCACGGGGTAGTCCTTGAAGTACTGCGGAAGCCCCTCGCCGCTGTCGAGGCGTGCCTTGAGCTTTGCGTGGGCTATGTCGCGCGCTACTATGATTGTGCCGCTTAGTGATACGCGGGTGCTTACAGGGTACTTTGTCAGTTCCTTGAGCGCGGCGTCTATTCCCTTGTCAAGGTCTATGGCAATGCCGCCGTTGTCGCCCGGCTGCTGCAGGTGTTCGGGAATCAGGCTTGCGGGGTTGCTGTCCATCTTTTCGAGCCAGATGCCGTCCTTGTTGATTTTCGCCTTTATGTTGCGGTCGGCTGAGCAGCTCACTCCAAGCCCGATCGGGCAGCTTGCGCCGTGGCGCGGCAGACGTATGACGCGGATGTCGTGGGCGAAAGCCTTGCCGCCGAACTGTGCGCCGAAGCCTATCTCGTGAGCCTTTTCGAGCAGCTTGGCTTCAAGGTCAAGGTCGCGGAAGGCGCGTCCCGTTGCGTCGCCGCTTGTGGGCAGGTTGTCGTAGTAGTGTATCGAGCCGAGCTTTACTGTGAGCAGGTTCTTCTCCGCCGACGTGCCGCCGATGACGAAGCAGATGTGGTAGGGCGGGCAGGCTGCCGTGCCGAGACTTTTCATCTTCTCCACAAGGAACGGGATTAGCGTGCCCTCGTTCTGGATTATCGCCTTTGTCATGGGGTAGAGGTATGTCTTGTTTGCCGAGCCTCCGCCCTTGGCAACCATTATGAAGCGGTATTCCGCGCCTTCCTCGGCCTCAATGTCAATCTGCGCGGGCAGGTTGCACTTTGTGTTCACCTCGTCATACATTGTGAGCGGCGCGTTCTGGGAATAGCGCAGGTTGTCCCCGGTGAACGTGTTGTAAACGCCACGGCTCAGGGCTTCGGCATCGTCAAAGCCGGTCCACACCTGCTGGCCTTTTTCGGCGTGGATAATGGCCGTGCCGGTGTCCTGGCAGAAAGGCAGCACGCCTTTTACTGATGTTTCTGCATTGCGCAGCAGCGTGAGCGCAACATATTTGTCGTTGTCCGACGCTTCGGGGTCGCTGAGTATAGCCGCAACCTGCTTGTTGTGCTCGCGGCGCAGCATGAACTCCACATCGTGGAACGCCTGTTGCGCGAGAAGCGTCAGTGCTTCGGGGGAGACTTTCAGTATTTCCTTGCCCTCAAATTCGGCGGTGGAGACTCCCGCTTTGGAAATCAAACGGTATTCGGTGTCGTCCTTTCCTTTCTGGAACATGGGCGCGTAGTTGAAATCGGGTGCTTTAGCCATATCGTTATGTATTTTTTGTATGATGTCGCTTTTGTGCGGGGTGCATCCCCGGCGTTGAAACACATTGCAAATTTACACTTTACTTGCCAACCGCGCAAAAGTTGCGCGGGCAATAATCCGCGCAACGGCGAAATTTCTTACCTTTGCCACAGACAAATGCCATCGGGGGGTATCGGGTTAGAAATGCAAATGCGAAAGATTGGCAGGTGTCAGGACAAACAAAACGACTATGACAAGAAATATATTCAGGAAAGCGGCTTTTGCGTTACTGGTTGCTTGTGTTTGCGGCGCAACGGCATACGCGCAGAAAGCCGACAGGAATGTTTACACGCGGGGCGGGATAACGCAGATGAACCCCGAAGAGCGCAAGGTCGCCCTTGTGTTCACAGCCGCCGACATGGCTGACGGGGCGGACACCGTAATAAGCACGCTGAAGCGTTACCGCGTGCGGGGGCATTTTTTCTTTACGGGGAAGTTTTTCCAAAAGTTCCCCGACGTGGTGAGGCGGCTTGTTAAGGACAAGCACTATGTCGGCTGCCACGGATATTCCCACCTGCTTTATTTCCCCTGGGACAGGAGCGACACGATGCTTGTGAGCCGTGCCGAGTTCCGCGAGGACATCAGCAAGGCATACGAGGCAATGGCGACGTTTGGCATCAAAAAAAAGAAGGCGTACTACTTCGTCCCGCCCTACGAGCATTTTAACGACACTGTTTCGGCATGGGCGAAAGAAATGGGCCTGCAACTTATAAACAACACCTACGGCACGCTGACCTACGGCGACTACACAACGCCCGACATGGCGCGGTATTACAGCAGCGACTGCATCATGGAGCGCACCATGCGCATGGCCGCCGAAAAGCCGGACGGCATAAACGGCCATATATTGCTCATCCATTTCGGCACGAGCGAAAGGCGCACCGACAAGTTCTACAACCGCCTGCCGCAGCTCATAGAGGGATTGAGGGGAATGGGCTATGAGTTTGCCGACCTTTCAAAGGTGATACCAAAGCCCTGATTAAAGTTTGCCCGCATCGCGGTAGCTGAAGAATGTGCCGCCGCCCACAATCACGTGGTCTTGCAGTGTTATGCTCATCAGCTTTCCCGCCTCGGCAACCCTGCGGGTGAGGTTGTCGTCAGCCTTGCTCGGGTTTGCGTGTCCCGACGGATGGTTGTGCACGAGGATTATCGACGTTGCGCCGGCGGTTATAGCCTCGCGCATTATAATACGTATGTCAACAGAGCTTTCGGTAATTCCGCCCTTGCTTATCTGCCTGTCGCCTATAACCTGCAACCGCGTGTTGAGGAGCAGCACCCAGACTTCCTCGTTACGCTTTCCGGCGAGTTTGGGCGCGAAGTAGTCGCTCACCTTTGAGGGGTCTGTCATTTGCGAAAGCTTTTCAACGCCCTCGGCCTGCATGAGTTTTGCCATTTGGCACGCTGCCTTTATCGTTACCGCCTTTGCCGGGCCTATTCCCTTGTATTTTTGCAGGTATTCGAGGTCTTTTGCGGAGAGGGTGCGCAGGTTGTCGCCGCAGTCGTGGAGAATGCGCTGCATGAGCGACACGGCGTTTTCCTCGTCGTTGCCCGAACCGACGAGAATTGCAAGCAGTTCGGATTTTGACAGTGCCTCAGCCCCCAGACGGAGCAGTTTTTCGCGTGGGCGGTCGTCCTCGGAAAGTTCCTTTATGCTTACTTTCATTTGTAGAAGTTGTCTTTGAACGCCTCGAACTCCTTTTCCTTAAGAATGTTCCGCCTAACGCTTGCCACAATGAAGCCGCTGCCGTAGCCGATGAGCTGTATGAAGGCGGCGGGGACGGAGAGCAGCGCCACGCGAAGGCTTCTGAAAGTCGCCAGACTGCCGGCGAACACGAGCAGGGCGTAGAGTGCGAGCGGCAAAATGCTCCACAGGCACGCGAAGCCCCCCACAACCAGCACGAAGCAGCCCACGGTGAACAGTGCGGGCAATATGTGCACAAGTTTCATTGTTCCCGGGTGGCGTTTCTCGAGGTTTATGCGCGCTATGCCCGAATTGTAAACCTGCCTGAAGAACTTGCGGAAGTCCGTGCGGCGTTTGTGCCACACCCATGCCTGTGGTATGAGGCACGCCTTGTAGCCGTTTTCCACAATGCGGTAGCTCAGGTCGATGTCCTCGCCGAAGCGCATGGGCGAGAAGCCGCCGAGTTTTTGGTAAACCTCGCTGCGTATTCCCATGTTGTAGGAGCGTGGGTAGAACTTGTCCATCTTCTTTTTCCCGCCGCGTATTCCGCCCGTGGTGAAAAACGATGTCATTGCGTAGCTTATGGCTTTCTGCACCGGCGTGAACGAGTCGGCGGCTTTGTCGGGCCCGCCGAAAGCGTCGCAGCCGAGCTTTTCCAGTCCGCTGTCTACAGCCTCGAAATATCCCGGCGGCAGCACAACGTCGCTGTCGAGGATAATGAGCCATTCCCCCGAGGCCTGCTGTGCGCCATGATTGCGCGCGGCGGCAGGGCCTCCGTTCTCCTTGTAAAGGTATGTGGTGTGCAGCCGGTTCTGATAGCGTGCCACAACTTCCTCGCAGGTTGTTTGCGAACCGTCCTCAACTATCACCACCTCAACGTCGGGGCGCGGTTGCACGGCTATGCTTTCCAGCAGCTCGCCCACTTCGTCCGGGCGGTTGTAAACAGGGATTATTATCGAATACTTCATAATGCTGCAAAAATAAGCATTTTCGCAAAAGCCACAGGCGGGAGAACGGAAAAATGGCTGTGGCGGAATTTTTAACATGCTGGATTTCAGAAAATTGCCTGCTTGAAGATGCTTGTTATAACGATTTGTTTTTCAGGTGTTTGCAAACGGCGGAAAAAGGTCTGATGTAGTCTGGATTATATCTGATATAATTTTTCCTATGTCCTATGTAGTTTTTCCCATGTCCTATGTGGATTTGCGGCTTTCATGGCAGGTTTGCCCCAAGCTCACATAATAATTAAAATTTAAGTCTTGCTTCAAACCGTTTATAACGTGAAAAATGTGTAAATTTGAAAGCCGTTTCGGCTTTTTGCCGGAATGGGCAACATTTGTAATACCATAAAAATGCCGAATATGATAACCAGAATACTTGCCGTGGCTTCGCTTGCGCTCATGCCGTTTGTGGGGCCTGCTAAAGATTATTTTGTCAAATCCCCATCGGGAAACCTCGTGGTTAAGGTGGCGACGGGGAAAAGCCTCACTTGGCAGGTGGACTTCAAGGGGCGCGAAGTCACCGCGCCCTCCGTGCTTGGCGTAAAGATTAAGGGCGGAGGCTCGTGGGGAAGCGACAGCCCTGCGGGGAAGACGGGAAAAATGAGCCGCACTATTGACGGCGTGAACTACCGTAAGGCGAAGATTGAGGACAATTACTCTTGGCTTACGCTGAAAGGCAGGGGGTATTCCGTGGAGTTCCGTGTATATGACGACGCGGCGGCATACCGCTTCATCGCCAACACCACGGATTCGCTCACGGTGGAGAACGAGACGGTGGAATACAATTTCAGCAAGGACCACGAGGCATTCGTGCCTTACGTGAACGACCTGCGCCACGGCGAGAGGTACTCAAACTCGTTCGAGGCATATTATGACAACCAGCGCATTTCGCAGATGCAGCCGCGCAACCTCGCCCTTGTGCCTTTTGTGGTGAAGCTCGACGGCGGCGTGAAGGCCGCGCTCACAAGCGTGGGCGAGCTGGACTATCCGGGAATGTACCTGCACTCCGCGTTCTCGAAGGGCTTCTCGCTCGTGGGCGAGTTTCCCGGCTATCCCGACTGGAAAAACTCCGTTCCCGGCAAGAAAGCCACGGAGAATTTCAGCCGCCTTTTCCGCTTTGACCATATTGCACGCATCGGCGGCAGGCAGGCTTTGCCGTGGAGGGCTGTAATCGTCAGCGAGAACGATGTGCAGCTCGCCAACTGCGACCTCACGCAGAAACTTTGCCGCCCGGTGGCAAAAGGCGACTGGTCGTGGGTGAAACCAGGCAAGGTGGCGTGGGAATGGTGGAACGCGGCAAACATAACGGGCGTTGGCTTCAAGTCGGGGTCGAACACCGACACATATAAATATTATGTTGACTTCGCCGCAAAATACAATCTGGAATACATAATCCTCGACGGCGGCTGGAGCGGCAGGGACATAACCGAGCCGCGAAAGGAAATCGATATGCCGGAGCTTATAAGGCACGCCGACAGCAAGGGCGTGGGCGTTATTGTGTGGGCAAGCTGGAAAAACACGATGCAGAAAATGCACGAGGCGTTCCCCCTTTACGAAAAATGGGGCGTTAAGGGCATGAAGATCGACTTTGTGGACGCAAACGACCAGTATGTGATAAATTCCGTGAGGGAGATAACCGAACTCGCCGCAAAGCACCACCTCGTCATCGACTGGCACGGGATGATGCTCAACGGAATGCAGGTGGTTTATCCCAACATCCTCAACATTGAGGGCGTGCGCGGGTTGGAGCAGTGCAAGTGGCAGAGCGGCGCAAAGGGCACGCAGGGCGCGGATATGCCGGGCTATGACGTTACGATACCGTTCTCGCGAATGCTCACCGCGCCCATGGACTACACTCCGGGGGCTATGCGCAACGCCACGCGCCAAGACTACCGCGCGTGCGGCGACAATCCCATGAGCCAAGGCACAAGGGTACACCAAATGGCAATGTACACAATTTTCGACGCCCCGCTGCAAATGCTCTCCGACAAGCCCTCGCTCTACTATCTCTGGCCCGAGTGCACCGACTTCATATCAAAAGTGCCCACGGTGTTCGACGACAGCCGCACACTGCAAGGCGAGATGGGCAAATACATAATCACCGCCAAGCGCAAAGGCACAACGTGGTTCGTGGGCGCTATGACAAACTGGGACGAGCGCGAACTGGAGCTGAAGCTCGACTTCCTTGACAGCGCAAGCTACAAGGCGGTGATTTTCCGCGACGGCGTAAACGCCTCGAAAAGCGCGGAGGATTACAAGCGCGAGGAGATGACCGTGAAAAAGGGCGACGTGCTAAAACTGCCAATGAAGAGCGGCGGCGGATGGACGGCGAGATTTGAAAAAATGTAATATCCAAATAATACAACAGCAAAATGAAAACAAACTTAATGACTGCAATGCTCGCCTCGGCAGCCATGCTTTTCGGCGCAACGGCACAGGCGGGCAGCTTTGTGGCTAAGTCGCCCTCGGGCAAACTGACTCTTACAGTGAACTCCGGCGGCAAGCTCACGTGGAAAGTGGACCTGAACGGCCGGGAAATCATCAAACCGTCAACGCTTGCCGTTACGCTGACCGACGGAAGCGTCTGGGGGCCGGGAGCATCGGGCGGAAAAGCGCAGAAGGTGAGCCGCAAGATAGCCACGCCGCACTACACGAAATCCGAGGTTGAAGACGTTTACACCAAGCTCTCTCTGAAAGGAAGCCAATACACTGTGGAGTTCCGCGTATATGACGACGCCGTGGCTTACCGCTTCCGTGGCGCGAGAAAAGACTCTGTAAACGTGAAGAGCGAGACTGTAGAATATAATTTTACAGGCGACCCCAAAACGTGGACGCCCTGGGTTAACGAGGAGTCGCAGGGCGAGCGTTATTCATGCTCGTTCGAGTCGTACTACACAGAGACCAAGATTTCGCAGATGCCTTCCACGAAGCTCAGCATACTGCCGCTGCTTGCCGACATGGGCAACGGGGTGAAAGTGGCGGTTACCGACGTGGGCGACCTCGACTATCCGGGAATGTACGTGCATTCAAATTTCACGGACGGCAACGGTCTTAAAGGCGAATTTGCAGGTTATCCCGACCTGAAGAACTCCGACCTCAACGGCAAGGGCTACGCAAATTTCGTGAAGCTGTTCCGCAAGGACTACATCGCACGCGTGGGCGGCACACAGCCTTTGACGTGGAAGGTTGCCATTATTACAGAGAACGATGCGCAGCTTGCCGACTGCGACATTGTGCGCAAGCTCTGCGACGGCACGGCGAAGGGCGACTATTCGTGGGTAAAGACCGGAAAGGTGGCTTGGGACTGGTGGAACGCACTCAATGTGGCGGGGGTTGACTTCGCATCGGGAATGAACACGCCCACCTACAAGCACTACATTGACTTTGCGGCTGCAAACAAGCTGGAGTACATCATCGTGGACGACGGCTGGGACAGCCCCAATGTGCTTCAGTACAAGCCGGAGTGCAACATCCGGGAAATAGCAAGCTACGGCAGGCAGAAAGGTGTTGATGTCATCATCTGGCTCAAGTGGAAAGACTGCATGAAGTATATGGACCGTGCGTTCCCCCTCTATAAGAGCTGGGGCGTTAAGGGCTTGAAGATTGACTTCATCAACGCCAACGACCAGTTTGTGATGTCCTCGTTGCGCAAGATTACCCAGACTGCCGCCGACAACCACCTTACGGTTGACTATCACGGTATGCAGCTTAAGGGCTTGCAGGTAACGTATCCCAACATCGTGAGTTGCGAGGGCGTGCGCGGCTTGGAGCAGTGCAAGTGGCAGAGCGGCGCAAAAGGCACATTGGGCGGCGATATGCCGGGCTATGATGTTATGATACCCTACATACGCCAGATTATCTCCCCTATGGACTACACTCCGGGCGCGATGATTAACGCAACACGCGCAGACTACCGCCCGATAAACGACCGCCCGATGAGCCAGGGCACGAGGGTTCACCAAATGGCGATGTACACCATTTTCTATTCCCCGCTCCAGATGCTTTCCGACGCTCCTTCCAACTATACGAGGGAGCAGGAGTGTACGGACTTCATAGCCAAGATGCCCACCGTTTTCGATGAGACAAAGGTTGTGGCCGGCGAGGTAGGGAAATACATCGTTACCGCACGCCGCAAGGGCACCACGTGGTATGTGGGCGCAATGACAAGCTGGGACGGGCGCGACATAGAGATTCCGCTTTCGTTCCTTGGCGAGGGCAACTACAAGGCGGACATATTCGCCGACGGCTTCAACGCCGGGCGCAATGCCGAGGACTACAAGCATTCAACGCAGGACGTGGACAAGTCGCAGACGCTTAAAGTGTCGATGAAGAGCGGCGGCGGATGGACTGCAAGGTTTGACAAGCTTTGACTTCTTAAGTTTTTTCATAATGACTTTGGGCGCGGGGGCTTCGGCTTCCGCGCCCAATTTTTGCAGACAGTTTGCGCCGCAGGCGGCTGCGGAAAAATGGACAGGCGCCGGCACATATGCACGGTGGCATCCTTTTCCGCAGGGTGCATTTTGTGTGCCGCAAACAAGGTGCGTGATATAGGAAAAACCATGTCCTATGTAGGAAAAATTACATCAGACATAATTTAAACTACATCGGACGTAGTTTTTTCTATGTCCTGCATAATTTTTTGGGGTGTTTGGGAATGAACAATTTTTTTTGTTTTGCGCCATTTGTTTAGCCGTATTGCATACGCCCTGCACACAGCCGCATAATCCGCACGACAAACCGTCGCAGCAACATTGCCAAGCGGCGCATTCCGGGCGTATGCAATACGCCCTTGCGGAGGTGCAATTTATCGGTTGATAGTATGCTGTGTGATTATATGGCGTGTTGGGCGCGCTCTGTATGCCGCCGCTTGGCAGAAACGGGGTTTATTGTTCGCGGTTCTTTGCCCGCTCTTCCGAAAAGAACGAGAAATTTACGCTTCCGTATGAGCGGTGGTCGAAAAACCACGGATGCGATGAAAAATCGTTTGTCTTGCCGTGCTCGAGAACCATTATGCCGCCCGGTTTAAGCATTCCAGCCTCCATCACCATTTGCGGTATTTGGGCAAGCTCCTTGAGTTGGTAGGGTGGGTCTGCGAAAACAATGTCATATTTCCGGGTGGCGCGTTTTATGAAGCGCAGCGCGTCTCCGCGAAGCAGCCGGCAGTTTTCCGCGCCGAGCTTTTTTATCACTCCGTTAATGTAGGCATAATGTTCGCGGTCAAGCTCCACCGATGTAACGCTTGCGCATTCGCGTGAGAGGAACTCGGCGGTTATGCTCCCTGTTCCCGCGAACAGGTCAAGCACTTCCGCGCCCTCTATGCCGGTGTATCCGCGCAGCACATTGAACAGGTTCTCCTTGGCGAAGTCGGTTGTGGGGCGCGCCTTGAATGTGCGCGGAACTTCAAAGTGCCTCCCTTTGTATATGCCTGTTATAACTCTCATAGTGTCCGTTTTTTGTCAGTATGGCTGCATCAGGAACGCCGCCATGTCGTATGGCACATTTTCGGCTTCGGCGAGAGGGCTTCGTCCGAAAGCCTTTTTCGTGTCCTCCTCCCTAACGTCGTTTACGAAGTCGCGCAGCCTCTCCGCAAGGCTTCCGTCGGCTTTGGCTGGCTCTATTATGTTGAACTCGTCCTCGTCAACGTTCATCCCCAAAGTCTGCACGGCGAGCAGCACATAGTATGCCGCGTCCTCCACGCCTATGGTTGTGAAGCGGTTTCCAAGCTGCAGCCGCCCGGCGCGGAACACGAACATATCCATAAGGTTCTCGTGGCGGTAGGCGTAGAGCGTGTTGCGTTTCGAGCCGCGTGCGGCTTCGGCGAAGCGGTTTGCCACGGCGGTGGTTGTTGACGAGAAATGCACAGACTGGAAGTTGTCGTCTATCACGCGGCAGAAAGCGTCGCTTATGCCGTATATGAGGGCTGTGCCGATGTTTCCCGCCACATCGTAGAACACACGGTCGTTTTCCGCATTGTGGAAGCAGGTGCGGTATATGCCTTCCGCCTCCTCCTCGTTGAAAAGCTCGATGGGCTTCAGCGTGTAGGGGACATTCAGAAGAACCTCGGCGCGGGAGAAATTCTCCTGTGCCAAGGGTAGGGAGGCGAGAGCCTCCTTAAGGTTTACGTTGAGCGAAGCCGTGGGGTTGACCTCATAGTTTTCCACAACCGGAGGCTTGCCGCCGAAAGGGTGGTAAACCGCAAAACTCAGTGTCTCCGAACTCACGCGGAGGTAGAGGCGCTGCATTTTGAAACTGTTTGTAGCCACGGCCTGCGGTGTTATTTCTTTGAGTTGAAGAATGCGCCCACGCGGTCTTCGCTCAGGAGTGTCCAGAGCGAGGCCACCGTCCATCCCGGAGCGAATATGTTGTTGTAGAAGCCCTTTCCGTTGCGCCCGTAGTCCCATGTGGTGTGCTGCACAACCTCCGGGTAATATCCTGCCTTGCCAACTCCGCAAAGATCGCCGTCTGTGGGCATGAGCTGGAGCATTGAGGTGTGGATTACGTCCGCCATCTTGGCAAATCTCGGCTCGTCGGTGTTCGCGCTGAGCCACTTGAGGATTGTGGCGAACTCGAAAATGTAAACGTCGATATGGTTGTTTTCCACCGAAACGTTGCCCCAGCCCCTCGACTTGAAGCCGAGGTCGTGGAGCATCTGTCCTTCGGCAAACGGAACGTCCCATGTGTAGTACCACGACGCGCAGAAATACGCCGCCTTCTTGCAAAGGTCGATGTAGTGCTGGCGCTCCTTGCCCTTGGTTACGAACGAAATGTAGTAGAGCGCGTCGCAGGCGTAGAACGATGCCTCCTTGTCCTCGCAGTTGGCGTCGAGCGTTGACGAGAAGTAGTCTGAGGTTGAGATTATGTTCTTTTCCAGATAGCTTATGGTCTTTCTCGCCGCCTCGAGGTAGGCTTTGTTCTTGAAATACTTGTATCCCATAGCGAGGGCGAGCGTTGCGCACGGCGTGCTGCCGCCCGAAGCGTCAACGTCCTGCGAGTTGGCGTTGAACTTGCGTGCGAACGAGCCGTCGGATTTCTGCATCTTGACGAAATTGTCGAGCAGCGTTTTCATGCGGGCTTCCCACTTGGCGTGCTTGCGTCCGTGCTGCTTTTCGTATTGCAGGTAGTAGAATATCGCCATTGCACCCTCGCTCTGGCGGCGTATGCTGAACACGTCGCGCTCGCCCTTTGCGCTTAGGTCAAGCCGCGCGCGGAAATACCCGGTGGGCGTGAAGCCGTTTTCAAGATAGGAGTCGATTATGCTGTTGCCTATCTTGACAAGATCCTGACGGTTGTTCTTCTCGCCGTACTCAAGGGAGTTGAAGGCGTTGAGCAGGGTGCGCCCTATGAATCCCACCTCCGCCCACGGGCGCGAGTTGCAGGTTGCCACGGCCATGTCGCCCGCCGAAAGGTATTTGATGGGGTATTTGTCAACATAGGCCTCCTTGAAATAGTTTGTCATTATTTCCTTTGCCTTGTCATCGCTGTATTTCTGCTTTACGGGTTCGGGCTTGTCCGAGTCGTAGGAATATTGCCATGTTCCCGCCACAAATTCGGAGTAACCGGCGTATTTTGCGCGGCGTATGCTCCAGCTCACGGTTTCGCTCTGTCCTTTTTCGAGTTTGGCGAAAGTCCAGATAGGCTCTATCAGTGTCAGCTTGCGTATGTAGCGTTTGGGGCTTTCCATATAGGGGTAGCCGAACACGAGCGCGGGCACGTTGAATGCGTTGTCGTTGCTGAAGCCGGTGTAGCCCACGGTGGATTTTCCCGAAAGCACCATGTCGCCCGACTCTTTCTGTGTGAGGCAGTCGTAGCCTTGCGCGGGGACGTGGCGCAGAACCACCATGCTGTTTCCGCTTTCGGTGTTGAAAATGCCGGTGAGCGGCGTGCTGAGGCGGTCCTCCCTCACAATCCATGTCTTCGAGGTCTTGAACGAGGGGGCTTCCTTTGGCGAGCGCAGGTTCTTGTGATACCAGAACCCGGGCATATAGTAAAGGCAGCCGTCGGCAGTGCCTTCAAACGGGCTTGTGTATTCCACGCGGAAATAGGCGGTCTTGGTGGCGGTTACTTTCACGGTAACAACTTCCTCGCCGCCGTTTTTCGCCACCTTGCTCTCCACGGTGAACGGTGCGTCGGGGTTTGAGGTGAGTTTGCCCGACGCTGCGTCGAACGAGGAGTGCTTCACCTGCTGGTTGCCGGGGGTGTAGTATGACATCTGTCCGACAATTGTCTTGCTTTGGGCGTTAGCGCCTTCAAGGGCGGCGCAGAGCGCGAACGCGGAAAGGATGAGTTTCTGGGTTTTCATATATCTGTTTTTTATTTATTCCTTACGCTTTTCCGCCCTTGGCTCGGGCGGGGAGCAGTTCCCTTGCAAAGTTATGAAAAAAATGCGTACTTTTGCACTGACGCAAAATGTTTTGAAGATGAAAGCTATTGGCAAAAGGCCGTCGGCGGCTGTGTTGCTGCTGATGCTCACGCTTGTTTTCGCGTTTTCCTCGTGCGGGGACGATGCGTGGTGGGGCGAGGACAGGCTTGTGGGGGAATGGCACACGCAGGACGACTGGGGCGATTCCTACACTGTGGTGAAGTTCTATGGAGACGGCACGGGAATGATAACGCAGTACGATTACGGCCATGTGTCGGACTACTCCTCTTTTCTGTGGGAGGCAAGCCGCCACAGGATATACTTCCGCTACAACGACCGCCCTTCGGAATCCTGGGACATTGACTTTGACGGGCGCAACGCTTTCAGGCTTTATTTTGATGACGGCGACTATACATATTTTGTGCGCGACTATTGACATGGCACGGCGTTTGAATGTATGCCGGTGAGGAAACAAAAACTACAACAATATGGAAATTGAGATTACAGAACAGAATTTTGACGAACTGCTCAGCGGAGGAAAGCCTTTGATGGTTGATTTCTATGCCGACTGGTGCGGCCCTTGCCGCCACATCATGCCTTTTGTGGAACAGATAGCGGAGGCTTACTCCGGCAAGGCGGTTGTGGGGCGTTGCAACGTTGACGACAACGGCGGCATAGCCCAGCGTTTCGGCATAATGTCGATTCCCGCAGTGCTTTACTTCAAGGACGGGAAACTCGCCGACACCATTGTGGGCGGAGTTCCCAAGCAGCAGCTCGAGGATGCCTTGAAGGCGATACTTTGACAGGCATACGCAAATGCGGAGGGCGCGAGAAGAACGCCGCCGCATTTTGCGGAAAGGCTGTATGCCGAAACTGCAAAAACTGCATAGGACATGGGAAAAACTACATCAGACATAATTTTTTCTATGTCCTATGTAGTTTAAATTATATCTGATATAATTTTCGCTCTTGCAAACCTCTGACAAACAAGAATATACAGGAAGTTTCCAAAATAAGGGCAAATAGCTGTAAACCAACGGCTTGTTAATGGAACAGGCGTTTTGCGTCCGAAAATGCCGGGGCGGCGGTTTTTCCTGCTTGATGTGGGGGCTGTTTTGCGCCGTGCCATGCCATTGGGGCGCATTGTTCCTGTGCGTTTTGCTGTCATTAAATCCAGCGTCCCTGATCAACCAGCTTTTTCCCCTTTGCACAATTTTTGTGCAGCAGCGTGTCCACGTTTTCCGGCGGCACTCCTATGGTGTTGTCCATGTCCGGGTTGTCTGAGACGTTCACGTATTTCAGCTTTTTGTCTTTGCCGGCATAGGAATACACGTCTTTCGCGTTGCAATTTGCGGCGTTCAGCCTCGTAACGCTGACAGGGTATAGAATGCTTTCAATGTTGTTGTTCGATATGTCTATCACTTTCAGCTTGGGGTGGTATTCGCTGTAAAAATATATGTATTGGCGGTTGTTGCTCTTGCTGTCCGCCCCGATATGGCAGTTGCTCAGGTTCAGTTCTTCGATTGTTGGCGGAAGATAGCGCATTTCGTCAAGGTCTATACGCCTTATGTCGTTGCCCGACAGGTTAACCCTTTTTATATTGTAGGGACTAAGGGCGGGGAGTTTCTTTAAGTTTTGGTTTGAAAGGTCTATGGTCTCGATTACAGTGCCTTTGGGCGGCAGGGAATAAAGTTCGCCAAGAGATCTTATGAACTTTATTGTGTCCGCATTTGCGCGGACTTTCGAAAATTCTGCCGTTTGGCTGTTTGCCGGCACGGCTGCCACATTTCGGGCTTGGGGGAGACCGAAGTTTTTATGTTTTGCGAGATCTTTGTTTCCCGCCACATTGAGTCTTTTCAGACTTTTGGGCAAATTCACATCGTTCAGATTGTTGTTTGACAAGTCGAGTGCTTGCAGGTAAGGGAAACTTTTTGTCTTAAACCTGATGTGTTGCTCTACCCAAATGATGTCGGTGTATCTGAACGGTATGTATGCCCTTTTGGCTTCATTGTTGGGCTTCCCGATATGGCAGTTGCTCATGTTGAGTTCGCGCAGGCTTGGGGGCAGGAAGCATATGGGATTGTTTATGCGAAACTCGTTGTTCGACAGGTTCAGCTTCCGGATGTTGTAAGGCTTGAGCATCGGCAGCTCTTTGAGACCTTGGCCGGAAAGATCGAGCGTTTCGATTACCGTGCCCTTGGGCGGCAGAGAATATAGCGCGTCAAGGCTTTTCACTACTTTAATCAGGGTGGCGCCTTTTATGCTGCTTTTTTGCTGCGGTATGCCATCTGCGAAAACGTGCGGGAGTGCAAGCAGGCATATTGCGAGACTTGCCAATGGGAGCGCCGCGATTTTCAATGTCTTTTTCATGATTATATTTTTTGCCCTGTTGGTGAAATTTATGTATTATACAACTTTATGGCTGTGTATATCGTGCCGGATGTTCTGCCAAATATACGGATAATTACTGAAAGTCCTGCCACGTTTTGCCGGGAATGTCGCTCATGTTTTTTCGTTTGCCGCGCCAAACGGCAAATATTGGGGAGAACGGGGCTTAAAAAAGTGGGATTTACTGCCAATAGTTTATGGGGAATAAGTAATTTTGCGCCGAAAGTGAGGCGGATAGCCGCCGTTTTGACATACATTATAAAATGAGAGTACTTAAATTCGGAGGAACATCCGTAGGCTCGCCCGAGAGCATACTGAACCTGAAGAAAATAGTTGAGGCAATCGACGAGCCTGTGATAGTTGTGGTTTCCGCGCTCGGCGGCATCACCGACAGGCTTATAGCCACGTCGCGGCTGGCATCGGCCGGCGATGCGGCATACCGCGATGAGTTCAACGCAATGATAGAGCGCCACCGCAACATGATTGACGCCGTGATTCCCGACGGGGTGGTGCGCGACGCGCTGTGCGAGAAAGTTGAGGAACTTTTTGACGAGCTGCGCAGCATATACCACGGCGTGTATCTGATACGCGACCTGACCGAAAAAACCGCCAATGTGATTGTGAGCTACGGCGAGAGGCTGTCGTCGCAGATAGTCTCCGCGCTCATTGACGGCGCGGCGTGGTATGATTCGAGGGAGTTCATCAAGACCACACGCCGCCAGGGGCGCAATCTTGTGGATTTCGACAACACGCTGCGCCTTGTGAGGCAGACTTTCTCGCCCATGCCCGGGGCGGCGGTGATTGGCGGCTTCATATCGAGCGACCTTAACGACGGCGAAACGACAAATCTCGGACGCGGAGGCTCTGACTATACGGCGGCAATAGTCGCTGCCGCGCTCGATGCCTCGGCTCTTGAGATTTGGACGGACGTTGACGGCTTCATGACCGCAGACCCGAGGGTAATCCCCAATGCCTATACCATTGACGAGCTTTCGTACAACGAGGCAATGGAGCTTTGCAACTTCGGGGCGAAGGTGATTTACCCGCCCACCATATATCCGGTGCGCGTCAAGGGCATTCCAATTTACGTCAAGAACACGTTCCGCCCCGATGCGCAGGGCAGCATAATCCACAAAGGGCCTATCGACGACAAGCGTGCCATTAAGGGCATCTCGTCTATAAAGAACACGAGTCTCGTAACGGTGAGCGGCCCTTCGATGGTGGGCGTGATAGGCGTGAACCGCAGGATATTCTCGACACTTGCCGACAACGGCGTGAGCGTGTTTCTTGTGGCGCAGACTTCATCGGAGGCCAGCACAAGCCTTTGCGTAACCGACGATGACGGGGACAAGGCGCGCCGTGCGCTCGATGCCGAGTTCGCAAAAGAGATTGCGACCGGTGCCATGAACCCCGCAATCCTGACCGGCGGCTTGTCCACGGTGGCGGTTGTGGGCGACAAGATGAAGCACACCCCGGGCGTTGCCGGAAAGCTTTTCGGGGTCTTGGGGCGCAACGGAATAAACATAGTGGCAATGGCGCAGGGAGCCACCGAGACAAACGTGTCGTTTGTTGTGGAGAGAGACCTTTTGCGCAAGTCGCTGAACGTTATACACGACAGCTTCTTCCTTAGCGAATATCAGGTGCTGAACCTTTTTGTGTGCGGAGTGGGGACGGTAGGCTCGAAGCTGCTTGAGCAGATAGCCTCGCAGCGCGAGAAACTGATGCGCACACGAGGGCTGCAGCTCAACATCGTGGGCATTGCGAGCGGACACAACGCCGTTTTCAGCCGCGACGGCATTGCGCCCGAAAACTACAGGGAAGCCCTGAAGCTGGGCGGCAGGAGCGACACAGAACGCCTGAAAAGGGAAATTCTCGGCATGAACATTTTCAACTCGGTGTTCGTGGACTGCACGGCGAGCGCGGAAGTGGCGGGGCTTTATCAGACGCTTTTCGAAAACAACATAAGCGTGGTGGCGGCAAACAAGATTGCGGCTTCCTCGCCATACGAAAACTACCGCAGGCTGAAGGACACCGCACGTGCAAAAGGCGTGAAATATCTTTTCGAAACCAATGTGGGCGCGGGACTTCCTATTATCAACACCATTAACGACCTTACCGGCAGCGGCGACAAGATACTCTGCATCGAGGCGGTGCTTAGCGGCACGCTCAACTTCGTGTTCAACGAAATTTCCAAGGAAACTCCTTTCAGCCGCGCCGTGCAAATGGCGCGCGAGGCCGGTTACAGCGAACCCGACCCGCGCATCGACTTGAGCGGAAAGGACGTTATGCGCAAACTTGTGATACTTGCCCGCGAGGCGGGATACTGCGTGGAAATCGCCGATGTGGTTGCAACGCCGTTCATCCCCGAGGATTTCATGAAGATGCCGCTCGAAGAGTTTCTGGAACGCCTTCCCGAACTTGACGCAGGCTTTGAGGCTAAGCGCATGACGCTCGAAAAAGAAGGGAAACGCTGGCGCTACGTGGCGCGGTTGGACAACGGAAAGACGAGCGTGGGACTTGTGGCTGTTGACAAGAACCATTCGTTCTACCATCTCGAAGGCTCGAACAACGTGATACTGATAACCACCGAACGCTACCGCGAGTACCCGATGCACATTGAGGGCTACGGAGCGGGAGCTGACGTTACCGCCGCCGGGGTGTTTGCCGACATAATGAGTGTGGCGAACATCTGACCGGCAGCGCGGGAGAAGAAATAACCTACGGGCGGCTTTGCGCAAATTCGCAGCCGTCCGTTTTTTTGTATGTGCCATTCACGAAAAATGAAAAAAGTCATTGTTTTGCTTAGTTTTTGACCTCGCCAAACTGTATGTATAGTGTATGAGACAGGAAAAGGACATAGAGCGTCTGTTTCGCCGGCATTACGGGAGGATGTACAATCAGGCCAGATGCATTCTCAATGATGACGACGAAAGCAAGGACGTGGTGAGCGACGTGTTCACGCAAATTCTTGCAGACGGCGTTGTGCTGATGCCCGGAAGCGAGGAAGGGTATCTGATGCGGAGCGTCCGCAACCGCAGCCTTAACCTGATAGCCCGCAAAAGCGTTAAGGAGAAAGTGGCAAAGCTGTTGCTTGATGACGCAGACGCAATTATTTCGGAAGATACCGATGAGCGTCTCGACCGGGTGAAACTTCTCATCGACAACCTCGAACCGCCTGTGCGCAAGCTGATATTCCGTTTGCGCTATCTGCAAGGGAAATCCTACAAGGAGGTGGCTGATGAAGTCGGGGTGAGCAAGGTTACGGTTTATAACCATATCTCGCAGGCGTTGGACTGGATCAGAAAACAATTAAAAGGAGCAAGACAATGACAAAGGGAGTGAATAAGGAAGAGAAACGGATGATGTTCTTCGATATGCAGGAACATCCCGAACGCTATACCGACGGGCAGGTGGAAGCCCTGCTTGCCGATGAGGACATTAAGGAACTTTTTCACGGCATGGCGATGGCAAGAATGGCAATGCGGAGAGCAAATCCCAAGAAAGTTAATGCTGGCGAGGCGTGGAGGGAGTTTTCCGCCCAACATGGGATTGCGGCCGTGAAAATCCCCAGGCCGGGCAGCCGTTTCAAGGTTGCCGCCTCGATCATCGGGTTCATTTTTCTTTCGGGCATCACTTTTGCGGCTATCCGTTCGGGTGCATTCCGTTCCGTGTCCTCAAGCAACACCCCGAAAACAAATGCGGAGTTGGCCGTGTCCGACAAGCGGGACAGCGCAAAGGCGGAAGTTGCGGTAAAGCCGGACACTCTCAGTTTCAAGCCTGTTGTGTTCGACAATGCAGAGCTTGGCGACGTTGTTTCGCAGCTTGCGGCGTTTTATCGTGTCAAGGCGGAGTTTGAAAACGAAAAAGCCCGGCATATCCGCATCTTCTTCAATTGGGACAAGACTAAGACATTGCAGCGGAACATCGAAATCCTGAACGCTTTCGACCGCATACAGATTAGTTATTCGCCCTGCAACGAGACATTGAAAGTGAAGTGATAAAAGTGGAGTGCTATGAATTTTGCAAGAAAAACGATATGCACGCTTCAAAACGCTGATTTGCAAAGAATTAAGTGTAATTCAAAAATTTCTTTGTAAGTTACTGTTTGCCAGATGTTTGAGAATGGTGAAAAAAGGTCTGATGTAATTTGAATTATGTCTGATATAATTTTTCCTGTGTCCTATGTAGTTTTTTCTATGTCTGATGTAGTTTTGCGGACATTGGGTGCGGCGGCGTTTGCATGGAATGGCTCATACAGAGTGGGGCATGGCATGGAATTGGTGATTATATCAGCAAATATTGAAAAAAGTAATAGTTTTGCTTAGTTTTTCCACTTGGCTCAACTGTATAGATAGTGTAAGGATTGGAAAAGGATATGGAACTTTTGAAAATGATGATTTTTTTCAGGAAAACAATGTTGGTGGCGCTTTGCGCCGTTTGTTTCCAACTGCCAGCCACAGCCCAGCGCATCACACGCCAATATAATAATGTGTCGTTCTCTGCGGCATTGAAAGATCTGAATGCCGCGCAGGATGAATACGCCATAAATTTCGTTTACGACGAGTTGGAGGATTTCACTGTAACGAAAAGCATCCGCAACATGAGTGTGCCCGGCGCCATACGCCAGTTGATAGGCTTCTATCCCATAAGGATGACGCAGTTGGATAATGTCATCATTGTGGAATGCACCCGGAAAACCTCCTCAAAGATGATGGGGCGCATCATTGACGTTCGCCGTCGCCCTGTAGAGTTTGCCAGTGTCGCCCTGTTGGATGCCGGCGACTCCGCCTTTGTCACAGGCGGCGTAACGAATGAGGACGGCCGTTTCGTGATACCTTGTGAGACGAAGAAAGCTATCGTAAGGGTGAGCTGCGTGGGCTATAAAACGGCTTACGGCATTTGCAACGCTGGTGAAATAGGGGAAATGGTCTTGAAGGCGGATACCGTAAACCTGTCAAAGGTTGTGGTGAAAGGGCTGCGGAAAACTTTTGAGATGACAAGCGAGGGATTCGTTACCCAAGTCAAGGGCACGCCTTTGAGCGAGGCGGGTACGGCGAACGATGTGCTTGCGCAAGTGCCGGGCGTGTATGGCGGCGACGGCAAGTTCAGTGTCTATGGCAAAGGCAGTGCGCAGATTTATGTCAACGGCAGGAAACTTACCGACAACACCGAACTTGAAAGAATAAGTTCCAAGGATATAGCCTCGGTGGTCCTAAACACTAATCCCGGCGCCAAATACGATGCCACTACAAGGGCGGTGATTACGGTCAAAACCGTAAGAAAGCAAGGCGACGGTTTGAGTGGGGACTTTACTTCCATGCTGCGCCAGGGGCGTTACCTGTCTCTGTCGGAGGGGGGCAACTTGAATTGGCGCAAGGGTGGCTTGGACGTGTTTGGCGGACTGTATTACGATTTGGTGCAGCGGTATCAGCACCAGAAAGACAACAAAACTGTTTGGAAAGACGGCGATGTGTGGCGGATGCACAGCGACATAGGCATATTTCCAAAGAGCATGGCTTCAATCTCCTCGAATATAGGCTTCAACTACGCGCTCAACGAACACCATTCAGTCGGAGCGAAATACAGCGCGAGCTTTATGCCGAACAGCACCTCCGCTTGGCCGACGTTGCAGACCGTGGCGAAAAACGGCGTGGAGCAGGAGAATATACGCTACGACCTGAAATGGAACCACCGCCGCGCCCCAGCCCACTATGTGAATGCCTATTACAGGGGTGAGACTGGCAAGTGGAGCATAGCTTTCGACAACGATTTGGTCGTGCGTCAGGACAAGGCGGTGCAGAATATAAAGGAACTAAGCAGCCAGTCGGGGGAAAGCCGCGTGAACAGCGTGAACAAGGCCGACAATCTGATGTTCGCCTCCAAGCTCGTGTTTTCGCATCCTGTGGGAAAGGGAAAGGTGGAGGCTGGCGGCGAACTTGTCTTCACAAACCGCAAGCAAACATACGACAACGAGGAACAGGTCATCGCCTCAACTGACGACCATATAAAGGAGAGCAAATATGCCGGGTTCATGTCTTACGAAATTTCCTTGGGAAAGGCTGACTTTGGGGCGGGACTAAGATACGAGCACACCACATCGGATTATTACGAGCATGAGGTGTGGATGGCAGGGCAGAGCCGTAAGTATGACAAGCTGTTCCCCAACGCCGGCATATCGTTCCCCATAGGAAAGGCGAAACTGTCTGTTGACTATGCGATGAAGACGCGCCGCCCGTCCTACCGAGAACTGAGCAGCAATATGCAGTACGATGATGCCTTCACTTACGAGAAAGGAAATCCGCTGCTGCAGCCCGAAATAATCCATGACATAACAATGACGGGCATCTGGCGTTGGATTTACTTTGGCGTAAGCTGTCAGCATATCGACGATGCCATAACAAACTTGATTGAATTGCAGCCCGGCGGGGACAGGCCGCTGAACATTTTCACCAATGTCAACAATCCGCATCTTAATAAATACACGGCAACGCTGTCCCTGACCCCGAAGTTCGGACTGTGGTCGCCACGGCTGTCCCTTACTTTGATGGGGCAGGATTTCAAAATGATGCACAACGGCGCAACCCTGAAAATGAACAACCCGCTGTTGTTTTCAAGCTGGTACAACTCGTTTTCCCTGCCGAATGAATACATTCTGTCTTTGGACATTTCGGGAAACACATACGGCGACATGACCATAGCGACGCTGAAGCCGAGCTGGCAACTGGATTTTGGGGTGGTGAAAAAACTTGACCGCTGGACTTTACAACTGAAGGCTACGGACGTATTCCGCACAGCCCGCAACTCGATGTTCACTTACGGCACAAGCATGCTTCTCAACAAATGGAATTACAGCGATTCGCAAGCCGTGAAGCTGGCGGTGAGCTATCGTTTCAACACCGCCGGCAGCAAGTATAAAGGCACAGGTGCCGGAAATGCCGAGAAGGACAGGTTGTATTGACGGTATGCAGAGTTGTGGGGAATGATATTGTTAAAGCGCATCAGCAATGATTAATCAGAAAATTGCACCGCTGTAGGGGCGTATTGCTTACGCCCCAGCAAATGGCGCGAAATGCAAATAGGCCTGTCATTTCCAAACACTCCGAAAATTACATGGGACATGGGAAAAACTATGTCCTATGCAGGAAAAATTATGTCTGATGTAATTCAAATTACATCAGACCTTTTTTCTTCGCTTGCAAACCTCTGTAAAACAACCGCTTGTGCATGATATTTGAAAATAGTGCCAATCTTATGGCTTTCAATTGTTTATGACAAAAATCGGCATTTGGATAATCTCTCCCTGTTTTGGGCGCAAACCTATTCCCTTTGGGGAATGGTGGTTCTTGTTTCCGGCAGGTCAGGCATCGCGCCGTTGTCCCCGCAAGCTCCCATGTGGCTGATTTCTGTGTCGCTCACCGCCTCCTTGTGCCCTTTCAGGGCGGCGAACGATCCGAACTGCGCCGCACGCCCCTGCATAGGCATCGGCGGATGCTTTTGCGACACATGGTGCGGAAGGTTGATTATTCCGTCATATTTGCCGCTCATGCCTTGTGTCCCCCTATCTGCGCGTTGCGCTCAATTGCCGTCGCCCCCTCGTCAAAGTCCAGCCCTTTCAGCAGCGCGTTGTTGCCGTATGCCTTCCTTATGCGCAGCACCGCCTCCTGCACCCTCCTCTCCTTTTCAAGGGCGGCGTTCTCCTTTTCCCTTTCCGCAGCAACGGCATCGTAATCGGTGAAAAGGTCAAGCTCCAGCGGTTTTTCCTTCTTTGCCTCACCGCTGTTCTCGTCCACCACGCGCCCCGCCGTAATGTTCATGCGCCTCACGAGGAACGATGGGTTCACAATGCGGTCGAACAGTTTTGCAACAGCCTCCGTTATGAGCCTTGCCGATGACGTGTAACGCCCCAGCCTCTCCGTTCCGTGCGCCGGCTTTGGCACTTTGCGCCCATAGCGGTCGAGTGAGACGGTGCTGCTGTATCTTGCCGCCAGCGCCGCGTTTGAAAGGCTTTCGGGGTCATAGCCAACGGTCAGCACTATCTGGTCGGTAACCAGGCGCTTGTCGAGAAGTTCGAGCGCGATGCCTTGCGCCATTTCCCTTGCCACCACACGCGCTTTTCTGAATGTGTAGGGGCATTTCAGCACCTGCCCCCTGCTCATGGAATTGGTCTCTGGCTTGTAGGCCCTTATTGCTTCGATTGTGCACGGCTCCCAGCCCCAGGCATGGTCAACCAAAAGCTCGGCGTTCACCCCGAAGAGCCTGTAAAGCAGTTCCTCGTTGCGCTCCGACTGCAAAGCCACATCGCCCATCGTGTATATGCCGTACATTTCGAGCTTTTGGGCTGTGCCTTTTCCAACGCGCCAAAAATCCGTAATCGGTCTGTGGCCCCACAACGTGCGCCTGTAGCTCATTTCATCGAGTTCGGCAATGCGCACGCCGTCCTTGTCGGCGGGGATGTGCTTTGCCACAATGTCCATCGCAACCTTGCACAGGTAAAGGTTCGTGCCTATCCCCGCCGTGGCGGTGATGCCGGTGGTGGCAAGCACATCGCGGATGATTGTCATGGCAAGCCCGTGCGCCGTCATGCCGTATGTGCGCAGATACGCCGTAGCGTCGATGAAAACCTCGTCAATGGAATAAACGTGTATGTCCTCGGGGGCGATGTATTTCAGATACACGGAATAAACCTTCGTGCTGTATTCAATGTAACGCCTCATTCGCGGCGGGGCGGCTATATAGCTGAGTTCCAGTTCCGGGCGTGCTTTCAGTTCCGTGTCGTCATGCGACTTTCCAAGGAAACGCCGTCCGCCGTTGCGGCGCATACGCTCGCTGTTCACCGCCCTCACGCGCCTCACCACCTCAAACAGCCTTGCCCTGCCGCCTATGCCGTAGGCCTTGAGCGAGGGCGACACCGCGAGGCAAATAGTCTTTTCCGTGCGCCCCAAGTCGGCAACCACAAGATTGGTGGTGAGCGGATTGAGGTTTCTATCCACGCACTCCACCGAAGCGAAGAACGACTTCAGGTCAATGGCTATATATACCCTGTGTTGCTCCCGGCACATATTTTTCATCCTAACGCTCCAGCCACCTGCGCCTTTCGCCGGCATCCATCCGCTCTATGGCGTATCTCAGCGCGGTTCGCGGCATTTCATGGCAGTGTTCCTCCAAATATCCGCGCAATACGTCAATGTCCCTCTTTCCTACCTCGCGCAGCATCCATCCCACCGCCTTGTGGATTAAATCGTGGGGATGCCCCAGCAGGCTTGTGGCAATCCGCAGGGTGTCGGCGTATTGCCTTTCCCTTATAAGCGCCAGCGTTGAAACAATTGCTATGCGCTGCTCCCACAAGCTCCCGCTTGCGGCAAGGTTGTCAAGAACCGTGCGCGGCGGCATAGTGCCGTCCTCTCGCGGGCAAAGCAGCCACGCCCCCAGTACATTCACGCACGAAAGGTCAACCAAGTCCCAGTTGTTGGCATGGTAGGCATGGGCAATGTAAAAACGCACGATTTCCGTCCTGCGTGCAGCGTCGCCGCTACGGTTGCGGCGCGACGGCAGGGCGCGTTTCATCTCCTCCACGAGCAGCAGGAAGGCGCAAAGCCTCACCTCGTGCCACTCCGAGCGCAGGAGCTTTCCGATTTCGCCAAGCCCCACGCCGTCCCGCGCCTCCCTTGCCACGGCACGCACCTGCGGCACCCTTATCCCGAGAAACCTGTCGCCCTCGCCATATTCCCCTTTGCCCGTCTTGAAAAAACGCGCCAAAATGCGCCCCTGCGTCTCATTGCGCATGGCGGTCAAAGTCTCAATTATGTCGTCTGCCGTAATCATTTTCATGCGATCAGCCTGTTTAATGCCATACTGCGGCACTGTGCAAAGATAACGCTTTCGCCACACCCTGCAAACACATTTGTTTTTCAGCGTGTTGCAAATGGGCGGAAAAAGGTCTGATGTAGTTCAAATTACATCAGACATAATTTTTCCTGCATAGGACATAGTTTTTTCTATGTCCTATGTGTTTTTTCTTATATCCGGTGAGGAAACTGTTTTGGGATTATTACCGCTTGGATATTCAGAAAACAAAAAGCCGCAGCCCTGACAAAAATGCCAGGGCTGCGGTTGCCTTACTTTGCGGAGGCTTTGTTCTTGCGCCATGTCCCCGCCTGTATGTTTGCCGGAGGTTTTACTCCTGTGTTTCGTTGTTCTGGGGTTCTGCGCCTTCATTGCCCCTGTGCTCGAAACGCTCTCCGCGCTCATGGCGCGGGCCGTTGTGGCGTTCGCGGCGGTCGTTGCCGTCGCGGCGTTCCCCTCTCGGTTCGCGGCGCGGGCGGCGTGCCGGACGTTCCTCGTAGCCTTCGGGTTTTTCGAGCAGCGCGCGGTGGGAAAGGCGGAACTTGCCTGTCTTCGCGTCTATGTCGAGAAGCTTCACGCTAATCTTGTCGCCCTCGTGTATGCCCGCGTCTTCCACGGTGTCGTAGCGTTTCCAGTCGAGCTCGCTTATGTGGAGCAAGCCTTCCTTGCCCGGCATGAACTCAACGAAGCAGCCGTAGGGCATGATGCTCACAACTTTCGCCTCGTAGGTTTCGCCAACTTCGGGAATTGCCACGATTGCGCGGATTTTTGCAACTGCTGCGTCTATGCTCTCCTTGTTGGGGGCTGAAACCTGGACCTTGCCAACGCCGTCGGTTTCCTCGATGGTGATGGTCGCGCCTGTCTCTTCCTGCATGCCCTGTATTATCTTTCCGCCCGGACCTATCACTGCGCCGATGTACTCCTTGGGAATGTCGAACGCCTCGATGCGCGGAACCTGCGGCTTGAAGTCGGCACGCGGTTTGTCGAGAACCTTGAGCATTTCGCCCAACACGTGTTCGCGTGCGTCCTTGGCCTGCATGAGCGCCTTTTCAAGGATTTCGTATGAAAGTCCGTCGCATTTTATGTCCATCTGTGTTGCGGTGAGACCGTTTGGCGTGCCTGTGGTCTTGAAGTCCATGTCGCCAAGGTGGTCCTCGTCGCCGAGAATGTCGCTAAGCACGGCGTATTTCTCCTCGCCGGGGTTCTTGATGAGACCCATTGATATTCCCGAAACGGGGTTCTTCAAAGGAACGCCCGCGTCCATCAACGCCAGACAGCCGGCGCATACGGTTGCCATTGAAGATGAGCCGTTGGATTCGAGTATGTCGCTCACCACACGCACGGTGTAGGGGAAATCTGCGGGTATCTGGCCTTTCAGCCCGCGCCATGCAAGGTGTCCGTGCCCTATCTCGCGGCGGCCTGTGCCCCTTTGCGCCTTTGCCTCGCCTGTTGAGTAGGGCGGGAAGTTGTAGTGCAGGAGGAAACGCTGCATGCTCTGGTCGAGCACTTCGTCAATCATCTTCTCATCGAGCTTTGTGCCGAGTGTGCAGGTGGCGAGGGCCTGTGTTTCCCCGCGAGTGAATATTGCCGAGCCGTGAGGCGCGGGAAGCGGACTAACCTCGCACCAAATGGGGCGTATGTCAGCATATCCGCGACCGTCGAGGCGGCGTTTTTCGTCAAGAACGCAACGGCGCATTGCATCGCGCTCCACATCGTAATAGTACCGGTCGATAAGCGCGTTCTTTTCCTCAAGCCCGTCCTCGCCCAAGTCGGTGTGCGCAGCAGCATACGCTTCCTTGAAGTCCTCGCGTATTTGCGAGAATGCGTCTTCGCGTGCGTGCTTGTCGCGGTTTCCTTCAAGCGTAATCTGGTATGCCTTGTCGTAGCAGGCTTTGCGCACCTCCTCGCGCAGCTCCTCGTCGTTGTCCTCGTGGCAGTATTCGCGCTTTACGTCGGTGCCGAGTTCCTTGGCAAGCTCTTTCTGCAGGCGGCACATGGGCTTGATTGCCTCGTGTGCGGCCTTGAGCGCACCGATGAGGTCCTGCTCGGAAACTTCGTCCATTTCGCCTTCCACCATCATGATGTTCTCTTCGGTTGCTCCAACCATGATGTCCATGTCGGCGTTCTTCATCTGCTCGTATGTGGGGTCTATCACGTATTCGCCGTCTATGCGCGCCACGCGTACCTCTGAAATCGGAGCTTCAAAGGGTATGTCGGAGCAGGCGAGCGCAGCCGATGCGGCGAAGCCTGCAAGTGCGTCGGGAATGTCCACTCCGTCGGCGGAGAAGAGCATTATGTTTACGTAAACTTCGGCATGATAGTTCGAGGGGAACAGCGGGCGGAGCGCACGGTCAACGAGGCGGCTCGTAAGAATCTCGTAGTCGGAGGGGCGTCCCTCGCGTTTTGTGAACCCTCCGGGGAAGCGTCCTGCCGCTGAGTAGCGTTCCCTGTAATCGCACTGCAAGGGCATGAAGTCTGTGCCCGGCACTGCGTCTTGTGCGGCGCATACCGTTGCGAGGAGCATTGTGCCGCCCATGCTGAGCATCACCGCGCCGTCGGCCTGCTTCGCCAATTTGCCTGTTTCGATGCTTATCTCCCGTCCGTCGGGAAGCGAAACAGTTTTCCTGATAACATTCATCTAAAAATCTTCTTTTATTGTTTTCTTCTTGCGTCTGAAAAATTCCTATGTCCGTAAAAACGCACAAATTTAGCAAATTATTCCCGTAAAGCCTTGATAAAATGTTGAAATAACGGCGGTTTTTCTTTTTTGCCCTGCATTTTAATGCAAAATAGCCTTGAACAGGGGATTTTTGCAATTGCTTATTGTTGTTTTACAGGGTGTTCGCAACGGTTATTTCAGGAACACGCCGGGGCGGTATTCCATGAGCTTGAAAATGTATTTGCACGACATCACGCAGCGGTTTGTGTGTATTCCGTTTTCCCGGCACGCCCTTGTGTCCTCCTTAAGCAGTGTTGCGCGGCTGGCTATGTTGCGCGTGCTTGCGCCGCCCATTCTCATTGTTACGAAGTCGAGCGGTATGTAGTGTGCGGCAATGCCGAAAGTGTGGAACATCCTCACAACCATTTCAAAGTCGGAGCCAATCTTGTAGTCGGTCTTGTAAAGCCCCACGCGGGCGAACACCTCGCGGCGCACGTAGAGCGACGGGTGGGCGGGCATGAAGCCGAAGCGGAGCATGAACCTGCGGAACAGGCGCGAGCTGTAGTATCTCACAACCACGCCGGGGCGTTTGTCGCGTATGAAATGCACGTCGCCGTAAACCGCGTCGGCTTCGGGCGGGAATGCGTCCACCATTTTCCCAACCACGTCGGCGGAGGTGAAATAGTCGTCCGAGTTGAGAATGCCCACAATGTCGCCGGTCGCCATGCGTATGCCCTTGTTCATCGCGTCGTATATTCCGTTGTCCCTTTCGCTGACTATCCTCATGCGCCCGCCGAACTTCGGCGCGTAGCCGTGCACTATGTCCATGGTGTTGTCGCGGGAGTCGCCGTCAACCACGATGTATTCTATGTCTTTGTAGGTTTGGGCGAGGACGGACTCAATGGTGTCGGCTATTGTGCCGGCACTGTTGAAGGTGGCTGTTATTATGGATACTTTCATGATGAGCTATATTATTAACCCCGGCGTTGCCGAATTATTGCCCGGCGCGGCAAATGTTTTTTCACACGGCTTGTGTGCCGGGGCGGCAGGAAAAAAACAGGGCTTGCACCATACCGGCGGTGCAAGCCCTGCATCCGTTGTGTTTGCGGGGCGTTCAGGCTTTTGCCGCAAGGGGCGAAGCCTGCGTGTATGTGCGTGCGGCGAGTTCCTTGTCGAGCATATACAGCCCGTAGCCGTTGTCCTTTATCATCTTCAGGTTGTCGATGATGTTCTGGGCGTTTTCCTCTTCCTCCACCTGCTCGTCAACAAACCATTTGAGCATGCTCTGCGTGGCGTAGTCGTTTTCAGCCGTTGTGAGGGCGAACAGATTGTTTATCAGTTCCGTTACTTTCTGTTCGTGTGCCAGTGTGCTTTCAAACACATCAAGCGGCGACTTCCATTCTGTAGGCACGGCGCCGATGGCTTTCAGCTCCACGTGTCCGCCGCGCTGTATTATGTAGTTGAACAGGATTTTCGCGTGGTCCTGCTCCTCCTGAAACTGCACCTCGAACCAGTTGCCCATTCCGGGGTTGCCGTTGGCGTGGCAGTGAGCCGCCATTGACAGGTAGAGGTATGCCGACCACATTTCGGCGTTTATCTGGGCGTTGAGAGCCTCTTCGATTTTTTTGTTGAGCATAGCGTTATGTTTTTTATGTTATACATATGTAGGGAAACAAATTCCATGCCACCGTCAGCGGTGTCAGATGCGGTTTTTGCAAGGAAAGTGATAACTTTGCGGATGTAACAGCAAACAGGTGCAGAATGAACATAGAGACAATCAGAGACTACTGCCTTTCGCTGCCGCTGGCAACGGAGGATTTCCCTTTCGACGAGACAACGCTTGTTTTCCGCGTGCTCGGCAAGATATTCGCCATGATTGACCTTGAACACCCCGAATGGGTGTCGCTGAAGTGCAGTCCGGAATACGCGCTTGAGCTGCGCGATGCGCACACCGAGATAGAGGGGGCGTGGCACATGAACAAGAAATACTGGAACCAGGTGAACCTCACGGGGCGTTTGGACGATGCGTTCGTGCAGGGGCTTGTGCGCCACAGCTACAGCGAGGTTGTGAAAAAGATGACGCGCAGGGAGCGCACGGAGCATGAGGAAATAACCGCCGTGCAGGAATAACCGGCGATTTGCGCCCATATACATTACAGCGTACAGCCAATTAATGATTTGCGCCTCCGTAGGGGCGTATGCCATACGCTCCTGCAAATGGCGCAAAACCCAAGCCGGGGAAATTATATTTGACATTGGAAAAACTATGTCTGATGTAATTTATCCTACATCAGACATAATTCAAATTACATCAGACCTTTTTTTGCCAATTGCAAACCAATGAGAAACAAGAAGTTGTATAGCCAAATAGAAAATTATCCAATTCTTTGTAAATCAACAGGTTGCTGAAAAACAACGGTATCTGCCACAAAACTCGCGTGGGGTCAGCGTTTCCTTGACAGTATGTCGTCGAAAAAGTCGGTCATTATCTTTATTTGCGGTCGGGCGTAGCGGTCGAATGTCTCCTGCGAGCGCGGGTCGTGCCGCCAGTCGAAGAACGCGTGTCCTATTCCGCCCACTTGCAGGTATTTCACCTCCTGCCCGGCTTCGGTCATGGCCTTGCAGTATTCCTGCATATCCGCGTCCTTTATGAGGCCGTCCTGCGTGCCGCGTATTATGAGCTGCGGCACTTTGCGCTCCGAAGCCTTGGGTATGAAGCATATCGGCGTAACGTGGCGGGATTTTTCGGTTTCGCCTTTGTAGAACATTTTGAACACGTTTTCGGTGAGCACAGGATAGGTGGGCGCTGCCCCGAGCAGCGACTTGCATATTTCTTCGCGCACCTGCGCCGTGGTCTTGCCCTTGGGAATGTATGTGGGCTTGAACTCGAACACCCCGGGCGTGCGCCCGAAACCGCCATCGCCTATGAAGCCGGCGAAGTTTATCGCCGAAGCCGACAGATGTCCGCCCGCGCTGTCGCCGGTAACGAACAGTCTTGTAGCGTCTCCGCCATACTCTGCGGCGTGTTCCATGATGTGGGCAATAGCTCCGTAAACGTCCTCTATGATTTGGTACATGTCCACAGGAACGCCAGGCCCGTCGCCGTTGCCGATATACCTGTAGTCTATGCTGAACACCACGTACTCGCCGGTCATGGCAAGCTCCCTGCCCATGCCGCGCATGATGTCCTCGGTGTTCATGAGCCAGCCGCCTCCGTGAATAATTATCACGCACGGAAGTTTTTTGGCTTTTCTTGGGGCGAACACATCGTATTTGAGAACCTTGTTCCCAGGGCGGGCGTAGGTTACGTTGTTGGTTATCCTTATCTTGGAGAAGGTTTTCTGCGGCAGGAACGACGCGCCAACCTCCATGCCCTTGTCGGCAACGAGTAGGCTTTCCGGGGCGCAGCATTCGTTGTAGTATTTGTAGGGCGCGGTTGCGGCGGCGAATATCCCGTCGAGCATATAGCCCTTTGCAGCGGCGGCGCGTATGGTGAGCTTGCTTCCGCGCTCAACCATGCTGTCGGGAGGAAGCTGCGGCGACACGCTTATTGTGCCGTTTTGCGGCGGTATGACTGATATTTTCACCTTGTCCTGCGCCATTGCGGCGGCAGAAAGTGAGAACGCCAAAAGCGCGGCTGCGATTCTTGCGGGTTTCATTGCTTTGTGCTTTGTTTTTACGGTTGCGCTTATTTTTTCAGGAACGGCTCGGCAATTGCGAACGCATCTTTTGTGAGGAAGGGGGCGATGTCCTTGTAGGAAACCGTGAATGTGGGCTGCCCCGCCGCGTATGGGGCGATTTCGTATTGCTGGTAGACGAACACTATGCCGTCTGGCATGAAATAGGGGCTTGACGAGGGCATGGGGATTGTGTCGTGTTCGATGAACAGGAAGTCCGTGAGGTTTTTCTCGTTGATGCTGTTGTCCTGTTTTGAGAAATAGCCGAGCAGTCCCTTGCGCAGCAGCGGTTGGAGCTGCGCGGTTTTTGTGGTGTCAACTGGATAGGCGATGAGGTGTCCGCCGTCCTTCGACAGGGATGCGCCGGAGACGGTCTCGCTTCCGTGCGCCCCGCCAAGGAAGCAGTAGTCGGTTGTCAGGAATGTTACGAACGTTTCAGCATCGCACACCTTTCTTACTGCCACATCGTGTACGTAGCCGATTGTGGAGGGGAGCATGGTGTCGGCCTTGCGCATTTCGGAGATTTCTTTCTGGAACTCCTTGCCGTAGAACTCGGCCACGGCCTTGCCGTCTTCCTTGTCGCCGTTGAAGTTTACGTTGGTCTTGTAGGGCTTGCCGTTTTCGTCAGTGTCGATGAAGTGTGCGCCCAACACATTATATATATACGCGCGCGCGGAGTCAGGCAGCGTTTTGCCGCCGTCGCTCGGGTAGTCTATCTTTATGTTTGCAATGGCGAGCGTGTCGGAATTGAGGGACAGGCTTACGCTGTCGGTGGCGAGAGGGCCGCCGGAGTTTCTGCACGAAACAAAACCGGCTGCCGACAGTACTGTTGCCGCAACGGCAAGGAACGGGAATGACAAAGACTTTTTCATAAGCATAATTTTTGGGATGTATGTGTTTGTTGGATGGGCGGTGTTATAGGTATGTTTCGAGGAATTTGAAGTTCTCCTCCTGCGGGGTGATTTTTATTTTGTCGGTTTCTGCCGGAATCAGAATGCTTTCGCCCTTGCGCAGGCTTGCGCTGTTGCCCCATTCGTCTGTGAGTGCCGCGCTCCCGGCAAATGCCACGTAAATGACGAAGCTGTCGGTGGCGGAATAGTCGGCATCATATTCTTTTGTAAGGCTGTATATCCTTGTCTTGAACACGTTGCTGTCTATTAGCTGCACAGGCGCGTCGGTCTGCGGGGCATATTGCGTGCGGTAGTTGCTTTCCACCTTGAAGTTTATCGCCTCTGCCGCGAGGTCGGTGTGCAGCTCGCGCAGCTTTCCGTTCTCATCGCGGCGGTTGTAGTCATAGATGCGGTAGGTCAGGTCGCTCGTCTGCTGTATCTCTATCAGAAACGTGCCGCTGCCAATGCTGTGAACCCTTCCGGCGGGGATGAAGAAACAGTCGCCGGTGTGCGCCTCGTGGTCCTGCAGCATACCGAGCAGCGTGTTGTCCTCGACAGCCTTTTTGTATTCCGCCGGGGAAAGGCTCTTTTCAAACCCGCATATAATGTGCGCCTTGTGGTTTGTTGACACAACATACCACATTTCGGTCTTGCCGTTTGGAAAGCCGTGCCTTTGCGCCATGGTGTCGTTGGGGTGTACCTGCACGCTGAGGTCTTTTGACGCGTCTATGAATTTTACGAGTATGGGGAACTCGTTGCCGAACGCTTCGTAGTTCCTTTTCCCAACAAGGCGGTCTTTGAGCTGGTTTGTGAGTTCCGACACCGCCATCCCGTCAAACGGGCCTCCGTCCACGGTTGTCTCGTCGCCTTTCACGCCGGAAATCTCCCAGCTTTCGCCAATATGGTCTTGGGTGGCGGGAAGCCCTTTGAAGGGCAGGATTTTGTCGCCTCCCCACAGCTTTCGCTTGTAGAGGGGGGTGAACTTTATCGGAGCGATGTGTCCGTTGTAGGAAGGTATTTTGGTTTTAGGATACATAAGCATTTTCTTTAATAGTCTTTCCAGAACCTCGGCGTAAGGAGTATGATTATGGAGAACAGCTCAAGCCGCCCCATCAGCATCATGAGCGAGCTTAGCCACTTTGCCGCCATTGGAATGCCGCTCCACGAGCTGAGCATCCCGTATGCGCGCCCTATGTCGGGTCCGGAGTTTCCGAGTGATGTCATTGATATCCCCACGGCGTCCATGAGCGGAACGCCCATAATGCTGAACGCAAGAATGCCGGTGATGAGCGACAGGATGTAGAGCGTGCCGAACGCTATCAGCGTGTGCTCCATAGAATAGTTCATTGTCTGCCTGTTGATGCGTATGGGAATGACGGCATTGGGGTGGAGAATGTATTTGAATTCATTTATGGTTATCTTCAGAAAAGCCACAACCCTTATCATCTTGAAGCCTCCGCTTGTGGAGCCGGCGCAAGCCCCTACAAACATCAGGATGAGGAGTACAATCCACGTGGGGGGTAACCACTGCATGAAGTTCGAGGATATGAAGCCGGTGCTTGTGCTTATCGACACTACGTGGAACAGTGCCTCCCTTACGGAGTCCTGGGCGGTGTACCCGCTGTAGCGGTAAAGGCACACGGCAATGAACGCGGAGGCGCACAAAACGGAGAGCGTGTATGCCTTAAGCTCCGAGTTGTGCACGAACATCTTGAACTTTTTTCTGAAGAAGAGAGCGTAGAGCAGCGAGAAGTTTATGCCGGAAAGGAACATGAACGCCGCCTCGACATATTCTATTGCCGGCGAGTTGAAGTACGCTATGCTTTGCGAGTGGGTGGAGAAGCCTCCGGTTGCCGTGGTGGCGAAGGCGTGGCAGATGCTGTCGAACTTCCCCATTCCCACGAGATAGAGGGCAACGGCGCACAGTACGGTCAGCAGCAGGTATATCGACCACAGCCAGTGGAGCGTTGTCTTGAGGCGGGGGTGGAGCTTGTTTTTGTTCGGGCCTGTCATCTCTGCGGCGAAGAGCTTTATCTCGCCAGTGCCGTTTGACGGCAGTATCGCGAGGGTGAAGAGCACTATCCCCAGACCGCCGACCCAGTTTGTAAGCGAACGCCAGAACAATATTCCGTGGGGTTGCGAGTCGATGTCGTCAATCATTGTCGCACCGGTGGTTGTGAACCCGGACATGGTTTCAAAGAAAGCGTCCGTGAGACTTGGCAGTGCTCCGCTGAGAATGTAGGGCAGCGTTCCTACAAGGGTGCTTGCAAGCCACGAAACGGTAACAATCACAAAACTGTCGTACCGGGTCAATGCCGCCTTTGCCCCGCTTCCCCGGCGGCGCAGCAGCAGTCCGAGCGTTACGGCAATGAGGAACGACACGGCAAAGGCTGTCATGTCGGAGTCGCCGTATGCGAGCGACACGAAGAAGCACACAGCGAACGCCACGCTTTCAATAAGCAGCAGCGTCCCCGTAAGCCGTGTAATCAGTTTTGTGTCCACTCCTTTAATTATTATATAAAGTATTTCTCTATCTTCTGAATGTTTCCGAGGCAGAACACCACCACTTCGTCGCCCTCCTGTATTTGGGTGTTGCCGTTTATGAGCATTCCCTTGCCGTTTCTCACGAGCCCGCCGAGGTTTATGCTTGCCGGCAGGTTGAGGTCTTTCACAGGCTTGCGCGTTACTTTCGAATCTTTCTTCACGACAAACTCCGCCACGTCTGCGTTCGACACAGTGAGGCATTTCACGTTTGTAACGTCGGCGTTAAGCATCATCTGGTATATGTGGCTTGCCGTTACGGTCTGCTTGTTTATTATCGTCCCTATGTCAAGACTTTCCGCCATTGGTATGTAGTCGGTGTTTTCCACAATGGCTATCGTTTTCCTCACTCCCATTCTCTTGGCGGCGAGGCAGCTCAGAATGTTGGACTCCGTGTCGTTGGTGAGCGCGAGAAAAGCCTCTGTGGTGTGCACGCCCTCGCTTTGCAGCAGCGAGATGTCGCTGCCGTCCCCGTGAATGACCATGGCGTGCTTGCTTATGTCAAGCTGTTCGGTGAGATGCCGGCAGCGCAGCTCGTCCTGCTCAATAATTTTCACGCGCATGTAGTCGGGCATCTGTCGCACCACGCACATTGCCGTGTTTCCGCCCCCGGATATTATGGCGTTCCTCACGTCGGGATAGTCGTCCTTGCCGGAGATTTCGCGTATGTAGGGAATGTATTTTTGCGTGGTCATGAAGTAAACCACGTCCTGACTGTGCAGCTCGTCGTCGCCGTGGGGTATGATTGTGTCCATTTTGCGCTTCACGGCAACTATGTGGTAGGGCGCGTCTGGCCCGCAAAGTTTTTTCAGAGGGATGTTGAGTATTCTCGAGCCTTTCCTCACCTTCACGCCTATCAGCACAAGCTCGCCGCCTTTCACCTCCCACCATTGCCTCACCCAGCTGCGCTTCATCGAGTCGGTTATCTCCTGCGCGGCGAGGGCTTCGGGGTATATCATGGAGTTTATGCCTATGCCCTTGAAGAAATCACTGTATCGCGGGGCGGTGTATTCGTATGAGTCCACCCGCGCCACGGTTTTCTTCGCGCCGAGGCTGTGGGCGAACATACAGAAGGCTATGTTGCCCGACTCGTGTTCGGTTACCCCCACCGCGAGGTCTGCGTCTGCCGCCCCGGCTTCCTCAAGCGCGGCTATCGATGTGGGCGATGCGTTCACCGTCATGAGGTCGAAGTCGTTCTGGAGGTTTGACAGCCGTGTTTCGTTGGTGTCAATCAGAACAATGTCGTGGTTTTCCCGCGAAAGGAGCTTGGCAAGATGAACGCCCACAGCCCCTGCGCCTCCTATAAGTATTCTCATGGCAGCGGTTTTAGGATTTCGTCTTTAATGGATTGCTTGTCGAGCCTTGTTGCGCGGTACAGTTCGGCGGGGCTTCCGTGTTCCACAAAGCTGTCGGGAAGCCCGAGGGTTACCACCTGCGGCGTGTAGCCTTTCATGGCGAAGTATTCGGTTACTTCCGAGCCGAGCCCGCCTTTCCTCACTCCGTCCTCAACGGTTATCACCCTTTTGAAGTTCGCGCCGGCATAGTCGAGTATCCCCTTGTCGATGGGCTTCAGAAACCTCATGTCGAAATGGGCGGGCGACAGTTCCGGCGTTTCCGAGGATATTTCCTCTATGGCTTTTGCCGCAACCTGCCCCACAGGACCTATGGTCAGCACCGCCACGTCTTTTCCGCCGCGCATCTTTCTTCCTTTCCCCACGGCAATCTCCTGCATTTCGCAACGCCAGTCTTTAAGGCTGCCGTTACCGCGAGGGTATCTTATCACGAACACCCCGTGCCCCGGGATTTGCGCCGTGTACATAAGGTTTCTCAGCTCGCGCTCGTCGTATGGCGAAGCTATCGTAAGGTTGGGTATCGGGCGCAGGTAGGCAAGGTCGAAAGCCCCGTGGTGCGTAGGCCCGTCATGCCCCACAAGCCCCGCCCTGTCAAGGCAGAGGCACATGTCAACGTTGAGTATTGCCGCGTCGTGGATTATGTTGTCGTAAGCCCTTTGCGCAAACGAGGAGTAAATGTTGCAGAACGGCATCATTCCGTCTTTGGCAAGTCCCGCCGAGAACGTTACGGCGTGTCCTTCGGCTATGCCCACGTCAAACACGCGCTCTGGCATCGCCTTTTGCATTATGCACATGGAGCATCCCGTGGGCATTGCAGGAGTTATCCCCACAATGCGGGCGTTGCCGCGTGCAAGCTCAAGCAGCGTCTCGCCGAACACGTCCTGGTATTTCGGCCCGCCGTCCGAGGAGTCCTCCTTTATGAACTTCCCTGTGGCGGTGTCGAACTTGCCGGGGTAGTGCCATGCGGCGGCCTCGAGTTCCGCAGGGCGGTATCCTTTGCCTTTTATGGTGTGTATGTGCAGCAGCTTCGGGCCTTTCATGTCCTTTATCTCGCTCAGCGTGCGCACAAGCTCTGTTACGTCGTGTCCGTACATGGGGCCGAAATACCTTATGTTCAGCCCCTCGAATATGTTTTGCTGGTTGGCAATCAGCGATTTCAGCGAATTGTTGAACCTTATTATCGACTTTCTGCGGCTGTCGCTCAAAAAACCGAGCTTTATGAGCTTTTGCGACAGTTTGAAGCGCAGCCTGTTGTATTCCGTCGAGGTGTGCAGGTGGCGCAGGTACTGCCTCATGCCGCCCACGCTGCGGTCTATGCTCATGCCGTTGTCGTTCAGGATTATGAGCATATTGTTCGGGGTGGACGACACGTTGTTCAGCCCCTCGAACGCCAGCCCGCCGCTCATAGCCCCGTCGCCTATAATGGCAACCACGTGGCGCGAAGTCTCGCCCTTCCGCTCCGCCGCCACCGCCATGCCGAGCGCGGCGGATATGGAGTTTGAGGCGTGTCCGCTCGTAAAGGTGTCGTATTCGCTTTCGAGCGGCGAGGGGAACGGGCGCAGCCCGCCAAACTGCCTGTTGGTGGAAAAGCGCGTGCGCCTCCCCGTCAGTATCTTGTGGGCGTATGCCTGGTGTCCCACGTCCCATACCAGGCGGTCGTATGGCGTGCTGAACACATAGTGGAGCGCAACCGTAAGCTCCACAACGCCGAGGCTCGACGCAAAATGTCCGGGATTTTTTGAAAGACAGTCAATCATGAAAGCCCGCAACTCTTCGCAAAGCTGCGGAAGCTGTTCCAGCTTGAGGCGGCGAAGATCGTCGGGGTAGTCTATTGCCGATAAAAGCGGATATTCCTTATTGTCTTCCATATACCATATATATACAATAGTGCAAAGTTAAAATAAATGTATGAAGTGGCAAAATCGCCGATTCTCACGTTCCGCCACACAACCGCCAAACTCATTGCTTTATCCCAAACACTCCGAAAAATACATTTGATGCAGGGAAAACCACATTTGATGCAGGAAAAACTACATAGGACGCGGGAAAAATTATGTCTGATGTAATTCAAATTATATCGGACCTTTTTTCGGCGTTTG